>VFQP010004984.1_pt1 | contig 11888 bp, 10 predicted proteins | sample 3512351 | NCBI WGS metagenome assembly VFQP01 (sample SAMN10412372, study PRJNA504923) | tailings metagenome | isolation source: Relicate 1 Philex TSF1 revegetated site | place: Philippines: Tuba, Benguet | collected 2017-08-29
CTTCAGCAACTCCTTCAGCACGCCGCTGGCCTTGCCGAAATCCATCTGCCCGGCATAGCGCTCCTTGAGCGCACCCATGACGCGGCCCATGTCCTTCGGTCCCGTTGCGCCAAGCTCAGCAACGAGCGCGGTTACGGCGGATTTCATGCCGGCTTCGTCCATCTGCTTGGGCAAATAAGCCTCGAGAATGGCGATTTCGGCCTTCTCCTGGTCGGCCAATTCGTTACGGCCTGCTTTTTCGTAGGTGGCGATACTCTCGCGCCGCTGCTTCACCATCTTCTGCAGGATCGCCACAAGTTCGGTTTCCCCCACCTCGGTGGGGGGCTGTCCGCCCACGCCAAGCTCGCGATCCTTGATGGCGGCTGTGATCAGGCGCAGCGTGGTGAGACGCGCCTTGTCGCCCGACTTCATCGCGTCTTTGATGTCTTGAGTGATGCGATCGCGCATAGAGACCTCTCGAATTGCTCGGCGCTATATAGGATAGCCATGGCCCGCGCGCGAGGCCGGAGGGGTGGGTTTGTGACAATACCGGTCGGCAAGAGAACGGACACGGCCTCGCGCTACGTTGCAGCCCCACCCCCGGAGGTCTACCGCGCGCTGATCGATCCAGCGGCAATCGTTAAGTGGCGGCCCCCAAGGGGCCTGACGGGGGAGATCTTCGCCTTTGAGCCCTACGAGGGGGCCGCTTTCGTATGGCGCTGACCTATACGGAAGGGGGAGGGCACGGCAAAACCGATAACCAAACCGACATCGTGGAGGGGCGTTTCGTCGAGTTGGTCCTCAACGAGCGGGTCGTCGAGAATTCGAGTTCGAAGCGGAGGATCCCGCATTTGCAGGCACCATGCGCATCACGACGCTCCTGTCGCCCTCCGGCGGGGGCACGGATGTCACGATCTGGTGCGACAATGTCCCGTCCGGTATCAGCGCAGAGGATCATCTGGCCGGGCTGACGTCCACGCTGGCGAATTTGGCTGCGTTCACGGAGCGGGCGGGGGACGAGGCGGGCTGAGCCGGTCTCCAACCAAATACGCAAAAAATCCGCGCCGCGTTGACGCGCCGCCTGCATCCCCCCATTTCTTGACGTTGTGGGCGCTCTCGCATAGGGTCCGCCGCAATCCATGGACCCCGGCTTTGAGCGGAACTCCCTTGCGCGTTTGAAGCGCGCGAGACGGCCCGCGCGAGCCTAGACACGAGCTCGTCGCCCGATGAAATCTACGCCCGCGCCTTGGACTGATACGCTCGAGACGGCCCGCCTCGTTCTCGATGACGGTACCGTCATTTCGGGCATCGGCCTGGGCGCCACCGGCACGGCCGTGGGCGAGGTCTGCTTCAACACCGCGATGACCGGATATCAGGAGATCCTGACCGATCCGTCCTACGCGGGCCAGATCATCACCTTCACCTTCCCGCACATCGGCAATATCGGCACCAACACGGAAGACACCGAGACATCAAACCTCGCGTCCCGCTCGGGCGTGCGCGGCTGCGTCTTGCGCGCTGAAATCACCGAACCCTCGAACTATCGCGCGGCTGCCCACTTTGACGGTTGGCTCAAGCAGCGCGGCATCATCGCGATCACCGGCATCGACACGCGCGCCCTGACCGCACTTATTCGCGAAAAGGGCATGCCCAACGCCGTGATCGCGCACGACACGTCAGGGAAGTTCGACCTCGACGCGCTTCGTGCCGAGGCCAAGGCGTGGCCGGGTCTTCTCGGCCTCGACCTCGTTCCGGACGTGACGAGCGGTCAAAGCTACACCTGGGACGAGACGCGTTGGGTTTGGGGGCAGGGCTATGGCCGCAACGAAAACCCCGACTTCCACGTCGTTGCCGTCGACTACGGTTTGAAACGCAACATTCTACGTTGCCTGGCGTCGGCCGGCTGCAAGGTGACGGTCGTGCCGGCGACGACCAAGGCCGAGGACATCCTCGAGCGCAATCCTGACGGTATCTTCCTGTCGAATGGTCCCGGCGATCCCGCCGCCACCGGCGAATACGCCGTGCCGGAAATCAAGAAGCTGGTCGACTCGGGCCTGCCCGTGTTCGGCATTTGCCTCGGCCACCAGATGCTCGGCCTCGCGCTGGGCGCCAAGACCCGCAAGATGCACCAGGGCCATCATGGCGCAAACCACCCAGTGAAGGATTTCACCACCGAGAAAGTCGAGATCACCTCGATGAATCATGGTTTTACGGTGGATCGCGAGACCCTTCCGAAGGGTGTCGTCGAGACCCACGTCTCGCTTTTCGATGGCACGAACTGCGGCCTGGAGCTCGAGGGGCGCCCGGTTTTCTCGGTCCAATATCACCCGGAAGCTTCGCCTGGCCCGCAGGACAGCCACTACCTCTTCACGCGCTTCGTTAACAAGATGCGGGAGAAGAAGGGCGTGCCGGTCGCTTCGGAGCGGTAGGCGGCGCCAGCGATCGGCAACACATTAAAGCTTAGAAATCTTCCGGTTAGCGGATCGACTTTTTCCCGAGCGGCCGTATAGGATGCGCGCCGATTGATAAGAAGAGTGCGCAAGCGCTCGCAAATCCAGGGAAACGAGAGACGTCCAATGCGTAAGATTTTGCTCGCCACTTTCTCCCTCGCCGCGATGTCGCCAACAGCGTTCGCATGCGACGCTAAAAGCGATGTGGAGGCTGCATTCAACGAGCAGCACAAGGCGCCGTGGCGCACGGAGATCGTTTCCAAAAGCGATACCGGCGTGGTGCAAACCCAGCAGTTCGACTTCCAGCCGCCGGATCGCATCTACCGCAAGGTGACATCGGGCGACGAAAAGACTGAAACGGTCGGCATCGGCCAGACCGCCTGGACCAACGAAGGGGCCGGCTGGCAAGAGATGAAGAAGGGTGTCGCGGACCTCGTCGTCAATCATCTCCGGGGCACGCTCGCCCCCGCCAAGGTTTCTGTCGAGTTCAAGTGTCTCGACAAGGTGACCTACGACGGCAAGGAATATGTCGGTTATCAGACAGTGCCGGAAGAGGTCGAAGGCAAGACGCTGGCTCGTACGATCCTGGTCGATCCTGAGACCAAGCGGCCGGCTTTCAACATCGTCGCCCCGCCGGATCTCAGCGGCGAGCCGCTGATGAAGGAAGCCTACACCTATCCCGCCGACATCAATATCGAGAAGCCGATGTGATCGGCCATCGCAGCGCCCACGAAAGGTGCGCACACTTTTGAAAACAACGAGCCGCGACGGGGTTCGCTGGCCGCAAGTCAGGAAGGAAACTAGGAAGATGCGTTTGAAGCTCGGCACTATCGCCATTGCCGCCGGCATGGCCGTAGCCGGTCCCGCGCTCGCCGACTGCTCGACCGAGGTCGCGATTGCCGTCAACAGTCAGGGCAAGCAGAAGTTTCTCCGCAAGGAAACCAACATGATCACCGAGGCTGGCCCGGTGAAGATGACGGTCGACTATCAGACGCCCGATCGCATGCGCCAGGTCGTGACGCCGCTCACGGAAGGCAAGGCCGTCGAAAGCATCGTCGTCGGTGAGAAGGCTTGGACCAATAACGGTGACGGTTGGAAGGAAGCGTCCGCGGGCGAAACCGACCAGCTCGTCCAGTACATGATCAAGAGCATCGCCCAGGTCTATCAGGAAGTCGGCAAGTTCGAGTGCGTCGGCACCGAAATGGTCGAGGGGCGCGAGCTGCGCGGCTATCGCGGTATCGACGAGGCGCCGAAGCCGCCCCCTGGCAAGGATGGTGGGCAGGCGACCTTCACCCGCAACGAGGCGGTCCGCATGGTTTATCTCGATCCCAAGACCGGGCTCCCCGCCCGCAGCATCATGGCCCGCCAGGGCTTCCTCGACAAACCCCTTTACAAGGAGGTTTATACGTATCCGGACAACATCGAGATCGAGGCACCGAAGGACGTCAAGAAATAGTCATTTCTGACGCAAACAGCATCGGACGTGTCGCGAGGGTGTCATAAGGCGCCCTCGCTTGCTGTCGGGCTTGGCCTCGCGATCAACTCGCCGCAGGCCGCTACGGTTTATCTCCGCGCCTGGCCTATAGCCAAACCTGAATCTGTCGAATAGAACCGGCCTCGCCATGCCCAAACGCACAGATATCGACTCCATTCTCATCATCGGCGCCGGCCCGATCGTCATCGGCCAGGCGTGCGAGTTCGATTATTCCGGCACGCAGGCCTGCAAGGCCCTGAAGGCGGAGGGGTACCGGATCATTCTGGTGAACTCCAATCCTGCCACCATCATGACGGATCCGGAGCTGGCTGACGCGACTTACATCGAGCCGATCACGCCTGAGATCGTCGCCAAGATCATCGCCGAGGAACGCCGTCAGCGTCCGAACGACAAACTCGTTTTGCTGCCGACCATGGGCGGACAGACCGCACTCAACACCGCGCTCGCACTCGAGCGGCAAGGCGTTCTGCAAGCGTACGACGTTGAGCTGATCGGCGCGCGCGCCGAAGCGATCGATAAGGCCGAGGACCGCAAGCTTTTCCGCGAAGCGATGGACCGCATCGGGCTTGAAAGCCCCCGCGCTTTGATCGCCTCGTCGCCGCCCATCAAGGACGCCGAGGGGCACATTGTCGGCTACGACACGCAGGCCGGCTTTGCCGAAGCCATGCGCGCGATCGATACCGTCGGCCTTCCGGCGATCATTCGTCCGGCCTTCACGCTCGGCGGCACGGGCGGCGGCGTTGCCTACAACCGGGAAGAATTTGAGCAGATCGCCCGCTCAGGCATCGACGCATCGCCCGTCGGTCAGATCCTGATCGACGAAAGCCTGCTCGGGTGGAAGGAATACGAGATGGAGGTTGTCCGCGACAAGGCGGACAACTGCATCATTATCTGCTCGATCGAGAACATCGATCCGATGGGCGTGCATACCGGCGACAGCATCACGGTCGCGCCCGCTCTGACGCTGACGGACAAGGAATACCAGATCATGCGCGACGCCTCGCTGGCGGTCCTGCGCGAGATCGGTGTCGAAACCGGCGGCTCGAACGTGCAGTTCGCAGTCAATCCTGCGGATGGCCGCCTCGTCGTCATCGAAATGAACCCGCGCGTATCGCGCTCCTCTGCGCTCGCCTCGAAGGCGACGGGCTTCCCGATCGCCAAGGTCGCGGCACGCCTGGCCGTCGGCTATACGCTCGACGAACTCGAGAACGACATCACGGGCGGCGCGACTCCGGCCTCCTTCGAGCCGACGATCGACTACGTCGTGACGAAGATCCCGCGCTTTGCGTTCGAGAAGTTCCAGGGCGCCGACACCACGCTGACCACCGCCATGCGCTCGGTCGGCGAGGCCATGGCCATCGGCCGCACGTTTGCGGAAAGCCTGCAGAAGGCTTTGCGCTCCATGGAGACCGGCCTCACGGGCCTCGACGACATCGAGCTCGAAGGCCTGGGCCAAGGCGACGACAAGAACGTCATTCGTGCGGCTCTCGGGCGCCCGACACCGGACCGTTTGCTAAAGGTCGCACAGGCGCTGCGCCTCGGCGTCGATGCGGAGCAGGTGCACGCGTCGTGCAAGATTGATCCGTGGTTCATCGCGCGCATTCAGGAGATCCTGGACGTCGAGGAGCGCATCAAGGCCCACGGCCTGCCGGGCACGGCGGAACATCTCCGTTCGCTCAAGTCCATGGGCTTCTCGGATGCGCGTCTCGCGAAGTTGGCGGGCAAGACGGAAGCTGAAGTGCGCGAAGCGCGCCGAGCCCTGAACGTGCGCCCGGTCTTCAAGCGCATCGACACCTGCGCTGCGGAGTTCGCTTCGCCCACGGCCTACATGTACTCGACTTACGAACGCGGGCTAACCGGCGCGCCGGTGTGTGAGGCACAGCCCTCCGATCAGGAGAAGATCATCATTCTCGGCGGCGGCCCGAACCGTATCGGCCAGGGCATCGAGTTCGACTATTGCTGCTGCCACGCCTGCTTCGCCCTAACGGCCGCCGGGTACGAGACCATCATGGTCAACTGCAACCCGGAAACCGTTTCGACCGACTACGATACGTCGGACCGGCTCTATTTCGAGCCGCTGACGGCCGAGGACGTGCTCGAGATCATTCGCCGCGAACAGGAGAACGGCAAGGTCAAGGGCGTCATCGTGCAGTTCGGCGGACAGACGCCGCTCAAGCTTGCGAGTGCGCTAGAGGAAGCCGGCGTCCCGATCCTCGGCACGTCGCCGGATGCGATTGACCTCGCCGAGGACCGCGATCGGTTTAAGGCGCTGATCGAAAAGCTTGGCCTGCGCCAGCCCGAAAGCGGCATCGCCGCGACCCCGCAGGAAGCCGCCGCCATCGCCGAACGCGTGAGCTTCCCGGTCGTTATCCGTCCGTCGTACGTGCTGGGCGGCCGCGGCATGGAGATCGTGCACGATCGCGGCGAGGTTGACCGCTACATTGCGCGCCTGTCGGCGACGCTCGACCGCCCGTCCGAGCTTGTCGTGTCGGCGAAGCGGCCATTGCTCATCGATCGCTATCTCGCCGATGCGACCGAGGTCGATGTCGACTGCTTGTGCGACGGCAAGGATACCTTCGTCGCTGGCATCATGGAGCATATCGAAGAGGCCGGCATCCACTCCGGCGACTCCGCCTGCTCGCTGCCGCCCTATTCGCTATCGCCGAAAATCATCGCCGAGCTTGAGCGTCAGGCGCGCGAGCTTGCGCTGGCTCTTGGCGTCGTCGGGCTCATGAACATCCAGTTCGCTATCAAGGACGACGAAGTCTATGTCCTCGAGGTGAACCCGCGTGCATCGCGCACGGTGCCGTTCGTCGCCAAGGTCATCGGCAAGCCGATCGCCGCCATCGCCGCCCAGGTGATGGCCGGCCGTCCGCTCGCGAGCTTCGGCCTGAAGCCGGCTAAGCTGGACCACGTCGCCGTGAAGGAAGCCGTATTCCCATTCGCACGCTTCCCGGGCGTCGATCCGATCCTGGGCCCCGAGATGCGCTCCACGGGCGAGGTGATGGGCGTGGATCGTGACTTTGCGATCGCCTTCGCCAAGAGCCAGCTTGGGGCGGGCCAGAAGCTGCCGCTCACCGGCACCGTGTTCGTTTCGGTGAAAGACAGCGACAAGGACCGCATCCTTGCGCCCCTCCGGGAGTTGGTGGAGCTGGGTTTCAAGGTGATCGCGACCCGGGGCACGCGGCGTCATCTGCAGGCTAATGGTCTGCAATGCGAAGTTGTGAACAAGGTGCTAGAGGGCCGTCCCCACATCGTGGACGCCATCAAAAACGGCGAAGTGGCATTGGTGTTTAATACAACCGAAGGGGCCAAGGCGGTGTCGGACAGCAAGGACATCCGGCGCTCGGCCTTGCTTCACCATGTTCCGTATTATACAACTTTAGCCGGTGCGGTCGCAGTGACGCGCGCGATCAAGGCCTTGAAGGCGGATATCCTCAAAGTTGCTCCGCTGCAGGCTTACGTCGGCCGCGCCTCCTGAGACTTTTCGGTCGCTTAGGCGTTATCCGGTCACCAAGTCCCACTAGAGTTCAGGGATCACACGAATTTGGGTGCTGGCTTACTCAGCCAGGCCGATTGGGAGACGTTAACGATGTCGATGGAACGCGTTCCGATGACGGTCGAGGGCTTCAAGTTCCTCGAGACGGAGCTGCATCGCCTGAAAGCGGAGGAACGTCCGCGCATCATACAGGCCATCGCCGAGGCGCGCGCTCACGGCGACCTGTCCGAGAACGCCGAATACCACGCCGCCAAGGAAGCCCAGGGCATGAACGAAGCCAAGGTGGCAGAGCTCGAGGACAAGATCGGCCGCGCCGAAATTGTCGACACGTCGAAGCTGTCCGGCACATCCATCAAGTTCGGCGCGACCGTGACGCTCGTCGACGAGGACACCGAAGAAAAGGTGAAATACAAGATCGTCGGCGACCTCGAAGCCAATGTTCGCGAGGGCAAGATCTCGATTTCGAGCCCTATTGCGCGTGCGCTCATCGGCAAGTCCAAGGGCGACACGGCGGAGGTGACGACACCCAAGGGTGCGCGCTCCTACGAAGTGCTCAAGATCGAATGGAAGTAAGCGGAAGCGGCGGTCTGGTCGGAAGCAGCCCAAAACGGTAGCTGGCCGGCAGCCGCTGTCGGAGTAATCGGTTGGATCAGGACGCAAGAGCCGGCTCGGCTGAGCCGCAATCCGCCTTTGCCTACACGTCGTTCCGGCTTTACTGGACCGCGCGCTTCCTCAACGGGTTCGCTACGCAGATCGTCTCCGTCGCCGTGGGCTGGCAGATCTATGACGAAACGCGCGAACCCTTTCTGCTCGGGCTAGTCGGCCTCGTCCAATTCGCACCGGCGCTGGTGTTCGTGCTGGTGACGGGCTCGGTTGCCGATCGTTTCAACCGGCGCGCCATCATGGGGCTTTGCATCGCGCTCGAAGCGTTATGCGTGTTGGCGCTCGCGACCTTCTGGATCTTTCACGCCTCTCAGCCGGAGCTGCACGGTCAGGTCTGGCCCGTCTTCATCATCCTGACGCTCTTCGGCGTCGCGCGCGCGTTCCTCACGCCCGCAGTGCAATCGCTGGCGGCGAACCTCGTCCCCCGCGAGGCCTTCGCCAACGCGGTGGCGTGGAATTCGTCCGCCATGCAAGCCTCGTTCACGATCGGACCGGCGATCGGTGGTTTGCTGTACGGCCTTTCGCACAACGCGGCTTACGGCACGGCCTTCGCGCTGTTCGGTATCGCCGCTTTGCTGACGATCGTCATTCCCAAGCCCCCCCAGAAGACGCTGTCCGAGCCCCGCTCGATCGAAAGCATGCTGGCGGGCGTGCGCTACATCTGGCGCAATCCTGTCGTTCTGGGTGCGATTTCGCTCGATCTCTTCGCCGTGCTGCTCGGCGGGGCGACGGCACTGTTGCCCGTCTTCGCGCGCGACATTCTCGACGTCGGGCCCTGGGGGCTCGGCCTGCTGCGCTCGGCTGCCGGCGTGGGTGCCCTCGTGATGGTAGTTTGGCTCGTGCGCAATCCGATCCGCGACAACGCCGGGAAGGTGATGTTCGCGGGCGTCGCCGTCTATGGCCTCGCGATCATCGTATTCGGCTTGTCGACGACGCTATGGATTTCGATCCCGGCGCTTTTCATCATGGGCGCGGCCGACATGATCAGCGTAAACGTGCGCGCGACCCTGATCCAGCTCGCGACACCGGACGACGTGCGCGGCCGTGTGACGGCTGTGAACAGCGTCGCCATCGGCGCCTCGAATGAGGTCGGCGAGTTCCGCGCCGGCACAATGGCCGCATTCATCGGGACAGTGCCCGCGGTCGCCATCGGCGGCGCCGGAACACTTCTCATCACGGGGCTATGGTCCCGCTTGTTCCCGCAGCTCTACGCCAAACGCCGCCTGACCTAGGCGTTGTCTGAGACCGGCAGCGTAACGCCCGGGGCAAACTTGGCGCGGCGGATGGCAAGGTTGGTCTTGACGCTGGCAACGTTCGGCGCAGCCGTCAGGTCTTTCAGGATGAAGTCCTGGAACGCGGGGAGGTCTGGCGCGACGCACCGCAGGATGTAGTCGCTTTCGCCCGAGAGCATGTAGGCCTCGCGCACGATGGACCAGCCGAGCACCCGGTTCTCGAACGCCCGTAGATCGGGCTCCGCCTGGCTGTGCAACCCGACAAGGGCGAAGGCCGTCAGCTCGAAGCCCAGCGCGCGCTCGTCCACCAGCGCGGTGTAGCCCTGGATGACGCCGGCATCTTCCAGCGCCCGTACGCGCCTGAGGCAGGGAGGGGCGGACAAACCCACGCGCTGCGCAAGCGCCACGTTGGTCAAAGCGCCATCCGCGATCAGCTCGCGTACGATGCGCCGGTCGGTTGCGTCGAGACGAAGGGGCATGATTCTCCTCGTGAAACCCTCCTTTGAGGTACGCCAACAGCGCAATAAATGCAAAGAAATCCATGTCTAAGCTGGTTGTCTGTTGCGCATGCGAAGATGCTCGACAGGCGCCGCGCGAGCGGGGAAGGTGGCGTGATGCGAACCTCCAGACAGGCGACCGAGATGGCGGATCCCGTGCAGACGCGCCCGCTTTCTGGGGCCACGGCCTGGATTATCAGCGACGGCAAGGCCGGCCACGAAGCGCTCTGCCTGGGCGTCGCCGAAGCGCTTGGCGCGCGCGCCGATATCAAGCGCGTGGCGCCCGCCGGCATTTGGAAGCTGATGGCGCCTTGGGGGCCGGTCGATCCCAAGGAACGGTTCGGCCAGCCGGGCACCCCATTCGCGCCGCCCTGGCCTCAGATCGCCTTCGCCGCGGGCCGGACGACCACGCCCTACATTCGCGCCCTGAAGAAGAAAGCTGGGCTCAAGACCTACACCGTCATCATGATGGACCCAAAGACCGGTCCCGCCAGCGCCGACTTGTTCTGGGTTCCGGAGCACGACAGGCGCCGCGGGGCGAACGTCGTGGCGACGCTGACGGCGCCGCATCCGCTGTCCCCAGCGCTCCTCGCGGATCTGCGCAGCCGCGGTGATCCATCGATCGATGCCCTCCGGCGGCCCCGCGTTGCGGTTCTCGTGGGCGGACCCAATGATCGCTATCGCTATCCGGAGCCGATTATCGAGGAGTTTGCAGCGCTCGTTCGGTCCCTGGCCGATCTCGGGGCGGGATTGATGATCACGACTTCGCGCCGTACGCCGCCCGAGTTGATCGCCGGCATCGAGCGCGCGGTGCAGGGATCTAATGCCATCGTCTGGAAAGGCGAGGGGCCGAACCCCTATCGCGCCTTCCTCGCGCACGCCGATGCATTTCTTGTCACCGCGGACAGCGTCAACATGGCGGGCGAGGCTGCGGCCACCGGCAAGCCCATCTACATTTTCGAGCCGCCCGGCGGTGCGGAGAAATTTACAAGCTTCCACACGCGCTTGCGCGAAAAGGGGGTGACGCGCGCCGCGCCTGCGCGGTTCGAGACACTGGGAACTTGGAGTTACCAGCCGCTCTATGCCGCCGATGTTGTCGCCGCTGAAATCGAACGCCGCTGGCTGCGCCGCCGAACCATGTTATCTGGCCTCACCTGATGCGGTGGCGAACTTGAGCGATACGGCAATTCCGAGAGAAAAGCGCACGATGCGCGCAGGCGGCACGATCCCGCAGGTGCGTGTGCCGTCGCTGCTGACGGGCACATGGCTTTTCCTCGAGATGGCGCTGCTGTTCGGCGCGGCGCCGATCCTCATGACGTGGCTCGTCCACGGGGAGCGCATCCCGCTGCTCTCCGAGTACATTCCTGCCGGCACGAAGATCCCGATCTTCGTCGCCTTGCTGCCGGTGCTGTTCATCGCCGCATTCCTGCTGCTCATCGACCCGACTTTCCGGCTGCGTGATGAACTGAGGCGTGGACTTGGTTGGCGGAACGCGCTGTCGATCGTGCTGATCTTCCTGATCATGGGCGGCGCGGCGACGTGGTTCATCAAGACGTACCATCCGTCCTGGTTCCTGGAGTTTCCGACCAACCGGCCGGAGACCTACAAGCGCATCATGCTGGCCTATCCGTTCTTCTCGGTGGCGGCGCAGGAGCTGCTCTATCGCTCGTTTTTCTTCCATCGCTACGGTCCGCTGTTCGGCACGCACGCGTGGCTGATCGTGATCGTGAACGGCCTTTTGTTCGGATATGCCCACATCGTCATGGGGTCGACGTTCGCCATCGCCGCAACGGCTTTGGGAGGCCTGATCCTCGCCGCGCGTTACGCCATGACACGTTCGTTCTGGGCCGTCTTCATCGAGCACACGCTCTGGGGCTGGCTCGTCTTTACGATCGGCCTCGGCCGCTACTTCTTCACCGGCGTCTCGAACGTGTGAAATGCGCCCATCCCTCAGGGGGACATTGAGATTGCCCGGGTGATCCGCTAAATACCCTTCAAATCCCGAAACCTCGTTCCAAGAAGAGGCGCCCGAATGGCTGCGGCCCACCAGTACGTCTACCACATGCACAAGCT
>VFQP010004985.1_pt1 | contig 11888 bp, 11 predicted proteins | sample 3512351 | NCBI WGS metagenome assembly VFQP01 (sample SAMN10412372, study PRJNA504923) | tailings metagenome | isolation source: Relicate 1 Philex TSF1 revegetated site | place: Philippines: Tuba, Benguet | collected 2017-08-29
GTGACCCACCCTCACCTGCTGGCACACGGCGCAGTGGTCGACGTGCCTCTTGCCCCGGTCGAGCATCTCGTCCAGGCTCTTGAGCGCCAGGCCCGCCGCCTGCTCCTGCTCGCTCCACAGGCCCTCGGGGTAGCGCACCTCCCGCAGCCACCTTTGCACGCAGCAGCAGGCGGGCGGCGCAGGCCTTGGCACCGGGGGGCCTCACAGCAACAGCCTCACGGGCAAAGGAGGGCGGCGGCAGGAGCGCGCACCTCTGCACGCTCTTGAGGCCCGTGTCGGCCGCCACGGCCGGCATGGCAAAGTCCTGGTCGCGCTTGCCCAGCCGCTGCACGTTGGCCTCCTGCGGCAGCGCCCAGGTGTGGGGCCAGCAAAAAAAGCGGTCAAGCGGCTGACGGCGACGCCTGGCTCAGCGCCCCACGCCAGCAACAGGACGGGCGCGCGCACCGTGGTGTGTTCCATGACGGCGTCCTGGTCACTGAACGTGTGGTTCAGCATGACCCAGTGCGGGAGCTTGCCCTGCGGCGCAGTCGTCGGCGCAAGAAGTCGAGGAGGCCGCACCTACCTTTCCTGAGCGCTCACACAGTGAGGTGCGCCCCCGGACCTGCACAAGTGCCACTGGAGAGCACCGACCTGGAACACCAGCAAAAAGCCCAGCAGCGTCAGCTTGCCCCGCAGCGACTTGCGCAGCGCGCCTAGCGGGCCGCCCTTCTTCGGCTGCTGCTCGCTGCTTGCTTGCGGCCCCCGCTCGGGCAGCTTGGGCGCGTCGGGCGGCGCTGGCGGCGTGGCGTGCCGCTCGCCCGTGCGCGTGTCGCGCGTCCACGTGGTGTCGGCGCCGGGCCGCAGGACCTTGTAGCCGATGAACTGCTTGGTCCAGCCCGGCCGCACGGGGATGCTCATTTGGTGGATGGACTGGATGCCTTGCGGGGCCGCGTAGGTGACGCTGCGGCAACGACCAAACAGCGGGTTGCGACGGAGGGTGGGCGCGGGAGGTCTGGGCGGCAGAGCGCCACGACCGCTGTGCTTTGTTGTTGCTTTGAGCGGCGCAGGGTTGCGCACAGTTGCGTGAAGGGCGGGACAAAGTGCCGCGTGATGACGCTGTCGGGGTTGGCCCACGAGACGGTGCCCGTCTGGTAGGAGAAGCCTCGGGTGGGGTGCACCTGGGCCGGCGGCGTGACCCACAAGCTCGGCGCGGCCGTCTCCACGCCGCCAAAGTTCTCGACTGCGGCACACAAGGCATGCACGATCCAAGGAAGCGGGTGATCCACGGGTTGATGAGCCGAGGGAGCCCCACCACGAGTGGGACGCGGCACGCGGCGTGGCGTGGCGTGGGCGGGCGTCCCGTGCAGCCCCCGGCGAGGACCACGGATGGTCCGCCACGTCAATCGCCGCACTCACAGCCGTGGTGCACAAAGTCGCCGTGCGACGGGTCAAACATGTTGAACAGCACGTGGCGGAAGTCCACCGGCAGCGTGAAGTCGAGCCACATGGTGGGTGAAAAGTCGGGTCCCGGCGCCTTGGCCACGCCCCTCTGCTGCGACAGCGCCAAGCCCTGCACGGCGCGTGGAGAGAGGCGCGCACGGCACGGACGCCGTTGACCCTGGCCGGCAGGGCGCACCCAGGAGCCGCCCCGGCATGCTGTGCACACGACGGCAAGCGCTGCGGGCGGCCCTGCGGCGCTGCTGCACGGCAGCGCAGTGGGCGCGGGTGGAAGCGGCTTGACCCGCTGAGGCCGTCTCAACCCGAAGGATGCAGCACCCATCACCTCTGGCGACGTGTCGAGCCACACGTACAGCAGGCCCTCCTCCTGCAGCACGGGGAACTGCTGGGCGCACGTGCGCCGCGCGCCCAGGAAGGGCGCCTGGGCCTCCGCCGTCATCTGCGGCCGCGTGCAGGCGACGGGTAAGGCGCACCGCGACTGCTGGTGAGGGCGCCTGCGATTGTAGCGGGCGCCTGCGGAGCGGGAGCCGGAGGGGCGGCGCGCCTGAGGGATCTTGGTGCAGCTGCCCTTGGCGTCAAAGTGCCAGCCCTGAGCAGCGTGGCGGTGGAGCGCAGGCCAGCGATTGTGGCGAGTGTGTGTGTCAGGGTCGGGCGAGGGGCAAAGCAGCGTACGCCTCACGCATTGCGCACGCACGTGGTAGGAGCAGACCAGGGACCCGTTCTGCACGCGGCCCTGGGAGAGCTGCGCCATCCGGTGCGGGCACGCGTCGCGCAGCACCGCCCACGCCTGGGCCGGCTCGCTCCACCACACGACCACGTCGATGCCCATGAGCGTGTGCTGCATCGGCTTGCGCTTGTCCAGCGAGTTGAGCGAGCACAGAGGCCACCTGTGTGGCGCGCCGGCCTCGAGGCGTTCATCGCTCCAATGATGAGGCAGCGGCGGCGATCACCTGCGGATCACGCGACTCGCCGCTCGCACCAGTTCCGAGCCCAGACCAGCGGAGCCCCGCCCTCTGAGGCCGCCGGGAGTGGCTGCTGACCAGCCTGCTCGTCCACCACCGTTGCTGTGGCCGCTCCATTGGCGCCCTGCACTGTTGCGACCTCCACGCTGCGCTTGGGCGCAAACTGCAGGACAGCAGGACGACGAGCTCCACGCAGGAGCAGAGCGCCGCTGGGGATGGCCGAGCCAGCGCGAGCAGTGTGCAGGGGCCGTCGCAGCAGCATCTCGAATGGGCGGAAATTGTGGCCGGCGCGTGATCAGGGCGCATGGTCGTGGCTGGCTCGAGAGCGCCAAAAGCGTTGGGAGAGCCAACAATGCGGCGCAATGGCTCAAGGCGTAGATGAGTCTGATGATTACGTGTGGGAGATCTGGTGGTGCTACGACGGCTGGCACGACGTGGCGGACCGCCTGGAGAAGCTGCTCCCACCGTGGGCGCGCCTCCACCGCATGGACCCCCGCCGTCCGCTGGCAGAGCAGGTAGCCAACGCGAGGGTGCTCATACCCACGACAGGTGACGGTGCTTTTACGTTCTTCAAGTTGGCGCCTGCGCCCAGCATCACGCCCGCCATCGATGACCGTGCTCGTCCTGCTCACCACGTTCGCAATGCACCAGGCACGGTGGACCGCGAGGCCATCTACGCCGCCAAGGACCTGCGGCTGATCGCGCAGCCCGCCGCAGGTGAGGGTGAGGCGCAGCCACGCCCCAGGCACGACGCAACCAGGGACTCACTCTCAGGGGCCCTCACGGCGTGTGCTCACCGCACCGCTGCTGCGCAGGCTACAACAACATTGACGTGCAGGCGGCCCGGGAGCGCGGCGTGCCCGTCACCCTTTCACCGGGCGTCAACAGCCAGGCACGCAGCCTGTTGTTGGATGGACAGCGGCAGGGCTTGCGGCTCCACCAGCGCGCCGCCACGGCGCCATGTGTGTGCTCGCTCGCACGTGCAGGCGGTGGCCGAGGTGGCGCTGTGCATGATGCTGATGCTGTCGCGGCGCATCGACGCCGCGCGGCAGGCCTTTGCCGACCGCATCATCGGGGAGCCGGTGGGGAGGCAGGTCTCGGGCAAGACGCTGGGCATCATCGGCATGGGGCGCGTGGGCAAGTGCCTCAGGACGGCCGCGCAGCAGGGCCTGGGCATGCAGGTCAGCGTGCTGGTCAGCGCGGTGGGCGGTGGCCTGTTCCGTCGGTGCGGGATGTGCGCCAACATGCGAACACAGTGCTGTGGCAGTTGCAGAGGCGTGCGCCGCCCTGTCTCATGCGTTCCGCCCGCCATCGCAGGTGCTGGGCGTGTCGTCGCAGTCGCCGCGCGAGGACCTGGAGGAGCTGCTGGCCCGCTCAGACGTGGTGTCGCTGCACGTGCCGCTGACGCCCGCCACCGAGGGCCTCATTGGGAGAGCGGGTGCGTGCTCAGCAGTCCCCAGGGGCTGCGCTCGCACTTGGGGGTTGCTGCGGCGCCCACCCGACGAATGGCGCCCGCTCGCCCGCGTCGCAGAGCTGGCGCTGATGAAGCCGGACGCCCTGCTCATCAACTGCGCGCGGGGCGCGGTCATCGACCGCCAGGCGCTGGAGGAGGCGCTGGCCGAGGGGCGGTTGGGCGGCGTGGGGCTGGACTGCCACTGGGTCGAGCCCGCCGACCCACACGAGCCGCTGTACAAGAACCCCAAGGTTCTGGCCTTGCCGCACTTCGGCGTGGTGGCCGAGGTGCGTGCGCTCGGTGAAGAAGAGGTGGTGGGCCGTGCACGCGACCGTGCGCGAGGTGTACGGCGCGGCAGGGTCACGACGCTCCGCCACGCTCCTACCGCCATTGCCTGCGGTGTGCCTGCCTGGGCCAGGAGGTGTACCAGACGTTCGCCGAGATCCTCTGCACAAACGTGATCCGCGCGCGCACCGGGGAGGCGCCCCTACTCCACGAGCTGAAGATTGAGGCGGCGAGCGACGGGGGCAGCACAGTGCTGCCCAATGGGAGCGCTCCTTGATGCTTTCGTGCGAGGTTCCTGTTCCGGCAAGCCCCTGTGCGGGCGCGGCGGCGGTGGTTGACGGCGGCCGCAGCTTGCGGGCTAAGCGAAGCAGCGAAGCAGCAGGAGCAATGGCGGCTCCTCGCGAGCAGCTGCCGTCGGCGGGCGGAAAGGCGTCAGGCCAGGGCAAGAAGCGCGCGCGGCCGCTGCTCGAGCCAGGCTTGCCTGCCCCTCCTGCAGCGGCGGATGGCCAGCAGCAGCACCAGCAGCACCAGCAGCAGCAGGAGCCGTCGCACAACAAGTTTGCTCGCGCCCTGGGCAGCGTCGATTTCCTGACGCGCGAGCGCGGCGTCCAGGCTCTCACGCGCCTGCTCCAGCGCAAGACGGACATCACCGAAAGCGACATGGCCAAGCTCTGGAAGGGGCTCTACTTTTGCTTCTGGCACTCGGACAAGGTGCCCGTGCAGGTGAGCGGTGCTGGCCCCGTGCAGAGGGAGCGGGAGGGGCGCGGCTCGGGGGGCGACGGCTGTTGTTGTCGTGTGTGTTCTGGAAGGAAGCGTCCAACCACAGGCAGCTGGGCAGCCCATCGCACGCTGGATGCAGCGTGCTGGCTGTGCTAGACGTGTGCAAAGCCAGGCGACGCCTGCGGGTGGTTTGGCGGGAGGCACTCACGGCGGTGATCAACGCCCGCCCTTGACCGCAACGCAGACCGACCTGGCTGAGCGCCTGGCCAACGTGACCCTCTCCCTCAGCGAGGCGGTGAGTGTGGACGACCCAGCGAGACGCTGGCGGCGCTGCACACAGGGGACGCTCCTGCAGCCGCCACGACCATGCGGCAGACAGAGTGCGGCTGCGCAGGATGTGGGGGGAGGGCCACGCACGCATGCACTTTCCGCCCGAAGCGCTCGGTCATCCGGCGTGCGCGCCCACTCACCTGAACATGAAGCAAAAGCACAGGAAGCAGATGAGCGCGGCCAGGGCGCCGGCGAAGCCCAGGCCGGTGTAGGCGAGGAGGGAGAGCCACTCCTGCACGCCTGCCGCGGGGGGCTGGGGAGCCGCGGGCGGGGGCGGCGCAGGGGGAGGCAGCAGCGTGCTGTTGCCCGGTGGTGGGGCATTGTTGCCGTTGCGCTGCTGCTGCTGGGCCCTGAAGGCGGCCTCCAGCGCGGCCTGCACGCTGCCCTGCAGCAAGAGTCTGGCCATGGTCCCGCGCAACGCGTCGCCACCGGGGGCACGAGACGATCACGCGCGTGTGGCTGGCGCACGGACACAGGAGCCAGCGGCGACGGCGTGCGTGCATGGTTGCGCGCGCCCCGTGTGTGCAGGTGGCGTGGACGTACTGGACCACCTTCATCACCACCATGCGGCGCGAGTGGTTCTCCATTGACCGCCTGCGCCTGGACAAGTTCCTCATGCTCGTGCGCAAGTTTGTGCGCGCCTGGCTGCTCTTCCTCAAGGCCAGGGCCTGGTGAGCGGGGCCTGATCATTGACGCCAACTTGGCAGGGCAGGGAGCGACGAGGAAAAGGTGGCAGCGGCCTGCGCGCCGCACACGGTTTGCTCGTTGTCCAGCACGTTTGCCACGTCTCAGAGGGGCCCGAAACACACGTCTTCATGGCCCCGCGCAGGCGCGCCGACCTGGTGGAGGCCTTCAGCTCCTGGCTGCAAGCGCACGTGCTGCTGCCGCCGCCCAACCAGCCGCACCGCGCTGCCGGCCTGGCCTACCACCTCTGCGACGTCTTCGTGCCCGAGCTCCGCGCCGCCCTCGCCACCACCTCCACCACCCAGCAGCAGCAGCAGCAGGGCGCGTCGTCGTCAGCAGCAGCGGCGCTGCCGGCGCTGACGGCGCTGTCGCTGCTGCAGCCCTTCATCCGCACGCTGGAGCTCAGCCAGGAGGAGCCGCTGGTGCACCGCGTGCAGGAGGCCGTGTTCCAGCCGCTCATCGATGAGGCGCAGGGCGCGCTGGAGGAGCAGCAGCAAGAGCAGGAGGAGGAGGAGGAGGAGGAGCAGCAGCAGGAGGGGCAGCAGCGGCGGCCGCCGGCGTTTGTGCCGCTGCTGGGATCTGGCGCGCCGCTGCTGGCGCCGGGCGACCTGGCCACGGCGCTGTTTGACCTGGGCGGCGCCGGCGCCGTGCGCACGCGCAACCGCGCGGCGCTCTACGGCGTGTCGCAGGCGCTGGAAAAGGCGGCGCGCAAGCGCGCCAAGACCGAGCGCCTGCTGCTCCAGCAGCAGCAGCAATCGCAGGCAGAGCAGCAGCAGGCGCAGCCGGCGCAGAACGGCAAGCGGCAGCAGCAGCAGGAGCCAGAGGTGGCGGCGGCTGAGCAACACGGCGGCAAGGGCGCGAAGAAGCGGAGGGCGGACGGGGCGCCTGTCGCTGGCGCCGCCGCGCAGGCGCTGGCGGCCAACGGGCACGCGCACGCGCACGCGGCGGCGCCGGCGGGGCTGGCTCCGGGCGCGTCCGCGGCGCGCGGCGTCAACGGCGCGGCGGACCCGATTCACCACGCGCAAGCGGGCGGGAGCGCCGCCAAGCGCGGCAAGGCGGCCGGGGGGGCGGCGACTGCGCCGCCGGTGGGGCAGCAGGAGGCGGAGCACGCCGCCGGGGAGGCGCCGGCGGGCACCGCCGCGCGGAAACGCGCGGGCAAGCCGGGGGCTGCCGCCGCCGCCCCGCCCGCCGCCGCCGCCGCCCCCACGCCCCTCATCTCGCCGGCGGGCGCCAAGGGCTCGCCGCACCACGTCAGCTTTTCCCCCACCGCCGCCACCGTGCTGGGGCAGGCGCCCAGCCCAGCTGGCCCGGCCCACTCACCCGCCGCCGCCGCCGGGCCCAAGCCGGCGCCGGCGCCGCAGCCGCCGCCTGCTGCTGCTGCCGGAGGAGGCAGCGCGCCCGTCACGCCGGCGGCGCAGACGGTCAAGGGCACCCAGCAGCAGCAGCAGCACGCGGCGACGACGGCGGGCAAGAAGCGCGTGCAGATCAACCTCAAGAAGAACCTGTACTTTGACTTTGGCGGGCCGGTGCCCGACCCCGCCGTGCGCACGCCGCAGAGCGCCCGCTCCAAGGTCTGTGCTTCTCCTCTCTCTCTGCTCACGCTGGCGGCCGCTGACCTGCACCGCGCCGGTTACCCAGCGCTTCTGCGGCGCTGCGTGACGCTTGCTACACGCGCATGCTACACGCGCAGGGCGGCATCCTCAAGAAGACCTCGGCCTTCACCGACCTGCCGGCAAAGGCGGCCGGCGGCCGCAAGGCGGCGCGCGCCAAGAAGGCGCAGCAGCAGCGGGTGTCCGGAGGCGGCGGCGGCATGCGCACGCGCGCGGGCGCCGCCGCCGTGACCACGCCGCCCGGGTCGGCGCCGCCCAATCTGGTGACCATCCGCGTGTCGCCGACCGTGATGGCCAACCTGAAGCAGCACCAGCGGGCGGCGGCGGCGGGAGGCAAGCCAGCGGTGGTGTCGCCGGGCAGCGTGGCGCGCGTGCGGGCGGCCGATTTGTTTGACGACTTGGACTGACCTCGACGTGGCGCGAGGGTGTGAGGAGGAGGGAGCGTGGCTGCGTGCGTGTGCCCGTGCTTCGTGGAGGCCGTGACGGTGCCGGATTCCTTTCTTTGGCGTGCTTTGCATTCTGGGCAAGAGCATGCGTTGAAGCCAGCAGGGTGCAGCCAGAGAGTGCAAACGCACACACAAGCAAAGGGGTCAGCAGCGTGAGTGAGGCGCACGCTGGTTGCGGTTGCCATGGGTAGGATCGTGGCAGCCGTGATGACGGCGTGCGGACACATGAAAGGCACAACGGTGCGGCGCCGGCGGGCAGCTGCAACGAAACAGAAGGAAACAGGGCTGGAGCGCAAGCGCCTGGCGCAGGCTGCGCCGCAGCAGGCGCCTCCGCAGGCATGCAGCTGACAAGCACGCCAATGCTCATCATTTCTAAGCGCTCATCTCTCTCTCACGCACTCATTTGGGGTCGTCGCCTTCCTCTCCCTCTCTCCCTCTCAGTGTGCTTCTCTCCAGGGCTCACGCGCGGCTCACTCGGATGATCAAGGACTCATGACAATGCTCACTGACGATGCCGCGGCGCGCTGCTCTGCTGCTGCGCCGCCGCGCTTCCCCCACCAACGCCGCTGCTTCCCTGGCCGTCGCCACCAGCCGCCAGAACGCGCATCTCTATGCTCGCCGGCACCACCGCCTCGGCGCACCCCCTGCCCTCCTGCTGCCGGCCCTCCCCAGCGCCGTCGTCAGCAGCAGCGTCGCAGGCGCCCTCGCCACGCCCGCCGTCCTGCTTCGCGCCCACCGCCGGCAACCCGTCGCCGCGTCCGCCCGCCACCACGCCTGACGCGCCGCCGGCTTCGATCGCAGCAGCGTCCTCCGGCCCGCCAGCCCTGGGCGACGACACGCCCGCAGCCATGGAGGACCCGCGTGGGGAAGCGTCCCGCTGCGCACCTGCGTCGTCCGCGCCGGCGAGGAGCAGCACGTCGCCGCCGTCGCCGCTACCCGCCGGCCGCCGCTCGCCCTCCCGCTGCGCGGCTCGCGCCGCTGACGCCGCCCGCCAGCCCCGCGCCTCCTCCTCGTCTTCCTCCTCCTCCACCTCCTCCTCTTCGAACCGCAGCGCGACCCACGTCACGGTGGACTCGTGCGCCCCGGTACCCGCCAAGCCGTGCTGCTGCGCTGCAGCGTCGCCAGAGGACTCTGCGTCGTGCCCGTCTTCGTCCTGGCGGGGCGGCGGCGGCGGCGCCGCCGCCGCGTCGCCCGCCGTCCCCAAGGGTGCTTGGCCGGGGTCCTCCTCGTCCCCGGGCTGCAGCACCACGAAGCCCTCGCGCATGACCAGCTTGATGGGCTTGAGGGGGGCCGCCTGGCGTGGCGCCTGCAGGCAGTGTCGCAGGCCACGCGCAGTACGGCAGGCCACAGTTTCGCGCCCTGCTCGGTTGAGGATCGTTACAGCTTCAGGCGGCGCACGCAGGACGCCACTTGCACAGGTCAGGCAGGCCGGATCAGGCCTGCCAGCCTCCAACCGCAGCCACGCCCCGCGAGAGCGACTCTCCGCTGGAATGCAACCAACTGGCTGAGCACGGTTGCAACTGCTGGGCAACCGATGCTCATCTGGACGAGCGAGCGAAAGAGAGCCTGCTCACCGGGGTGCGCCACTGGTTGATGGGCGACGGGAGGTGCATGCTGGCCGGCGCAGGGGCTCGCCCACCCTGCCGCCGCTCGCGCAGGCGTTGCAGGAAGTTCCTGCGCGCGTGCGGCGGTGAAACAGAGCCGTGCGAGGAGGGGGGAGGCCACGCACGCATTTTCCGCCCCGAGCGCTCGGTCATCCGGCGTGCGCGCACGCACGCCCACGCACGCCCACTCACCTGAACATGAAGCAAAAGCACAGGAAGCAGATGAGCGCGGCCAGGGCGCCGGCGAAGCCCAGGCCGGTGTAGGCGAGGAGGGAGAGCCACTCCTGCACGCCTGCCGCGGGGGGCTGGGGAGCCGCGGGCGGGGGCGGCGCAGGGGGAGGCAGCAGCGTGCTGTTGCCCGGTGGTGGGGCATTGTTGCCGTTGCGCTGCTGCTGCTGGGCCCTGAAGGCGGCCTCCAGCGCGGCCTGCACGCTGCCCTGCAGCAAGAGTCTGGCCATGGTCCCGCGCAACGCGTCACCACCCAGGGAGAGGATCACGCGCGCGGTGGCGGCGCAGGGGCACAGGAGCCAGGTGCGGCCCCTGAATTGGCGCGCGTGTGCGCCTCGTGAAGGCTTCGCCGCGCGCTTCGCGGGGGCGGGGCTTGCGGGGGCATGCACTGGAAGCGGCGGGGAAGCGGCCCGGCGGTCTCGTGTATCGCAGCGCAACCCTCAGCACTCAGCTGTGTGCCAGATGAGCAAGCGGCGGCAACCACTGTCCCCCAACTCGGTGTGGGACGCCGACGCGGTGCTCGCGGCGTTCAGCGCCCATGGCGTCAAGCCGTTCCACGCCGTGCGCATGTGGAGGTGCGTCACCAGCGAGGTCCGCTGCTTGTGGCGCAAGCTTGCGGGCCGCGAGCACACGCAGCCGCCGCCGCCCCCTTGCCCCTCTCGCAGCCACCTGCTGCGGCACCCAGGCAGCCACTGGACCGACGTGCCCGACCTGCCAAAGGCCGCGGTGCAGCTGCTCAACGAGGGCTTCGCCAGGTTCACCACCAGGTGCGGCGCGTCGGGCGTGCCACACCCACAGGCACCGCAGCGCACGCCGCAGCACCCACGCCGCCCTCGCTCGCCGTCCTGCCTGCCTGCCAAGCGCCGCAGGGTGACGCAGTGCAAGGTGTCGGGCGACGGGGAGACCACCAAGCTGCTGGTGGCCCTGCAGGACGGCCAGCTGGTCGAGAGCGTCATCATGCACTACGACACGCGAAGTGAGCGGGAGCCCTCTTGCGCACGCCCACACATCAGCTCGCCCACGTGCCTTTGACCTGAGAGTGCCGCGCAATTGCGCGCTTGCTTGCGACGCGCAGCGACGTACGAAGACGCGGCCGAGGCGGAGGGCCTCCCGCAGCAGGCGGGGCGCTCGCCCTCACCGGGCGCCGACGGCAGCGAGGCGCAGCCCCGCGACGGCATCCACGAGGGGGTGGAGGAGGACGGCGAGGGGGAGCGCGGCGGGGTGCTGGAGGAGTATGCCAGCTGCTGCGCTTCGGACGCCGATGACGTGGCGCTGGCGGCGGACGTGGTGGACCCCGGGGCCGAGGGCGCAGACGCACGGCACGGCGCATCCGTGTCCCTCGCAAACGGCCTCAGCGGACAGGAGGAGGCGGCGCAGCGGGAGTGCTGCGGCGACGAGGACACGTGCTGCTCACCCGCGGGGCCTGCCACCGAGGCGCCGGTGATTGCAGCGGCCGAGGGTGGCGCCGGGGGCCGGGGGAGCAGGGGCGGGCGTGGTGGTGCGCGAGGGGCGGGGCGGCGGGGCGGCCGGGCGCCTTCCAGCGAGGACGGCGGCGCGTCGGCGACGGCGGTGGTGCGGGGCAGCCGGCGCGCCACGCTGTGCGTGTCGTCGCAGGTGGGCTGCCAGATGGGCTGCACCTTTTGCGCCACAGGTGAGTGAGGCGGGTGCTGCGGGAGGAAGAGGGCGGGGGTGGCCCAGCTCGCGCACCATTGACTGCCCCGTGGCGAGCGTGCTCATTGGTGATGCATGGCGTGGCGCAACCTGCAGGGACCATGGGCCTGCAGGGCAACCTGACGGCAGGTGCGCCCACCATCGTTTCGAGGCAGTCGGCAGTTTCTGGGTGGGAAGGCGTGGGGGCGAGACAAACCTCACACCTTGACGCACGCGTGCTTGTGCGGCTGTGCCTCCGCAGGGGAGATTGTGGAGCAGCTGGTGCACGCCAACGCCGTCTCGCGCATCCGCAACATCGTCTTTATGGTGCGCCGCGGGGCACATCCAGGCCTCGGCTGCACGGCTGTCCTGCTCCCTTGCCGCACCTTGACTGTCCTGCTCCCTTGCCGCGCCTTGACTGTCCTGCTCCCTTGCCGCGCCTTGACTGTCATTTGCTCCCTTGCCGCGCCTTGACTGTC
>VFQP010004986.1_pt1 | contig 11885 bp, 7 predicted proteins | sample 3512351 | NCBI WGS metagenome assembly VFQP01 (sample SAMN10412372, study PRJNA504923) | tailings metagenome | isolation source: Relicate 1 Philex TSF1 revegetated site | place: Philippines: Tuba, Benguet | collected 2017-08-29
CGGCCCGTCAAGTTCGTGCTGCCTTTCCCGCCCGGCGGCTCGGCCGACGCGGTCACGCGCGAGCTGGCCGACAAGCTGCAGTCCAAGGGGCACGGCACCTTCATCATCGAGAACAAGCCGGGCGCGGCCGGCAACCTGGCCACGGGCCAGGTGGTGCGCGCGCCGGCCGACGGCTACACCATCCTCGTCGGCGTCACCGGCGCGCTGGTGATCAACCCGGAGCTTTACCCCAACCTGGGCTACCGCCCCGACACCGACCTCACGCCGGTCTCGATGCTGGCGCAGGCGCCGGTGGTCATCGTGGCCAGCAAGGAATCCGGGCTGAGCTCGCTCAAGGAACTGGTGCAGCGCGCCAAGGCCAAGCCGGGCGAGCTGTCCTACGCCACCAACGGCACCGGCACCAGCCACCACCTGGCCGGCGAGCTGTTCAAGCAGAAGACCGGCATCTTCATGGTGAACATCCCCTACAACGGCACGCCCGGCGCGCTGCAGGACATCGGCGGCGGGCGCGTGGACGCCGGCTTCCTCGACCTCACGGCCGCGCTGCCCATGATCCAGTCGGGCCGCATCGTCGCCCTGGCCACCACCGGCAGCACGCGCCCGGCCGCGCTGCCCAACGTGCCCACCGTGGCCGAAGCGGGCTACCCGGGCTACGAGGCCATGACCTGGATCTCGCTGGTCGCGCCCAAGGCCATGAAGCGCGAGCAGATCGCCAAGCTCAGTGGCATGGTCAACGCCGTGCTGGCCGAGGAGTCGTTCAAGAAGAGCACCGAGGCCAAGGGCATGGAAGCGGTGGGTTCCACGCCCGAGGCCATGCAGCGCTTCCTCGCCGCCGAATCGGACAAGTGGCGCGGCGTGATCCGCGGCGCCGGCATCCGGCTGAACTGAGCGCGGGCGGGCGCGGCGGGGCCGCGTCGGCGCAGCACCGCCAGGCCCACAGGCCGACGCGGCCCGCGCCTACAGACCGCGCAGGGCGCGCGCGGCAGCATCCCCCACAGGATGCCGACCGCCCGCCTGAAATCCCTCCCGCGCCGCTGGGCCCCGCTCGCGCTCACCCTGCTGGCGCTGGGCGCCAGCGCGTGGCTGGTGTGGCGCGCCTTCCTGCCGAGCGACGCGGACCTCGCGCGCCGGCTCGAGGCCCTGTTCGAGGCGCGCACGGGCCAGGCCCTGGTGATCGGCGGGCTGCGCTGGCGCCTGCTGGGCCGGCCCGTGGTGGAGGTGCTGGACGCCCACACGCGGCAGGACAGGCCGATCCGCGTGCGCCGGCTCGCGCTCTACCCCCAGCTGCTGCCCCTGTTGCGCCAGCGCCTGGTCATCGAGCGCCTGGAGATCGACGGCGCCGACGTGCCGCGCGACGCGCTGCGGGCGCTGCGCGGCGGCGCGGCCGACGGCGGCGACCGCATCGTGCTGCGCCGGCTGGTGTTCAAGGACTTCTCCTACACCTCCTACTCGGGCGTCGCGGTCGAGTACGGCGGCGAGATCCGCTTCGACGACGACGGCCTGCCGGGCCGCCTGTGGATCGAGCGCCCGGGCATCACGCCCGCCGTGGCGCTGGAGGCCACGCGGCAGGGCCGCGACGGCGCCGCCGACACCTACCGCGTCCGCCTGGACGCCGCCGGCGGCACGGCCCATGGCCAGGCGCGGCTCGCCACCCTGGAGGACGGCCGCCTGCGGCTCAGCGGCGAACTCGCGCCGCGCGGGGTGGAGGTGCAGGCCCTGCTCGAGGCCTTTCACCGCCGCCCCTTCATCAGCGGCCGCGCCTCCGGCGAGACCACGCTGCAGGCCGAGGGCGAGACGCTGGCGGACCTGCCGCGCGGGCTGCGCACGCGCAGCGCGCTGCGCGTGGACGGCGGCAAGATCCTGCGCCTGGACGTCGAGAAGGCCGTGAAATCGCTCGGCGAAGACCGCGCCGGGCAGACGCCGCTGGACAGCCTCTCCGGCGTCGTGCAGACCGAGAACACCGAGCACGGCATGAAAACCCGCTTCACCGAGGTCAAGGCGGTGGCGGGCAGCTACAGCGCCACCGGCGAGGCCACGCTCCACCGCCAGCGCCTGTCGGCCGAAGGCAAGCTCGACATCGCGGGCGGCCTGGTCGGTGTGCCCTTCTCGGCGCAGGGGCCGACGCGCCAGCCCGAGCTGCGGATCGCCAAGGGCGCCATCGCGGGCGCCGCCATCGGCACGGTGCTGCTGCCCGGCATCGGCACGGCCATCGGCGCGCAGATCGGTGGCGCGATCAGCGGGCCGCCAAAGCCCGAGCAGAAGAAGCGCCCGCCGCGCTGATTGCCTTACCAGCGCACGCGCACGCCCAGGCCCGCGTTCAAGCCGCCGCGGTGCCGCGCCGGCCCGCCCGAGGCCCACAGCGCGCCGAGCTCGCCGTAGAGCTGGGTCTCGCGCGACAGGGCCAGCGTGGCGCCCGCGGCCAGTTCGGTGCTGAGGCCGCCGGTGCCCGTGGCCACGTCCGCGAACCCGGCCGGGCCGGTGAAGCGCGCCACGTCCTGGCCGCGGCTGCCGTGGTACAGGTTCAGGCGGCCATAGGGCTGCAGCACGCCGGCGCCCGTCGCCACCTCGCCCTTGAGCCGCAGCCCGGCCCGCAGGGCCCAGCCGCCGTGGGCGTCCTGCTGCACCTCGGCGCCGGAAATCTGCACCGCGTCCAGGTCGATGCGCTGGTGCATCAGCTGCAGCTGGGGCTCCAGCACCCAGCCCCCCGAGAGCGCGTAGCCCCGCCCCACTTCCACCGACGCGAGCAGGCTGTCGCCCCGGCCACGGGCCGCCGAGGCCGTCAGCGGCGACACGCTGTAGCGGTGGCGGCCCGCCTGCAGCACCGCGTCGACGTAGAAGCCACTGGCGTGGTGGTGGGTCGCGTAGGCGCCCAGGTACTGGCTGCGCAGCCCGTTGCGGCCCACCGCCTGGTCCGCGACGCCGCTGGCGAACCCCCGCAGCTTCATGTCGCCTTCGAGCTGGCCCACGTACAGGCCGGCGCGCCAGCCGGGCTGGGCCCAGAGGTCGATGCCGGCCTGCAGGCCGTTGAGCCGGCCCTGGCTGCGCGGGCTCGCGTCGCCGCTCTGGTTCAGGGTGCGCTGCGCGCTGATCACGCGCGCCCAGGTCTGGCGCTCGGGGCCGGTGCCGTCGCCGACGCGCTGGTGCAGGTTGCCCACCATCGCGGCGTTGCCCAGGCGCAGCTGTTCGGGCAGCGCGGCGAACAGCGGCACCTCCACGCGGTAGGCGGGCGTGCCGGCGCCGGCCGCGGACGCGCTCGACCGCAGGAACCAGCTCTCCCCCGCGCCATTGGCGTCCGCCGCGTACAGGCGGTACTCGTAGGCGCCCGCGTCGACGTGATCGCCCGCCAGCCTGAAGGCGTCCTGCGTGGTCTGCGCGGTGGTCGTGGCGCCGTTGAGCGCGCTGATGACCTCGATGCCGTCGCCCGTGGTGAGCGCGCCCAGGCCGCCCAGGTTGGTGACCTGCAGCGTGGTCGTGCCGCTGGCGCTGGCACCGGCGCCATCGAGCACGAGCCGGTCGCTGAGGCTGCTGCTGTCGCCCAGCGCGGTGCCGATGCGCAGCAGCGCGTTGTGGCCGACGTAGGCCCCGTTCACCGTCAGCCGGCTGCCCGGCGCGCCGCCCAGCAGCGACACGGTGCCCGCGTTGTCCAGGCTGGCCACCGTCTGGTCCAGGCCCGCGGTGTCGAGCGTGGCGCCCGCGGCCACCGCGTGCGCCGACGCCGCGCTGAACGCGCCAGCCACACCGGCGCGCAGGGTGCCGGCGGCGACGGAGGTCGCCCCCGCGTAGGTGCTGACGCCGGAGACCGTCAGCGTGCCCAGGCCCAGCTTGTTGAAGGCCGCACCACCGGTGAAGGCGGTGCCGACGCCGACCGCGTGGTTGTTCGTGTCGATCCAAACGCCCTCGGCGCCGCCCGACAGCGTGGTGAAGCCGCGCAGGAAGTCGGCCTGGTTCGCGGTCGCACGCAGGATGCCGCCGTTGAGGTCGAGCGTCGCCGCGCCAGCGCCCCGGATCACCAGGCCCGTTTCGAGCAGGCCGCGCGCGCCCGCGTTGCCGTTGAGGTGCAGCGTGCCCGTGGACCCGGCCTGCACGGCGATCTGCGTCAGCGGGGCCCGCACCATGCCGCTGTCCTCGATGCTCAGCTCGCCGATGCCCTCGTAACCGACGTTCATCTGGGCGGAGAAGTCCAGGCTCGAGACCCGGCCACTGGCGATGTCGCGGCCCGAGACGGTGGCCGCGCCGTTGCCGCTCCCCTGATACCCGATGTAGGCCGTGTGGCCGCTGATGGCACCGCCGTCTTCGACGAACAGATCGCCCGGGTCCAGAAAACCCACGTAGAGGTTGGAGACCAGCGCCCAGGTCGAGACGCGGCCGTTGCCGTCGCCGCCCGAGACCCTGGCCATGCCGGAGGAGAGGCCCGGGGTCGCGCCGGTGCTGCCACCGATGGAACCCTGGTCGCTGCGCACCAGGCCCCCGTTCTGAATCAACAGCGAGCCCGCGCCCTCATAGCCCACGGTCAGCGGGCCGGCATTGAGCCAGGTGGAGACGTTGCCATGGGCATCGACGCCCGAGACGGTGGCCGAGCCGGTGCCCCCGCCGAACGCGATGTTGCCGTTCAAGTTGCTCACCAGGCCGCCATCGAGAATGATGAGCGAGGCCGTGCCGCCCGCGCCGACGGCCAGCTGGCCCGGCATGGTCCAGCTCGACACATTGCCGCTGGCGTCGCTGCCCGTGACCGTCACCGTGCCGTCGCCCGGGGCGTAGCCGATCGCGCCGGTGGCGCTGCTCACCGTGCCGCCGCCCTGGATGGTCAGGCTGCCGACGCCGGTGTCCCCGACGTAGATCTCATCGGCCGGCAGGTTCCAGGTCGGCGTCAGCACGGGGCCCGGGTTCACGTCGCCAATGCCCGTCACCGATTGCGCCGCCGCCGGGCGCGCGCCCAGGGTCGCGCAGACCAGGGCCAGCACCGCCGCCGACAGCACCGAGCGCCGGTGGCGCCCGCCTTCGGGGTCTCGACCCCGCCGCACCGAATGGCGCGCGACATCACGGTGCTTCCCTGGGTTCTTCCCTGACATGACAGCTGCCTCCTGAAGGTGTTCGTTGGCGGAACCCTGCCGGTCCCGTTCTTCGTGGCGCGCACCGCGGCGAACGAAGGCTGTCCCGCCGGCCGCTGCCCGCGCTACTGTAATGGCAGCGTCCCGTGCTAACCAGGATTGGCCTGCCGGCGCGCCGCATCGCGGTAGGCCTGCGGCGTCTGCGCGTGCTGCCGCACGAACGCGCGCTGCAGCGCGTCCACCGAACGAAAGCCGCTGCGGCTGGCGATGCGCGCCTGCGTCCACGGCGTCTGCACCAGCAGTTGCGCCGCCGCGGCCACGCGCGCGCGCTCCACGAAGCGAGCCGGCGTGCACCCCACCGCCGCCGCGAAGGCGCGCGCGAAATGGCGCGGGCTCATGCGGCCGCGCTCGGCCAGCGCCTCGACCGACAGGTCCTCCTGCAGGTGCGTGCCGATCCAGGCCACCACCTCGCGCAGGCGCCCGCTGGCCGCCGACTGCGCCTGCAGCGCCGGGCTGAGCTGCGGCTCGCCCGCGCCGCGCAGCAGCGGCAGCGCCAGGGTGCGCGCGATCTCCATCGACACCGCGTGGCCCAGGTCCTCCTCCACCAGGGCCAGCGCCAGCTCGATGCCGGTGGTGACGCCGGCCGAGGTCCACACCGGTCCGTCGCGCACGTAGATGCGCTCGCGCTGCACGCGCACCTGCGGGCGCAGCGCCTGCAGCGCATCGCACCAGCGCCAGTGCGTGGTGGCCTCGCGGCCGTCGAGCAGGCCCGCCGCGGCCAGCGCGAAGGCCCCGCTGCACACGCTGGCCACGCGGCGCACCCGCGGCGAGCGCTCGGCCAGCCAGGCCCCCACGCCATGCCGCGCGATGGCCGTGCGCACCGCGGGCTCGTCGCCGCCCGAGACGATCAGCGTGTCGATGGACGCCGGCAGTTGCGCGAAGTCCATGGTGTCGGCCAGCCGAAGGCCGGCGTTGGTGAGCACCGTGCGACCGCCGGGCGAGGCGATGTGCAGGCGGTAGCTGCCGGGGCGCAGCGCCTCGGCCTTGCTGAACACGCTCGCGGGGCCGGCGACGTCGATCGCCTCGACGCCGTCGAACACGACCAACACCACGTTCCTGGCAGGAATCGCGGCCTCTGCGTCCTTGTCCGGCGCGGCGGCGCTGCGTAGGCTCATGGCATTCAGGAGGTCGATGTGTCGAGCCGGGTACTGTACTTTTCGAAGCGGACGCGCGGGCGGGCCCGAACGGCGTGGGGGCGGCCATGAAGCGCCGCACGCTGCTGCGGGCCGGCCTGGGTGCCGTCGCGCTGGCCTTGCTGGCTTATGTGGGCTGGGTGGCCTCGCTGCCGCCCGCCGCCGCGCCCGCGCCGGCGCCGGCCATCTCGGCGGACGAGACCCGCGCCACGCTCGCCGCGCTGGCGCCGCCGAAACGCCAGCGACCGCTCGTGGCCATCATCGGCCTGAACGATGCGACGGAAACCACCGACTACCTCATGCCCTACGGCATCCTGCGGCGCGCCGACGTGGCCGACGTGCTGGCCCTGTCCACCGACGCTGGCCCCGTGAAGCTCTACCCCGCGCTCAGCGTGGAGGCGGACGCGACGACCGCGCAGTTCGATGCGCGCCATGCGGAGGGTGCGGACTACGTCATCGTGCCCGCCATGAGCCGCGACGACGACCCGCGGGTGCTGGACTGGATCCGCGCGCAGGCGGCCAAGGGCGCCACCGTCATCGGCGTGTGCGCGGGCGCCAAGGTGGTGGGCGCGGCCGGCCTGCTCGACGGCAAGCGCGCGACCACGCACTGGTACTACCGCGACGATCTGCTCGAACGCAGCCCCAGCATCCGCTACGCGCCCGACCGGCGCTTCGTCGTCGATGGCCGCGTCGCCACCACCACGGGCATCTCGGCCTCCATGCCGATGGCGCTGACGCTGATCGAAGCCATCGCCGGCCGCGAGAAGGCGGCGACGGTCGCGCGCGACCTGGGCCTCGCGCACTGGGACGCGCGGCACAACAGCGCGGCCTTCCGTTTCACGCGGCCGTTTGCGCTGACAGTGATGGGCAACGCCCTCGCCTTCTGGAACCGCGACGAACTGGGCATCGAACTGTCGCGCGGGGTGGACGAGGTCTCGCTGGCGCTGGTGGCCGACGCCTGGTCGCGCACCTACCGCTCTCGGGCGCTGAGCTTCGCGCCCACGCCGGGGCCCATCACCAGCCGCAACGGCCTGCGCGTGCTGCCCGACCGCACCGGCGCGGACTGGCCGGCGGCGCAGCGCCTGCCGGCCCTGGCGGGCGAGCCACCGGCCCAGGCCCTGGACGCGGCGCTCGCGCAGATCGACCGGCGCTACGGCGCCGCGACGGCGCGGGTGGTGGCGATGCAGCTGGAGCTCGCGCCGGCGCCCTGAAAACGCCGCCCCCTGTTCGCCGCCGAGTCAGTGCGCACCGATCCTGCGCACGCGCTGGCCGTACTCTTCCGTGACGATCAGCGACCCGTCCGGGTGAAGGGCGATGCCCAGGGGTCTGTCGAAGGTGGCGGCAGCGGGCGGGCCGTTCTGCCCGCCGGCCACGCCCGTTCCCGCCACCGTGCTCACGAGTCCGGCGGGCGAGATCCTGCGGATGCGGTGGCCGCCGGTGTCCACCACGAACAGGCTGCCGTCGGGTGCCAGGGCCAGGCCCGATGGCTGATCGAACGTGGCGGTACTGGCGGCGCCGTCCTGCGCCCCCGGGACGCCCGTTCCCGCCAGCGTGCTCACCTCCCCTGCCGGCGAAATCCTGCGGATGCGGTGGTTGTCGGAATCGGCCACATAGAGCGTGCCGTCCGCTGCCGCGGCCACTGCGAAGGGGCCACTGAACTGCGCCGCGGTTCCCATGCCGTCGGCGAAGCCGGCGGTGCCCGATCCCGCCACGGTCGTCACGGTGGCGTCCGGGGTGATCTTGCGGATCCGTTGTCCCGTCGCCTCGGTCACATAGAAGTTCCCGTCCTGGTCGCGGGTGAGCCCGTAGGGCAGCCGGAACGAGGCGGCCGCGCCCTGACCGTCGGTGCCACCCGGCACGCCCGACGACCCCGCGAAGGCGCTGCGGCTGCCATCGGCCGCGATCCGGACGACCGTGTGATTGACTGAGGTGACGTAGGCATCGTCCCCGGCCAACACCAGCCCGAACAGTGGGTTGGGGGTCGAGCTCACCGTGCCCACCGTGCCGTCCGTGGCGATCCGGCGCAGCCGTTGGCCGCTGAATTCCGTCACGTAGACCGTGCCGTCGGCCTTGACCGCGACGCCCGCGGGCCCGTCGAAGGCCGCGGTGGCGGCGGGTCCGTCCTGATGGCTTCGAACGCCCGTTCCGGCGAAGGTGCTCACCTCGACGGTGCCGCCGCAGCTCACAAGGATGTTGGTGACCGTGGCCGAGGCCACGCCCGCGCCGTTCGACACCTGGCAGGCCTGCAGCGCCGGTGCCTGGCGCAGGGTGACGTTGTAGGCCGCGCCAGCGTTGACGGCGGTCGTGAAACTGAAGGCACCGTCGGCGTCCAGCGACAGCACCTCCGCTGCGCCGTTCTGCAGGATGAGCGTGCCCGTCAAGCCCGTGGCGGTCCCGCCGATGGTGTACGTGGCCTGGCCCGGCGCCTGCGGCGCGGGCGTGTGGCTTCCCCCGCAGGCCACGAGCGCGGCGCCCGCCACGATGGACAGGGCGATCCGGCACGCGCCGAGGCGGCGGGGTTGGCGTGGAGGGTTCAGCGGCATGTCCGTCCTTCGTGCGGGCCTGCGGCGGTGACGCGGCGCCTCCGGGCGGCGGCACCACGCTCCCACTCGCAGGAAAACAACCGCTCAGTGTCCGGCGGACGGCAACTGGCGGACATGGGACCAAAGTCCCAGTGCCGGCGCAGGGGCGTGCAGTAGTTCACACGTTCCCCGGTGGCGCGCGCCGCTTGCCGGTCGCCGACCGACCCGCGGCACGGCGCGCCGATTCAGGCGCCCGCCTCGCTGCCCAGCGGCAAGCGCACCACCCGCTTTCCCGTCACGCGGAACCAGGCGTTCACCACCGCCGGCATCAGCGGCGGCAGCGCCGGTTCGCCCACGCCGCCGGGCGCGGCCTCGCTCGGCACGATGTCCACCTCGATGCGGGGTGTCTGGCTCATGCGCAGCACCGGCTGGTCGTGGAAGTTCGAGGCCTGGGGCACGCCGCGCTCGATCGCCACGCCGCCGTACAGCAGGGCCGACAGGCCATAGACGATGGCGCTTTGCATCTGCGCGCGCACCTGCTGCGGGTTGACGGCGGTGCCGCAGTCCACCGCGCAGCTCACGCGCTGCACGGCGGGCAGGCCACCGGCCTCGCGCACGTCGGCGGCAATGGCGACGACGGAGCCGAAGATCTCCACCATGGCGATGCCGCGCCCCACGCCGCTGGCCGGCGGCTGGTCCCAGCCGTGGCGCTGCGCGGCCGTGTCCAGCACGCGCCGGTGGCGCGGCCTGTCGGCCAGCATGTCGCGGCGGAAGCGGTAGGGGTCCCGGCCCGCCAGGTCGGCCATCTCGTCGATGACGGCCTCGATGGGCAGGCAGTTCTGGTTGCCGCCGGGCGTGCGCCAGAACCAGATGGGCACGCCGATGTCGTGCTCGACCCATTCGACGCGCAGGTTGGGGATGCGGTACGGCGGGGCCAGGCACTCGGTGGCGTAGATGTCCACGCCATTGGGTTTGCGCAGGAAAGCGAAGCCGGTCCACTTGGCGATGGAGGGCACGGCGATGCGCGCGCTCAGCATGGCCAGTCGGCCCTGCGCGTCCAGGCCGGCGCTCACGCGGATGCGGCTCATGGGGCGGTAGTAGCCGCTTCGCATGTCGTCTTCGCGCGTGTAGACGAGCTTGACCGGTCGGCCGGTGGCGCGGGCCACCTCCGCCGCTGGCTGCACGAAGTCCACCGTGCCGCGCCGGCCGAAGCCGCCGCCCAGCAGGGTGGTGTTGACCTTGACCTGCTCGGGCCGCAGGCCCGCCACCGCGGCCACGGCGCGCTGCGTGGTGCTGGCGTTCTGCGTGCCGACCCAGACCTCGGCCTCGCCCGCGCGGATGTGCACGGTGCAGTTCAGCGGCTCCATGGGCGCCTGCGCGAGGAAGGGCTGGTCGAACTCGCGCGTGACCGTGCGCAGGCCCTCGGTCGCGCGCACGTCGCCGTTGTCGTGGTCCACGAGGCCCTCGCGGTCCAGCGCGTCGGCGTAGCCGCGCCGCACGGCCTCGGCGTCGAGCGCGGCCAGCGGGCTCTCGGTCCACTCGATCACCAGCGCCTGGCGCCCTTGCAGCGCGGCCCACATGTGGTCGGCCGCCACGGCCACGCCACCATTGGAGAGTTCGACCACCCGGCGCACACCGGGCAGGGCCAGGGCCGCGCGGCCGTCCACCGCGCGGGCGCGCGCGCCGAAGGCGGGCGGGAAGGCCACCACGGCGGTGAGCAGGCCGGGCAGTTTCACGTCGAGGCCGAAGACGGCGCTGCCATCGGTCTTGGCCGGCGTGTCCAGGCGCGGCAGCGGCTTGCCGATGAGCTTGAACTCGGCCGCGCCCTTGAGCACGGGCGGCGCGGACAGGGGCTCGCGGCCCGCGGCCTCGGCCATCTCGCCATACGTGGCGCGCCGGCCGCCGGGGCCCAGCAGCACGCTGTCGCGCGTGTGGATGCGCGCCGGGTCCACGTTCCAGCGGCGCGCGGCGGCGTTCACCAGCATGGCGCGCGCGGTGGCGCCCGACAGGCGCAGGCGCGTCCAGTTGGCGCGGATGGAGGTGGAGCCGCCGGTGTTGACCATGGGCACGTTCGGGTTGGCGTAGTCCAGGTGCACGGGCGCCTGCTCCACGCGCACGCGGCGCCAATCGGCGTCGAGTTCGTCGGCCACGATCTGCGCGAAGCCGGTGTGCACGCCCTGCCCCATCTCGGCCTTGCCGCAGCGCACGGTGATCTGGCCGTCGCGGCCGATGCGCACGTAGGCGGTGGGCGCGTACTCGCCCTCGGGCAGGCCGCGCTGGTAGTGCGGCAGGTCGGCCGCGTGCTCTGCGAGGGCGTCGGCCGGCAGGCCGTAGCCCACCACCAGGCCGCCGCCGAGCGCGGCGCCGGCCTGCAGGAAGCGGCGGCGCGAGGGCAGCGCCGGGGCCTGGCGTTCGCTCAGCGGCGCGCTCATGCCGGTGCCCCCGAGGCCTCGGCGATCGCGGCCTGGATGCGTTCGTAGGTGCCGCAGCGGCACACGTTGCCGTCCATGGCCTCGTGGACCTGCGCCGCCGTGGGGCGCGGCTCGCGCTGCAGCAGGGCCACGGCGCTCATGATCTGGCCCGACTGGCAGTAGCCGCACTGCGGCACGTCGTGCGCGACCCAGGCGGCCTGCACGCGCCGGCCCACGGGCGTGCGGCCGATGGCCTCGATGGTCACGACGCGCCGGCCTTCCACGCTGGCCAGTGGCGTCTGGCAGGCGCGCACGGCCTGGCCGTCCAGGTGCACGGTGCAGGCGCCGCACAGCGCCAGGCCGCAGCCGTACTTGGTGCCGGTCAGGCCCGCGAGGTCGCGCAGGGCCCACAGCAGCGGCATGTCGGGCGCGCCGTCGAGCGCGACGCTGCGGTCGTTGAGGGTGAAGCGCGTGCTCATGCCGCGCCTCCATTGAGCAGCAGCACCTCGTGCACGGCGCTGGCGTGGTCGCCGCCCACGCGCGTGCCGCCGCCGAAGACGTGGATGCGATCGCCCAGCGTGGCCGCGCCCAGGCCGTGGCGCGGCGTGGGCAGGGGCGGCAAGGCGCTCCAGCGGTCGCTCGCGGGCTCGTAGACCCAGGCGTCGGCGAACACCTTCTGCTCGGGCACCCACTGCTCGCCGCCGAAGACGT
>VFQP010004987.1_pt1 | contig 11884 bp, 15 predicted proteins | sample 3512351 | NCBI WGS metagenome assembly VFQP01 (sample SAMN10412372, study PRJNA504923) | tailings metagenome | isolation source: Relicate 1 Philex TSF1 revegetated site | place: Philippines: Tuba, Benguet | collected 2017-08-29
TTTGGTCTGTGGGAGTGTGTGGGTGTGTATGTGAGAGTGGTCAAGAGGTAGCATACATAACAAACACCCAAAAAATCACACGTACGCATGGTCAGCCGGTCAAGGTCCAGGAACTGGACGACCGGGACACCCCACTGCTCCTCCTCTGCTGGGAGTTCCCCCCCAGCGGCCAGCTCCTCCTCGATGCGGGCTGCCCAGAGGAGCCCAGCCACAAACCCTGCTGCTGCTGCAGGGTTTGCCAGCATCAAGCTGGCAACCTGGAAGGTGGCCAGCAAGGGTGCTGGCATTGTGGCTGCCAGCTCGACCGATGCAAGGGTGCCCATTTCCCTGTGTGTTGTGTTGTGGGATGGGAGGGTGACCACCAACGATAAAAAAAATGCGTGTCACCATGGAATACTACGCACCTCGCATCCGTAATGTTTTTAAATGGCACCCACTCAGCAGTGGGTGCCAGGGCAGCCCGGCGAGGCGCGCAGACTGCCCTTGCCATTCCATGGGTATGGAAATGGCGAATGCGGCGACAAGGAATGACCGATTGGGAGGAACCAGAAGCGGTGGTGAAAGACATGATCGTTTGGGAGGAAGCACGAGCTGTGGTAAAAGACATTGTGGCAAAAAGTATAGGTTGTGATGACGGATGGAGGCGAGTAGGAAGGTTTAGACGGCTAGAAAAGGTACGTGTGGTCGAGGGAATGTGATTTTGTCAGTGAATGAATGAAAAAGACGAAACGAAAATACTTATCTTCCTGGTCAAAGATTGTTTTTTGCTTTGCATGCTGACGTGGCGGTGCATTTGAAAAAAAAAAAAGCACAGCGTCATGCAACCTCCACCGCTTCCCTTGCACAAGGCTAGGTGCACACGGTGTGTTTTTATCCCTTACAAGCATGTACACACATGGCACGGGAAAAGAAAACAAAACAAAAACCCACTTGTGTGTACGCCAGGGTTGACCATTATCAACGTTGGCCACGCACAACAAGCAGTGTGTAGCAGCAGCACCAAGTCAGCAGTCAAAATACGTGTGCACGTATACATGTCAATGATTACCAACAAGTCAATCACATATTGTGGTCATATATTGTTTTGCAGTGTCACGTATGTAGGCATTTATATATGGTTGTCTACAACACACCAACACTACAGCACACCAAGAGAACACACGTGTATGCAACATGCACAACACATACGTGCCGGTATGCTGTAATCAATTCCATTTGATGAATTTCATCTTGTTGTTTTGAATAGACAATAGTCAAACTATGGTAGGAAAACAGGCACAGTGCAGACCATCAACAACACAGCCAGTACACAGCATGGATGGGGAGGAGCATGCGCGTGCGCGCATTCTACCTCATGCCTGCAAGGACTACCATGCAATGCAACAAATGATAGGAAAAGGAAGAAAAAACAAACACTCAAAACCTACATACGTACATGGGTGTAGTACACATCTACATCATCCCTGCACGGCACGAATGGTTGCACGCTGCACAAATGTTTTTGCCAACCCGCAATCACTGTTGGGGTTCATGTTCACCCGAGCAAAACCACTCTCACCCCATGTGGTGCCCCAGCTGTTTTTAATAATCCATGCAGCAGGGGTGCTGCCAGATGCAGGTGCCCATCCAACCTATAAGACCGGAGAGGGGTATATGTTTTGTTGTTGTTGATGAGAATGTGTTGTTGTTTGATGTAGGGTGTTGTTTCGTGCATGAAGAGGTAGGGAAATAACGCCACCTATACACACACACATGGTCATAACGCTGTGTTGTATTTGCGATACAGCACACACATCACACACATGTTGACATTCCTTGCCCAATACGTACCAGCAGCATGGCGTGGTTGGGAGATGCCCATGAATCTTTGAAAGTACATGAAAACACACCCTTTTTGTATATCATAAAAGCATTATTTGCGTTGAAAGCAATCACCTGTGTTGAGTATAGGGTTGTTGTGTGATTCCTTGTGATTCCACATGAGAAGGTGTGGATTCCATTTTCACTGCACATGTTGTTGTGTTGCAACACATCATACATACACACACACATGATACACACCCACCACCCACATCATACACACATCCTCTACTCCCCAATTCCCACCCCACACCCCACACCCCAATTCCCCTCATACCAATGGGCCATAGAGCAACTCTGCCTTGATTGCATTAACATTACCATCAGAAGACATGGGCGTAAACCAATCCACCACTGTCTTGTAGCCCGTGCTGAGAATGACAGTGTTGGGGTATTGAGCAGGCTTTGACACACAGGTCTGCCATGTCCCAGCAATTGGGAATTGTATGTAGGGTGTTGATGTCTGTATGTCAGGGTGGTGGGTGTGGTGGGTGTGCGGGTGTGGTGCTATGGTGGTGACAAGGGTGGTTGTGTGGATTGTTGTTTCCAGTTTTATGTTCTATGTAGAGTGTGCTACTGCTGAGATGCTGTCACCATCATCATTCTAGTGGTAATCGACAGGTAGCGATTATAACACAGGTGGTTCACATGGCATGCATAAACACGTAACATACCTCGGCAACGAGCCCGTAGATGCGCACCCAATCATACACAACAGTCGGCCACCCTGTGATACATACGTGCATACATGATGTACTCAATGTGCATTGTTGTGTAGATATGTCTAGTGGGTATCCACAACACGTGTGACACCCACACGCACCACACCCAAAAAGCCACCCAACACACCTCCATCACATGGATCATAGGGTTGCTTTCGTCCAAAAGGCACGTTGGGTGCACAGTTGACCAATTGCTGCTCAGAAAGGTTGATCTTGGGAGCGCCACCACTGGACACGCCACCCAGGCGGTTGATCATCATCTGCGACTCGAGGGCAGCGGTCGGAGCAAAAATGTAGCACGAACCTGAAGGAGGTGTGTTATTCTTTTCAATGGAAATCAACATGGGAATCAACAGAGTGCTTGCTTGTTTGTGTAGAACCCCACACACCAAAACAACCCCACATGCCCCCATATCACCATACCACAGTAGCCCTGGTCCTTGATGGGTGACACAAACGAGCGCCCTTGAAATGAGCGCCAGTCAATGGCAGCAATAGCAGCTTGGGATGTGGAGACAGAGCTGGTAGAGACATTGACTGGGTTGAACACAGTGGCGTTTGGGGGCACGAGCTTGGAGACGGTGGATGACTGCATCAGCACCCGCTGGCGTTCTGCACTGGTCATGGCTGTAAAGCACGTGATGCCAGGGGTCCACGTTTGAGTGGATTGTTGTATGTTGACTGAGAGTTGTTGCAGTCGTTTGGCAAACAAGTCCCGGCGGGCTTGGGCTGCCTATGTGACGACAGAGTGTACGCATGTAAGCCACGGTTCCCCGTAATACACCCAACCATCCCTAAACATGTCGTTTCGACTGGTAAATGCACATACCTGTGCGTTTTCTGTGTTGGGCAGCGCCGCACAGTTTTGCCGTAGGTTGTCCAAGGTCCGATCCTGTGTGAATGGGTTTGGTTGGTCGTCCCGTGTTCGTTTTGCAGATAAACAGGTTGTAGTTGGTATTACAGCATGTGACAGGCAGTTGACAGCGTTCGTACCACTGCTTGTTGTGCTTGAGCCACAGACACCGCAATTTGGGAATCGACAGCACCAGACACTGCCCAACAGGTAGCACACAGCAACAGCAACAAGGTTGATCTCGCCATCGCCGCCGGTCAAGTAGATGGAATGTGCAGGGACGGTATATAATGATGAACGACCATGAAGAAAGTGAAATAAAACAACGTTTCCGTGGCGACTGATGTCCGTTCGTACATACTGAGTGTCAGAGAGACGCTCACCACACTTCTTAGGTTGTAGATGCTAAAACCCACTCCTGCCGCTGCCTCCCTCGCTCATGCAACTCCCGTGGCGTCTGTCCTGGCACCCCACGTGCCTCGAGCATACACGACGCCACTGCAGCCCCCCACGCGCCTGCCTCCACCAACGTATCCCCATTGAGCAGCGACGCCATCATCCCACCCACGTATGCGTTCCCACACCCTGTCGGGTCGACCTCCTCCACAGGCTGGTACGCCGGTATGTGGTGTATAACGGTGGTGTCTGTGTGGGGGTCCACCTTGCCCAGCAGGGACCCTTCTGCACCCATGCGCAGGGCAACTATGGACGCCCCTGCATCTGTTGTAGTGGTGTGATGGAGTGCGTGATGGCGTGGGTATGTGGAGTGGTTGTTGTGATGGAGTGGTTGGACAGTGTTTATACAGCATTCCAATACACAGCAGTACACATGTGTGGTTGATAAACAAAAAACAATACACATAGGATACCCCACCCACCAAGCAATGCCAAGACCATATCACGGGCTGTGTATGTCTGCTGACACACCCCAAGGATGGATGCTGCCTCCAGCGCATTGGGAGAAAACACATCACAAAACGTCACCATGTCACGCAACACGCTCGCATCCACTGGTTTTACAGCAGGGCAAAAGGGCTCCACTGCACACAACCCCCCTGCTGCATGTGTTGCTTGCTTGATTTGCTGCATGAGCTCTATGCTGGGGCTGTTTGGGTTGATGCCAAGCGCCATGCCCCGGGCTGCACGAAATGCTTCGGGGAGGGTGTCAAAGTGTGGGCGCAGCATGGCGTACAGGGCGTCGTTGGGTGGAGTGCGCCATACCTGAGTGCGGCGGCCGTCTTGTTCAAAAAGTTGCCATGCACGAGGGGTGGCAGCATTGGGGATGTGCTGAAGCGCAATGTCGCTGCAGTCCATCTTTTGTGGGAGTGGTTTTTGCATGGTTGTGGGTCCACAAGAAGAGATGTTTTGCGGCCACACCACCACCATGCCGTACCTGCTTCAACCAAGCACGACATGGCTGTGGGAAATTGTCACCAATGCCAGCTGCCAGTGCGACCTGCCCACGCTGACCCGTCACCAACTGATAGCCCCACAGCGTTTGCGGGCCTGGTATATGTGTGGGATGTGTTGTTGCATTGTCTTGCCCGGTTGGGAATCCCCCACATACCTCCCCCACCAAGGCTTCCCATCAGCGTGGTGCCATCATGACTCACAATGTCGTCTATAATGAGCGTAAAACATCCAAATTCAATGGTGCTATGTGTTGTGCGATTGTTGTTCGCAGGTTCTGCGGCGTACAGCTGCGATTGTGGCCTGCATCTTGGCCAATGAGGACGCACAGATGCTGGACTTGAAAGGAACAGCATCAGTTTCTCAGTTTCACACCAAGTTACACCATTTGCTAGTATACTAATTGCTAGTATAAACAAGTAATGAATGAGTCAACACATTTTGAATACCCACAGCTCACGAAACAACCTCACTCCCCACCACCGTCGTCATCTGCCAACAACTTTTCCTCGGGCATTTGCACCCCCACATGCAACTTGGAGATGGTCACTGTGCCATCAGAATCCACCAATCCCACCTTGACATACCCAGGCTGGTCGGGGATGCCATCTACGAGGCGTGTCAGGGTCACAAAGTCGAGGCACTGACATGACACAGACACTGGCACAATGGGCTCTACAAGCGTACCACTGGGTGCCTGGTGGTTATCGTGTGTGTGTTTGTGATGGTGTAAAACGGTATGCACATCAGCCATCCATCATCAACCTGCTGCTGTGCCCCGAGTGACACAGGCGGTACACACGCTGCAGGCCGTGGGAGCTGCAGATACAAAAATTCCTGGTTGCTGGCGGCACACACGATGGGCTCATAGCCCTTAGCATACAGGGCACTGTATACGCTGTAGATGTCTGTGTGGTCGGCCAGTTGCTGTGATGGCTCCCACCTGCTTGGTGTGTCTGTGTGTCGAAATCGATACTCTGGCAATTGCTGTACAAATTCGTCAAAGCCTATGAGCGTTTGCAGTCGTTCTTGTGCTTGCTTGCTAAACCATCGCCTACTCATGGCGACGTGGTGTTTTGTTTTGTGGTGGTGTGCGAGGTAAGTTCGTGTAGGAACGTGTGGAAACTGTAAAGTGAATGTGAGGTTGTTGTGTGTTGAGGTTGTTTTTCATGGTGGTCAAAAGTCCAGTCAAACTGAACGTCTGCAAACACCATCCATCAACAACACCAGCTTTCATCTCTTTGAGGAGCACCATTCACACATACCACCATTACACCACCATCCACCAAGTACATCATCATGTGGTGGAGGATCCCCATCCTACTCATCACCATCCAACCCATCGTCTCCGCCACATCATCACCACCCTGGTTTTCCCAGGATGCACGACACGACATTTTGCAGCATGCAAGTGCCGTACTCCCAGCAGACCTCGCAGCAGACTTGCACGTGCTGGTGGATGCAGCTCGGCACTGCTGTGGGGAATGCTTTGATCACCATGTGTTGCAACGGTATGTTCTGCTCTCTATGGTACCACACAATCTCCTCTCTGTAGTACAAACTTAAATGTACACATTCCCCACACAGCATTGAAGCTTACACCCATGCACAGCGACGGTCACTCCTCCCATCATTCCCCACACCAGCCCCCGTGTGGCATGCAGTGACTGATACTGCTGCTGCTGCTGCTGCACATGTGCAACAAACAGCCAAGCACACACTGTCCAACCTCTGGCATGCTGTATGGTATGCTGTTGTATGTACATTGTGGATGTGTGTATTTGTTCTACGATAACACCTTCCAACAGGCGGGGTCGCCCTACACTTCAACCCCCGCCCCCACACCCCATGTCTGACATCATGCAGCAGGCACTCGAGGAGTTTCGTGGCAACCACACCAGTGAAAACATCAGTCAAACCCGCATGGAGGAACTGTTTCACGAAATGTTTGACCGCCTGGTTGTGCATGGGGACACCCATGCTGGTGCAGGAAACAACGATGCACAACAACACATGGTCAAACACCCGGTCAAACATGCATCAGACTGGGTTCATGAAGGCATTGACAGTCTCACAGGACCAGCCAAGGGCATGCAGGTTGCCATGGAGGCGTTTGTATTGACCAATGCACACCGCTGGCGACAGCAACTGGTAGCAGCGGCACATGCAGCAGGAGCAGCTGTGCGTACTGTGGGGCATGCTGCTGAAAACACAGCCATGCATGCTGTGCATGGTATAGAGGTGTGCAGGAGGGTGTATGTTGAGATTGTCCATGGGATTGTTTACATGCATGGGATATGTTCATTGGGCATGACATTGTTTGGTAGGCTAATATTGGGCATGCTGTTGTTGGGCATGCTACGGGGGTTTGCATTTACTGCTGATCATGACTTGAGCATCATGTGCACTTATGACTTGAGCATCATGTGCACTCATGACTTGAGCATCATGCCTACATGATTGTTGTATTTTCAGCACGCAACAGGGGCAGTCAAACATGGTGCTCACCAAGCAGCAGGGGCAGTCAAACATGGTGCACATCAGGCAGCAGGGGCAGTCAAACATGGTGCACATCAGGCAGGTGCTGCAGTGGCAGAACAAGCAGCAGCTGCAGGAAGAATTGTTGCCAAGGTAGTGGTCAACCTCTTATCTCACTTTGGTGCACTGGTTCACTTTGGTGCACTTGGCAACCACACCCCTGCACTTGGTCACCACACCCCATGCGTTTGTACACACTCCCAGTATATATACAGTAAATATATATGCATGTACACCCATGCTGTACACAGTACATATACACCCATGCTCTACACAGGGGGAGCAGGCAGTGGCAGAAGGTGTGCACCACGCAGCACACCAGGTGGAGCACACTACAAAGCAGGCAGCATGGAAGCTGGCTGAATCGGCACATCACGTTGCACATACAGGGGCTGCAGTGTTGTGTGGTGGGGCACACGCGCTGGAGCACGCAGCGGACAAGGTGTGGTGTGGGTGGTTTGTGGAGGGGTGCACGTGCGTGTCGTGCACGCGTGAGTATGCTCAACACATGTCATTACACCACAGACACCCCTCTCTACACACAGGTGGCTGATGGTGCGTGTAGCTTGAGTGAGGCCGAGTGTCACAGAGCAAAGCAGTGTCGCCAACGTGCAGTGCATGTACAGTGAGTTTTGTTTTGTGTGGACCATTCATGTGTGTGTGTTTGTACAGTGTGCATTATACCAAGCATTATACCAAGCAATTGCTGTACCGTGTGCTTGTACGATATAGGTTTTGCATGCATAGCAAATCAGGTCAAGGTCGTGTACGTTGGTGTGCATCAACGTGTAATTCACAACAACCCCAGATGCTGTTTGTGGGCTGATTGCACGTATCCAGTGCCTCGCTACCTCGGAAGCAGAACACACGATGTTTCAACAGCCTCATCATCCCCACGATGCTTTGGGGTATTCACATCAGCAGCAGCCTGCTATCAATTTGCAACAGTGTCTGGAGGTTGTGGAAGCAGTGTTTGCGCTCCCAGAGGCCCTTCCCTTTCTGGAGCCGGTACGTCGTGTGTACAACCATCATCGGGTGGTGGGGTGTGCACAATACCTGTACATGTGTACATGCAAGCTGACCCATGCAGAGGGTGACAGGAAGCCTAAGGGGTTGGTCTGGGGTGGCATTGCATACACAGAATGCACACACACAGTATGCACACACACACAGCATGTACACCCTATCGATACACTTTCTTCCCGCCTCGCACCCACCCCATCACACACAGCTGGACCCCACCCAGCATGAGGGATTTGAGACGTATTTTGACATCATTAAGCAACCAATGGATCTTGGCACCATCCGGTATGCTTTTGCTACATGTTTTAGCTTGTTCTTCATGGATCCTCATTTTGTCATGTTGACCATTATCATCATTATGTATACCAACATGGGTTGACATTGCTTCACCTCACCTGTGCACCATGTACCATGCACACACCTTGTCAATACACGCACCTTGTCACATGCACACACCTTGTCTATACACGCACCTCATCACATGCACACACAGCAAGCGTTTGCATCGTGCTAGGACAGCAGGGTGGGTGGGTGGTCACTATACAAGCCCCTCTCATGTGTGGAGTGACATGCAATTGATATGGAACAATTGTCGTACGTTTAATGGCGCAAGTGCTGATGTCAGGTGTGATTGTGAGGGGCTGATGGGGTGAGGGTGGGTGGGTTTGACAGGGTGTGAGGGTGGGGTGAGGAGGATGGGTTGTGTATGTGCATGTGAGGGAGGAGTGCATGCATACCACACAAACATGGTTCATGGACACATTGTTGTTATACAATGCACGTACACGACAAGCACATACACAACATGCACACACTGCACACATACTATACAGACACTATGCACTTCCCAGTCACCACACACTACTCATATCCCCCGCCCCCCTGCCCCCCACAGCAAGTGTGCAGATGTGTGTGATAGAGCAGCATATGAAGCATGGGTACAGACAGGCTTACCTCCACCAGGACCACCTCCCAAGACTACCCCTGTCCTTGAACAAACAATAGAGGTGAGGTGGTGTTTCATCATCACCATCATCATCATCACCACCACCTACACCCAACAACACAGCGCCGTACGCATGGTCGGTGTGATGTGTGTACCAAGGCCAAACGAGGCAACTGCGGCACCAAGGACGCCATCAGGACCTGCCTCTACCGACCAGGGGGGCCCCTCCCACCCCTGCCCCGACAACACTCTCATAAAAAGCACACCACCACTGCCTCTTCCCACACACGCCCCCATGCAGCCTCCCTTCAGGCCCCCCGCCATGACCCCTCGTACAACCCACGAGGGGGGGGGGGGCCTGTGTCGCGCCGCAAAAAACACGGCAGGGGCCCCGGGGGGGGCACCATGTCAGCCAGCACTGTTGCAGCAGCCATGGCACTGCAGGAATGGCAGGGGAGGGACCCCCAGGTGCTCAGGGCAATATTGCAGGAGCCCCTTCCAGAGCCCCCGAAGCTGCCTGCAGAGGCCACACCCCCTGCGGCACCCCCCCAGCCGGATGCCAAGGTGCTGGCTGAGGAACAGCGGGTGTTGGACATGTATGAGAGGGTGAGGACACGCAGAGCGGCGTTTCCACAGGTGTGTGTTGGGTGACAGGGGGGGGGAGGTGTGTGTGTGTGAGGGGTGTGAGGGGGAGGGAGATGCATGCTCTACATGTGTTTGTGTGTACATGCATTGTGTGTACATGATGTGGTGGTGTGGCATGTGTCCAATCACATACCATCCTACTGCTGAGTACTATGTACATGTATGTATATACACACACAAACAAAAACAAACAAAGAAACAAATACACACACACACACACACTCACAGGTGGAAGCTGATGTGCATGCCAAGTTACAACAACTCCTTGATGCGCATCGTGAATTAGATCAACTGCTTATTGAACAAGATATACGTGCACTCAAACAACAAACACAACAAGCAGCAGCACAACAACATGCAACACAACAACAAGCAGCACAACAACATGCAGCACAACAACATGCAACACAACAACAAGTAGTACAACCACAACAACAAGTAGTACAACAACAACAACAACAACAAGCAGGTCAACCAGCAGGCCAATCATGTATACGACCAGAGGTGGCAGCGCTAGGTCAATACCTATATGGAACACTGCTGGGTGCTGCTGGTGGGTTGGCTGCACCACCATGATTGTGTGAATTACATGATTGTGTGAATTACATGATTGTGTGAATTACATGATTGTGTGAAAACTTGAGCTTGCTTTCTTTTGATGTATGTACATTCCACATTGATGCAGCACCACCAGCCAACACTACCATCAAACTGCCATCTTTGGTACCAGAAACCTTGCTGTTGCCCCTTTGATTTTGTTTATGCGTGTGTGCATGTGTGTGCATATGTGTGTGTGTCGTACCATTGTGCATGATGATGATGATGATGTAAAATGATGATATGAAATGATGGTGTAGATAATGCAGATGATGATGATGATGGCGTAAAATGATGATGATTGACTACCATGCAGGATGTGTGTCGTTGTTGTATGTGTACCTTTGATGAACAAGTGTGTGGTATTTGTCCTCACGATGCATGTGTTTGTACTGTTTTGATGCATGTTATTGCTTGCAGGCTGTGAATTCGTTGTTTTCCATGCATGGTGTTGTTTTCCCTGCATGGTGTTGTTTTCCCTGCATGGTGTTGTTTTTCCCTGCATGATGTTGTTTTTCCCTGCATGATGTTGTTTTTCCCTGCATGACGTTGTACTGCCAATCATCGATTACCATCAACCCATACTCAAAACACACCGTGTAATACACCGATCAGCAGCAGTGTTGACATCACCTAACATCACACTTTTCTTGTTTCCTGAATAGCACACACCCATTCGCCCCGTGTACATCCTCCTCACCCACATGCTCTTCTCTTCTTCACCTACCTGTGGGTGCCCTGCCATCCTACCACAACCCCAATCAACACCTCCTCTCCTCCATGCCCTCCCCTTGCATTTCCTCTCCTGCACCTCCCCTACACCTCCTACACCTCCTCTCCTGGTAGGTCATACCACACACTCCTAGTAGGTCATATAACAATCCCCATAGGTGATGACGCTCCTAGTAGGTGATGACAATTTCCCGCCCCCCTCCCATTTCATACACCATGTCCAGTGCCTCAGTCAGTGCCACTTGACCAAAGCGTGTGAGGTAATTGCTGTTCACCTTGAGCTCCTTGGGGGCACCACTGGGATTGTTTTTCAATGCCTGTGTTGTGTGGGGGGGGGATGAGTGGGTGTGTTGTATATATACTTAGTACACATGTGTGTGTGTGTGTGTGAAAAGTGTGTGTGTGAAAAGTGTGTGTGTGAAAAGTGTGTATATGGTGGGTGTATGGGTGTGGGTGTGGGTGTGTATGGGTGGGTGGGTCCATTGCAACGCATACCCATAACATGTGTGTGTGTGTGTGTGTGTGTGTGTGTGTGTGTGTGTGTGTGTGTGTGTGTGT
>VFQP010004988.1_pt1 | contig 11880 bp, 11 predicted proteins | sample 3512351 | NCBI WGS metagenome assembly VFQP01 (sample SAMN10412372, study PRJNA504923) | tailings metagenome | isolation source: Relicate 1 Philex TSF1 revegetated site | place: Philippines: Tuba, Benguet | collected 2017-08-29
GCTGCAGCTCCGCCTGCCCCGGCCTCGCCTCCTGCTACGACACCATCGTCCAGCTCGTCGACTTCGAGCTCGAGCAGTTCACCTCGGACACGCTCGACGAGTGCCAGCCGCCGTGCGTCACGCCCTGCGACATGGCGCAGCTCGGCGCCAAGTGGCCGGCGCTCGCCAACGCCACCTTGCCGCTCGCCTACGGCGACGACTTTCAGAACTCGTTCTCCTACCCGGCGCCGTGCTACCCGACGCCCGACCCGACCTGCGTGCAGGAGGCCGTGCCCTACGGGTGCAGCGCCTTTTCCGTGACTTGCTATGAGGCCGTGTACCTGACGATCCGGGGGCCCAGCAGCGCCTTTTCGACGGCGGACGGCAGCCTCGAGGTGCCGGGCGCGTGCCCGTCGAGCAGCGCGTGCCTGCGCGCCTGCGACGCGCAGCAGCTGCAGGCGGCCTTCAACACGAGCGCGCTGCCCATGTGCTTCGCCGGGCCGCAGAAGCCCGCCCAGTTCGACCCCGCGCTCTTCCAGCCGGGGAGGCTGAGGCGCGTGCCCACGCCGTGCGGCGGTGGCGCGTCGGGCTGAGCGGACCCCTCGCGCTTCCCGTCCGCAGCCCGTGTCCGCAGCCGCCGATGATGATCACGTCCCAGCCTGGTTGTAGCTGCAGGGTAGTTTAGCCCAGGCAGGCAGCGGGCGGCTCCTGTGCGTTGTGTGGCGACGAGCGGGCGTGGCCGGGCGGCGCGAGGTTGACTGCGGCAGGAGGTTCGACTGACGAGGGGCAAACGGTGGTGGTGAGCGGCCAGGTGGGGCGTGCATCTGCCCGGGCCCCGGCCCCGGCGTTGCGTGCCTGTGCCTGCGCACGTGTCCCACCACACGCACCACCTGCGGCGCAAAGCAGCTTTGACTCGTGCACATACATACACTACGCATGGGGCTTGCTCTTTGTGCACCAGCAGATGCCCTCTGACGAACCCGGTCTCCAGCCACGGCACCGCCCACCACAAGGCGGCGCGCAGGCACGCACGCGGAGACCACTGCTTGCGTGCGCTCGCTTGCATGCGTGGCGGCGGCCTGCCTGTTCGTCCCCCCCCCCCTTGCACCTCTGCTTCCCTTTGCGCGTGCGGCAGGTTGGGGTCGTCTGTGCGTGCCGCACGCCCTGACCCGCCGCCCGGCCGCGTGCGCCGCCCTGCACATATCCGACACCCGAGAGAGAGAGATTCTTCCAGCCATTGTTGGCCCTGTGGCAGTCGCGCGCGCAGATGTCGCAGCAGACGTTGCCGCCGTATTGGCGCGCGTGGTATTTGCTCTACCGCAGCAGGGGGCCGCCTACCCGGGTGTGTGCCTGCCGGGCGGCCCACCGCATCCCTGCCCCGCCACCGTTGCTAAACCCTGTTGCCCCACTTCCCGCTGCCCCGCTGCCTCCTCCGCTCGGGCTTGCCGCATTGATCTTTGCCAGTCTCAGGCAGACGACGTGCTTCGCTGCCGTCTGAAGCCACCGCCCGCCTGAACGTGTCTGCCCGAATGAAGCCCTGCTGCTGCCACAGGACGTCATTGCCCAGCCAACTACTGATGCACGGTGGGTCTTGCATTTGTCGTTCTGAGTGAGGTGTGATGGCCCGCATAAACGATGAAATGCACCGAGAGAGATCTTGACCGCAACAGTCGGGCAGTCAACAAGCATGGGGGGCAGGAGAGTGCGGCAGCAAAACTGGCGACAGAGCAGAGAGGGGGACAGGTTTGGTGCAGGTCATCCCTACAGATGCTGAGGCACAGTGTTCACACGACGTCGAAGAGTGAAAAGGGACCTCCCCCCGCAGAGCGTCAGGGTTCTCTCTCGGCCACTTTGCGCCCCACGCGACACAGTCTCCCGGCCATGGCCAGTCAGGTTTACCCCAGCGCGCTCTCAATTTGAGGCGGTGCACGAGAAAGGCACCGCGGCCCCAGCACCTGCACAAGTCCAACGAGCGCTGCCGATCTCTCAGCAATACCACAAGCGGCCACCGCAAGCAGGGGCGAAGACGCGGGCACCATGTGCGCAGGCAGGGCGCGTGTGAAGGCACAGGCGCCTCATTCCAAGTGGGCTGCGCGCGCAGGGCGAGGCCGTCTGCGAGCCCAGGCGCACGAGCAGGCCTGGGGCAAAACGGCACGTGACGGCCAATACTGCATGGCTTGGTTTGCCGCTCCGCGCACGGGAGGCGCAAGACCACAAGCAGGAGGCGTGTGCGCAAGCGCCGCGCACGCCACACGTCCGCACGGTGCGGCTCACCCGTTTTGCAAGGTGCGAGGTGCGCGGGCGTGGAAGAACAGCGACCCTGCGTGACACAAGCCCCGCAAAGCTGTGTCCCCAGTGCGATGCCAGCACCAGGGCGAGCCCAGAGCTGCGCTCGCATGCGTGGCACGCGTGCATCAGGTTCTTGCAAGTTTGGGTATGTGCCAGCAGCAAAGCCCGTGCCAGCAGCACAGCCTTGAAGGGCTCAACGCTGCCGACGACACAGGGAAGGTTAAAGACTGTCCCCAGTGTGTGTTTTGGGCAGCACTGCCCCTTGTGCACCGACACGCCCAGCAGCTACGAGAGGCCCCCTCACGCCGCCTTGCGCACGGCTGTGGCGCGCAGTGGGCACGACTCTCCCCGTGCCTGTGCAATGACGCGAGCCTGCCCGCTGGCCTCGCTAGATCTGGTACTCACCGCCCGCGTGGGTGCTGCTCTCGTCCGCAGCCCACGCGGCGGCCCCTGCATCGCCCCCGTGGCCACCGGCCGCCTCCTGCTGCAGCGCCTGCATCACTGCCCCCGACACGAGCACCTCGCCCTGCTTGGCGCGCTGCAGCAGCCTGCCCAGCTGCGCCACCGCCCGCCCCGCGTACACCACCCTGCCGAAACCCAGTCGGTCCCACGCGCCCTTGCAGGCGCCCGCCGCCACGGCCGCCCGCACGCGCGGCCCGCGCAGCATCACCGCCTTGCTCACAAACACGCCCTTGGCGTCAGCCGCCTCGAGCGCAGAGAGGCTCTTTGCCGGCGTCAGCCCATCTGGGTTCGCGTGCGCCCGCTTTGAGCCGCCGGGCGCCGCCGCGCTCGTGCCAGACGTGCTGGCGCGGGGCGGGGGCAGCGAGGGCAGCGGCGGCGCCGGCGTGATGTCGGCGAGGCGGCTCACCGAGGGGGCGCGGGTGCTGGCGACGGCCGACGCCGACGGGCTGCTGGCGATCGCCTTGCCGCTGTTGAGCGCGCGGCGGCCGCTGGCGCTCGGGGGCGGGAAGGGCAGGAACGTCGCCGCCGCGTCGTGGGCGGCGGAGGACGGCCTGGCGGGGAGCTTGACGACGGGCGCCGACTTGGAGCTGGCGGAGAAGTCCTGCTCACTCGCCGCCGTCGCCGCAGCGGCGGCGCCGCCGCCGCGATGGCTGGCCTCCTCGGTGTCCTGGGTGTCAAGGATGAGCGCCCTGGCGGTGGAGGCAACGGCCGCAGCAGGGCGGGCGCTGGCTCCGGGCGACGACGAGCCGGCGTCCAGGGTGTCGGCGCTGCCTGGCTCCGTGGCGCCCGCGCTGGTGCCGGGCCTGTCGTTGTGGCTGTGATTGTCGCCGAAGGCCACGCGGCGCGGCGGCGTGAGCGGCGGCAGCTGGTGCGGGGCGGTCGCGCTGGCGATGCGGCTGACCACGTGCACGGGGCCGTGGTGCGAGCGCTCGTGCGAGTTGCGCAGCACCTCGAAGCGCGCGGCGTCGTCGGCCAGCTGTTGCGGAGGCATGACGCCCACCTGCGTTGCGGGGCCGGAGCGGCAGGCGACGATAAGGTTGCGGGCCAGGGCTGGCGCCCGCGCAACACCCCGCCGAACGCCCTTTGCAGCCTCGCACCTGCTCGCACATCTCGTGCGCCAAGACGTCCTCGTCCCAATCCAGCAGCAGCAGCTGGTGCCGCAGGTGCAGCGCGAAGCCCACGGCGCTGCGCGCCGTCGCGAAGGCCGCCATCACGCAGCCCTCTGGCAGCGTGCTGGGCTTGGCGCCGTCGGGCCGCGTGAAGCGCTCCTCGCACAACGGGCTGAGCCCGTCCTCGGCCAGCGCGCCGTGCCACAGCTTGAGCGCCTGCCACACTGCGCGCGTCAGCTGCCGGAACGTCGCCTGCGCCTCGTGCTTGTTCCACGACAGCAGCGCTTGCACGCCCGGCACCTGCAGCACACCAAGCGCGCGTGTGGAAGAGCAGACGTCAGCCACGCTAGAGACGCATTGTCGCGCTGGCTCAGGACGACGGCAGGACGCCCAAAGGCCCCACATTCAGACCCGCGCACCTGCAGCGCCACCAGCACCGGCGGCGCGATGGCGACGCCCGGGAAGAGCGCCATGCCGCGCGGCGCTTGCGCCGGCAGCGGTAGCAGCGCGTCCATCGAGCTGCCCAGCAGCTGCTCCGAGGTGCGTAGCGCCAAGTCTGGCAGCATGGCCCGGTGTCGCAGCGGGAACGGCAGCACCATGAGCAGCTGCTGCGGCTGCTCGTCCGGCCAGCCATCCAGCGTGTGCACGCCCATGTGCATCACGCAGCAGTCATCCGGCAGGCGCTCGATCAGGCCCAGCGTGCCCAGCGTGAGCAGCGTGTGGCCGCCCATGCCGGCGGCGGTGACGGCGCTTGAGCGCACGCGCACCTTGCCTGCGGGCGAGGAGGGGCGCAAGCGAGGCGACAGGAACACCCCAGGACTCTTCACTTCTCTCAACAGCACTCGAAAGCTGTCTCGCAAGAGGCCTGCGACTCGAGCAAACCAGACGCCCGCCGCGCTCACCTGTGTACGTGTACCGCCTGGAGGCCTTGTTGAACGTCATGTCGGAGGCCGAGTCAAGCCCCCCGGCGTGCAAACCGATGCGCACCCGCAGGCCCCGGAACACGACGCCGGCCCGCTTGCCCTCAAACTGCGCGGCGCCGTCGCCGCCGGCCTTGACCTGCCACATGGTCCGCAGCTTGGTGCCAAGCGTCCACAGCGTGACCGCGCCCGCGCCCGGCGGCGGCGGCGGCGGCAGCACTGCCGCCGCCGCGGCGGCATCGTCCTGCCCCGTGGCGGAGGACAGGCTCGTCGACACGCGCGATAAGGCGCAGGCGGGCTCACTGAGATCGGCAGAGCGTGGGAACGCGCCGCCGACTCCTTGGTCCAAGAGCACGACTGTGCCGTGGCCGGCGGCGTCAGGGATCACCGGAGGCTCAGCCGTGCTGGTGGCGTACGGCGGCTCGGGACCGTCCGGCCTCGCGCGGCTGGAGCCGTTGCTCGCCAAGCGCGGCAGGGGGGCAGAGGCGACGCCACTGAGCGCCGCCCCGGCCGGGGCGTGGCTGGAGCTTGGGCTTGCGGGCACTGCCGCCGCCGTGTGCGGGGGGCTGGGCGGGGCCGCGGGCGTTGCTGGCTGCGTGTGCTGCAGCTCCTCCGAGGCGCGCCCCCTGGCGGGGAGGAGCCAGCTGCGGGAGTGGAGGCCGGGGAGGGCGAGCTTGCGCAGCACGCCGCTCGCGTCCTTGCGGCCCGTCAGCGTGAAGGTGCTGCCCCCTGGGCTGGGCCGCGCGAGCGGCTGCTGGTTCCGTGTGGGCTGGTTGTGGTTTGGCTGCTGCAGCACCCAGACCTCGCTGCCCAGGCGGTGCTGCAGCAGCTGCGCCGGCCAGGGGCACGACAGCAGCGTCGTCTGGAGCGCTAGGGAGAACTGAAGCGCGCGCTGCGGGTGGGCGAACGCAATGATGAAGCTGTCGCCCTCCCAGACCGACTCGTACCTGCGAGGCGTGTGGACCACGATGGCACAAGGGTGGGGCACACGGGGTGATGGCGGGGCGCACGAATGGGTGAGTGCGTGGCCGTGGCCGTGGCGCTGCAGCAGAGCGCGCAAAGCAAAGCACGCACCCCTCGTGCAGGGTGCACAGCTTGCGGATGCACGCGTTGTGCAGCTTGGCGCTGTGGTCGACGACCACGGCGTCCAGCTCCTCCCACAGAATCGTCGACCTGCGCGCCGCCACACACACACATGTAGCAGCTCGTCGTGCGCTCCCATGCGCGGCCCGGCGCGCCCGGGCCGCAGCGAGGTGTGTAAAGCCGCGCGAGCGCACGGGTCGGTGGCGCACCCTTGGATGTCGGTGACAAGCAGCGTGGTGTAGGGCCCCACGCCGGGCGGCTTGCGCCACGTCGCCTTGTCAGCCAGCCGGCTCGAGTAGGATCTGCGGCTCGGCAGGCCAGGATGCACGAGGGGCATGCTGAGCGTGCGCGCACGTATAAGCGCGTGTGCGGGAGGAAGCCGTGCGACGAGCAATCGCGCCCTCGCCTGTACACGACGAGGCCGATGGCCGCGGCGGCGCCCACGGTCAGCACGACGGTCAGCGTGACGATGAGCGTCGTGTAGTCGTTCCGGCCGCCGCCGCTGTGGTGCTCGCCACCCGCGCCCGGTGGAGCCGCTTGCGGCGGCGGAGGCCCCGGGCTGGGGCTGCGCGCGGGCGGCGGCTGGACCGCCAGCGCCGAGTTGATGCTGCTCAGGTACTCGAGCCGGAACGCCGAGGCGTTGCCGCGAAACGTGTTGGCGATGGTCGACGCGATGATGGCCTGCCCCCGCGCGCTCAAAGTCTGGCCGATGAAGGCGGGCGTGAGCGAGGCGTTGCGCAGCATGGCGTCGAGCGTGCCGAACAGGATGACAAAGTTGGTGGCGCCTGCGCGACAGCAGCAGCAGCAGCAGCAGCAGCGCGCGCGAGCGACGTGTCGGCGCGTGCGTGCGTGCACGATGCGGCGGCGGGTTGAAAGGGCCATTCGGCGCGCCGGCGGCGGCAGGCACCTGGGATGCGGACTTGGACGTGCATGTTGGGATGGCTGAAGACGGCCTCGTGCGTGGCCATCATGCGCGTCGCGTCCTGCAAGTTGTACCCCGCCGCCTCCCACAGCTTGGGGTCCAGGTGCACCTTGCGCATCGGGTGGATGTCTGCGGCGCAGCGAGCAGTGCGCAGTCAAGCCACCTCACGTCAGCCCCGCTGTGCCTTTCCGCAGCGTGGCTGTTGCGGCGAGCAGACGGGCACCGCGCTCTCTCACTCACTCTGCGTGGGGTCAAAGACCATGTTGGCCACGACTTCGGGGCGCGCCAGGTACGACGTGATGGAGTAGGCGTAGAACTGCAGCGAGGCGGGCGCCTGCTTGTTGAGCGTGAGCAGCACGGCGTCAAAGCCCGGCGACGGGTTGACCCACTGCCCGCTGCTGCCGTTCGCGCGCGGCGGCGTCCTGCGCGGCAGCCACGAGGCGCGCGGGGGCAGCACACGTGCTGGTGGGCGTGGGAGATGGCGGCAACCTTGAGTGGCTCCATTCCAGGATCAGCGCCTCGAAAGCCTCATCTGGGAGAGAGACGCTTCAGAAGCGAGGGGCGGCGTGGCCCTCACCAGAAGGCATAGGGGCAGCGCCGCCTGTCGCAGGGCACCAACGTGTTGGTGGCGCGGTCCAGCACTCGGTCTGCGCCGGGCAGCAGCTCCACGCCCAGCACGCCGGGCGTGGCGCCCACCACCCTGGCCTGGTCCCTGTGCGACCACGTCTGCGGCGCAGACGCGCAGAGCGGAGGGCGCCATTCTCGGCGTCCGCTCTCGCCGCATCTGCCGCGGCGTGCACTAGTGGCGGCGTGCGGCAGAGCGCGCTGTGCGCGCAGCCCTCACTCTCCCGGGGAAGGGGGCGGCAAGGCGTGCAAACGGCCCACGTGTGCCTCCCTCGCGCGCACCTTGAAGACGGTGGGCGTGTAGATGCCCATGTGCGAGAAGGTGAGCATGTGGCGGGGCACCGTCTCGGCGCAGTTTGGAGAAACGCTGTCCGGCGGCGACACCCTGGCCAGCATCTGCGTGGCATAACGCGGTGCACGCAGCGGACGCAGCCTCGTGACACAAGCACACGTTGCCATCTCTGCGGCTGCTGCCCCGGCTACCCTCGGCCCGAACAGTCCTCGTGCTCAGAACGGGGAACAAGCTCAGCTTTGCCGGGGAGAGGCGCGCCTGCCAGGCCTCTGCCAGTTGCTCTGCTCCGCGGGCAAAAGACGCACCCGCAGGATCTCTGCAGCCTCGGCCACGGCGGGGCTGTCCAGCATGAGCCGCATGCTGTCGGGGTCAATCAGCCAGCCTTGCTCGGCGCCCGTGGTCTGGTGGTAAGACGACAGGATCTGCCTGCGCCCGTGCGCATGCGGCGCCGGTGACGCGCTGACGAGGCGTGCGGCGCAGAGCAGGCCGCGCCGCGGTGGTGAAGCCGAGTGACGCTACGGGGCAGCAGGTGAGATGCTGAGCAGGCGCGCCGACCTGATGCGGCCCATGCCTCCTAGAACCTGCGGGTCTCCGCGTGGGCCTGTGCTGACCACCCAACCAGACCGCCCCGTGGACTGTTGCCGGGCTGGCACGTGAGCCCCGCACCGTCATTGCGCCCCACGGCGCGCCCCGCGGCCCCGTACGGCCGCCCGGTCCGCCAAACTATGCGCCGGCGCAGTCTGCACGCCTCGGCCTGCGCACCTGATCAAGTTGGTGGCCAGCTGGCCGCAGGGGCCCCACCAGCCCGAAAAGCCCCACATGTTGTCGGTGCCGTTGATGCGCAGGGCCAGGGCAGCCAGCTCCCGCCACGTCCGAGGCACCGTCCAGTTGTTCTTGGCAAACGTGTCCATGCGGTAGTACAGGCTGTGCGTGTAGGCCGAAATCGGCACGGCCACCACCTGCGGGCCACGGCGGCAAGACGCGCAGTGCAATGTCAACGCGCCCACCCTCGCCGCCTGCCCGTTCCCAAGGGCATACGAACCACCCATATGGAACGCGAGCCTCGGCTTGCCTTGGACGCGTAGAGGAGGCCGGCTTGGCGCACTTGAGGGAGCAGCCCCTGCCACTGAAGCTTGTTGTCTGCGGCGGTGCACGGGTCGTGCGAGGCAAGGCGTCAGCGGAAGCTGGGGGGTTAGCGCGTGCCCTGTCGCGGGCGCGGCTCTGCCCCACAGCCACCGCGGGGGCAGCCAACTCTGGTGATTGTCCTGCGCGCCACGCTTTGGGGTCCAACACTCACCGTAGGGCAGAAGGTTGGTGATGTCCATGAAGGCGTCTGACGCCAGGCCGTCGCCCATGGCGCTGGGCGTCACCATCCACACCTCGTGCGTGACGTTGCGGCGGCTCGGGTTGCCGATGCTCTGGGCCCGCGCCTGCGCACCCAATGGCAGGGTGGGGCGCAGCACAGCCCCTTTGTCTGTCTGGCTTGCCGGCCTGGGGCGCGCGGCCATCGCGTGATGGCCCTGCGCTGCCTGCATGTGCGTGGTGAGGCACACCTGGGTGTACGAGCCGATGCTGGCGATGCGTGGGAACTCAATGTTGATGCCCGTGGTGAGCGCGTACACGCTGGTGAGGTTGGCGAGGGCGTCGGAGATGCCCGCCGGCACGAGCACGCGCATGGTCTGGTTGGTGGTCTGGTTCTGCTGGGCGCCGTCGCTGCCCAGGACGCACGCCCTGTGAGAGCGACACGTGCAGGTGTCGCGTGCGGGGAGCATGGAGCGGCTGATCGTGCGAGCCCAGGTGCGCCCCGTGACCGCTTGTGAGGCTCCTGGCATACCGGAGGAGCTTGATGGTGCGGTCCCGGACGCCGTCTCCGTCCGCGCCAGAGCAGCCAGTCACTACGGACTTGAGGTTGGAGACGATGCAGGTGGCCGCTCCAGCGCCCGTGGTGACAGCAGGCAGCGTCGAGTACAGCAATGCCCGCGACTGCTGCTCCCACGATTGTCGTTCTGCGGGCTGCGACTGCGCGTTCACGACGACGCTTGTGGCCGCGACGGCCAGCGCCAGCAATCCCATTGCCGTGCAGCGGCATCCAGTGGAGCCAGCCGCGCGTTCCGAGCGCCACGGCGTGCAGCACTGCATCTCCTTGGCCACCTTGCGCTGCTGTTCGTGCCTGGTGCTACTCCTCGCGCGCTCCTGAAAGCACGCGCCGTCCCACCTGAGGCGCGCCATCCCGCCTGATGGCATCTCGCGCTGGGCGCATCTCTCTGCGCGTACTGAAGAACAGAGCGCCGCTGCGCGAAATGCTCTACGCTTGACGCTGCGCGCAGCGCTGCGCTCGACGCCGTTTCCCATCGCGGCGTGCACCGTGCGACATCGTACCGTGCCCCAACAGGAAACCCCGCAAAAGTACCGCGCTGGCAAGGGCATGGAGCCCATCAAGCCCATCCCTGCAGCCCCACGGGCGTGGTGCTTCTCCTTTCGTGGGGGGCACGCGGCGGCGTCGGGGCTTTCGCCAACGAGACCGGGAGGACGAGGCTGATCAGTAGCTTCACCACCACCACATGGAGGAGCAGCCGGCGCAGGAGCAGCCCCCTGAGGCTGCGGCTCTGCCGGAGCAGCAGGACCTCGCTGCCGCCCACGGCTTCGAGGTGGACGTCAAGCCGGAGCTGCAGCACCACGGCGAGCAGCAGCTTCAGCATGATCACCAGCAGCACCATGAGTCCGCCTACGCCAGCAGCGATGCGCCCATGCAGCCCGAGCAGGAGGAGGCGAGCTCCTTGCCCGTGGAGCCGGCGTCCGTGGGCGACCAGTCGACCGAAGCAGAGCCGCCCGCGCAGCCTCCCGCGGCGTCGTCTTCGGAACCCGCCCATGCAGACGGCGCGCCGGCTCCCGCAGGGGAGCAGCAGCCACCAGGGCGGCAGCAGCGGCCTCGCAGATCCCGCTGGGCGCAGGAAGAGCCAGCAGCCGGCGCGTCAGGAGGAGGAGCAGGGGGCAGCAGCGAGCCACCGGCAGATGGAGCCAACGGGAGCAGCAGCCTGCCCCTCCCGCCGCCCCCGCAGCGCAGGCACCGGTGGGGCCCGCCCATGGACGGCTCGGGCGATGGCGAGCGAAGGCGCAAGAAGCGCTCCAGGTGGGAGGAGTCGGAGCAGCCGTCCAACGCCATCGTCGTCGCAGCGCCGCCAGGCCTGGGCATGAGCCAGTTCACCTTCCCCAAGGAGGTCAAGCTCTCGAACGGCATCGTGGTGAGCGGCAGCGAAAGCGCGTCTGCGCGTGCGCCACGGAGAAGCAGCGCTGCAGCCGGTCGTCGCCTAGGCAGATGCAGGGGCTTGGGGGGGCCGCGCACGGTGACCGCGAACGACTCGAGCCCAGGGGCGCACGAGGCGGGCTGCCAGGAGCCGTGCGCACAGCAAGAGCTGCAGGCTAGCAGGAGGAGCTTCTTGCAGGCAGCATGCGGCGTCAGCTAGCGGGCGCAGCAGCCACGTGGGCGCTCTCGTCTCCGCTGCAGGCAGCGCGGCGGCCGAGCGCGCAGAGCGCTACGGCAAGCGGCAGACTCTTGCAGGCAGGGAGCTCCTGCGTCAGCGAGTGCGGCAGCCGGGCACTGACTGCGGCGCGCCGGGTGCGGCTAAGGTCCGCGAGCGACACCCACCTCCCTGCCGCCACCACACACACCTCACGCCGCAGGTGTCCATGCCTCACTCGCTGACGGGCGACAGCGCCGACCCGCGCATCCGCGCGCTGCACGACCAGCTGCGCGACGTGGATCGCAAGATTGAGCAGGGCGTGGTGGAGCTGGCGCCCGAGGGCCAGCGCTCGCCCTCGCCAGAGCCCGTCTACGACCGCAACGGCGTGCGGCTCAACACGCGCGAAATCCGCTTCCGGGACAAGCTCATCGACCAGCGGCACAGTGAGTTTAGCCCGCTCTCTTGCGCGCTCATCGTGGTGGCTGCGTGTGTGGGAAAGGGCGCACGCTGGGACTGGGCGCGTGGGGGGTGCTCCGGCTCGGGCTGGAGAGGAGCGGCTGCAGGAGAGAGGCTGGAGGGAGGGTTGTTGCAGCGTGGGAGCGGCGGCGCTGCATGTGCGGGGGGAGCGGGCGCCGCGGCAGCCAGAGGCGACGGGCGCAGCGGTGATGGCGTCGTTGGGAGACATCTGGGGCCACCCGCTCACTGCTCACACGCCACGCCGCTCGCCACGCCACTTTTG
>VFQP010004990.1_pt1 | contig 11877 bp, 7 predicted proteins | sample 3512351 | NCBI WGS metagenome assembly VFQP01 (sample SAMN10412372, study PRJNA504923) | tailings metagenome | isolation source: Relicate 1 Philex TSF1 revegetated site | place: Philippines: Tuba, Benguet | collected 2017-08-29
TCCTGGCGTTCTGGGCACTGTGGTCGAGCAAGCAGTTCTGCGGGCGGCTGCAGATTCAGCGAGTGCTGTGCGGCATTGGCGGGTGGTTGCAGGAGGTGGCCAAGCGGGCGGCGGCGCTGGACAAGCGGGAGGCGCAGCTGCACCGCCTGGAGCAGCAGCAGGAGCGGCAGCAGGCCACCCGCACGCCCTCCTCGCGGCCCGGCAGCGCCGCCAAGCACGCCGCCGCCGCCGCCGCCGCGGTGCAGCAGCAGCAGCAGCAGGCGCCGCCGTCCGCCGGCGGCGGCGGCGTGCTGGGCGCGCTGCTGTCGCCGGCGGCGGCCGCCGTGGCCGCGCTGAGCTACCTCGTCGGTGGCGGCGCGGGCGGCGCCGCCGCCGCCACCGCGGAGGAGGAGCCGGATCAGCGGGAGGAGGAAGGCTGGGCTCCGCAGGAGGGGGCCGACCCGCCTCAGGAGGCGGCGGCGGCGGCAGAGGAGGTGGAGGAGGGCGAGGGTAGGGCGCGTGGCGGGCGGCGCGCGGCGCCGGCGTACAAGCACGTGAGCACGCCGGCCGTCAAGCCGCGGAAGAAGGCGAGGTTCTCGGGGCAGGCGGCTGAGGAGCTGGGCGCGGGCGGCGGCGGCGGCGGCACGGCGGGGCCGTCCGGCGTGCGGGCCGCCGCCGCCGCGGCGACGCGGGCCCAGGCGGTGGCGGGGGCGGGAGAGATTGCGCCGGCGGGGCCGGCGGCGGAGGAGGCGGCGGAGGAGCGCGAGGAGGGCGGCGAGGAGCCGGCGCAGCAGAGGGCGCCGGCGGCACCCGCCACGGGCCACCGCCGCAAGAAGTGAGTTGCGGTTCCGCCCTGCTCTGTCTTCTTTGTGACTCTGCTCGCCTGGGCGTGGCGTGCGGACAATGTGGACGTCCCCTGCCGCGCTTGAACGCATTGCGCTTCCATGCAGGGCGAACGAGCTGGCGCAGCTGATTGAGGCCAACGGCGCGGCCGCCGCGGCCGCCACGCCGGGCGTGGCCACCCGCCGCACGCTGCGCTCGCGCACGTCGGCCGCCGCCGCCGCCGCGCAGCACGGCGAGGAGCACGACGTGGCGGCGGCGGCCGCCGTGCCACTGCCCACCACCGTCACCAAGGCCAGGCCTTCCGCCGCCGCAGGCGAGTCGCCCTCGCCCTGTTCGCGCATCCCAACCTCTCCCTTCGCATGTTTACGCAACGTGTCTTTGCGTTGCCTCCAACAGCTGAGAACCAACGGTGTGCGTGCTGCGTGGCACATGCGCAGGCGAGGGCGCCGCGCCCAACACGGCCGCCCGGGCCGCGCGCGGCGGGCGCGGGCGCAAGCTTCAGCTGGACGACGACGGGCCGGCCGGCGGCGGCGCGCAGGGCGGCGCCTCGGAGCTTGAGCCGGCGCCCCCGACGCCCACCACCGCCAGGTGCGCTTTGCAGTGTTCAGGGACCGCATGCCCTTCCTGTCCGGTTGACCGTCCTGCGGCTGCTTGGCAGGTTGCTCGGCGCAGCGCGGCAGAGGAGAGAGGCAGAGACGTACGGGCGTGAGGCGGGACGAGGGTGTGCGTCGTGTCACATGTGGGTCCTGGCGTGCAGGAAGCGCCGCGCGGCGCGGCGCCAGGAGGAGCAGGACGAGGACGAGGCGGGCGCGCCGCACTCGCAGGGCAGGAGCTCCATGTTTGACGTGCTGGACGTGTGATGAGGAGGGGGCGACAAGGAGCAGGAGGAGGATCTGGTCGTGGGCGCGTCAGGTAGCGCCAGGCAGTGAGGGGCGCGACGCGACGCTTTGCCCCCCGTTTTCGCGCGCCCCCTTCTTTTGCGGCACTGGCGACGGGGTCCCGCAGGTGTAGTGCTCTCTGCTTTGCCGCCGAGACAGGCGGACCGTAGATGCAGGACGAGGTGTTGCTTTGACGACCTGGTGTTGCGAGTGGCTGCAAACGCGACACGGCTGACGGCCGCCAGTCCCTCGCTTGCACGCGCCAAGCAAGCCAAAGCAACCGCGGCTTCATCGTCATCGCGCGGCGCGCCCGCCGCCCGCCTGCAGCACCCCCAGCTGCTCCCACGGGTCCACCGCCGGCGCCCTTCCCGCGACACCGCCCGCCGGCGGCGCCCACACCAGCCGCTCGACCCGCAGCCGCTCCACGTCGGCGAACGGCAGCGCCGTCACACCCAGCAACAAATCCGCCGCTGCCTTGGCCAGCAGCGGCGACAAGTGAAGCCCGTCGTGCGCCGTGCCCAGGCACGCACCAGGCTCCTCTGCTCCGCCCGGCGGCGCTGACGCCCGCCCCGCAACCAACCCGTCGCCGCTCTGCGCCTGCCAGCCGAGCGACACAGCTGAGCCGTCTCTCTGCGTCGTCGCTGCTCCCGCGCCTGCCGGCGGCGGTGGCGGTGGCGGCGGCGGCGGCGGTATCCCGCCGGCGTGGCTGCCCGCCGTGCACGCAACCAGCACCCTGCCCGCCTCGAAGCCGGGGTGCCAGCCCAGCACCGGCAGGCCGTCCGGCGTCACGGCGTCCCACGCCAGCGGCGCCGCACCCGGCCCCCGGCCTGCGCCTCTCCGTTCCTCCGCCGGCGCCTCCGACGCGCCGCCGTTCACACCTCCCGCCGCCTCGTCCTCCTCCTCGTCGTCGTCGAGCTTCCGTGGGGACGCCAGGCCGCGCACAATCGCCGCCGCCTGCTCGGCGCACCCCTCCACAAAGCGCTGCGTCGCCTCTGCCGCCTCGGCCGCGCGCCGCCGCCCCGCCTCGGCCGCCTCTGAAGCGAAGCTGCTGCCTCTCCGCGCCTCCTCCTCCTCCTCCTGCTCCTCCTGCTCCCGGCCAACTGCGGCGCCTCCGGAGGGCCCCTCCAGGTGCCAGCAGCTGTCCACCAGGCGTGACGCGGCGGGCGCCGGCGCGCTGACCGTCAGCTTGCAGCTGCCCGACTGCGGCTGGCGGGGGAACAGCAGCCAGTGCGAGGGCGCCGCCTGCGCGGTCCCGGCATCTGACATGGCCCCTCCTCTGGTTGACGATTGGGTGGGTGAGGGGCTGTTGGTTTGTTGAGGAAGCATGGCGGGCGGCTTGCTAGGGGAGGCCGGCGAGGCGGAGGGAGGGGCGGCTGCGGCGCGGGCGTCGTCGTCCGGCAGCCACCAGTGGCGGATGAGCGGCAGGGAGGCCAGGGGGCCGGCGGCGGCGCGGCGGAGCATGGGCCGGCCCCGCAGCTGCGCGCAGGAGGGAGGCGCGTGTAGCACGTCTCCTATCTCGCGCGGCGTGCACGTGCGCCACTAGCCGGATGGGGCGATCCAGGTCCGCCCAGCGCAGCGCACAGCCGCTGAGGGGGTCCCCGGGGAGAGCAATCAGGTTGCAGGTGGCGCGCGGTCTTTGCGAGCTCGTCGTCGCTCTCACCTTGAGGCCGTCGGCGTGCAGGTTCCACAGCCGCAGGCAGTCGGGCGCCCACTGGCCCGGCGCCAGCAGCACCTACGGGCGCACCCCACGCGGTGCACAATGAAAAGCCGTGGGCCGCCCTCACCACCAAGCGAAAAATGGCCCACCATGCCAGCGCGACTGCGGGTTCCACTGGCACGCAGGCTCTGTGCTGCCTGCTACATGATGGCGCGGCAGCTGTGTCTGCCAGCGTGGGGGCTGCCGCGGACGTCGCGAGCCTCACGCCCTGTGCGCCGCGCGCGCCCACCTGCTCCGCCTCGTGCACCATCACCACGTCGGGCTGCAGGCGGGAGGACGCCGCCACGCGGAACGTGCTGCCAGTGTCCTGCCACCCTGCGCGCAGCAGCGGGCGCACACCATGAGGCACGACGCGCCTTCCGCCTCGCTCGCCACAGCGCCCTTGTCAAACGCAACGCGACGGAGCAGCTCGCCAGGCGCATCCGGCTATGCAGCAAAGGCCCACCGACTCTTGAAATGCCCCCGATCAGCCTGTCCCTCTCCACAAAGCCACTGCGCCAAGCGCACCTCGCAGCACCAAGTCGTCCAGCGCCTCCACGCCCGCCCGCCCGGCCAGCGTGCGCAGCGCGCGCCCCACCAGCTCGGCGTTCACCACGGCGCCGTCCTCCTGCGCACGGCCCGCCCAGCCACCCACCGTACGACGGCCCAGGTCCTTTCAGCACACGACCAGGCCCACCTCCTCGGCCCCCGCTCCGCGCGCGGGGCCATTGGCCCGCGGCCGGCGCAACTCTGTGGCCGAAGGCAGAGATACCGCTGCCGGCAACCCTGAGGCCCACGGCAGCGAGCCTGCCCACCTGGAGCAAGCCGGACGCGTCGTCGCGGAGCCGCAGCATGGGCAGCGGCGTGATCAGGTCGGCCGGGAGCACGGCCTTGGCCTGCAGGTCCGCCTCCCTGCTCACGTTGCCCAGCGCGACCAGCAGGTCGGACATTGCGGCGCGGCTCCGCTGCTGCTGCCGGCTGCCGGGGCGCGTGGCGGCCACGTCCAGGGACCCGCAGCGCTGCAACAGAGGCGTGCCCGTCTGCATCTCCAGGCCGAGGAGGTAAGAGAGGGACTCGTTGCCCATGCTGGTGAGGAGGGCGCTGGTGCTGGGCAGGAGGACGGGGCGGAGCGCCTCTCGCGCCGGCGCGGCGCCAGGCGGCTGCACGCCCATCTCGCGGACGTGCGCCACCTGCTGGTGAGCGGATGGGCGAGCAGTGCACACCCTGGATCGCCGCACGCGATGCTTGCTGCCATACTTGCTGAGGACCCTGCGCTGGGATCGCCCGCCCCGCCCCGCCCCGCACACCTTTTTGCCGCGCCTGGCCAACGAGTACGCAGCCGCCGAGGCCAGCGCCGAGTCGCCAACGACGATCACATCTGCTACTCTGGTGGTGTGCTGCGGAGGTGCCGGTGCGCTGCCACCAAAGGGCGCGGGTGGGCGGCCGCGCAGCATGGCTTCTTCAGGAACTGGGTGCCTGCAGGCTCCGACTCGAGCCGAGCTGCTGGGTTGGCTCTGGATTTCCCGTTTATTTGCAGGCAGGGTGGCACGCCAGGGCGCACGCATGGCGACCGGCGGCCACGAAGGAGGAAGCAGTAAGACGAGCGAGGTCACGGCGTCGCAGTGCATGCCCATATGATCACGAGGCGTCCGGGGGGGAAACAAGCAAGAAAGGGACAAGCCAGGAGTCGACCGATGTCCGACGGTCCGTGGCTCCGTGGCTCACGCGCTCCGGAGCTTGCGGCTCACGGTGCTGTAGGGAGCCGCGCCAGCGTCGCACGGCGAGATGACGTGCGTAGTCACCGAGCCACTGCGAGCAGAGCACAGTACAGCGCCGTGCACGAGCCGTTAGTGCACGCACGTGCATGGCACGCCGCCGTACCCCGCAGGATGCCCAGGCTCACCTGTACTCGTTGGAGATGAACAGCAGGGGCTGGCCGCTGGGGCTCTTGTAGCTGGGCACGAACCTGCGGCAAGGCACCGCCCATCGCCACCACTGCATCAGCATCCATTCGCACCGCCCCCCCCCTGCATCGCTTCTGCTCTCCAAAGGATGTTGACGCCACTGGCGCACGCACGCACTTGATCATCTCTGGCGCCAGGTCGCCCATCTTCTCGCGGTCATCGGGCAGCTCCAGGCCGGCGGTGCGGTTGCGGTTGTTCCAGTACTCGATGAACCTGGGCCTGCGAGGCTCCGTCACGTCGTACACCTGCGTGCGTGCAGGGCATGCGCCACGCCACGTGAGGCTGTCGTGCGCTTGGGCAGGCGAGCTCCGACGCCGGCGAAGGCATTCAAGCAAGAGAGGCAGAGCGCGCACCATGAAGCCAGCCTGGCGCTCCAGGCCGATGAGCGCGTAGCTGCGGCCCGCCAGCTCCATCACCTCCATGGCCTCGGGCTCTGCATGGTTGGGAAGGGGGCCAGGCGCAGCACCAGGGGGTGTGCTAGGTGAGGCAGCAGGGTGTGTGCGCCATGCGGGACAGTGACCAGGACAACCGGGCCGCCACTCACCCACGCCAGAGTCGTCGGACCGCGAGTCAGCGTCGTTGGCATCCCTGTCGCAGTTGAAGCAGTCGCTGGCCTGCGGGGGCATTTTGGTGTTGGGTCACGGTGTCAGCGCGCGCGCACGTGCTGGCAGCGAGTTGAGGCGGCTTGGCACGCAGGGCCTCACAGAACTCACAGAACCAAGGCGAAAACGCACCTGCTGGCTGACGATGGTCTCGAACTCGTCCCCGCTCTCAAACACGGCCCTGCCCGTGACGGCGTCCAGGATGAGGAAGGAGCGGGCGCCGTACGTGCAGAGCGTCGAGTAGGGGCCCTGCAAGAGATCTCGCAAGCAGCATGAGGGTCCAGGCCCCGCAGGGCACAGGTGGGCACGGGTCCTGCAACGCAGCACCGTCTTCAACGGGAAGCAACCATGGTGACGCAGGTTTTCCGGTGGTGCACCTGCTCGTTGATGGGCTTGGAGGCCTGGTAGGCGGACAGCACGCCGCCCTTGAGGCCGCACGACGGGTGCACGTTGAGGCGGCCCAGCGCCGCGTCCCGCCTGAGGGTGGACCAGTTGGGGAAGGCCGACGCGTCAATCTGGCTGTCCTTGAGGTCCTTGACGCGCACCTTCTCCTCCTTGCCGTCGCCTGCGCCACCACCAGCAAGCGGGAGAGGCAAAACCAAGACGTGACGTACGGGTGCGGCACGCTGTGGCCCACCAGGAACTCAGCGGGCGGTGCTGCGACGCGTGTCCTTGCGCCCACCCAGGCCGCACTCCAGGCGACACCGCTGTTCCCCAGCGGTCGAGAGACACTTGCCACACACCGCGAGCGGCCCGATACATGGGCTCGCCCCCACCACGCACCCTCGTTGGCCAGGAAGAGGTAGCCCTTGCCGCCAATGGTGGCATAGGTGATGGTGTCGGGCTGGTAGAGCCCCACCAGCCCCTTATACGTCTTGAGGCTGGTGGCGTTGTCCCTGTCGCTGGCGTCCAGCTTGAAGCGGCTCCAGTCCTTGAAGCCCAGCGGCCAGATGTTCGTCACCACCTCGCGCACCAGGTCCACCACCAGGATGGCGTTGTTCTCCTGCAGTGGTTCGGGCCGGCGCCACGGTATCCGTATCATCATCAATGAGCTTCGTGTTTTCGTGGTGCTCAAGAAAGCGCGCAAGGACCGCCCCGCAAAAAGCACGCAACGCACACCACACACGCGCACGCACACACCTGCAGCGTGGCATAGAGCCTGGTGCCGCTGGGGTCCAGGGCAAGGTACTCGGGCTCAATGTCAATGGCGGCGTTGCTCTTGTTGCTGGCGACGCGCGCGTCGATGATCAGGCCCCTGCTGAGCAGCGAGCGGTACTGCGCAGTGGAGAGCGTGTCCAGGTAGGCCTGGATGGAGATGTTCTTGGTCGACGCGGCGCCCTACAAACGGCGCGCAGCGGGGGCACGATAACTGCGTTGTGCGAGCCACAACGGCACAGCTGTGATCATTGTGCAGGCTTCGGCACGCCCACAACGCGACGCACCGTGACGGTGCCGTTCCTCCAGGTGGGCGTGACGACGCCAATGGCGCCGGGCGGGTTGGCGCCCAGCAGAGGGTCGCTGAACGAGTCCTCATCTTCCTGTGCATGGTGTGCGCGCGTGTGTGCGCATCCCGCACCAACGGAACGGGTTTTTGCCACGTCGCGCCGCCAGGACCTCAAGCAGCGAGGCGAAACAGGCCAGAGCACGCTCCTGGAGGAGAGAAAGTGCCCGAGGCAAAGCAGAGGACAGTGTGCGCACCTGGGCGGATGGCTCGCCCTCGCAGGCAGCGTAAATCTTGCTGCCATCCTTGCTCCACGTCACCATGTCCGGCTGAGCGCACACGGCCACCTGCGTGCAAGGTGGCGCGCGCCCGGGCGGCGCAGCATGCCCTCAGACCGCCCTATGGTCGATGAAGCACTCTATGCTGTTTTGCGGCGAAGCTGTGCGTCGCTCACCTCGGCCAGGACGTTGCCCGTGGCTCCGTCGTGCAGGCGCACGTAGCCGGCGCCCGTGCGGGGCGCTCCATCGGCGGCCACCGCCAGGATGTTGTTGTAGAAGGACACAGAGTTGGGGAAGCCGACCTGCAAGAAGGAAGGCGAGGGTGCCTAGAGCATGCCTAGAGCAGGGAAAGCACGCAAGGCGTGCTGGGCAGGGCACCGAACCGTGCAGTCGGACCTTGGGGTCGGCGGCGCCGCCGTATGGGATGCGCTTGATAAGGACGGGGTTGGTGACGTTGGTCACATCCAGGAGCGCGATGCCCGAGTCTGCGCGGCATAATGTGGGTGCCTGCATGCTCACCTGTTGCCCAAAATGCGGAGAGCCCCCAGGGTGATAATCCATCAGAGAACATTGAAGTGCTCACTGTCGTCGTTGGACTCGACCACTGCCACCGTGGCCTTGCCACGGAAGTACGAGTAAGCCTGCGCAGGTGAGGTCGGAGGGTCGTTCAAGTTGCAGCGTAACAGCGCCCCCAGCAGCAGGAGCTGCTGCTACTGCTGCGGCTGCCAGAAGTGGTGAGCACACCACGAGGCGTGCGTGGATGAGTTGCTGGCACGATGCTTCTTCCGCACGCCGTTCCCTGCCTCACCATGACCTCCACGCCTCCACCGCCCGTGTTGCCAGTCCACCACTCGCCCACGCGCTCAATCTTGGGCGCTCCCTTGACGGTGCACGACCGCTGCTGAGCGCTCACGCTGCCGATGGCGCCCAGAGCGAGGAGGGCTCCCACGATCATCATCATCTGGAGCAACGCCCGCATCGCACCGAGATCTCTGCGCGCGAGAGCGTGTGCTGCGTGCGGCCGTGCGATGAGTGGAATGGCGATTGGCGAACGCCAGCAATGTGCGCCGCCCGGTGACGATGCCCGGCATATTCACCCAGCACAAAAGCCGGCAAAAGCTGGAACCCGGGAGCGGCTCTGAGGCCGCCAAAGCTCGCTTCTGCTTCGCTCCTCCTGTCCTTGTCTTGCAAATTTGCGCGCCCATCACCTCTGCACCAGCTGCCTGCGTCGCGTCGCGCGGCCTGCCTGCCAAACAACTGCCACGCTACGCACGGCGGCACCCCTGAGCCACCCTCGCTCACACGGGCCACACGCCGCTGAGCTTGAGGCGGTGGCAGATGTGGTTGCAGCGGTGCGTCGAGAAGAAGCCGCGGATGCCGGGCAGGCCCATGTCGTACTCGCCGTACCGCTGGTTGAGCGAGTTGATCTGTGCGCATGGTGGGGCCACCACAGCGGTTCGTTGCGTTGGTGCCAGCGTCACGCCGCGTGCGCGTGGACGTGATATCGTTGGCTGCTGCGCCCCTCACACCTGTGGGTCGGTGAGCAGGTTGTCCACGCCCTGCAGGTCGCACACCAGCAGCTGCTCCCCAGACGCGGCGTAGGTGAAGTGGCTGAAGGCGTGCGCCTGATGGTGAGCGTCCAGCTCTGAGATGCGGTTGCAGAGCAGCAAAGGCGCCGCAAAGGTCGGGAGCACGTCAGGTGCTGCGGCCGCGGAGCGTTCAACTCTCGGGCGCAAGGTGCACACCCCGTCTCACCTTGCCCATGCAGCTCGCCGTTGACGTACTGCGCGGACACGTAGCCGTTGTTGCCGTTGATCTTGCGGAAGCGCTCCTCGTCCAGGCGCTCCTCCAGAAAGTAGAACCTGCGGGACGGACTCAGGACAAACGCGGGGCGTGACGTCCCCTAGCACGTCCCCTGGGCCAGCCTGGCGTGGCATCCCCTGCGGCTGCCTTGCTCCCGTGCTCCCAAATCAACCGAAGATGTGGAGCACCCGTCCCGCCACGCGCTCCCTTTCCTCCCGCCTCGTTGCACACTCCCGCACCTGCCGTCCCTGCCGCGGAAGCCGTGCGAGTCAATGAAGAACAGGTCGCAGCCGGGGTACTCGTCCCGGAACTGGTCCAGCAGGTCGCGCGCCTGGGCCAGCATCCCGAACTGCGCCACGTGGCTGTGCTTGCCCTGCGGCGCGCGCGACGACGACGACGACGACGACGCGTGTGCGGCGGCGGGTGTGGAAGCCTTTAGGAGCGACGCCGCCCAGCCGCGAAGCCAAAGGTCCGGACCGAGGCCGCGTCCACCGCACCTCGTGCCACTGCCCCGCCAAGCCCGGCAGCGCCTTGAGCACCAGCCGCGTGGGCAGGTCGAGGCGCTCCGCGACCCGTGGCGGCTGCCGCGACACCAGCTCGGCGCGGTAGGCCTGGCGCGAGGCGCCCTGGGCAAAGTGCGGCTCCCAGCGCCGCACCTGCATGCCCTGCCAGTCGGGATTCAAGCGCCGCTGGTGGTCCGACCCTGCGCTGAGGTTAGGGTTGGGGTGTAGGGTTAGGCCACGCGCACTACCCCGGGCTCAGGCCCCTTGGCACGACCGCTGCTGAGCGCTCGCGCTGCCAACGGCGCCCAGAGCCAGGAGGGCTCCCACGATCATCATCATCTGGAGCAACGCCCGCATCGCACCGAGATCTCTGCGCGCGAGAGCGTGTGCTGCGTGCGGCCGTGCGATGAGTGGAATGGCGATTGGCGAACGCCAGCAATGTGCGCCGCCCGGTGACGATGCCCGGCATATTCACCCAGCACAAAAGCCGGCAAAAGCTGGAACCCGGGAGCGGCTCTGAGGCCGCCAAAGCTCGCTTCTGCTTCGCTCCTCCTGTCCTTGTCTTGCAAATTTGCGCGCCCATCACCTCTGCACCAGCTGCCTGCGTCGCGTCGCGCGGCCTGCCTGCCAAACAACTGCCACGCTACGCACGGCGGCACCCCTGAGCCACCCTCGCTCACACGGGCCACACGCCGCTGAGCTTGAGGCGGTGGCAGATGTGGTTGCAGCGGTGCGTCGAGAAGAAGCCGCGGATGCCGGGCAGGCCCATGTCGTACTCGCCGTACCGCTGGTTGAGCGAGTTGATCTGTGCGCATGGTGGGGCCACCACAGCGGTTCGTTGCGTTGGTGCCAGCGTCACGCCGCGTGCGCGTGGACGTGATATCGTTGGCTGCTGCGCCCCTCACACCTGTGGGTCGGTGAGCAGGTTGTCCACGCCCTGCAGGTCGCACACCAGCAGCTGCTCCCCAGACGCGGCGTAGGTGAAGTGGCTGAAGGCGTGCGCCTGATGGTGAGCGTCCAGCTCTGAGATGCGGTTGCAGAGCAGCAAAGGCGCCGCAAAGGTCGGGAGCACGTCAGGTGCTGCGGCCGCGGAGCGTTCAACTCTCGGGCGCAAGGTGCACACCCCGTCTCACCTTGCCCATGCAGCTCGCCGTTGACGTACTGCGCGGACACGTAGCCGTTGTTGCCGTTGATCTTGCGGAAGCGCTCCTCGTCCAGGCGCTCCTCCAGAAAGTAGAACCTGCGGGACGGACTCAGGACAAACGCGGGGCGTGACGTCCCCTAGCACGTCCCCTGGGCCAGCCTGGCGTGGCATCCCCTGCGGCTGCCTTGCTCCCGTGCTCCCAAATCAACCGAAGATGTGGAGCACCCGTCCCGCCACGCGCTCCCTTTCCTCCCGCCTCGTTGCACACTCCCGCACCTGCCGTCCCTGCCGCGGAAGCCGTGCGAGTCAATGAAGAACAGGTCGCAGCCGGGGTACTCGTCCCGGAACTGGTCCAGCAGGTCGCGCGCCTGGGCCAGCATCCCGAACTGCGCCACGTGGCTGTGCTTGCCCTGCGGCGCGCGCGACGACGACGACGACGACGACGCGTGTGCGGCGGCGGGTGTGGAAGCCTTTAGGAGCGACGCCGCCCAGCCGCGAAGCCAAAGGTCCGGACCGAGGCCGCGTCCACCGCACCTCGTGCCACTGCCCCGCCAAGCCCGGCAGCGCCTTGAGCACCAGCCGCGTGGGCAGGTCGAGGCGCTCCGCGACCCGTGGCGGCTGCCGCGACACCAGCTCGGCGCGGTAGGCCTGGCGCGAGGCGCCCTGGGCAAAGTGCGGCTCCCAGCGCCGCACCTGCATGCCCTGCCAGTCGGGATTCAAGCGCCGCTGGTGGTCCGACCCTGCGC
>VFQP010004991.1_pt1 | contig 11877 bp, 3 predicted proteins | sample 3512351 | NCBI WGS metagenome assembly VFQP01 (sample SAMN10412372, study PRJNA504923) | tailings metagenome | isolation source: Relicate 1 Philex TSF1 revegetated site | place: Philippines: Tuba, Benguet | collected 2017-08-29
TCCTTCAACTAACTGGCGTTTGGATGTCGACTATTTGACCAGGGATGAGGAAGAGTTACCACAAGATGGGGTACCATTTACGGCGATTCTGACTATTTCCGATCCCAAAGGCGAGGCTCCAATTTTTACTGAAATGCGCCAATTCCTTCAATCTCAGAACATTCTTACTGCTGATATTCGTACCGCTGCACGCGTTGTCACGCGGGTTTAGAGGGGGGGTAAATGAGTTGGGAATATTCTAAATATGAAGCTCAATGTGAGAACTGCGGTAAGCAGGGGTTTTGCATCAGGGGTTCAGATGACTGGAATAGAACATCAGTTTCATGGGAAGGCTTTGAAAACCAAGATCCACATCCTTCGGCAGTAGCTAGGAAAAAAGCAGATAGGCGTGATGCTATTGGCGTCTGTGGCTGCGGAAGTTCTAAGATAGTTGTTGGTGCGCTTGTTCAAGACTCTTGATGGGGATCATTCCAAAGTGATGGAGCAAATTTCAAAAGAATTAAAATATCCAAAGAAATCAAAAGTCAGTGACGCACGGTGGGATACGAGCCCACGGTGGAGTTAGTGGAAAAATGACTCATAAATTTCTAAAGATCAGTGATGTTAAAGCTGGGGATGTGTTGCTCGGTCGAGTGGATGATCCAAATAATCGTCATTTGGAGAAGATGGCTGCCGAAACGGGGAGCAGATATTCTCATGCCGCCATTTATTTGGGTAATGGTGAAGTTGCTGAAGCGACCTTAGGTGGGATTGAAATCTCAAAGATTGAAAGCTTAGTTGATCATTTTGATCACATTGCAGTTATTGGGCGCGATGACTTGTGGGATAATGAGAGGTTAGATCAGCTAAGGACATTCATCAAAACGGCTATAGCAGTAAATGCAAAATATAATGCAAGGGCACTATATAAATTCGCAGAGAGGCAAGGCAAGCATGTAGGGAATTTACAGGCTGAACTAGAAGATTTTTTTGCAGGAAATATAGCGGCTCCGACTTCAGACAAGCTCTGCTACTTTTGTTCAGAGTTAGTTGTCGCGGGCTTTATCAAGGCTGGAATAATAACTGATAGTGCGTCAATCGTATATAGGCCGGATAAATATTCTCCGATTGGATTAACTGTTGATGGTACGTTTGGTTATTTCAAGGGGTTCTTGACCTCAAAAAACGGTCATGCAATTCCTGAAGACGATAGTTTCTATGAAGACATACCGATGGATTAGAAATGGCCGACAGGTAGAGATATTTATTACGCCGAGAGGCAAATCCTAGAATATCTGTCCAAAATTGGGCAGGCAGCTTTTAATACTGGGCGAATCGAGCCTTTGGAGAAAATATTTGGGACATTTGAGCCGCGTCTACCGGCAAAGCCATTTAATATAAAGAACGAGTCAGAAGGGCAAAAGTAAACTTCTGAAAAATGGGGGCTGTTTTTTTATTTGCGCTGTCCCCCACGATTGTGGGAGTTGATATTCACCCGCATTTATTGCAGCTGCGAAATAGAGCCTCAGCACACATATTCAAAAAATGCGGTAAACAAAGGAGAAGTAGCGTTGTGGCTCTGTGTTGGGGATGGCGTTCTTCTTTTCTGGTTTTTTTTATTGTTTTGGATCTTTGGTCCTGCCCAATTTTACTTGTTGAATGTTTTAAAAAACGGGCTCACTATTTTTTCACCTAACGCACAGCGAAATGGGGATTTATGTTGCGGTAAGTGACAAGACAATTCAAAGTAACATGGTTTTGGAGATCGATGCTGCTTCGGCACACTTCCGAGCGGTAAAAAGTGAGGAATAGTTATGAGCCTTTTAAAAATAAGTGCGGTTTCTACTCTGCTGCTACTAGTATCCTTTCTTCTTCTATCCCTTTTCTTGGACGACCAACGGAAAATTGCTGCTAATTCTAATTCGGCATATGAAGGTTGCGAGAAACGAGGGGGTGATTTTTTAGTGAATTTTCCGCGAGACTGTTTAGACAAATACAGTCCTGGAAGTTTCAAAATCAGTGACACTATTTTCTCTAGCTGCAAAATCAAGCAAAGCGGGCTTGCGAGTTCTATATATGAGAAAGTTGAAGTAATATTATCTATTCCAATAAGTGATTTTTTAGTTCGTTCTTTCAAAAATGGCGAAGGCAAAGTTGTAGAAGACAAAGTTGTAATCGAGCTGGAATCTCCATTCAGTAGATCTGACATTTACCGTTGTGGAAATCAGAAGGTTGCGACCCTTGTGGAGGCCTCTATGTTGGCCGCAAGGGAGGAAAACAAGGAGCTTCAATTATTAGAAGCTGGAAATTATAAAATAGAGGGTTTGTCTCGCGCCTCGCGGGTTTTTGCTTTTGAAGAAAACGGGCAGTTTGTTGCGCGAAGGTTTTCAGATCGGAGAGTCTCGGCTGAGGGTAGCTATAATGTATATTTCAAAAAACATCCTTCTAGTCCTGTTCAGTATATAGTGAGTTGTTTATCTTGGAATAATGAATGTCATGGAAATGCGGTTGGTTTTATCTCTGGAGATTACAACTATAGAGTTCATTTTTCCAAAAAATATGAAGATAGCGCTTTCGAAGTCATGGATAAAACTTACAGCGTTTTGAGTGCAGCATACTCTAAGAATTGAGGGTAGCATGGATATTAAGATTATAGCGGCAGGCGGCGCAGGTGTATATGCTGTGATGAACGGTATTCCCGTAGTTATAGCTGCGGGCGGGGCTTCATTAGCATATGTTGCCAGTGAGGTCGCAGCGCTTGGCGGAAATCCTGTCGCATTCGTTAAAGCCGCTGAAAATCGGGCACAGGAATACGCCCGCGACAAATGGGAAGACCTTTCCGTGCAAGAGAAGACTCTATTAGTACCGTCTTATCAGGGGGGGGTAAAGGATTCGCGTGATTATAATAGTGCACGAGAAAAGTATGAAAACGCTTTTGAGCACGCGTATGTTTCTGCACGGATGCAGCAGGTTGGTGCGCCATACTTAGCTGAGTTGTTAGGGACCGCCAGAGAATACTTGGATCCATTTGGCCCAGATACATACAAAGATCTATGGAATAATCGTCTTGGTAGAGAGCTTGCTGACGCGAACCCAAGTTTTTCTGAAGACCAGCTTTTAAATTACATACATAATAACTTAGGAGATAAAAACGGAAACGGAGTTATAGACGAAGGAGAATATGTTAGCGAACCAAACAGTGCGCCTGTCATTGATCCGTCTGGAGCCATGGCCGTGCAAGCGCAGGCTCTTGCTCAAGTCCTTTTAGGAACAGGATGGGCTTCCGACAACGTAGTGCGCCCCGCATGGACATGGTTCAAAAATACACCGCCTGTACGCGATTTAGCTGAAGTCGCTGATTTTGTTAAGTTCCTTTATAATTTGATTAAGAATTGGAATTCTCCCTTAGTCCTTGACCTTGGTTCGCACGGCATTGAATTATCATCTGTTAATAGCGAAAGTGCAGCCTATTTCGATTTTAGCGGCAATGGTTTTGCTACAGCAGCTGGCTGGACGGCGGGCGTGGATGGTTTTCTCGCGCTTGATTTGAACGAAGACGGCATCATCAACAACGGTACGGAGTTGTTCGGAGATCAGACGGGCTACGACAATGGCTTTCTTGCGCTTGCGGCCTATGATAGCAACAGCGATGGACAGATTACGGTCGAAGACCAGAGTTGGGAAGCATTGCGCGTTTGGGTCGATATAAACCAGAACGGGCTTTCCGAAGAAGACGAGTTGCATACACTTGACGGCCTTCTGATTACATCGATTAACCTGAGTTACATTGAAGTCAGCGATACGATTGAAGGAAACGAGATACGGCAAGCTGGCACTTTCGTTATGGATGGGAACACCCGCGATATTGTGGATGTGTATTTCCAGACAGATGTAATGAATACGACTTATGTCGGAGAATACGAGCTAGATGCGAATGCTCTTTTTCTCCCGGTCTTGCGCGGTTATGGTCTTTTGCCTGATTTGTATATCTCTGCTTCAATGGATAACGATCTAGAAGATGAAGAAAGCCTTCTTTCTTTGCTGACGGCATTAAGAGAGGTAAGCATTGAAGGCTTTTTCACGGGCACCGCCGACCTTAAAGACGATATCCGCGCCCTGCTTTTCAGATGGGCGGGAGTGGATGGTTTTGACCCGGAGAGCCGTGGTCGATGGGCGGATGCGCAGGAACTTGGATTTCTAGAGAAAATGACGGGTCAGCCGTATTTGCAGCTTGGCTGGTCTACGAACCCGCTCGGGCCGAATGGCGGCGGCGGGGTGAAGGAGGCTTTCAAGCTTGCCTTCAATCACTTCTATGCCGTGCTGCTCGCACAGACGGCGGCAGGTGAGGTTTTTACGGGAGATTTCTATTATAACATCGCCACAGACAGTATTGACGGTATTACGGGGCTGAATGCCGATGTGCTGGGTGACCTCGAAACTCTCGCCTCCGCACTGTCTTCCACCGCAGAGCGCAAGACGTTCTGGTCTGACGTGGTGCGGATGATCGAGTTTACGGTTGGCACATCCAACCTCGACAGTGGTAGCCTCTATGCCCTGCAAACTGCAATAGTAGATAGCGATGTTACGCTGAACCTTTCCGGCATCGTTTCCGGTCTGACGGCGACGGAGCCTGTGACGACTCTGAACGGCACCAACGGTGACGATACTATCACGGGCGGTGAAGGGGCGGATTACCTGCGCGGCGGCACCGGCCATGACGTGCTCGATGGCGCGGGCGGTGATGATACGCTGGAAGGCGGCAGCGGGAACGATGTTCTGACCGGTGGCACTGGCAGCGATTTGGTTGAGGGCGGCAACGGCGACGATTTATATATCTATAATCTTGGGGACGATTGGGATACGTTCATTGATAGCAATGGCAACGACAAAATTCTATTTGGTGCAGGCATCAGCGCTGCGCATCTGACGCTAACGCGCGTCGGTAACAATGACTTGTTGATCTCCATCGATACAGGCACGCAAAGCGGCAGCATCCTTATCCAGAACCAGTTCACAACCAATGGTGCGATAGAAACAATAGAGTTCGCAGACGGTTCGATCCTCGATCTCGCGGCCTACGGCAATTGGGTTATTACGGGGACCGATTATAACGACGCCCTTTATGGCGCTGACTCGCCTGCCGGAAACGCTGATACGATATTTGGCGGCGCTGGCAATGATCGAATTTTCGGTTACGAAGGTAACGACGAGCTGCATGGCGGTGCGGGCAACGACACAATTTACGGTGGTAACGGTGTAGACACTTTGTTCGGTGATGCGGGGAACGACCGCCTAGATGGGGGCGTGGGCGCGGACACCATGAGCGGTGGTGCGGGCGATGATACCTTCTACATTGATAACGTTGGAGACGTGGTAATCGAGAGTGCGGATGAAGGCCGCGACACGGTTATAACGGCGCTTAATGGCTATATTCTGCCCGACCATGTCGAAAACCTGACGCTGTCCGGCAGCGCCGCAATCAGCGGCACTGGTAACGCGCTCGATAATATCCTGCTCGGCAACAGCGCCGTTAACACTTTGACGGGCGGGGCGGGTAACGATGTTCTCGACGGCAAAGGTGGCAGCGACCGACTTGTTGGAGGCACAGGTGATGATACCTATATCATCGATAATACAGGCGTCACTATCGTCGAAAATGCGGCTGAAGGTGTCGATACCGTCAGATCGTCTCTGAGCACTTATACGCTCGGTACTAACCTTGAAAATCTAATTCTGACTGGCACGGGACATATTATTGCCATCGGCAACACGCTCGACAATATACTGACCGGCAATAGTGGGAACAACACGTTAAACGGCGGCACGGGTGCCGATACTATGATCGGTGGTAAGGGGAATGATGCCTATACAGTCGATAACGTTGGTGATGTAATTATCGAACTCGAAAGCGAGGGTATCGATAGTGTTACGGCCAGCGTCTCCTACACGCTTTCGGATAACGTCGAAAACCTTACATTCACGGGCTCTGCTGCATTGGTGGGAACGGGTAATGGACTCGATAATACCCTGACCGGAAATTCCGGCGCGAATACGCTTTTCGGCGGGGCGGGTAACGACTGGATTGATGGTGGTACGGGCGCCGATACCATGTTTGGCGGTACGGGAGACGATACTTTTGTCGTCAATGTGGCGACGGATGTGATTATCGAGAATGCTGATGAAGGCATCGATACAGTTCGTTCTGCTGTTGCTTATACGCTTGGCGCTAACATAGAAAATCTTGTTATTACCGGCACAAGCGCCTTGAGCGGTACGGGTAACGCGCTTGATAACGTTCTGGTCGGCGGCAGCGGCGCGAATATTCTCTCTGGTCTCGATGGCAACGATACGCTTGATGGCGGTCTTGGTAATGACACGTTGATTGGCGGACTTGGCGATGACACCTATATGGTCAATGCGGCCGGTGATGTTATCGTTGAGAATGCAGGTGAAGGTATAGACACGGTTTTCTCTACCGCGGCGAGTTATACTATTGGCGCGAACGTCGAGATACTGCATTTGCTCGAGGGAGCTGTCACCGGCACGGGGAACGCCATAGCCAATACTATTATTGGTAACAGCGCAAATAACACGCTTGATGGTGGCGCGGGCCTTGATACGCTTATTGGCGGGCTTGGCGACGATACATATTTAGTAGATGAATTCGATGATGTTATCGTTGAACTTGCGAGCGAAGGTCGCGATACCGTTCAAACAGCATTAAATGCCTATGTTCTTGGCAGCCATTTGGAAAATCTTACATTGACGGGCACGGCGCTGATAGGATCCGGCAATGATGATGATAACACGATTACTGGCAACGCTTCGGCAAACACCCTTTATGGTTTCATGGGGAACGATACGCTCAATGGTATGGCGGGTGCCGATACGCTGATTGGCGGCCTTGGTGATGATTATTATATCGTCGATAATATCGGTGATGTTGTGATTGAATATGCCGGTGAAGGTATTGATACGGTTCAATCAAGTATCAGCTATACCTTGGGAGATGACGTTGAAAACCTGACGCTTACCGGGTCGTCCACTTTGAGCGGCTCTGGTAATGGTCTTGATAATACAATTATTGGCAATACGGGCGTCAATATTCTGAACGGCGGTGCAGGCAACGACTATATTGATGGCGGCGCTGGCGCGGATACCATGATCGGCGGGCTGGGCGACGATACTTTTGTTCTCAGTGTATCTACCGACGTGATCGTAGAAAACGCGGATGAGGGCACGGATACTGTCCTTTCTGCCCTGTCCACATATACGCTTGGTAACAATCTTGAAAACCTGACACTGACGGGTACAGGGAATATCATTGGTATCGGTAACGCGCTGAACAACGTATTGACCGGCAACAGTGGAAACAACACGCTGAATGGCGGTACAGGTGCGGATACCATGATCGGCGGCCTTGGCAACGACGTCTATATCGTCGATGACGAGGGCGATGTCATTATCGAAGCTGTCGATGAAGGCACGGACACCGTCCAGTCTTCTGCGGCCAACTATACTGTTGGTGAAAATGTCGAAATCATCACCTTGACGGGAACGGGCAGCATCAACATCACCGGCAATGACGGTGATAATACAATTACTGGAAATTCCGGCGTAAACATCCTCTCTGGCGCTGGCGGCAACGACACACTGAATGGTGGCACCGGTGCCGATACCATGATCGGTGGTACGGGTAACGACTATTACATTGTCGATAATATCGATGACGTTATTATCGAATATGTCGATGAAGGTATTGATACAGTACAGACAAGCCTCAGCTACGTTCTTTCTGCAAATGTCGAGAATCTGATTTTTACAGGCAGCAGCAACCGTAACGGCACGGGGAATGATGGTGATAACTCTCTGATTGGTAACAGCGGTAACAACATTCTGGATGGCGGCGCAGGCAACGATTACATTGACGGCGGTAGTGCCGCAGATACGATGATCGGCGGGCTCGGCGACGATACTTTTGTCGTTAATACGACGACGGATGTTGTGATCGAATATGCCGGCGAAGGAAACGACACCGTCATTTCTGCTGTGACATGGACATTGGCAGAACATCTCGAGAATCTTATCCTCTCCGGAACATCCGCCATCAATGCCACGGGTAATGCTGTAAATAACATTCTGACAGGAAATTCGGGCGCGAATACGCTAAATGGCATGGCCGGTGCAGATACGATGCTTGGCGGTGCAGGCAACGACATTTACGTTGTTGATGATGCTGGCGACCTTGTCATCGAGAACGAAGCCGAGGGCACGGACACTGTCCAGTCCAGTGTGACCTATGCACTGCCCGAACACGTAGAGCACCTGATCCTGACAGGCACCGCAAATATCGATGCGTCTGGCAATGCTTTCAACAACAGCCTGACCGGCAATGCGGGGAATAATACGCTTGATGGCGGCGCGGGTGCTGACGTCATGGCGGGCGGTCTCGGTGACGACACTTACATTGTTGATAACATCGGAGATACCGTGACAGAGGCCTCTGCGGCGGGTATTGATCAGGTGTTTGCGAGTGTCAGCTTTACGCTTTCGACCAACGTCGAGAATCTGACTTTGACGGGTAGCGAAGATATTGGGGGCGCGGGAAATGCCCTTGCGAACACGTTGATCGGCAATACGGGTAACAACACCCTGAACGGCATGACCGGTGCAGATACGCTTATCGGGGGGCTGGGTAACGACTATTATGTTGTAGACAACGCAGGTGATGTCGTCATCGAAAACGCCGATGAGGGCACGGATACCGTCCAGTCTAGCATCACTTGGGCGCTCGGCGAGCATTTCGAGCACCTGATATTGACCGGCTCCAGCGTCATTGACGGGACGGGTAACGATAAAGACAACATCATTATCGGTAACTCCGCAAAGAACATCCTCTCGGGCGGCGCAGGTAATGACACCATTACGGGTGGCGGCGGCGCGGATACACTGATTGGCGGTACGGGCAATGATGTTTATATCGTCAGCACAACGACGACGGTTATCAGCGAGGGGACGGGCGAGGGTATAGATAGCGTTGAATCCAGCGTAACCTATACTTTGTCGGATCATGTCGAGAATCTGGCCCTGACAGGTGTTGCGGTTATCCACGCAACCGGCAATGCGCTTGATAACACGCTTACTGGCAATGCTGCGGCCAATACCCTGAACGGTATGGCGGGTGCGGATACCATGATTGGTGGGGCTGGCGATGATGTCTACATCGTCGATGATGCCGGTGATATCGTTGTGGAAATTCTTAATCAGGGCAATGATACTGTTCAGGCTGGTATCTCCTATGCACTGTCGGATCATGTCGAGAATCTGACCTTGACCGGCACAGCTGATATTGACGGGACGGGTAACGCGCTCGATAACAACATTATCGGTAATGGCGGTGTCAATATTCTCAACGGTGGAGAGGGGAACGATACCCTTAATGGTATGGCCGGTGCGGATACCATGATCGGTGGTGCCGGTAATGACCTTTATATTGTGGATAACGTCCTGGATGTTATCGTCGAGAATGCGGATGAGGGCATAGATACCGTCCAGTCGGCGATTGCATGGACGCTTGCGGACCACGTCGAAAACTTGACCTTGACGGGAGCTGCAGCAATTAATGGCACGGGAAATGCCAGTGACAACACAATCATCGGCACGACTGGTAACAATACGCTGGTGGGCCTTGATGGAAATGACGTCCTGAACGGTAATGGCGGAACAGATACCCTTATTGGCGGCATCGGCGACGATACTTATTATATTGATAGCACATCTGACGTGATTATAGAGAACGCGGATGAAGGTGTTGATATGGTCTATTCGACTATCACATACACATTGGCCGCAAACCTCGAGAACCTGCGTCTGACGGTTGCCCCGGGTGGGACCGGTATTATTAACGGCTTTGGTAACGCTCTTAATAATACAATTATTGGCAACACGGCTACGAACGTCCTGCGTGGTTATGAAGGGGATGATTATCTGGATGACGGTTTTGGGGGCGGTGATAGCATGTATGGCGGTATCGGAAACGATACCTATGCCATTACAGATGCGACTGCAAAAGTAAACGAGTCCGCGGGGGAAGGTATCGACACTGTTATTCTGAAGTACCTTTTTGCGAGCAGCACCTATACCCTTACTGCCAACGTTGAAAACCTCATCATGGAAGTAAACCCGCTTTTCCCGCTTAATCTCAACGCGACGGGCAACGCGCTCGACAATACGATGGTCGGTAACGGCGGTAATAATACGTTGAGCGGCGGTGACGGTAATGACGTACTATTCGGTGGTGCGGGGAATGATCGTCTACTCGGAGGCTCCGGAAACGATACCCTCGATGGTGGAGTGGGGACAGACACCTTGGATGGTGGCGGAGGCAATGACGTCTTTATTGTGGATAACACCGGCGATGTTGTGATTGCGAGCACAGGTATAGACACGATTTATTCAAGCGTGACCTATACCGCGCCTACAAACGCGGAAAACCTGATACTGACCGGTACAGCGGATATAAATGCGACCGGCAATACATTGGCGAACGTGCTGACCGGTAATGCCGGCCATAACACGCTATCCGGTCTTGCGGGGCACGACACGCTGTACGGCGGCGACGGCAATGACTATCTGGACGGTGGCGATGGTAATGATTTGCTGTTTGGCGGATCCGGTCTTGATACGCTTAAGGGTGGTCTTGGTGCTGATATATTCGGCTTCGAAGCGGACACTGCCTTTACCGGTCGGGATATCGTTGCCGACTTCAATATCGGTGAGGGCGATGCAATCGACATCTCCGATATTCTGGCTGGCTTCTATAACGATGGCGTAGATGACATTCTCGACTTCGTCAGGTTCGAGAACGCCCTCAATGGCATAGATACAATTGTCAATGTCGACCGTGATGGCGCAGGAAGTGTTTATGGCTTCCAGCAGGTGGCTATACTGACGGGGATCACAGGCCTTACTGATGAGGCGGCGCTTGTTGCATCCAATAACCTGCTAGTGGCTTGACGAAGACGCGCAAAATGAACGAGGAAAAAGGGGTGGCTTTTTAGCTGCCCCTTTGTCTTTGTGAGGTACGGAGAGATTTCAGCCGTAAAAATAGAATTGAAATAATATTTTAATCCCTTTGACGGCATCCAATCCGCGCAGGGTTGGTCAGCGGTGCCAAGGGGGCAGGAACGCCCTTTTGGTCATGGCCGGAAGCCCAGCAGAGGCCATGCCGCATAGCGGCGGCCATGGTCTCTCAGTTACGGAAGAAGCCTCAGCGGCAGATATGCCCAAAGTATAACCGCCGCGTTGTGCGGTGCGGAGGTGGCTCGGTGTGGGAAACGTCCTGCGCGGCAGAGAGGTTTCGATGGCGGCTCTGCCCCCTAGCTCTCTCTTTCGGGGAGGGATGCAACGGGAGGGGTAAACAGGCAAGTCTCTGGCTTGCGGCATTACCCTTACCTTGCCAAGGTCGGCATTAAAGGACGGAAAGCGACTCGCAAGAGCGGTTTTTGTACTTCAATGCACACCTTGTCATCTGCACAAGGCGCGGGCGCCGTCTTAAAATTTTTCTGTGCTGGCTTTTTGCGGCAATATGTCGAGGCATTCAAACGGCTTTGGCAGCTCTCTTCAGATATAAAAGCAATAGCGGATTCAGTTTGTTAAGACAAGGGGCGGAGACAGAGAGATGCGCGGGCGGAGCCTGTACACGGGCAGCTCTTGAGGCTTGCGATGCTGTGACTGTCTTTGCAGATTAACGCCCTCTTAATGAACCCCCGATAAAATCGTAAGATAAGCAGGGAAAGTATTTTGATTGTTGTTTTGGCTTCACGCGCCGAGGGGCATTTGGAGAAGGTTATTTTTACGCCTTGATATCCGGGTTTTGGGGGATACATGACCGGAGAG
>VFQP010004992.1_pt1 | contig 11875 bp, 10 predicted proteins | sample 3512351 | NCBI WGS metagenome assembly VFQP01 (sample SAMN10412372, study PRJNA504923) | tailings metagenome | isolation source: Relicate 1 Philex TSF1 revegetated site | place: Philippines: Tuba, Benguet | collected 2017-08-29
ATCCTCGCCGTGGCACTCGAACTATTTGTTTCGCGCGGCTACGTGGCGACGACTGTCGATGACATTGCTGCCGCCGCGAACACCACACGCGTCACCTTTTACTCTCACTTCGAGTCGCGCCGCGAATTGATGCGTGCTTTGATTCACGGACTCAACGACATCCTTGAGCGGCGTGACGAACCAGGTCGCAGCTCGACGGCAAGTTTGCTGGTAGCGGCGGTACGCGAAGGCTCACGCGAAAAACTGGGGGGCTGGCTGAACGAGCAGGCCGCTCGCTGGCCATTGATAAAGCCACATGTGCTGGCGGCCACTGAAGCTTCCGCTGTTGATCCCGAAATGCGCGCACTGGTTCGCGGCTGGATCGAAGAGGTGGTGGCGGACATCCGCGAGGGTCTTGATGCCGCTAACCGCTATGAACCGGAAACGCGGCATTTTCGCGGTGAACTGGCTTATGTCGCGCTCGACCAGACCGCGCTCTCCTGGATGCGCGGCGACCTGGACCTAACGACCGAACCGGCGCTCGAAGTGCTGACCGAGTTGTGGTGGAAGTTGTTGGGGGCGCCATGACTAGGGGATTACCCTGTCAGGGCATTCGTTTACTTTACGCAGTGTAAAGTCAAATCAATAATGCAGGCCATGGTCAACAACGAGGAAAAGGCTTGTGACTATGGTCCCCCAATCCGGCATCGATCTATGGGCTGACGATGTGCTCGTCGATCCCTACCCGGCATACCGGGCTTTGCGTGAACTCGGCGATGTCGTCTATCTCACGCACTCGAAGCTCTACGCTCTGACTGGCTACGACGTCATCAAGAGCGCGCTTGCCGACCCGACGCGCTTTTCTTCCGCACAGGGCATTGGCTTCAACGATGGCGTGAATCAGGCCCTGCAGGGAACGTCACTCGCTTCCGACCCGCCGACGCATACCCAACTGCGCGCCGCCCTTTCGGAAAATCTCACGCCGCGGGCGCTGCGCGGTCTGGGCGAGAAAATCAGGGCTGATGCGCACGCCCTGGTGGCCCGCCTTGTCAAGCAACCGTCGTTCGACGCGATCGATGAAATCGCCCGGCGCTTTCCGATCGGAGTTGTCGCCGACCTTGTGGGCTTCCAGGGTGAGGCCAGGGCGAACATGCTGCGCTGGGGACAGGCCGCGATGGAAGTCGTGGGACCGATGAACCAGCGCACGGCAGAGAATTTCCCCATCGCGGGCGAGCTCTACGGCTACTGCTCGCAAATCACCCAGGACGCCCTGACTCCCGGCTCGGTCGGTTGGGGCGTCTTCGAGGCCGAGAAGAAAGGGGTGCTTCCCGCAGGCGCCGCGAGCCACATCATTCACCAATATCTCGGTGCCGGTCTTGACACGACACTGGCCGCGATCGGCAACACCATCGCTCTGTTCGGACGTTTTCCTGAAGAGTTTGCCAAGGTCCGCGCGGATTTGTCGCTGGTTCCCTCTGCGTTCAACGAGGTATTGCGCTACTACTCGCCCGTCCACGTGTGGAGTCGCGTGGCCACACATGACGTAGAGGTGGGGGGCGTGAAGATCCCGGCCGGCTCGCGCATCGCGATCCTTCTGGGCGCAGGCAATCACGACCCGCGTCATTACAAGAATCCTGAAGTCTTCGATGTGACGCGCAACCCGATCGACCATCTCTCCTTTGGCTACGGTCCGCACGGTTGCGCCGGTCAAGGCCTTGCCCGCATGGAGGGCGCGGCAATCATCGAGGCGCTCGCGATCCAGATCAAATCGTTTCGCATCGGCGATGTCGCCCGCGTTCCAAGCAACGTCACGGTGTCTTTCGACACCGTTCCTGTCGTGGAGTTGGAGGCCGCATGATCAAACTGATTCTTGATCGTCCTCGTTGCGAAGGCCATGGACTGTGCGAAGAGGTGGCCGCACAGCTTCTTCACATCGACGAAGAAGGCTATGCGGCCATCGATGTCAACGAGATCAACGATGCGAACCTCGCCACCGCCAAGGCTGCGGCGCGCGTCTGCCCGGTAGCCGCGCTCAAGCTCGTCGACGACGAGGCGACTTGATGAGCGTGCATCAAAAGAACGTGCCACGCGACATCGTGGTGGTGGGCAACGGCATCGCCGGTCTGACCGCTTGCGATACGTTGCGCGCCGAAGGGTTCGACGGCCGAATCACGGTCGTCGGTGATGAACCGGTCGCGCCATACAGCCGTCCCGCTTTGTCCAAGGCCCTGCTGCGCGACGGGGAGGATCTCACTTCGCACTTGTTGCCGGAGGCGACGCACGGCGCAGTCGAGCGGCGCGGAATCGCAGCCGTTGGACTCGATGTCGATCGACAGCGTGTGCGGCTCGCGGATGGCGACGAGGTGCCGTATGACGCCCTGGTAATCTCCACTGGCACGCGCGCCAGGCGCCTGAGTCCTGATAGTCGAAGCGGAGAATACACCGTTCGCACGCTCGCCGATGCGCTGACGCTGCGGGCACGACTCGCGTCGAAGCCTTCGGTCGTGGTGGTGGGTGGCGGCCCGCTCGGCATGGAGATCGCTTCCGGCGCGATCGGGGCCGGATGTGCCACGACGCTGGTTGCAAAAGGGATGCCGCTAGCAGCCCAGCTAGGCACACTGCTCGCGACGCGGTTCCATGGTGCTGCGCTCGCGCACGGTCTCAAGATCGTCACGACTGACTCCGCGAAGGTTGTGACACGCGACGGTGCACCCGTGGTGGCGCTTGGCGATGGCACGGTCATCGAGGCCGAGGTGATCGTTTCTGCCGTCGGCGATGTCCCCAATGTCGAGTGGCTCTCCACAAGCGGACTGCTCAATGGCGGTGCGCTCGTGGTGGACACACACGGTCTTGCTCGCCCGAATATCGCAGCCGCGGGAGATGTCGCTGCCTTTCCGCACGCGGGTCGCGTGGCACGCGTTCCGCTGTGGACGAGCGCCATCGATCAAGCGAAAGTGGCCGCCGCCGCGCTCCTCAGACCGGATGCTCCGCAACTCGCGTTTCAGCAGTACTTCTGGACAGAGGCGTTTGGCATTTCTCTCAAGGCCATTGGGCCGACACCGGTGGTGGGTGAGGCAGAAGTCGTGGAAGGTACCGACGAGCGGGGAGTGCTTCGCTGGCGGCAGTCCGACGGTACAGCGACGGCGGTTGCGCTCGACTATCGCATACCGATTCCCAAGCTGCGCCGCATGACTGCGTGCAGTACGTAGGCATCGGGAGCGGTTGAAAAGCGGGTAGGACGTTCGGCAGCACCGCGGCAAGGCATTAAGCGCGCGTAGACCCCAAACCAAAAGACATTTTCTGCTTTTTACTTTGGCATAACAATAGAACATTGCAATGAATGAACGTGTGTCGCTTCGCGGTGGCATGACGGTTTTTTTGCCGGTGACGTGCTTTGCACCCCGGCGCTTTTAGGAAGCAAACATGTGCGTGAAACACAGCCAGGGCGTCCCGGAAACGACGCCACCATTCACCTCCCTCATCCTGGATCCCCCCAGCGGCAAGGGCGTCAATGCAACGCTGGTCAACACGGTGCTCGGCCCGGTCGACGCCAGGCGGCTTGGAGTCACGCTCCTCAGCGAATCGCTGCTGTACGTGCTGCCGGGCGCGCAGTACGCGTATGACATCCGGATCGATCGTGCCGAGGTGTTCGATGCCATTGCGGCGAAGCTGAGGGCGTTCAAGGCGGCGGGCGGAGGTGCCATCGTCGATGCGACGGGCATGTTCGAAGGACGTGACCTGCGTCTGTATGAGGCACTGTCACGCGCTACCGGCGTGCATATCGTTGCGTCCACGGGGCAGGGGCCCGAGGCCATGCTCGGTGGTTACTTCCTGACACCGCAGGCCAATCCCCCCACGCCTTGGCCGGCACACAAGTTCGCCGAAATGTTTGGGCGAGAAGTGAATGAAGGCATGGTGGTTCCGCGTCTGGAGCGCCGTGCGCCTGCCGGCATGGTGGCTACCGCGGTCACCCACAGCGGCATGACGCCGACTGACGGCAGTCTGGTGCGCGGAGCGGCTCGCGCCGGCGCAACGTATGGGGTGCCCGTGTTCATCCGCTGCGGTGCCGATGCACTCGAAGAGATGCAGTTGGCCATTGACGAGGACCTTAGCCCGGAACGCCTTGTCATGGGCGGGATGGATCGCCGTGACGCCGTCGCCAAGGGCTGGCCGATGGCAGTGGCACGCGCAGGCGCCCGGGTGGGCGTCGACCACATTGGCTCGACCGACCCGCGCTACCTCAGTGATTCCGAACGCGTGGCATTGATCGTCGCATTGATCGAAGCAGGCCATGCAGATCGCGTCCTTCTGTCTGCCAGCGCCACCGGGGTTTCGTTTGGCGAAGCCGGAAACGATCTTCCTTATTGCAACGTACTGACGAAGTTCGTGCCCATGCTCAGGGCGGCTGGGGTGTCTCAGGCACACATCGAACAAATGCTGATTACCAATACCGCCCAACTGCTGAGCGTCCATGGGGAAGACAAATGACACGCGTAAACACAGTGCTTGGCACGATCTCGGCTTCGGAACTTGGATTCGTTGCGATTCACGAGCACATCGGCTACGGCATGCCTGGCTGCGAGCTCGACAGCCGCTGGTGGAAGACGCCAGAGCAGCGCTATGAGGAAACGGTGCCCAAGCTGCGCCAGTTTCACGAGAACACGAAACCATGGGGGGCCGCAACCTTCGTGGAAGCGACGGGCATCTGCAACGGCCGCGACATCGACTACTACAAGTCCCTGTCCGACAAGACCGGCGTGCATATTGTCGCCAGCACCGGCTTTGTCGGAGGCGACACGGCATTGCCGTTCTTCGAGCGTGCGAGTGTCGAGTATCTGACCGACCAGTTCGTTCACGAGATCACGGTCGGCATTGGTGACACCGGCGCGAAGGCCGGAATCATCAAGGTTGGGGTGAGCCGCGGCTTCAGGATGAAGGCGCTCGACCTGCGCATCTACCGCGCGGCGGCACGCGCATCCCGCATCACTGGCGCACCGATCTTCACCCATCTCGCGGTCGATTCCGCACCGGCACTGAACATCTTTGCGGAAGAGGGGCTGCCCTGCCACCGGGTGTTGTTCGGGCATGCAGATGATGGCGTGAGCCAGGGGCTGATCAACGAGGAAGGTCTCCTGGCTGCGGGCGGGCGGATTGGCTTCGATACCTTCGGCTACGACCTTGAATTGCCCGATCCGCCGTTCTGGGGTCGCCACCGTCAGGAGCGCCTCGAACACTTTCTGAGATTCCTGAACAGCGGCCTGGTGAAACAGGTTCTTGCCTCGGCAGATGCGAATTGCTCGCCGCTGGGCTGGCCTGGTGTGAAAGGCCACACCGTGAACTATCTGTTCGAGCAGCTCTTGCCTGATCTGCGCGCCGAAGGCATCGAGGATTCGGTCATTGACCAATTGTTCGTGCATAACACGGCCGAGTTCCTGGCCCTGACGCCCAATCCCGCTCATTGAAAAAAGCCAACTACAGAGACACATGATGACACCCGGTACTTTGAAGAGTCTGAACATTGCCGTGATCGGCGCCGGATACGCTGGCGCAACCGCAGCGTTGGCCCTTAGCCAGCTCGGCGCAACGGTGACAGTTTACGAACAGGCGCAGGAAGTCAAAGAGGTCGGTGCCGGAATCGGCCTGCGTCCCTCCACGGTAGACCAGTTCCGCAAGCTCGGAATCCTGGACCGCATCGCTGCCGTGACCTCGGCTAGCGACTACTTTGAGATCCTGACGGCTCACGGTCAACGGATCGCCATGGAGGCGTGGCCCGAAAAGGAAGCCTTTGGTGCCACCACCCGCTTCGTGCACCGTGGCGACTTCATCGATACCTTGCTGGGTGTGCTGCCCGACGGCATGGTGAAGCTGAACCACCGCCTGACCAAGATCATTGACAACGGAAGCAGCGCCACTGCCGTATTTGAAAACGGCGTGACGGTGACCGCCGATCTGATCGTCGGTGCCGACGGCATTCGCTCGCAGGTGCGCCAGCATCTGTTCAGCGAGCGGCCTCCGGTATTTGCAGGCGAACACGCCTATCGCGCAGTCATCCCGGCCGCAGACACCTACGGTCTGGTGGATGACGGCAACCTTCGCATGTACGTGGGGCACGGCACCAAGATCTACTTGTTGCCGCTGAAGCATCGCAACGAGGTGTCTTTTGACGTGACGTGTCTTGCGACCGACTCCACGCCAGCGCCTGTTCCGGACAAGCAGCAGTTGCTGAAAGTCGTGGCGGGCTTCGATCCGCAACTGGTGGCAATCGCCGAGGGGCTCGATATGGACAAGGTGAACCTGCGCGCCGTGTATGACATTGACCCCGTTCCTGCTTGGCATACCGACTCGGTGGTGCTGATTGGTGATGCGGCGCACGCGATGCTGCACCACCAGGGGCAGGGCGCTAATTCGGCGGTGCTGGATGCCGGCGCGTTGGCCGCCAACCTCGGTGAGGCTGACTCGATTCCCGCAGCACTGGCGCAGTACCAGGCTAGCCGCAAGCTTGTGACCGATGAGTTGCAGCGCCTGTCCCGTCAGAGCTGGAGCGAAGACGAGATCCAGACCGTCTTTCCGAGCCAGCATCAGGGCGAACTCGCCGCGAGGAGCTGAGTCATGGCATTGCATTCCACGGTTGCCCAGTTCATCGCCTCATTGCCGCCCCCGCCTTCGGGACCTCTCAACCCGGAAGCCATGCGAACGGCAGATGCGAGCCACGTTTCTCCGATGGAGAAACGACTCCCCTTGCATTCGGTAGTCGACAAGTCCGTGCCGACGCCCGCAGGTGATGTGCCCGTACGCGTCTACAAGCCGTCGGCGGCGGATACCCATCCGGTGCTGGTGTATTTCCATGGTGGGGCCTTCTTCCTCGGCAGCCTCGACACGCACGATCACGTTGCGCGCGCGCTGGCCGACGTCACGCAATGTGTTGTTGTCTCCGTCGGGTATCGGCTGGCTCCCGAACATGCTTTCCCGGCAGGGTTGCGCGATTGCTACGCCGTAGTGCAGTGGCTCGAAAGCAATGGCCGCGGCCCGGATAGCGGAATTGGCTGGGACGGCCAGACCCTGGCCGTGGCCGGTGACAGTTCAGGCGGCAACATCGCGGCTGCCGTCGCGGCGATGGCACTCGACGATGGCCTGCAATGCATCACGCACCAGGTGCTCTATTACCCGTCGCTCGACCTCGATTTCGATGTGGATCGCTACGAATCGCTGAAGACCAATGCCGTCGGCAACGGGCTGGAGACCGCGATGCTGAAGCCATTCAATGCGTTCTACATCGACAGCGGTGCCGACCCGGCCGACCCGCTCGTATCGCCCATCAAGCGGGAGGATCTTTCCGGACTGCCTCCGGCACTCATTGTCACGGCGGAATGTGATCCGCTGCGTGATGAGGGTGAGCGGTACGGCCACAACCTGGAGCGAGCGGGAGTTCCGGCAACCGTACGTCGCTACGAATCGGCAGCGCACGGGTTTGTCCAGCACTTCTCGTGGCTGCCCGAGTTCCAGGGGGTGTTTGCCGAGACCGCCGATTTCATCAGGAACGCTCGATGACGAAGACCGTCGATATCCACCCGCTGTTCTCTCAGTGGGGGCGGTTTGGCCTCTACAGTTTTTTCATCGACGGAAGCGAACCAGCGATTGTCGATACCGGCATCGCATCGTCGCCTGCCAGCGGCATCGCACCGGCCCTGAAGCAACTGGGCCGGCGCATCGAAGACGTGCGCTGGATTCTCCTGACGCACGGGCACATCGACCACATCGGCGGTGCCCATGCGCTGTGGGAGCTCACCGGCCGGAAAGCCAAAGTCGTGATCCAAGAGGCGGACGCACCGTTCCTGCGTTCGCGCCGCACCCATGTCGACGAATACCTGGAGGGTCGTGGTCGCTATATCGACGATCCGGAAGGGGAGGCCCGGTTGACGGCGGTCTGCCAGGCGGCCGTCTCGGGAGAAATGGAACCCGACGTGCTGGTTCGCCATGGCGACGAGATTTCGCTTGGGCCGGAGGTCACGATTACCGTGCATTCCATGCCGGGTCACACGGCTGGCTCGGTGGCCTATGTGGTGGAAGGGCAGCGCGATGTCTTCGCGGGCGATGCCGTCCAGATCCACGGCGCGGCCAATGGATTTCCGAGCTATGTCGATCCCGATGCATACCGCGCCAGCCTGCTGCACCTGCGCGACCACGTCAGGCCAAACCGCCTGTTCCTCGGCCATCCCTATCGCAGCCAGGGTGCCGAATCACTGGGCGTCGTGCTCGATCGCGAGCAGGCGGCAGCAAAGATCCAGGAAAGCCTCGACATCGAGGCGCGGGTGCGTGCTGCTACCGAGCAACAGGGCCTCGACGGCCCCGCTGTTGCCAAGGCCTCCTGTTCGCCGTTCTGTTGCATCGCGCATCACCTGCGCTATGAGGGCGATCCATCGCTGGAACCTTCACCGTTTTTCACCACCATGCACGGCTACTTCCACAAGGGTTATCGGTCATGATCGTTGTACACAAAGACCTGCGCGTACCAATGCGCGACGGGATTCATCTGGCCGCCGATGCCTACCATGGCGAAGGCGATACGCCACGACCGGCGCTGGTTGCACTCAGCCCCTATGGCAAGGAGCTGCAGGCGCTGGCGCTTACCGTACCGCCGCAACGGCGCCCGTCTCCACTGTGGGACGGCTGCATCGAGGCGGGTGACATTGCGCGTGTCGTAAAGGAAGGCTACGTGCATGTGATCGGGGATGTGCGTGGCTCCGGTGGTTCCGAAGGAGAACACATCGGCAACTACAACGCCGGCGGCGTGCCACTGGGTCAGGATGCCTACGATTTCATCGAGTGGGTGGCCGCGCAGCCGTGGTGTAACGGCGTGGTCGGGATGATCGGCATTTCGTACTTTGGCTCCATGCAGATCTTTGCGGCAGCAGAACGTCCCCCGCATCTCAAGGCAATTTTCGTCAGCGGCGGCCATTTCGATTTCTACGAGACCACCTATCACGGCGGCGTCATGTGGTTCATGCCACGAGCCGCGCGCGAGGGCCGTGGTGGGGATTCGGGCTGGGCCTTCACCCACCGTCACAAGTCCCGCATGCTGGAGACGTACCCCGAGGACGAAATCAAGCGGCGTGTGGCCGAGCGGCTGGCCGACCCCGACGTGGCGGCCTGGCCCAATCTGGTGCATGTGCTGAACTATCCGATCCACCATGAATCGTGGTTCGACATCATCACCAACCACCTCGACGGCGAGTGGTATGAAGAACAGAACCCGATCAATCTGGCACGGAACATTGACATCCCCGTGTACCTGCAGATCAACCAGGGTCGCGGTTGGACTGTAGACGGAACGATCGAGCTCTTCGACGTGCTGAAAGGCCCCAAGAAACTGGATATCGGGCCATACCCGCCGATGCAGACGCGCCCGTGGGTGGACGAGCACGACACCATGTTTCGCTGGTACGAATACTGGCTCAAGGGTATCGACAACGGCATCATGGATGAGCCAAAGGTGAGGGTGCATGTCGAAGGCAGCCGCCAGTGGATGACGGGTGACCACTGGCCAGTCACGCCAGTCGAATACCGGCCGCTGTACCTGCGTACCCGTGGCAAGCTGGCGTTCGAGCCCGAGCCCATGGGCGTGGACCATGCGCACCCCGAGGGCTTCTATCAGGCGCCGCTGACCGTCGTGGACACGGTGGAAAAGCTGACGTGGTCCACCGAACCCTTCCAGACCGCAACGTCGGTGCATGGCGTGGGTGCTGCGCATCTCTACGCTGCCATCGATCAGGACGACACCAACTTCATCCTGCGTCTGTGGGACGAGGCACCGTCCGGCAAACGTCAGCTTGTCACGACGGGCTTCCTCAAGGCATCGCATCGGGAACTCGACGAGCGGTCAAGCGACGGCAATCCGTATCACCCGCACACGCGCAGCGTGCCCGTCGAGCATGGCGTGATCAACGAATACGTCATCCGGCTCTATCCCTTCGCCAATGAATTCAAGGCTGGGCACAGGTTGGTCGTCGAGCTCATGTGCAATGAGCCACTGGTGGATGAGCACAACTCCCTGTTGCCGCCCGACGCATTTCACCTGCCGGTTGGGCGGCCAGTCACCCACACGATCTATCGCGACGCTACGAATCTTTCGCGTCTGATGCTGCCTTTTGCATCGTCCCCGAAGTAGGCAAAGGTTCGTTCACCGCAGGGGAATCGATCAGAGCCAATCCTCAGGAGAGCGGCTGCAAAGCCGTTTCTCCTTGCAGTAGCAAATAAAGAAATTCAAATATCTAGGAGACAAGAATGATCAATGAAGCGAGGTATCGAAGCAGGATTGGGCGCTACAAGCAGGCGATTGGGGGCGTTGCATTGGCTGCAATGGCGTGCGCAGGGCAGGCGTCGACGTATCAGCCGGCCGGCATCAATCTTGGCGCGACAACGTTCAACGACGGGTTCGGCCGTATGGACCCGGGCTGGACATCGATTCAACTTCTCCAGTTCAAGCACAACACCCGGTTCTATACGAATACCGGCGCGCAGAGCTCGGCGTTCAAGGATGCACAGCTCAATGCGTTCGTATGGATACCGCAACTCGCCTATACGTCGCCGATCCAGGTGCTTGGCGGCGCGCTCGGTTTCACGGCGATGCTGCCGGTCACGTCGCTGAACGCACACTCCACCGAGTTCAGTCCCTATGCACCGACGCTGACTGCGCGTTCGGGCTTTGGCGATGTGACGTTCGGCCCGTTCCTGCAAATGCCGCCGGTGATCCGAAACGGTCGTCCGGTTTTCGTGCAGCGTTTCGAGTTCGACGTGATCGCGCCAACGGGTGCCTACGATCCGAACACGCTGGTGAATCCGAGTTCGGGGTTCTGGTCGCTGAATCCGTACTGGTCGGCAACCATCCTGCCCACGCCGGAGACGGAAGTGTCGGTGCGCATGCACTATCTGTACAACATGAAGAACACCAACCCGGGAATCAACAATCCATTCCAGGTCCCGGGCATCGCGAACTTCCAGGCCGGTCAGGCGGTGTGGGCCAACTTTACTGCGTCCTACAAGATACTGCCGAACTTCAACGTCGGCTTGAACGGCTACTGGTTCCGCCAGCTCACCGATGACCGTGTCAATAGCGCCACCCAGCCGGCCGCCCGCACGCTGAACCTCTCACTGGGTCCCGGCGCCCAATGGACCATCGACCACAAGAACTTTGTGTTCGTGAATCTCTATTTCCCGGTGGTGGAGCGCAATACGTACTCCGGCACTCATATGAACCTGCGCTGGATTCATACGTTCTGACCAGGAGATGAACATGCGGAAGGTCCGCGATTTACCAGTCATCGAGAGTGCTCGCGGTATAGCGGCACTGATGGTTTCCCACTGCGCAGGCATGTTGGACTTGATTGCACTGCCGTTATGGGTAGGTACGCTGGTTGCACATTATCGATTCAACCCCCAGCAGGCCGGAACACTGCCGACCCTGTTCCTGATCGGCGCATCGTTGTCCAGCATATTCTTTGCCTCACGATTCAACCGCTTGATGGCAAAGTGGGCTGTCGTGACTGGCTTTGCTGCGGCTGCACTGGCCTTCGTACTGTGTTTCGGTCAAACGACCTTGGCCGTGCTGGGCCCCCTGCATTTCGTCGGCGGCCTGGCAGTGGGAACCGCGCTGAGTGCCACACACGGCACGATTGGACGTGCGCTCAATCCTCATCGGGTATTTGCATGGGCCGGGCTGGCTATCGGCGTATTCGGCATCGCCTTTCTCGGCGGCACGCCGGGGATACTGGCCAGGCTCGGGGGCGCGACGTTGTTCGTTGTCTTTGCCGGAATCATGGGGCTTGCGGCCCTGATGGCGCTCCTGTTTTTCCCGCGTCCTAGCCGTCAGATTGCGGAGGATCGCCACGAGCCCCTTGAT
>VFQP010004994.1_pt1 | contig 11872 bp, 13 predicted proteins | sample 3512351 | NCBI WGS metagenome assembly VFQP01 (sample SAMN10412372, study PRJNA504923) | tailings metagenome | isolation source: Relicate 1 Philex TSF1 revegetated site | place: Philippines: Tuba, Benguet | collected 2017-08-29
ATAGATGCTCCTGTCGGTCACTCTATGCCTCGCACACAAAAATCAGGACAGGCTCTGGATGCTCGGTGTCGCTCCCACAAGTCTGGCGACAGCAGGCATAAGTTCCATGCACTGCGCCAATCCCAGGCTGCCGATAGCGCATGGTCAGGAGATGCAGCTGGCGTCGAACAGGGTGCGAGTCTAAGGAGCCTCGCCAGCATGACCATCTTCGACTAACCTCACGCCCCATAAATATTCGGTTACGCCGGTTGTGCCGTCGCGCAGCCGTCCAATGAAGGGAACGGACATGTCTGGATCTGGTGGAGGCGGTGGGGGGGGCGTTGTCATTACTGACAGCGTCCCAGTGACGTGCGACATGCTCGTCATCAACACCCAGTTGAGTTCGCCCAAGCTCGCAGTGCTTAATGGCCTGCAGGCAGGCGAGGATTTGCTAGTGGCTATGCAGGGTCAGATCGTCGTGGTGCTGCGCAATGGTCAGATCGCGGGCGGACTGGCGGCGCCCGATCTCAAGCGACTGCGCGAGTGCATCCTCGCAGGTACCAACTACGTCGCGACCGTCACATCGGCGAGCCTGGGTCAATTCAAGGTCAAAGTGACAGCTGTCGGTGCATGACGGCGCCTGATCAGGCGGCGGCCATCGCGGTTGTCGGTGGCGTCTACCGGGAATGGTGCATGCGCCCACGATGGCGCGAGATTTACGGATCGGCTGGCCGGGCTGCGGTCGCCATGGCGTCCATGGGGGCGCCCGTACGTCTGCACACGCACGTAAGTGCAGATACGGTGGACAGCATCCAGACGCATGCCGCGCTAGACAGCTTTGAGCTGGCGGCGACGGTGGCCGACACCTCCGTGGGGTTTGACTACGCGCACGGTCTGGCCGTACCAAGAATCTTGTTGCCGAGGGCCAAGCTGCCGAACCTTGAAGTCATTGCTGACAAGGTCGTGCGTTTCGGCATGATCGAATCTGACGCGCGGGTGGACGCCCGGATGGCGGTCTATGACCCTCAGAACGCCGAAGATCCCCGACCGTTCTGGGAGAACGGGTCCAAGGCGCGGCGCCTGGCCCTAGTCCTGAATCGTCGCGAGGTGACGCTCATGACAGGCATGCAGGGTGCCAGCGTTCGCGAGATGGCTCATGCCTTGTTCGCCAGCGGCAAAGTTGAAGTGATCGTGGTCAAGCAGGGGCCGCTCGGAGCCTTCGTTCTGGACAAGTCCGGCGAGGCCACGGTGCCCGCCTACCGGACCGAGACGGTCTGGAAGATTGGCTCTGGCGACAATTTCGTCGCCCACTTCGCGTATCGATGGATGCATGAAGGCCGCTCGGCTGCTGACAGCGCCCAGCTCGCGTCCATGGCCACGGCCTACTTCTGCACGACGGCGGGCTTCGCTTCCCACGAGACCCTTGCCGAGTTCTCGAGACCGCCGATCAAGCCATCGCAGCAGTTCCTCAATGGTCGCAGGCCGACCGTGTATCTCGCCGGCCCGTTCTTCAACCTCGCGCAACACTGGCTCGTGGAAGAAGCTAGGAGCGCGTTACTGGCAATGGGTTTGAACGTGTTCTCTCCGTTGCATGACGTGGGGCATGGGGATGCAGAAGAGGTCGCGTCACAGGACCTCGCCGCAATCCAGGCGTCAGACCTAATTTTCGCGTTGGGCGATGGCCTCGACTCGGGAACCATGTATGAGCTCGGATACGCCAATGCCAGCGGCAAACCCGTAGTGATTTACTGCGAAAACGAATCCGAGGGGAGCAAGAAGATGATGCTTGGATCCGGCTGCCAGTTCTTCACTGACTTCGTCAGTGCGCTCTACAACGCCTCCTGGGCGGCGTGCGAGCTATGAAGACCGCGCTGTTGCTCTCCGGCGGCATGGATTCGCTGTCCATCGCCTGGTGGAAGCGGCCAGACGTTGCGATCACAGTCGACTATGGGCAGTTGCCAGCGCAAGCTGAGAGAGATGCCTCGGTGGCGATCTGTGCCCAGTTGGGCATCGAGCATCACATCGTCCACATCGATTGCCGATCGCTTGGATCGGGAGACATGGCCGGCCAAGTGGCCAACGAACATGCGCCTGGGAGTGACTGGTGGCCCTATCGCAACCAGATGTTGATCACCTTTGCAGTCATGAAGGCCATCAGCCTGGGCGTTCAAAAGCTCATGGTCGGCACGGTGAAATCGGATGGCTTCCATCTCGACGGCACGCCAGATTTCGTGGATGCGATCAGCAAGCTGGTCTCGTTGCAAGAGGGTGGGATCGTGGTTGAAGCCCCGGCCGTCGAACTGAGCACGGTGGAGCTCATTGAACTCGGAAAGGTCCCACGCGAGTTTCTTGCCTGGGCCCACAGCTGCCACAAGGCCAACGTCACCTGCGGCGACTGCCGCGGCTGCAACAAGTACTTTCAGGTCCTGAGTGAAATCGATGGAGACGAACGACTGGCCTGACCTTGGCAACCCCGTTCCACGGGAACGCCCGCGACCGTGCGATGTCGTTGCATGGCCTCACGGCGAACGCCTCGATCTGTCGTCCACGCCCGCTGCGTGCGAACCATCGGTTGAGCAGCTATTCAGGTCTCGTCGCACCGAGCGTTCGATCGGCAGACTTCCGCTTGATCAACTGGGAACTTGGCTCGATCTCTGCTGCCGCGCCCAAGAAGTCCACGCCTCAAGCTTTGGTTTTGCCCTCAGCTTGCGACCGGCGCCTTCTGCGGGCGCCATCCATCCGGTGCATCTCGTACTTGCACAACCTGGCTGTAATAGGTGGATGCGCTATGACGCCGTTGACCACGCACTGGTGGAGGTGTCCAGTCAGATCGACGCTCGTGATGTCCACCAGGCCCTGCAAGAGGTCCTTCCCGCTCCGGACGCTACGCTGATCCTGCTGGCCGCAGAAGTGGCAAAGACGGCTGCCAAGTATGAGTCTGCTGCAAGCTTGGTGTGGCGCGATGCGGGCGCACTGCTAGCCACCATGGGCTTGACTGCCCATGCCTTGGATCTGGGCTTCTGCCCGTTGGGGGTCACCGGTGAGCCTTGGGTTGGGCGGCTACTTGAACAGCAGGGCTTGTCCGGCGTAGGAGCGGCGTTTATTGGGGGCAGGACGCCGTTGGGATGAAGTCTTCGCCTGCTTGCCTTTGATATCGGGCTGATCTTCCAACAAGCGGCTCACCGTCAGCGGCGACATCTTCATCTCAAGCCAGATCACGGAGTCCAACTCGGAAGGCCGAACCTTGAGATGCCTGCTGAACTCGATGAAGCGCTCTTCGAGGGCGAGGTAGTGTCTTTCCACCGTCATCAAGGGATCGAAAAAGCCACCCAGCATCCCGGCTCGCAGGATGTGGATATCGAGAATCGCTACGTCGTCAGCATCCATCGTGTTTCGCGCCACCCACGACGCGGTCTTAAGACCGATGCCAGGCAGCTTGACCAGCCAATCTCGAAGCGCTCTGCCGGACTCGCTTGGCGCGGGCTCGCTCCTCAGCATCTCGAGCGCGCGATTCAGATAACGAGACTTCTGTGCCGCGAACCTGTAGCGAATCATGCGGTCACCCACCGCCATCGGCTCCGAGAGCAGGCGAAAGATCTCATCCTCTGTCGTGAGCTCCCGAAGAATGCCCGCGTCGCGCAGGCGATTGAAAGCCGCCAGCCCGACTTCCGATGGGATGCCATGTCCGCCGAGCAGACAGGCCGCGACCTCCTCTACGAGGTTCCTGCCAAGCCGGTGCTGGATCGTCGTGCCCGTTACTCGGCGCGCCAGCACTTGGTACGACCAATAGGCCGGTGTGAGGAAGGCCTCGACCGCGCCCCACGCTACGCCCGGCATCAGCTCCTCATCAGCAGGAGGCAGCTCCACCTGGACTGAGAGATGCCCCGAAACGATCCCTGCAAGTTGGTTCATGACGAAGCGATCTCCGGCATGTAGCGCTCCCGGATCAACGACAGCAGGTGGCCTCGCTCCGCCGGCGGCATGCCGTTCAGCCGCTCAAGCCAGCGTTGGTGCCTGCGCTTGATCGACTGGCGCTCCCGAAACGTAGCCCCAAGATGCGTGCCGTCGTGGAGGTGCTGCGGTGGTTGAAAGTTGCACCACAAGAACTCCATGCGCACGTCGGCCTGCGTTCTCGTCGCGAAAGAAGTGCAGTTCCACTCCGACAGCGAGTCACGGTACAGCTCGCTGTGATAGCCGGAAATCATGACCTTGCAAGGCAGGGTTTTCAGGACATCAAGAAGCCGCACATGGTCCGGATGCTCCAGGTCATGCCGATAGAGCCTGGCCTTGCGACGCGTGGACTTCAGGTACGGCGGATCGCAGTAGATGAGCTCGCCCCCCGTGTAGGGGTAGGTGGCCAGGAAGTTCGTGGCGTCGCCATGCACGAGGCGACACACCTCGGGGTACTCCGCTTGCCAGCGCGAGATGACGCGAGCGTCCGCATCGATACCGATGTTGATCTCGGCGGGCTTCTTGTGCCGCAGCACCGCGCCGCCGCCAAGATGGGACTCGATGTAGGTCGTGTGCGACGGCATCAAGTTGATGATTTGCTGAAAGCACTTACCTTTGCCGCCCGGGTATCTCATGACTAAATCATCGTCATCCGTGACGAGGTTGGCAAGCGGTTTTTTTTTGGAGGTCGTCGCCCAATCCGGCCGGCCTGCAGCGCTCCCGAACTGCGGGCAGCACGAAACTTGCCCGGCCCCCTGTCTGCAGTGGTCTGGGGGGATGCCACGGAGCCCCTTCAGGCGTACCGTCAATGGCCGAGACCGGCAGAAAGAGGTTTCGTCAGACAATCGTCGGTTTTTCGCCGCTCGAAGCGGTAGGGCCACAAGCGGCATATACCGACGGTCGCGGAACACGGGATAGCCTCAATGGAATGCTCTGCAGTCAGCGCCGATCATGGTGCGTCAGGCGTAACAAGCGGCGACGCCCGCACAGCACCCTGGCAGCGCCTGGGCGTGGTGATCGGTTTGCGACGACGCGTGCAGGGTTCGCCGGAGCCGACAGAAGTCGATCACTTGGTCGCTATAGAACACATCGGGTTCCAGGGAGACAAACATGCAAACGAACTTTCTCCGCGTCAGGTCCTCGTCGCCGGCATCGATGCCTACTCTGACCTCGGCCTGAAATCCAACACGCTGCGGGAGAACCTGCTCGTGAGCTTCTCCACTGAAGGCCTGAAGTCGGGCGGTTTGGTGAAGATTGGCCGTGACGTCCTGCTGTGGCTCACGTTCCAATGCGAGGCATGCGGACACCTTGAGCATCACCATCCAGGCATCGTCAGATCCATCGCCGGACGACGAGGCATGCTGGCGAGGGTACTGCGCGGTGGTCAGATTTTCGCGCGCGATGAGGTGTTGCACATGGAATCGCACATCCCGCCGCTTGCGAATCGCTGGCAAGACCGTATCGCCGGCATCCTTGCAAAGGTGCCCGAGGGGAAGTATTTAGAGTTCAGGCAGCTTGCAAGGCTGGCTGGCGTCCCAAACGCCTACTGCCGGGCGTTTCCGAAGCTGCTCTCGAAGCTCCCCTCAGCCCTGGCTGTGCGAGCCCGTGCGGGCGAGATCAAAGAAATGCATCAGCGCTGGACGGGCGCTGAACTCTTTGATGTCTCTGAACACGTGGGTCGCGTGAAAGTGCTAACGCGTTGATAGTCTGGAGGCAAAAAATGTCGGAATCGAACGCAGGCTATTCGCAAGCTCGCCAAGCGGCGCGCGATCTACTGCAAGGCGAGAGGTCCAGCGGTAGTTTCACGGTAGGCAAGACCACTGTGATTCTTTCCAAGGGTCGCTCGCTGGCGTCCGAGCCGGAGGAGCTCGAGCCCTACCCACAGGTCGACCTGCCGCCGGCCGATGACTACGGGACCTGGCTCAAATAGAGATGTGCAAAGGGAGGGGACTTGCAGACCAACAACGGCAAGCCAAACAAGACACTGAAGAAGGCGATCGGCGAAGGCAAGAACCGCTATTTCTCTAGCTTCGACGACTTGGCCCAATGGGCGGTTGGACTGGGTGCGGCAGACAGCGTCGAAGAAGTTCGACAGTCTCCGTCCGAACTGTGGGGCACGCTCCTCATGGAGTGGTACACCCAGGGTCAGGTGGCGTGCGTCTTCGCAGTCAAGCTTGCTCAAGCGGCCGCTAGGTCGATGCAGCAGACCCAATGGGTCACCGCGGTCTTTGGCGACGAGCTAAGCGCTGACGTTGTGACCGGCGTCGTGGACGAAGCTGCTGAACGCGGCGATGAAGCCATCCAGCTGATCTTCCCCGGGGCCGGTGACGCGGCCCATGCGGCCAGAATTCTGGCTGCCCTCAGTCAGCACACACGATGGCTGTGCGCGGACGTCGGCACCCTGGAAGACGAATCTCATTGCGATACTCGTCAACTCGGCCTTCGGTGGATCTCCTCCAATGGCCAGTACGAGTCATGGGCGCTTGGGATCGCTGATTTCGACCCGATGGCCTTCACTCGTCGACTGTCCGGAGCGCCATTTGTCGCGCTGGTGTTGCGTCCCACGCCGCCTGTCGCTGATCGCGCGCCACCGGTTTTCGGCGATGCCGGCCTACAAGCATCTCACCTGGCCCATCTGGATGATGGCCTGGGCGAGAACAAGGAACAGCGCGACAAATGGACCGAAGCGACGCGGCTGAGCAAGCGCGCGCTGCTCAGCCCTGATCCCCTGTCACGGGCCCGCGCGAAGGTGACGTTCGCCTTCGACGCGAACGACTACGACGCGCAGATGAGCAACGCGAAAGTCTTGAAGAAGCCAGCGACTGACGTCTTGCCGACCTCGAGCGTCACCTGAGCGCTAGAGGGACATAGCCTGCCAAGTGGCGCGGTAGATCGCACTGACGTAGTCGGTGCAATGGGTACAGCCATCGCCAGACATCATCTTGAGGCTTTCCTCACCTTCGCTCTCGCAGTAGATGACGACCGGAGTGCCTTGAGCGCGCGCGTAGCCTACCTCGACGAGCGTACCGGCGTCGAGCCCATCGGCGATGGCGAAGACGAGGTCGACGTCTCTAAGCGCTGCCAGGTCTGCCTCGACGACCTGTTCTGCGGTGCCCAGGCCGACCTCGTGGTACGGCGAGAAAACATCCAGGCCGAAATGTTGGAGGTGCGATCGAGCCTGCTCCACCATCCACAACTGGCCAAGCGAAAAAAAAGGGGCCGCGAGGTAAACCCGTGGCCGGCGTCCCGCGAGGTACCGGCTCGACGCGTTGACGGGTGGTGCGTCAAGCGCGGCCACGGCCGCAGGAGTGCCGAAGCCGCCTGTTTCGCAATACGTCGCCGTGGCCCGGGACGCTTGCTGAGCACTCTCGACCGCACGTCGGCCTAGAACCGCCCAATGCAATGCGAAGTGGGCGGAGAAGACATCGCCCGAGCCGATTTTCCATACGTTTCGAGTAGCCAGAGCTTCAATGTCAGCCGCGCCGTCGCCATCCAGCACTAGTGCACCCAGCGGGCCGCGCTTTAGGACCACCACCGCGGCGTTGTTGAGCCGCTGCACCTCGCGCGCGACGTCTGCGATGGCAGCTGTGCGCAGGCGCGTCATGCGCCGGGCTTCGCCCTCGTTCACGACGACGGCCAATCTCTCGGCACGCGACCCGTTCTGACCGAAGACAAGCGGCGCCGACGAGCACTGCGGGTCATACACGACGCTTTCGCCATCAACGACGGCATCGCCTTCAATCATGCCGAAGCGCAAGACGTTCTTCGCTGTGATCGTCAGCGCATCGTGCTGCTGCTCATGCAGTTCGACATCAGGCCGCGCAAGACCGTGCGTGTAGAAAAATCGTGCAGTGCGATCCGTCGGCCGCAATGCCAATCTGCAGTTCTCCATCGCGGCCCTGGCCGCCAGAACTTGCTCGGTGTTGGCATCTGCATAGCAGTGCAGTTCAACCTCAACACGCTCGTCGAAGGCGGCGATGGCCGAACTGGCGCGTCCCGCGGATCCGAAGACCTCATGCCAGTCCGGGCGCAGGCACCGTTCCTCGTAGACGCCGCCAACGATAGAAATGCTTGGCGCGCTGCTCATGGCAAAGCAAAAACCTGCAGCTTGATCAGAACCGCGTTCCTGCCAAGTACCTTGGCTTTGAAGACTGTGCCGGTATCGATGCAATGGCGGATACGAGGCAGCAGTGGTGTGGTGAGACCGCCGGCCACCTCGTTTTTGTAGCGTACTTCCAGGGCAGTACGGCTGGCGTTGAACCCGATGTCCAGGACCATCCCCTGCACCAGATCTTTCACCACTTCGGCCTTCGGCGAGCTGAGCATCGTATTGAGGACCAGCTTGCCGCAAGGTGTGTCCTGCTGACCTGGTCCGCCACCCGTCAAGTCTGCGCCCGACATCCTGTCTCCAACAAAGGCCCGCCACATCCAACGTGGAAGCGGCACTTAGCTGGCAGGATACCAACCCGTCGACCTTTGCCGCTGAGCAGGCCTCGACCTGACGACCTTCGAACGTACAGACAATCAGCCTTGACCTCGTGAAGTGGCCATGACTGCGAAGATAGACTGACCCTGGGGAGCGGCGAGAGGGCCGCCGGAACACGGGCGAACGACCGCATGAAGCCGATCCTGACCGCGGAAGATTTCTTGACACTGATGCTGGCCAAAATCAAGCTCAGAGGTGCGGAGCTAGACGAGGTGATCCTTCCGTTAGAGCTACTCGACGTCAGGTTCGAGGACGCCTACAGGTCACTAATGGAGGATGAAGGTCCATCCGGTGTCGTTCCGAATTTTTCATTCAAGCGGCACCGCCTCTATGGCAACTCGGTCAAATTTCGGGACGCGCTGCTGGCGGTGCGAGAGCGCCGCCTGATCGAACCCGACTCGTCCAAGGGGGGGTTCAAGGTGTCGCTGTCCGTGGCGCTCGCCAGGGAGCTGCTGGATCACGGCGTCATTGACGAGACGTTCCTGGACAAGTTGGCGAAGCCTTTCGACAACGCTGCGCAGGCATCTTGATGTCCGAATCCGCTGCGCTAACGCTTGTTGCAAGCGTAGCCGAGACCATCGCCGAACGCCTGCTTGCCGGCTACACCGAGCTGCTGCGCAACGCGCAGACGACGCCCAGCGTGCGCAAGGAAGTCAATGACCCGCTGTGGGGAACAGTCTCGCTGTCGCGCGTCGAATTGGCGGTGCTGGATTCGCCATTGCTGCAACGTCTGCGATTCCTGCGTCAGCTCGGACCTGCCCACTGGGTCTACCCGGGCGCCGTCCACACCAGGTTCGAACATGCGATCGGGGCTCTGTATCAGACACAGCAGCTGATCGAGTCCATCAACGCGTATACCGGGAACAAGGATAAAGCGGCCGTACCCATCAGCGATGACGAAGCGCAACTGTTGAGGCTCTCATCGCTGTTTTCCCACGTGGGTCATCTGGTGTTCTCCGAATGCGCGGTGTCCGAGCTGGAGACGATGCCTGCATTCGCGTCCGTAGCACGCGAATTTGCTGACGAGTCTGAATGGGAGGATGGTGGCTCCAAGGAAGGAGAGGATCCACCTTTTTGCAGGGTGCTCGCCCACTACATCGTTCGATCCCAAGCGACGAGGCAATTCCTGAAGGTCGTCATCGAGAAGTGCGGCTGGTACTTGAAAGATGGGGCTTGGACCATGACGGCCGATGCCTGCGTCGCCGCGGCCGTCGACTTCATTTCGTGGGCTCTCGTGGGACGTCGGGTCGACGCCGATCAAACCCGCCCTCAACTGCATGAGTTGGTCACCGGACCGTTTGATGGCGGCACGCTTGACGAACTGGTGCGCAACGCGAAGTTCTCCGGGATCCCGTCGGTTCTGGATGTTCGACGCTTGACCCTGAAGCTGGCAGTGCGACGGCAAGCTGCTGAAGAGGTGCCCAACTGGTTTCAGGAAAGTCTGCAGGTCGACGCGAAACAGCAGATCTGGATATTCGGCATGCGGGCGAGTTCGGCGCAGGTGCTCAACGAACTTCAGCTGGCCCAGGTTCTGGTGTCCACAAAGGTCTGTCGACACCCGAAGGTGCTTGCCGTGGAGGAAATGCTCCGGTCAGTCGTAAAGATCGCCGGCGAAATCGCCGAGCCGCAGCACTTGTTGACCTTCCTGTACTTCCATGCGGAAGATGCGTTCATCGGCCTGAACGGCAAGGCCTTCAGGAGTTCGTTGACGCTCAGCGCCGAGGCAGCACGAAGTCCCACCAACAAGCTGAAGTTCAATGCGGCGGCTGCGATCCTGACGTCTATCCGGGAGCGTCGCGTGTGGGTGCGCGCGCTTCAACTCGCGACCTTGGCTCGTCCGCAAGAGGAGCGAAACGCGATCGCTCTTGACCGCCTGCGCGCCGACATGGGTCATCTACAGAGGGCTGAGACGTTGATGACGCGCTTGTGCCAAGAGATTGGCGTCGTCCGCCAGGCCGCTCGACTGCCGCCGATCGCAGGGGCAGCGCTCGCCGCCCAAATAAAGATGAGGGCGCTGCGGCCGATTTCGGCGGAGGCTCGGGCCGGTCGCGCCATCATCTTGCAGGAAGGCGAAGTTGCGACGCAGCTCAGCGCCTACTGGAGCCCGGTCGACAACTGGATCGACCAATACCAGCGGGGCCAGACCACATCGGCCTACATCTTCTCTACGCCGGAAATCGCCGACGAGGTGTATGTCGCCATCAAGCGCGTTGCCGCGCGCGACTATGGCGCCGAGTTTCCGCAGGCCACGCCAGACGCGTCCAGGCGCAGCAAGACCGCACTGGCAGCGCTAAGCAGCAACATTCCAAAGACCTCAAACGCCGGGGTTCCGTGGGCAGCACGATCCAGGCCTCGGGTCCTGGGACTCGCCCACACGGAGCGCCGCATCCAAGCGGTTGAGCGAAAGCTGCTTTCTGTGAGCTCGACTGATTCGCAAAATCGGTCCGAGGTCTTGGATTGGCTGCTTCAGTTTGAGACGGATCTGCACATCCGCTGCGCGCTCGGGTTGTTGGAGGGCGTCAGAGTCATCGACCGCCCCACAACCGAGTCAGCGGTCGAAGCCTTCTTCAAAAAGCATCCCAAATTCGCAGATGGGTACGTCATTCCGTTTGGTGACTTGAAGGACGGAAGCGTCCTGCAGAGCTACTTTGCGGATGCGAACAAGAGCGTCGGGGGCGTGCTGAGCCTTGAAAAGTGGGAACGGGCGTCCGAACAGCGTCCGGTTATCTTCATCGACGACTTCGTCGGCTCAGGAGGGCAGGCCTGCGACATCCTCGCGGCGTGGTTCGGCAGGGAGGATCTGCGCCGACCTGGTCTGAACGAGCAGCGTGTCAGCCTGTCTCCAGCCGTTGCAGACAAACTCAAGGGTACGAGCATCGCGTTCCTCTTCGTTGCCGCATGGGACGACGGCCTCAAGGAGATTGCAGGGATCACGGCTGAACTGAACCTCCAAGCCGTTGCATTCGCTCATCTTCGGGAGAAGCAGGAAGTTCCGTTCTTGGAGTCGCACCTGCGATCCATGAGGTTCTCGCCTGAGGATATCCAGTCATTCAGTGATCGATGTAAAGAGATCGCTGCGGACTTGCTACGTTCCGGCGGGACGTCCGAGAGCAAGATTCCAGACCGTCTTCTTGGATACGGCAACAAAGGAATGCTGCTCTCCACGCTGGTGAACGTCCCGACGCAAACGCTGACGGCGATCTGGAAGAGCGGAACGGTTGACGGTGTTGCCTGGAAGGCGCTGCTCCCTCGAAAACCGAAGAACTAAGCGCTGGTCAACGGAACGGCCGCCCATCAGACGGTACTAAGCAGATAGGCGCACTTGGATGAGCTACTGTCCGTGAGGCCAGCGAGCGCGAGCGCGACTGACCATTCGCAGAACGATGCTACCCGCACAGCCAGAGCCTGTCCTGATTTTTGTGTGCGAGGCATAGAGTGACCGACAGGAGCATCTAT
>VFQP010004995.1_pt1 | contig 11872 bp, 11 predicted proteins | sample 3512351 | NCBI WGS metagenome assembly VFQP01 (sample SAMN10412372, study PRJNA504923) | tailings metagenome | isolation source: Relicate 1 Philex TSF1 revegetated site | place: Philippines: Tuba, Benguet | collected 2017-08-29
TCGTGCTGCTTCCTCTCTCGAGCTTGGATGAGAGGGCGTCCAAACAGCGGGGCCCTGACGCGTCGATGGCGGCCCAGGGAGCGCCGAGGAGCGCCTCCCGCTCACCCTGAGCAACTGAGCGAGGAGTTTCGGTGTTTTATATGCGGGCGGTGCCCCGCCGTTGGGGCGCCGCATCCACATGCATGCCAAATGCCCGCGCACTGCTGCAAGCAGGTGGGACTTCTGAGCGGCCACGGGGGCTGTGTGGATGGACGCAGTGCGTGCCAACGACGCGTTGGCTGCGCTGCGCGCACCCTGGGAACCCCTCAGTGCTCACTAAGTGCCCCACTTTGCTTTGCCATGTTTTGACAACGCCCCCCACCACCACATCCGTTGGCTGCTTCTCGTGTCGGGTGGGGTGCGCACATGGCGGGGCCGTAGGCGCCGGCGGCGGCCTGTGGTCGGCTCGGGCGCGCCCCTGGCACTGCTCAGGCGGTGTGCCGTGTCGGCGGCGCTGTGCCCAGGGGCTCCACTACTACTGGGCCCGTTGTACCAGTGTTATGCTGCCGGTGCGTTGCCCCCCCGCCCCTGCAAGCGATCATCGACGCGCCGTGGCCGTCGAGAAGAGGGATCGCATCGCCGCAGCAACCCCAGCAGCGTGAGCAGAGCCTGCTGGCTTTGCGTGGACCACGCCAGTGACCTCAGGAGGCTGTCACGCTGCGCGCGGGTGGTGCGCTTCCTCCGCTTGTTGCGCTGAGCCCTCATGCACGCAAGCAACGGCAACTGGACGCGGGCAGACGCGAGCACAGTGGGGCCGACGGGCTGCTGAGCGCCATCGGAATGGCGTCGTCCACGCCTGCGGTCATGTACATGCTGCAGCCGGGCGGAGCTGCGGAGGGCGCCAAGGGGGGCCAAGGAGAAGCAGCTGGCTACTCGTTCGTGCACAGCGGCGCCGGGGGCCTGATGCTGCCGGCGGCGTCAGGGCAGCTGCCGTTCATCCTGTTGCCAGACGGCACCGTGGCGCTGGCCTCGTCTGCGCAACACCCCGCAGCGGCCTTCCTGGCCCAGCAGCAGCCCATCAGCGCGCCGGACCACAGCGGCGCCGCGGCTCTGCAGCTCCTGTCGCGGGACGTCGGAGCGCGGTGCGTGTGCCAGTCCTGCGCAAAGCTTGCACCGGGCACTGACTGCTCGTGAGCAAGAGTTCGTCATCCCTGAAAGACGACCCCAGCGAGTAGAGGGCGCGGCGGGCAGCGCCACGACGGCTCCTGTGGCGTGTCTGCGCGCAGGGTCGGCTCCACCACGGGCGCGGCCGCCATCGCCATGGGGGGGCGCGCCGCGTCGACTTCCATGGACCTCGGCGTGCCGCACGGCTCGGGCAGCGAGTCTGGAGAGGACCCTGGCGCGCCGGCGGGGCGCAAGCAGGGGAACAAGGGCGCCCCGCTGAGCCACCACGAGGGCGTCAAGGAGAAGAATCGGGAAGCGCAGCGCAGGTGAGGACCGGCCACACGACGCGTCCCGCGCACGTACACCGGTGCCCGAGAGAGAGAGCTGAAGGCAGGCCGCCAAGGCCGAGCTCACAAGTGGCGCCACACTGACGCCGCTTCCTCATCGTCAGCCATGCGGCTCTCGCAAGGCAAGTGCGGCGACCAACCCGTCCTCCCGCCTGTTCTGCTGACGGCGCGCAGGTTCCGGGCGCGGCAAAAGGTGCTCATCTCGGGCCTCAAGGACACCATGGAGAGCATGCAGACGCGCGTGGCCAAGCAGGAGCAGGAGCTCGCCTGCCTTCGCGAGGAGAACGCCGTGCTGCGCCAGCTGCTCGCCTCGGCGCAGCAGACGGCCGCCGCCGCCGCCATCGCCGCCGCCAACAACAGCAGCAACAGCAACAACAACGGCGCGCCTGCCTCCCTTGCCGCCGCCGCCGCCGGCAACGCCAACGGCCAGCAAGTGCTCCACCTGGGGGCCGTCGGGCCCGCCGGCGCGTCTGCCGGCAACGGCAGCGCACCGGCGGCGGCGGCGGTGGACGTGGGCGCGCTGGCTGGCATGCAGCGGCTCGACTCCTCCTCGCTCTCGACCATCACGGTCAACGGCTCCACCCTCTACCTGCACGCGGCGCCGCCGGGCGCTGCCCTGCCGGCGGGCCTGCTGGCGGCGGCTGGCTTCTCCGTGGTGGCCCCGGGAGCCCCCGGCGCTGTCGCGCCGGCGGGCGCCGGGGCGCCGCACCTGGCGCTGGCGCCGGCCCCGTTGCTGCTGCAGCCCCCCGCCGCCGCCGCGGCGGCGCAGGGGGCGGCCGGCCCGGGCGCCGGCGCCGCTGGTGCGGCAGAGCCCCAGCCGTGATGTCGCTGCGCAGCGGCGCACGTCAAGCGCGGTGGCGCAGCACACATTCATGCCTCGCGAGCGTTGAAGGAGGGGGCCGACACGCGGACCCCTCGCTTGCTTGATGAGGTGCTCCGCCCGGCGGAAGGGGGGAAGGGGCGGGGCGCGTGTGGGGCGCCCTGCACATAGGGGAACTCACGCCCCCCTCTAGGGTGGGTGGCGGGCACAGAGAAACACACACACGCACGCCACCAGAAGGACGGCAACAGCAGCACGAAGACTTGGAAGCGTTTTCTCTGTCTCTCCCCCCTCCTCTCTACGGCCTGCATGTGAAATCGCGCTGTCCTGGACTGCTGCTTCGGAAGAAGATCGACTCTGCCTCTGGCTCGCGGGCCAAACCGCAGCCAAGTTTGCACGACGATTCGAGCGCGGCCCCGCAAGGGGGGCGCGGCGCGTTGCCTTGGGGCCACAGGCCGGCGCCCCCGGCGGCGGCACGGCGGCCTTGATCCATTGATGCGCGCGCGCGCCGCGGCGCCCTGTCGCCGCCACACAGAAGAAGATGATTCTCAACCCGATTGACGTGCGCACGCTGCTCTCCCTCTCTCTCTCTCTCTGTTTCTGTCTCTAACCCTGACACGGGCGAAAGAGCTGCCTTGTGGCAGCAGGGAAAGGGAACTGCAGTGCGGGCCGCCGGTGCCGAGCATCGTTGCGGCGGTTGGTAGCATGCACCTGAGGTGCGCGGGCGGCGCACCGCCCGCTCGTGCGGCCCCTTTCGCCAGTCCCGCCTTTGCCTCCCTCGCCCTTCTGCTTCGTACTCCCCGCTGTCTGCTCTTGCTGCCCCGGCACCTCACCTCGAGCCTGCCCTTTCCCCACCCGAAGAACGACGCTGAACTGCCGGACAGAGAGACACTGACCTGCCGGACGCCCCTGCGAGGCGCTTTCCGGCCTGCCTGCCCATCCTCGAGTTGCTGAGGAAGGGCAGCTGACAAGCCCGAAACGAGACTGCCCTCAGCGCTGAAGCCTTCCTGACACCCTTCCGCGGTGCGTCTGTGTGTGTGTGTTTGCGATTGTCCTGGACGCGCTGCTGGCCGTGTGCCCAGGAGGGTGACATAAGACGAGTGCACGCGGGCCCACGGGTGGCGGTGCAGAATGCGCGGGCTTGGGTGTTTGGCGCGGCGGTGGTGGTGCGCCGCGCAGCGCCTGCGAAGCGTTGTGCGGTTCAAGGTGAGCAGAGGGGGTTGTGGGCCGCGTGCTGCGCGCGGCCGCTGGGGAAGGGAAGGAATGGGACGCTCGAGTGCGCCCTAAGCCACGTGCCGACGTGACAGGCGAGCCGTGTGCCGTGCGTGCCTTGCTGCGCTGCTCTCTGCACTGCTGACACCTGGTGGGGGAGTCCTCGAGGGGGGATTGCACTCGTGCTTGCGGGTGGCGTTGGCGTCGCCCAGCGTCGGGGCATTGCTCACCTCTCTCGCACAACGCACGCCACAGTTTTGGCCAACTACGACAGCGCCGCGAGCGCCAGGCGGCGTGGTATCTGCTGCACGTGCACGCTGCGCGCACTGCCTAACGGACTGCAATACCTTGGCGGGGAGAGAACGTTGTGTCCTGGGAATCGGTAACGTTGCAGCGGCGCTCAAGGGCGAGAGAGCGTCAGCAAAGCGACGGGGCGTTCACTGCGTGGCGTGGTGCAGCAGGGCGCCGAGCCGGCCGTTGCTGAGGTCCAGCCTCAGCCCAAAGGCGCCGCCGTTCCAGGGAGCCTGCGGCGGCGCAGCCGGCCAGGTGCGGCGCTGCTGCTGCTGCTGCTGCTGGTGGTGGTGGTCATGGTGGTGCTCGTGCGGCGGCCCGCTGCGCCACAGCGGGTGGTGCGCCGGTGTCTGCTGGGCCGCCCAGCCGCCGCCCATCGTCGTCGCGCTCTCGTCGCGCGGCACCAGCGACGCTGCGTATGGTGGCTGCAGCTGAAGCTGCGGGTCCGAGGGGTAACGCTGCTGCTGGTGGTGCTGGTGGCGGTGAGGTGGCGGTGCAGCCGTGAGCTCCAGCACGCCGTTGGCGTGCACCTGCAGCGTCCAGCCGCTGCCCGCCGCGCCGCTGGCGCTGCTGCTGCCAGGTGTGTCGCCCGTCGCCGGCAGGCCGCTCGACGCGGCGCTGCTGACGCTGGGGAGGGAGAGCACCAGCAGCGGCGGCGCGGTTGGCATGGCGCCGTCGAGCGTGGGCGGGTGCAGCTGCGTGGGGGGCAGCGCCACGCTGATGCTCGTGCCCTGCGCGCTGCTGACGAGCGACAGCGTGCAGCAGCGTGCAGCGCCTCCTGAGGACTGCAAAACGCCGTCCTGCGGCCGCCACACGTCCTCCATGCCGGGCGGCGTCGCCGCGGCTGCGGCCGTCGCACCGCCGTGCAGCCCGCCCTCGGGGGCGCTCGCGCCTGGAGCGTCGCGCGCCGCAGCGCTGGCCGGTGCCATGGCGAGCTGCGTCGGCGCCATCGCCAGGTCCAGCTGCCCTGGGGCCGCAGGCGGTGCGGCGGCGCCCGCAGGGAGTGCGACGGCGGAGTGCGGAGGGCTGGGTGGCGGCGGCGGCGTCAAAGAGGCGCCGCCAGGCGCATGCGAGGGGTCGTGCGGGTCCACCACCTCGCCTGCGCGCTCGGGTGCCCCGCCAGGGCGCTCCTGGGTGGGCCGCGGCGCGGCTTGTGTGGCCTCGGGAGCCAATGCTGCTGGCGGCTGCCGTGCGGCTGCTGAGGCCTGGCTGGCGGTTGCTTGACCCCGCTCAACAGCCTGCGCGTCGGCGTGCTGCTGCTGCTGCGGGCGAGACGCCGCGGACGGGTCGGCGCGCTCCGCCGCGGCCACGCCGCCGCCCCGCTGCGCTGCGCTGCGGCGCGGCAGCGGCCCCGCCTCCCCGCCCGCAGCGGCAGCGCCGCGGGGCGCGCCTCGTGCCTTGCGCAGCGCGGCCCGCGCCCGCGTGTGCAGCAGCGCCTCTGCCGCCCGCAGGTGCACCTCGAGATCCGCCGCGCCCAACGGCCCCGCCAGCGCCTCCTCCCGCCCCACCCCCTCCTCCCCCCCCCGCGTCCCCGGGCCCCACGGCCGGCCGGTCGCAGTCGCCAGCCAGCGCCGCACCTCGGCCGCCCGCACCCGCCCCGCGCCGCCGCCCTGGTCGCCACCGCCGTACCTCCACGTGTCGTCGTCGTCCTCCTCCTCCTCGTCCGAGGAGGCGGGCAGCGCGCCGAGCGGTTGGTGCATGGCGGCCGCCTTGTTTAGCCACACGAGCGGGTTGGAGCCGTCGCTCGACTCATCCACCTCCTCCACCTCCTGCTCCCCCTCGCTGCCGTGCTCTGCCGCCGCGCGGCTGTGCAGCCGGCGATGGCGGTGGCGCCGCTGTCGCCCCGTCCGCCCGTGCTGGTGGTGGTCCGAGATGCCCGTCGTGCCGTGCAGCAGCAGCGCCTCGGCCGACGGGTCCAGCCACAGAGGCAGCGACTGCGCCGCCCAGAAGGCAAGCGGGCCGCCCGCGGCGGCCGCCCTGCTGCTGCCGCCGACATCGCCTGCCGTCGTTGCGGCGTCCCCCGGGTCGACCAGCGATGAAGCCACCGCACCGGGCTCGGCGCCCTGGCCCGCCGCCTGCGCAGGGGCACCGCCCTCGAGCGCCGCCCCTCCAGGGCCGCCGCCGCCGCCGTCGTCGTCGTCATAGACGACGTAGCCGGGCCGCCGCGCCCGCCCCGCCGCGCCGTGCGCGGCGGTGACCTGCGGTGAGGCCAGCGACGCCGCCATGGCCGCGCGCTGCACCGCGCGCACGCCGCCCTCGGGCACCGGCAGCCCCCGCAGCCGCGTGATGGCCGCCTGCTCCTGCTCGCGGGCGCGCAGACGCCGCACGCTCGCCGCCGACCCCCGCATCTCGTCGCCGCTGCCGCTGCCGCCGCTGCTGCTGCCAGACGCGCCTGCCTGCTCCCCGGCGCGGCCCCGGCCGCCGTCGGGGAGGCTTTCGGCGGCGCGGGCGGGCGGGCGCCGCGGCTTGCCGGCCGTCGCCCTCGGGCTGTCCTGGTCGCCGGCGGCAGCCAGGTCGCCGCGGGCCGCCGCGGCTCTGCCGCCGCTGCGTGGCGGCGTGGTGCGTGCAAGCTTGCGGCGCGCCAGGGACGCCTTCGCGGGGCTGCCGCCCGGGCGCGTGAGGTCTTGCGAGTCCCTCAGGCGCTGCACGGCGGTGACGAGGTCCTCGCGCGCCTGGCGGGGGCGGCCCACGCCCTCGCCCTCGTCGCTGCTGAACATGTCCACCAGGCGCCACTTGGGCCGCTGCTGCTGCTGCTGCTGCTGCTGCTGTTCCTGGGCGGGGGCAGCGGCATGTGCCGCATGTGGCGGCGGTGGCGGCGGCGGCTGCCGTTGCTGCTGCTGCTCCTGGGCGGGGGCGGCGGGACGCGCCTCCTGTGGCGGCAGTGGCGGCTGCCGTTGCTGCTGTGGAGGGGCGTCGGGCTGTGAGGGCGGCGCAGGTGCTTGCTGCTGCGCGGCGCTGGAGGGGCGATGTGCCAGCTGCTGGGCCTCGTGCGAGGCAAGAGGTTGCTGCGGGAGGGGTGCCGGCAATGGCTGCTCCTGCGTGCCGCTGGAGGGTCGTGGCTGCAGCTCCTTGCCATCGTGAGAGGCAGGGGGTTGCTGCGCTGGCAGTGTCTGCTGGCGTGCGCTGCTGGAGGGCCGTGGCTGCAGCTGCTGCGCCATGTCAGAGGCAGGAGGCGGCGAGGACGCCGACGGTACCTGGTGCGTGCTGCTGGGGGGTGGTAGCTGCGGCTGCTGGCCCTCGCCAGAGGCAGGAGGAGGCTGCGCCGGCCGGACAGAAGCCGGAGCCTGCTGCGGTCCAGCAGCGGGCGGCGCAGCGCTGTGCGCTTCGTGAGACGCGGGCAGCGGTGTGTGGGCTGCATTCAGCGGCGGTGCTCCAGCAGAGTGCGGTGTCGAGCTGCTGGCTGTCGCCTTGGGCGCTGCAGGTTGCGGCGCAGGTGCCTGTTGGTGCGCGGCGACGCCCGTCCCGCCACCTGCTGGTGGGGCTCCGCCAGCAGTCGCCGACCCTGAGGACGACGCTCGCCTGCTCCTGACCTGCTCCAACAGCCCTGCGGAGTGGAGAGGAGTGCGAAATGGGCGAGGATTGCGCCCTTGGAGCGCCCACCGAGCTGGAGTCGGCACCCAGACTCGAGACACCTCCGCAGCCAGCCTGCCGACTCACGCTGCGCGTCCTGGACGCTGGTGTCGTGCTGCACGCTGCGCGCGCTGCCGTGCAGGAGCTGGTCGATCTGCTGCAGAGTGGTGCGCCACTCGCGAGCGAGCTCCCCGCCATCCTTCTCGCCAGAGGCAGCAGCAGCAGCGGGCAGCTGCTGTGACGAGCTCATGCTCGCGCGAATTGTGGTTTGCCGAAATGCGTGTGGATCGAGAGCGAACCAGGGTTGCCGCTGGCGTTTTTCTGGCTCCTCGTGCGCCCCACCACGCCTCCGCACGCTACAGCGCTTTGAACACCGGCATGGCTCCGAAGCACGAGCTGCTGCCCGCGAGCGCCCATCGCGCGCCCCTGACGGTGCACGAGGTGGTGCGCTTTGGCAGCCGGGCTTCGCCCGCGAGACGCCTTTGGCATCAGCGCAGCTCCGGCCACATCTGCTGTGGCATTGGGCCACAGCAGCAGGGCCCACAGCCTCAGGGGCCCTCTCAGTACCAGGCCACGGCACTCGCAGCCGCGGCGCAACCGCAGCTGGACGATCTCTCGGCTGACGATGCCATGTGCGTCGCGTCAGGGCTGGACAGCGTGCAGTGTTTTGGTGGGCAAGACGCCGCCACGTCCAGCGAAGTCTTTCCAGCCGCGCGGGCGGCGGCGTCGACATCGAGCATCGGGGCGTCCCTCGACGACGCCCCGGCCGTCCTGGCAGCCATCACCTCCACCGCCCTGCTCATCTCCCCTTTCGCTTTCTGGGGTGAGTCCCACCGCAGCACCAGCCCGTCGGTGCGGGGCGTCGTGGAGGCGCGCCCGCCACAGGCCGCCGCACCCGCCCGCTTGTGTGGTTGAGAGCCCCCCCGGCCAGCAGCCGGCCCACGCGCGCACCCCCCACCCCGCCCCGATTGACCCCAACGCCCCCCACGCAGGCACCAGCATGGTGGCGATGAAGGGGCTGCTGGGCGGCACGCCGCCGCTGCTCATGGGCGCGCTGCGCCTGGTGCCCGCCGGCGCCGTGCTGGTGGCGTGGGCGCACTGGCACGGCCGGCCGCAGCCCGCCGGCGCCGCCGCCTGGGCCTGGGTGCTGCTCTTCGCCCTCGTGGACGGCGCCATGTTCCAGGCAAGGCCGGCGCGCCTGGATTTTTGCGGGGACGCGCACAGCTGGTTGCCGCCCACGCGCGCCCTCATCGACCAGCGGCGCACCAACAGGTCGCGACTGCTTTCTTCCTGCCGCCACACACAGGGGTTCCTGGCCGAGGGCCTGCAGCGCACGTCGGCGGGCCTGGGCTCCGTCATCATTGACTCACAACCCTTGACGGTGCGCGTGGGTCGCTGGTACTGTGGTGCTGTGCCGCCGCGCGCCCGCCCACCCGCCTGCCTGGCGCGGGCGCCTCCAGAGCTCGCGTCGAGAGCCTCCCTGCGCGCAAACACGCCCCCGTTTTGCAGGTGGCGGTGCTGGCGTCGGTGCTGTTTGGCGAGCGCCTGGGCAAGCGCGGCGTGGCGGCGCTGCTGGTGGGCGTGGCGGGCCTGCTGCTGCTCGAGGTGCCCGAGGAGCAGGGCCTGCTCACGCAGCTCGTGGTGGAGGGGCAGGAGGAGAGGCTAGAGGAGGCGGCACAGCTGCTCGCCGCCGCGCCAGGTGCGCGCAGCGCACGCTTGGCACACAGCTGCACCCCGCAGCGTGCGCAGGCTGGTGCTGCCGTTCAACGTTGAGGAGGGCGCGTGGTTGCGCCGGCGATGCAGAGGGGCGGTCATCGTGCCACGCCGTGCATGTGCTTGTGCGTGCGGGTGCGTGCAGCGGCGGCGCGCGCGGCGGCGGCGGCGGCGGCGGCGGCGGCGGGCGGCGCCGTGCAGGTGGTGCCCACGGGCCTGGCGGCCGTCGCCCGCGCGCTGGGCGACCCGGCGGGGTGGCCCGAGGCCGGCGAGTTCTGGATGCTGCTGGCGGCGCAGTCCATGGCGCTCGGCACCATCATGATCCGGTCAGTGGGCCGCAGCGCCAGGTTTTTCGTTGCCTGCGCCGCACGCGCACCGTAGGCGCGTCACAGCGATGTGGGAGATGGGTGGCTGCATGTTGCCGCAGGTACGTGACGCGGCACTGCGACCCCATCATGGCCACCGGATGGTGCGTTTGCGCCTGGCCCGCCCAGCTTGCGGCGTGGGCGCGCATGCAGCCTTTGCTCGCTGTCCACGCAAGAAGCTGCGCCCACCAGCTTCAAGCGCACGCGGCCCTGCCCCCCTCTCCCTTGCGAGCGCAGGCACATGCTGCTGGGCGGGCTGGCGCTGTGCGGCCTGGCGGCGGCCGAGGACCTGCCTGGCACGGCGCAGGCGCTGGCGCACGTGGCGCAGTCGCCGTCGGCCCTCGCCGGCGCGCTGTACGTGTCGCTGCTGGGCGGCGCTCTGTCGTACGCCGTCTTTTACTCGCTGGCCTCCAGCAGCGACAACCTCACGCGCCTGTCCAGCCTCACGTTCCTCACACCGGTGCGTCGCCGGCCCGGGGGCTCGCCGCGCTGCTGCCTGGCCTGGGGCAAGGGTCCCCCAGGCTCGCTGAGGTGGCGCCAGACGCCTCCGCCACGTCCCAGCGGGTGCTGCATTGCTCACCGGGCGCTGTGTTGCTCACCGCGGCCCTGCGGCGCTCGCAGGTGTTTGCCGCCGCAGCGGGGTACCTGTTCCTGGACGAGGTGCTGACGCTGACGCAGCTGGGCGGCGCGGCCGTGACGCTTGCGTCGGTGCTCGTCATCAACAGCCGGCGCAGCGGCGGCGGGGGCGGCAGGGGCGGCCAGCAGCAGGCCAAGCAGCAGCAGCCGCAGCAGGTGGCGAGCCAGGACCAGTGAGAGATCGTGGGGCTCGCTCAGCAGGCGGGCCTTGATTTGTGCGTGCTGCTGGGCGGGGCCATTCAGTCAGGGGCGGGCAGGGAGGGAGGTGTGCAGGGGAGGCGCCGGGAGAGCGCTGGCGCGTGGTGCGCGTGCGGCCTTGGATGCGGGCGTGCAGGTGAGGAGAGCACTGCCATTCTTTTGCCTGTTCGTCGCGAGCACCTCGTGTTTCGTTTTTATTCGCTGCATGTCGTCGTTGCACATTGCGTCAGGGAGAGGCAGGGGACGAGTCTCGCACAGGGAGAGGGTGGTGTGAGGCGCGGCACAGAATTGCGTGTGCCGGCGCCAGGTGCGACGATGGTGCAGCTGACGCCCTGCAAGCGGTGTATCCGTCCGGTCCGTGTGCCTGCCCTGTGTGTGTTGAGCTGTACATCTGGTCCAGCACGCAGATGACCCTGTCTGTGCGGCCGCCCAGAAGGCTGTTCTGTCTCCGGTGCAAGCATGCAGTCTCCAACTGCGCCAAAAAGTCCCTCTGGAAAGAATGTCTGTCCTGCACACGCCGCTCCCAAACGCTCCCAGCCGCTCGTCATCTCGCCGCCACGTCAATCTCCTCCCTCAGCGCCGCCACCTGCTCCTCCAGGCGCTCGAGCGTGCGGATGGCGGCGCCCGGGCCCAGCGCCGCCGCCGTCCTGCCTGCCGCCGCCGCCTGCTCCCGACTGGCGCTGCCGCTCGACACGGTGGTGAAGAGCAGGCCCAGGAACCGCGACAGCGCCTGCGGCGGGCGGCGCACGCCACGCGCGGCAGGCCACACACGCATCTGAGCATTTGCGCACCACGCCAAGGCATCCCCTCCGGGTGTGAAGGCGTGCCTCGCACGCTTGAGGCACGGCACACACATGCCCCCATAGTTGGGCTCCTCACCCGCCGCCGAATGTGTCCAAACAGGTGTCGACCGCAGCATGCACGCACCTGGTTCTCGTCCGCCGCGTCGTCCACGTGCGCCGCCACCTCTGGCAGCAGCCCCTGCAGCTCGAGCAGCGGCGCTCCCTCCCCGCTCCGCTCCACAAACTGCTGCTCCTGCGCCTCCTCCTCTGGCTCCTGCACCGCCGCCTCCACGTCGCTTGTTGCTGACAGCGCCAACCCGTCGTCACCGTCGTCCGCGCCTGCCGCGGGCGCCAGCGAGGAGGTGCTGTCGTCGGTTGCCGGGCCGCCGGCGAAGCGCACGGCGGCCACCGCGGGCGCCACGGCCGGGTGGCCCTCGAACAGCGTGATGTGCGTGACGGCGCCGGCGGCGGTGGAGGGCACGTGCGTGATGCCGCCGCTGGGGTGCAGCACGCGGTTGGGCCCGGGCTCCCACACCACGGCCCCCGACAGCTCCTCCGCCACCACCTGCAACCCACAGCAAGAGCGCCAAAGAGGTCGACTGTCGGCTCAGCTTCCTCGTGGCTGCTTCCTCGCGTCCGCGCACTTCGCACCGCACAGCGACTCACGTCGGCACGCCACGCTCACCTTGGCCTCCACGGAGGAGGGGAGAGGCAGCTGCACGGCGAGCTGCCCCACGCCCCACGTCGGCACGCCACGCTCACCTTGGCCTCCACGGAGGAGGGGAGAGGCAGCTG
>VFQP010004996.1_pt1 | contig 11871 bp, 15 predicted proteins | sample 3512351 | NCBI WGS metagenome assembly VFQP01 (sample SAMN10412372, study PRJNA504923) | tailings metagenome | isolation source: Relicate 1 Philex TSF1 revegetated site | place: Philippines: Tuba, Benguet | collected 2017-08-29
GATACGTGTGAAGGGCGAAATCGCCAGCATCCTCCGGCAGGGAAGTGTGTGCGCTCTGTGCGCTCCGACCCCTTGGCGTATGCCGTGCAGCAGTCACGTGACAGTCCCCAGGCGCTGCTGACATGACATCATTTGTGCTGCCTGGGCCCATCGCAGGGCCTGGGACATGGCGCTGCAGAACGAGTTTGTCAACGCGACGACCACCGCGTTCCTGAGCAACTGGCTCGTCGACTTCCTCCACTGGGCCCAGCAGCGCAACCAGACGGTTCCGCAGGCTGCCAGCAACTGCTACAACCCCATGATTGGCAAGCCGCAGGGCAACCTGGGCCAGGTGCCCACCATCAAGACCATCACGGGTGCGACGCACAGCAGGCTGGGCCGCGCGCCTGCTGTGTGCATGGTGCGGCTCCTGCCCAGACTAACTCGCCTCGCCCGGTCTGTGCCGCGCGACAGGCTGCGTGCCGGCGGCCAGCTTCTACACGCTTCTCAACCAGTGGATGGGCACGGGCAGCAGCGGCAGCGTGATCCGCGACGGCAGCACGGGCAAGATCGTCACATGCAAGCTGCCGCTGATGCTCACGGCCTCCATGGACGACGGTGAGGGTGCTGCTGCAGGGCAGCTTGCACGGCAGACCAGTGCTGCAGCCTGGGCCGCGTCGACGCATTGTGGCGAGCCCTGACTGTTGCTGCTGGCCCTCGCAGACAAGTACTCGGTGAACATGATTCACTCCATCCACGCCACCGACGAGCAAATCAAGGACGCGGTGAGCATGCTCTTGGTCACGTGCTGCGTCGGTTGGTCAGCGCCTAAACCGCCGTCTCACACTGACTGCCCCTGCCCCGCCCACGATTGCGCCCGCCCACGCAGATCTTCGTGGTGGAGGACAGCCAGAGCAGCACCTATGTCGTCTTCATCTACGGAGGTCCGCGCCGCAGCCCCTCGCTGCACGCGCCGCTGGTCGCGCGTGCTACGCACGTGCTGAGCTCCCTGCCTCCCACGCCCCACGCCACGCAGGGAACTTCCTCATCGCGGAGGGCGACGCCGAGCTGCCCAACGCCGCGCTGCTTTACTTCGTCCTCGCGCTCGTCGGCGTGGGCGTGGTCTGCACCTTCATGCTCGTCAACCCCTTGGCTTCTGTGCTGATGATGATCAGGTGCGTATTCGCAGGCCCAGCCCCATCCCCTTGGGTTGTGGCTCCTGCAGCACTCCTTGGGCACGTGCAACGCGCTGCCAGCCCCACTCTCCCACACCGTGCGCAGCGTGGGGCTCGTCATCGTGTACCTGTTTGGCGAGCTGTGGGCGCTCCAGATCCGCTTCAACCAGGTGCGGCTTGGGGTGGTGTGAAGCAAGGGTCGCGCCCCGGCCTGGAAGCGTACATACGTGATGGCGCCAAGCGTGCCGAAGACGTGTGCGGGGTGCCGCTGCGTGCACGCCCTTGTTTCTGCGCAGGTGTCGGTCATCAACATGATCATGGCGACAGGTGGGCTGGGACCTTGGTTTCCTGACGCAGCGCAAGGTGCAGCAGCTGCGACTCAAGCTGGACCTTTCGTTTGCTTGGGCTGCTGAACGGTTCAGTGCAGGCCTGGCCGTCGACTATGCAGTCTACTTCTGCCAGCGCTTCATGACTACGGACGCGCCGGACGGAGACGCACGCATGAAGATCGCCATGGCTGACACTGGCTCGGCGGTGTTCCTGGGCGGCCTCACGGCGCTGCTGGGCTCAGTGCCAATGGCCTTCTCCAAGAGCGTCATCATCCGCACCTTCTTCCGCTTGATCTTTGGCACCATCCTGTGAGTCGGCGCCACCGCTCCCGGCGTGAGCCGGCGTTGTGTTTGTGCAGCAAGACGGACCCCGGCAGGGCGATCAGCTGATGTGCTCACGCCGTTGATGTGCTGCCGGCGTGCGCTTGACACGTGGTGCGCAGGTTCTCCCTGGCTGTGGGCCTCGTCCTCATGCCAGTGGTCTTCAGCATCCTGTCGCCCCTGGTGCCGCCAGTGCGCAGCGCGCTCGCGGACAGCGGCCCCAGCACGGACGCGCTGCCGACGCTGACTGACGGCAGCACCACCACCACGGCAGAGGAGGACGGCGGGAAGGACAAGAATAAGGCAGGCACGGTGTAGACACGGTGCCGCTGGCTGTTGGCGTGAGGGACGCGCGCCACTGGGAGCAACACTGGGTAGCGCACAACACACACCGAGTGCTTGGACTCTGTTCCAGTGGTATGACGACACGCAATGACTGCAGATGGCATAAGCTTTGGCCTTGCTTAGCCTTGGTAGCAAGAGAGAGGAGGAGTGCGAACGCTCTTGGCTCTGGTGCTTATTGTGGTTGGGCACGAGGACACGCTTGCCTTCGTTCTTCGCGCACAGCGGCTGCGCACTGTCTCATTCTTTCGCTGCTGTTTGCGCGCGGACACCATGCACAAGAATGCCCCGCCTCTTTTGTCGCTGCTGCCCCAACTGCTCCACGTGCAGTGTGCGCCTGCGCAGTGCCTGGTTGCTTTGCCAGCATACTGCCCATCAGCTGCACGCGCAGACGCCCGCGCGTTGCAGCACGGGCACTTCAAGTTGAAGCAGCGTCATCAACGTCAGAGCCCAAACGCCACGTCGCCGCTGAGCCTCGCCTGCGCCTTGCCTCCCCCCACGCCGCCGCCGCGCGCCTTGGCCTTGTCCCGCCACGACATCTGCAGCGTGATTGGCTGTGCCGCCGCCGCCGCCGCCGCCGCCGCCGCCTCCCTTTGCGCCGCCTCGGCCGCCTCCTTGCCCTGCCGCGCCTGCGCCGCGCGCTCACGCCAGCCCAGCTGCCGCTGGTGGCTCAGCACGTCGCTTGCCACGGTGGCCTCGGCCACCCGCGCTGCACGCCTCCTTGCTTCCTCCTGCTCGGCGTCGTCTCCTCGCTGCTGCCCTGTGCCCGCTCCGGACGCCAGGGCCAGCTCCGACTCCAGCACCAGCACCGGCCCGTCCTCGTCTACCAGCGCGCCCCACGTCTGCCTGCGGCGGCAGTGCACCGCACTGGCAAAGCCAATCAGTGTCGGACGCCCCTCGGCGCGCTCCCTTGCCATGCGCCTCGCTCATGCAGGTGTGCGGCTTGCACTGTCAATCCTGCTTGCCAGCGATGCCTGGACCAGATGTGCAGCTCGACGCGCCAGGTTCAGGCGAGCGCACCCACCTGCCCTCGAGCACGCTGGCCAGGGCTTCCTGGTCCAGCTGCGCGGCCGCCCGCGGCGCCGGCCCTGCTGGCGGCTCCACGACACCGCCAGAGCCCGCCGCCTTGCTGCCTCCCGACCCCTTCAGCAAGCAGCCGCCTGCCGTCGCCTCGGCGCCTCTACCGGCGCCCTCCCCGCCCGCCGGCGCCTTGCCAAAGATGGCGCTGGCGTGCTCGTCGTCCCTCTTGCGCATGTCCCGCGCCTGGGCCTGCGCGAGCGCGGCGCCACAGTTCCAGCAGGGCGGTTCAAGCTGTGCAGCTGGAAGACCGAGTGCTGGCCCAACGTGCCGCGCCGCCACGCGCCTCGCCGACGTCTACGTCCCAGCTCAGTGGCAGGCGCGTGCACTGCCAGGAGTGCGCTGACGCCAGGGCATCAGCGACGCAGCCGGCCCTCCACGGCGTCCCGCAGGTTTTGCACCCAACGCAAAGGCGCTCGCGCCCTTGTGCTCTGCTGTGCCCCTGCAACCCTCTCGCCCTGCACGCCTCCCCTCCCCTCTCCCCATGGGCACGCGCACCTGCAGGCTCTGCTGCGGCGCCCGGAGCCGCTTCTCCTCCCCTGCCCTCTTCCCATGGACACGCACGCACCTGCAGGCTCTGCTGCGGCGCCCGCAGCCGCTCCTCCTCCGCGTCAATGCCCAGCTCCCGTGCCACCTCGCGCACGTCCCCCACACCCGCGCCCGCTGTGCTTCCGCCGCCCCCAGCGCCAGCAGCCTCGTCCAGGTCCGCCAACGTGTTGAAAATGTACCTGCACCCGCCACAGCCCAAGGCACCACGGACCCGCGCGCAAACTCTCTCGCCGCAAGCGCTCATGTTGTCGCCGCGCGTCGGCGGTGCGGCGCCTACCCAGACATCGTCTGAGGCCGGGCGGAACGCAGGCATGACACCCCCCAAAGCGCGTGCCAAGCAGCGCACGCACCGCGTCCAGGGGCGCACCACCGCCCCGCTGCCCTCCCGCGCCTCGGCCGCCTCGCGCTTGCGGCTGCTGGCGTCGGCCCGCTCCAGCGCCAGCGCCGTGCGCGCCCGCAGCTGCTCCGCCGGCGTCAGGCGGTCGTAGCTGGGGATCAGGCGCCGGTAGTCCTCCCGCGCCTCCGCTGCCGCCGCCGCACTGCCGCTCGGAGTCTCGCGCCGCTGCCGCTCCCTGCTGCTCCCACGGGCCCTGTTGCGATCCCGGTCCGGGCGGTCTCTCCTCCTCGGTTCGTCCTGGCTGCGGCTCCTGTCCCGCCACCGCCTGCTGTCCCGGTCCCGACTGCGGCTGCGGCTGCGGCGCCTGTCCCTGCTCCTGTCCCTGCTCCTGCTGCGGCTGCGGTGGTGGTGGTGGTGGCTGCTTCGGTCGCGCCTGTCCCGGCTCCTGCTCCTGCTCCTGCTGCGGCGCGGGGCAGCGCCAGGGCTGCGCCTGCGTCTCCTGTTGTCGTCGTCGTCGTCGTCCTCGTCCTGCTGCCGCTGTTCCCGATGCTGCTGCTGCTTGAGCTGCGCCATGCGCGCAGCCACCCTCGCAGCCGCGTCCGCAGCGGCTGCTGGGTGCTGCTGCGTGGGTTGCTGCGGTGGGGCGGTGGGCGCCTGCCCCGCCTTGACGAACATGGACGAGAGGGACGTGGGCTTGCTGCCCGTCGCAGCACCCGCGCTCCCACGCTGCCAGGGCTGCTCTGCCGCTGCGCCTGCGCCTGCGCCGAAGCCAAGGCCCTGCTTGAAGCGTGCCCCCTCATCCGTGCGCTTGAAGAGCCGGTACAGCTCGTCGGCCTTGCCTTCCTCCATGCTGTCTGCTGCGTCTGCGGCTCTGCGTCTGGCTGAATGCTGGCTGACTCCTGGCTGACGTCTGCGTCTGGCCGCTGCACGCCATGCGCGCATGCCCTCCGCGTCCTCGTGCGCGTTCGCTCAGGGACCAGCACCCAAGGCCAGCACGCACACGTCCTCTCCACCCACTCAATTCGCCAGGCCCGCCGAGCGCCTCATCAGCATGCAGAAGCTCAAGGAGTTCTTTGCTCCGCCCGACCCCAAGGAGCTCGTGCGCAAGTGGCAGGCGACGCTCCGAGCGGAGAAGCGCGCGCTGGAGCGCCAGATACGAGGCGAGGGCGCTCGCGGACGATCGCGATACTGCAGAGCGAGCGCAGGCCCCACCCAGCCATCCTCTGCACCCCTGGCCGCGGTCGTGCTGCGCGCAGACATCCAAAACGAGGAGAAGAAGATCAAGAAGAGCATCAAGGACGCGGCCAAGCGGGGAGACATGGGCTCTGCCAAGGTGCGCGCACGGGATGGCGCGGCGCGCGGGATGTCAATGCGGCCTCGTGCGTAGGGCCCTGTGCGTGCGTGCACACCAGGTGGCAGGGCGCTTTCCGCTCTTCAGAGTCTTGCACTCTCCACTGCCGCAGTTGGGGCGGGGCGCTGCCGTTTCCCAACACGCCCGTCGCCGCGCACCTTCCGCGCACCGCAGGCCATGGCCAAGGAGATCCTCCACTCGCGGAAAGCAATCTCGCGCATCGCCACCAACATGGCGCAGCTCATGAGCGTCAACAACGCGCTGGTGGAGCAGCTAGGTGCGGGCGCAGCGGCCCCCCGTTGGCGGCAGGACATGTGCCTCGGTCAGCGAACGCGTCAGCTTCTGCACGACAGGAGGGACTGCAGCAGGAGCGCCGCCGCAGCAGCAGCAGCAGCTGCAGCACGTGTGGTCCAGCCGCACGCCCACGTGGCCTGTGCGGCGACCTTGCCCAACACTGGTCCCTCGCGCTGCTGCACCCCTGTGCCCGCAGCCATGCTCAAGGTGGCGCAGACCTTGGGCAAGAGCACAGAGGTCATGAAGCTGGTCAACCAGCTCATGAAGATGCCAGAGATGCAAAAGACCATGGTCGAGATGTCAAAAGGTGCGGGACCGCTTCACACAGCAGGCGGCACATGTTGCAGGCGTGTGCGCTGCCAGCCCGGACGCCTGGCGTGAACGCGGCCCTGAACCTCCTGTGCGCTGCTGCTGCTGATGGTGGTGGCGCGCAGAGATGATGAAGGCGGGCCTGATTGACGAGATGATGAACGACGCGATCGACAGCACGCTCGACTCGGAGGACGTGGAGGAGGAGACGGAGGACCAGATCTCCCAGGTGCTGGACGCCATCCTCACAGAGACCGTGTCGTCGCTCCCAGCCGCCAAGGTGCGCCGCCAGCGGTGGGCGGCTCGCAGCGCGCACGCGACACACACCTGGGGAGCCGCCACCACCTGGTGCACCACAAACAGGCTGGCGTGCTGAGCAGCGGAGAGAGCAGGAGCAGCTTGACGGCACTGCGGCTCGTTTGCGCAGTCCTGCCTGACGCGTGCGCGTTTGTTGTTGGCGGTGCGGTGTCGCAGCGGGCGCAGCAGGCGCCGGCGGCGGCGGAAGAGGAGGCCGAGGACGACGAGGTGGAGGCGCTGCAGGCCCGGTTGCAGGCTGTCAAGAGCTGAGCCGCGGCCCCGCGTTTTCGCTTCGCGTTTTCGCTTTGGGCGTGGGGCGCGCGGCGCGTCACCCGGTCCAAGACCTTCCCCCACCTGTACACAACTGCCGCGGCCTTCGGCCTTGCATTTCCTCTTCTTGCACTGCACTGCGCTTCTCGCCAAGCTGAACCCAGTGTCTGCAACCGCTCGCTTCACCCGTGCACGAGCTGCCGCAGCTCACGGAGAGAGAGATGAGCGCCGCACCCTCAGCGTCGCGTGCCGCAGCCGACGGCAGCAAGGGCGGCAGCGAGGACAGCAGCCTCGCCACTGCTGGCGTGACGCCGTTTGAGAGCGCGGTGGGGGGCGGTGCTGGGAACGCACACAGACGGGGGCAACTGCGGTTGCTTCAGGCGTGGCGGTTGCGCCCCGTGGCCCCCTCGTGCCCGCAGATGCACACGCCCATCCCGGACGACGCCTGGGAGTACCAGATCCGCAGGTGCAGCTTTCAGGGCTGGTCTCGCGTTTGCACGGCGCGTTTGGGTGTGCACAGCACGCAAAGCGCACCACGCCGGTACTTCGCCGCACGAACGCAGGTCGCTGCAGGACGCGGCGTACAAGAGCCTCGCATACGTGCCCTACTGCGCCTGCATGCCCACGTGCGCCAAGTGCCAGGCGCCGCGCTTCATGTGGCGCAAGAAGTGAATACGAGGTTTCCCCCGCATGCAACGCGGTCCGGGCCGTCATCACGACCGTGCGCCGTCCTTCTTGCCCGCGCGCCTGAGCGGCAGGCCAAAGCCCGCCAGGTACAGCCGTGCCATCTCTGCGCCGCCCGCCTCGGCCACCTGGATGTCCACCTGCGCACCGCACCAGCGCGCGCCATGCACGCACGCACCTCCTCCCCGCCTCGTCAGCGCCAGCCAGCGCCAGCCTTCTTGCAGAGCGCGCGCAGGCATCAGCAGAGAGGCGCAGAGGCGGTGGCGGCGCGCGCTCTCTCTAAAAAGGGGCGCACCTGCATGCTGCGGAGCGGCTCAAAGAGCTCAAAGTCGCGCTCAAAGTCGGGGAAGAGGAGTAGGTTGTCCACCCGCAGCTTGATGCTGTACCTGCCCGTGCAGCCGCGCACACAGGCAGCGGCGGCGGCGGCAGCGGCAGCGGCTCAGACGCACGAACTGTGGACCAGCAGCACTTGGGGTTGAGCCGGCGGGCTGCAATGCAACGATGAGGGCGACGGCCGCGGCGCGGCCAAAGGGGCTCACAGGTCGTCGGGCGGGGCGTTGTCCGGGTTCCAGTGCGGCCGCGCGTCGCCACCCCAGCGCCGCAGCCGCCGGGCGGGGCCCAGCCCCTCAAAGCTGATCTGCGGGCGTGAAGCAGCACCAGCACCAGCACCAGCGTGCAGTGCCCCGCCACGTCTCCGACGGCCTGGCTGCAGCGGCGAACGCGGCGCCTGTGTCAGGGCACCGCACCTTTGCCCCAGCAAACGCACACACACGCAGGCACACAAACAGCGTGCACGGTGCACGCGCACACGCACACCTGGTTGGGCAGCACCACGTGCACCAGCCTCTCGAAAAAGTCGAGCGCCTGCGAGCCGCGCAGTCGCGCCGTGACGCCCGAGGCCAGCGCGCCGCCCTTGCGGCCCACGGGCGGCAGGAAGCGGGGCGCCGGCGCGCCGCCCGTCAGGTGGTCCAGCGCCAGGCGGTAGAGCAGCAGGTCCGACTGCTCCACGTCGTCGTGCCCCAGGCGCCTGCGCAGTTTGAGACAGCGGGGAAGAGAGCAGAGCCCAGGTGCTGTGCCGAGGTGTGGTCAAGGCGCCCTGGGGGTCACGCTGCGCGCGTCGTGGCGGAGCAAGTGCGCTCGCTGGCCGTGCAAAGGGAGCTGCGGGGGCTGCATGCAGCGGGCCTTTGGCGTGGTGTGGAGGCGAGCATGGTGCGTGGCGGGGGCGCCGGCCAGGGCGGAAGAGACGCACGTGTCTGCGCGAGCGGAGATGGTGAGGTCGATGGCGTGGATCTTGGGCGTGTGCATCCAGGAGGGCGGCGCGCCCCGCCGCAGCATCATTTCGCGCTGTAGCACCTCTTGGTGCAGGCGCAGGAACCTGCGGGCGCCGCGGCGGGTGAGGGCGTCCCCAGGTGCGCTTTGTACGATGGCCGCAAGGTCGCCGCTGCAGGCAGTGCCAAGGAGCACAAACTGGTGCGCACCTGGAGGGCCGCAAGCGGAGCTCTGCCGCCAGCACCGGGTCCAACGGCCGGTCGCTGCTGCTGCTGCTGCTGCTGCTTTTCGCGGCGCCACCTGGAGGCTTTCCCTTGCCTCTGCTCTGCGCTGCTGAGCTGGATGCCTCCTTTGGCGCCGCCTCCGTCGCAAAGGCTCGGCTGCTGTGGGGCCAGGCGGGGGGCCGTCCCCGTGATGAGGCCATCAGGCTCAGGTGCACGCAGGAGGTGGGCAGGAGCTGGTGCTCATGCCATGAGCTGGAGGCCTGCGTGGGCAGGGGCGCGATGTGGCGGGGGTGGCGATGAGCGCCGCGCGGCCAGCAGCGTGCCCCTGCTCGCCGCAAGCATGGAGGTCTCACCAGAGGCCAGGAGGAAGATGAGCACGGCCGTGATCTCTGCTCTTGCGCGGGCTCCTGCCTTTGCTCCTCCCTGCCGAGCGGCTGCATCTCGCTGAGCGGCGAGCCGAGCAGCTGCCATCGGCGGCCGCGCAGCAATTGCGCGTGGGCGAGGCGCGCCAGCTCCCTCGCGGTGCCCATCCTGCTTGATCGACCGCCCAGCGGCGAGGTGGATCAAGATCAACCTCCACACGGAGTCCTTGAACGCTTGAACAGAGTCCGCAGTGCTCAGCAGCCAGCAGCCGACAGTTCTTGAGAAGAGAAGCGTGAGGGACGTGAGGTCAGTCAGTCACCAGCCACGCACAAGGACCTGTGGCCTGCCACACACGACCAAACGAACTGCACCGTTCGCAGGGACCTGCCTGGGCGGCAACAAGAGAAAGCCCACCGTCGACAAGGACCAAAGAGTACAGCGCTCACCATCGAGGCCTCTCACAGCAGCAACACCTGCAAGCTCGGCGCAGGCCACGCTTGCCCCCACGCCAACCCAAACCGCCACCACCCCGTCGCCACACCCGAAGGTGCCCAAGCGAGCCCTTGCTTAACAACAAACTCAAAGGCGCTTCCGGAGGCCTCCTTTACATCTCCATCTGGCTCTCCTGCCCCGCCGCCTCGGGCGGCCTCCCCTGCTGCGGCCCGCCGGCGCCGAAGCAAAACACGGGCGCCTGGATGCTGAAGCCGCCCTGCTGCGGCCCCGGGAGGTCGGGCTGTAGCGCCGCCGGGTTGCCGCCCAGCCCGCCGCCGCCGCCGCCGCCACCCGAGCCGGAGCCAAACACCAGCAGGCCGCTGCCCGCCGGCTGCGCTGACATGCGCCACGGCTCCTGCCCGCCCGCCCCTCCTGCACACACGCAACGATCCAGCGCTGTGCGTGAGGCCCTCCCGCCCGCCACACGCCTGTCCTCAACCCAGCTGGAAACACGCGCTCGCGACGGCGGCACCGTGCCCGCCGCCCCGCCGCACCTGCCGCGGTGAAGACGGGCGCCTGCGGCGGCGGCTCGTTGGCAAAGGGGTTGGGCCCGGCGTGGTTGGGCGGCTGCACGGCCGCCGCCGGCGCCGCCGCCGGGTTGGGCGGCAGCAGCAGCGAGCCACCTGCGGCGGGCAAAGGCAGCGCTCGCCATCCCTCACTGCGAGCCGCCCCCATGACGAGGAAAGAAACCCAGCGCGCACGGAGGCGCGTGCAGCACTCACATGCGCTGTCCAGGGCCTGGAGGCCCAGCGGCGCCGAGCAGCTGCCAAACAGCGACTGCTCCAGGTCCATCAGCCGCCGCGACTCCTCTGCGCGCAGCTCCACACGCGCGCACAGGCTGTTCGTGAGCGTCGCGCCCCCCGCCTCGCACCTCGCCACCCATGTGCAGCACCTCGCGCCCCCCCTCCCCGTCCGCTCGACGAGGCCTGCTCACGCGCACCGTCGGTGATGCGCACGGTGGGCCGCTTGTCCTTGACCCACTTGTAGCTCTCGGCCAGCCGCCACCCGCGCGCCTTCATCAGGTACGCCACCACCACGGCCGGGGACCTGCGCCACGCGCGCTCAAGACGCAACACACCCGCAGCTCGCCACACGCGGTTCGCCTGGCCACGCAACTCCCTCCCTCGAGCGCCCGGCGAGGTGCGGCCTGCCTGCCTGCTGCTGGCCCAGGCGTAACCGGCGGAGGTACGCCGAGAGTAGCTGTCGGCGGGCGAGGCGACGCGCAGCCCGCCCCGCAGGCGCAGCGCCCAGGAAAACGCACTTGGAGACGCCGCTCATGCAGTGCACCAGGATCTTGGTGTCGGGGATCTTGCGCGTCTCCTCTGCGCACGCAAAGTGTTTGCCGCGGTGAGCAGCCGCGGCGCGGTGAAACCCGAGCGGCGCCCTTCCTCCACCTCCAGCGCCAAGGCCTCAAGAAGAAAAGCATGTCAAGCTGCGTGCTTGGCTGTGCTCTCGCCCCCAGGGCTGCTCCCAGTGGCCCCGCCGCGCACCGATGAAGTCGTAGCACTCTTCGTAGCTGGGCGGCGTGTTGCTGACTGTGTGGTAGATGAAGGTGTTCTTGAACAGCGCCTGGCAGGACGGCACCGTCTGCGCAGCGCAAGCGTGCCGGTTTGCGGCGTGCACGCGCAGGCGTGGGGCGCTGTGGGGGAGGCGAAGACCAACAGCCACCGACGCGGCTGCAGCACGTCTGTTGGCGCCCGGCCCGCCCCTGCAGAGCCGGGGCTCGAGCGCACGCGTGCTGCAAGCAGCCCCCTGACGCTGCTGTGCTGGTCCCCAGAGCCCTGTGCAGGCCCTGGCGTCCGGGAGGCGCCCGGGCGGACCGCTCCGCCCCGGGCCGCACCGCCCCGTGCTCCCTGGGGTCTGGCTCCCCTCACGTTGAGTATGTGGGTGATGCCCATGGTCTTGAGCAGCCCAGATCGCGACGCCGTGTCAAAGCTGCCGAGGTAGAGGAACCCAGGAATGATGTTCGCCGGAATGACCGTGTCGCCTGGCTTGCGCTCGTTGTGCGAGAGTACGTGGCCGCACACGCCGCAGGGCTGCCCGTTCTCATACTGCGGGGCACGCAATTGGGCGCCGCGTGGGGGGGATGTGTTCGGGCCGAAGCGCAACTTGGCCCGCTGCTCGAACGCACCGACGCGGCCCTCTGCGCGGCAAGCGACCCCTTCCTCACGTCGTGGTAGTGCCCGCAGATATGGCAGGGATCCTCGCG
>VFQP010004997.1_pt1 | contig 11870 bp, 12 predicted proteins | sample 3512351 | NCBI WGS metagenome assembly VFQP01 (sample SAMN10412372, study PRJNA504923) | tailings metagenome | isolation source: Relicate 1 Philex TSF1 revegetated site | place: Philippines: Tuba, Benguet | collected 2017-08-29
GATGGCCTCGCGCATGCTCTACGGCCTGTCGCATCAGGGGCTGATGCCGAAGGCCATGGGCAAGGTCCACCGCACCCGCCAGACGCCGCATGTCGCCATCGCCTCGCTGTTTTTCGTCGTCGCCGCGCTGGCATTGATCGGCGACATCAAGGAACTCGCCTCGGCCACCGTCCTTCTGCTGCTGTGCGTATTCGTCGTCGTGAACATGGCGCTGGTCGTCCTGAAGCGTAGAGCCGGGGAACCCACGGGATCGTTCGAGGTGCCGGTGATCATTCCCATTCTCGGCTCGCTGATCTGTCTGGCGCTGATCGTGGTGCGGGTGAGCGAGGGTGACTGGCTGGCGCCGCTTATCGCCGCGAGCCTGCTGGGCCTGATCGTGGTGCTGTATCTCGTCACCGGCGCCGGCAAGGGCGACCGCCTGGCGAAATTCACCCAGAGCGACTGAAGCGCGCCGTCACGCCGATCCAGGCCTTCGCCGCGAGGTGCCGCGTCAGCAGCCCTGGCGGCATGCGCAGCCAGTGCGCGCGGATGAACAACGCCAGCCGCGCCATCGCCGCCCGCAACGGGACCACGTCCGGATGGCTGGGCACCAGCGCGCTCGGCACCAGCCGATCCATCGCCGCCCGCGCCGCCGCGCCGGGGCGATTTCCGAGCAAATCGGCAAAGCCGTCGGGCACCGGAGTGCCCAGCATCCGGCTGGAGAAATCGAGGGCGTAACCCAGCGGCCGTCCAGCATGGTGCAGGCGCGACCGTTCGGCGAGATCGTCCCAGAAACCCGGGAGGGCGGAAAACTCGCCGACGAGTTCGTCGATGTCGACCAGCTCACGCAGCCGCTCCGCGAGGTCGCCGTCTTGGAACAGGTGCAGGGCGGCGTGGATCACCATGTCGGCGGGCCCGGGCACGAGCGCCCGCTGTCCCAGCAGGTCGATGGCGACGGCGTCGCGCAGCAGCGCATCCGCATCGGGGCGGATGCGCCCGGTCAGCGGCAGGATGGTGTGATGCACATCCATCACCGTCGCCCGGTAGCGGTGCTGCAGCGGCGGCAGCTCGTGCATCCAGTCGCGGTAATAGCGCTGGTCGTAAGGGTCCAGCTTCAAGCCGTCCCATCCGGCCGCGCCGAGCGCCTGTTCCATGGCGGACAGCCGTTCGCGCGGCACCAGGATGTCGACATCCGAGGAGACCCGTCCGCGCGAGACGCGCAAGCCCAGCAATGCGTATGCGGCGCCCTTGAGGAACAGCACCGGCGCGCCGGCCGTACGGGCCGCCTGCAACACCATGAACGCCTCCGAACGCAAATGCTCGTTGTTGTAGGCGCACAGACGCGATACCGAGGCGAACTGCCGCCGGACCGCAGGCGGCAGGCCGGTGACGCCCGCATCGGCGGACCGCTGCGCCAGCTTGCCGAGCAGCGCGCGCGGGCGGGCGCGCTGCATCACGCCGATCCACTCCCCGGCGGTCAGCGCCGTCATCGCCGACGGATCGCGCAGGCTGCGGAGCAGCGGATCGGCGCTCATTCCAGCACCTGGTCCATCAGGGCGACGGCGGACTCCGTGCCAGGATAGGTAGCAGTCAGCAACGGCACGCCGTCCACCAAGCGCGACAAGGCGCCGAACCCGGCCTCGCCGAACTCCCGGTAGTTCACCGAGCAGGCCGTGAGAGCGATGAATGCCGCGGCCTTGCCCATGGGATCGAGACCGGGTTCGGCGTCGGGGTCGAAGCGGGGATAGACGACCGCCGCGGGCATCGCCGGCATGGGTGCGGCCTCCACGGCGTCGGGCGAGGGCCGGACATAGGCGATCGTGCCTTTCGGCGTGCCCTCATAGGCCGGTGACATGGCGAGCTCCGGCGCCCAGGCCGACACCACCGCGATCGACCGGTTCTTCAGCGAGATCGGCCGTGGATGGGCGGTGATCGCGAGGGTGTCCGGATCGAGGAGCGCGAATTCATCCGACAGGTGCCGCCAGCCCCGCGCCACCAGCGCGGCGCAAAGCGTGCTCTTTCCCTGTCCCGACTGCCCCGGCAGGATCACCGCGCGCCCTGCCTTCGCCACCACGGCGGAATGCAGGATGAGATGGGTGAAGGTGCGGGTCGCGACGCACCAGTTCAGCGCCTGCTCGAACATGATCGGCGCCAGCCGCTCGGGCAGCGGCGCATAGGGCGGCGGCGTGTCGATATAGGCCATGGCCTGGCGCCGCAGCAGTCGCCGCCAGCCGCCCGTTCCGGCGACGCGGATCACGAAGTCGGGCACGGCGTCGTCGTCCATCAGCTCGAATGCGCCATAGAGCAGCTGCATCGAGCGCTGCAGCACCGCCAGCGGGCTCTGCAGCCGCACCGCGAAGGGCGGCACCGAAAGCACCGCGCCCTGCCCGATGCGCCGGGCCAGTGTGTCGGCATCGAGCGCGCCGATCCGGGTCAAGGCGTGCGCTCCAGAAGCGCGAGTGTTTCGAAGTTGCGAAGCGCCCGTGCCACCTGTGCCGCGAGCCCGGAGGTGCGCTCGCTCTCAAGCCCCGCACAGACCTGGTCGAGCAGGCGGCCCTCGGTGCTGGGCTCGGTTTCGATCAGCCGCAGCAGATAGCTGGTGAAGGTATCGAGATAGTGGGTCTCGCCCGTCGCGCGGCTGAAGATCACGCAGCCGTCGTCCCATTCGCGCCAGACCAGCGTGCCGGGCGGCCCGGCGAGGCGGTAGGCGTCGCGCGTGCCCTCCATGGCGCCGCTCACGGCGGGCTACTTGCAGACCGACGGCGTGGTGTCGCTGAAGATGCTGACGGCGCGCTGCGCCTTGATCGGGCCAGCGCAATACGACACCCAGCACGAGCCGTTCGACACCATCAGATGGATCATGTCGCCGGTCTCCACGGAATCGCCGGGCCCTTCAGGATAGGGGCTGCCGGCGCCGGACCCGGTGAAATCGTTGACAATGCTCTCGATATCGTTGCGGCGGCCGGAACCGTTTTTCTTTTCCGGAATGCCGGTGAGCGACGTCACCGTCTGGCGGTTCCGCTGCTGGGTACTGGTCGGGTCCTTGCTGAAGTCGCCGAATTCCGAGATCAGCGTGCTGGTGCTTGGGCGTGGATTGACCGCCTTGCCGCCCTTGCCGGTCTGGCTGGCGCAGCTCGACAGCGCCCAGGCCGTCCCGCTCTGGAGCGAGATGATCACAGGCACCGCGGCCACGCCGGTCTTGATCAGGCGACGGCGCAGCATGTCCGCGGCGCGGCGCGCCTCGGCGGCGCCCTCATCCGGGACGTCGTGCGTTTCCTGCTCGGACATGACCTTCACCTCGCTGCCGCCCCCAGGGGCATGTCGGCGCCGCCCCTCGGCTATCGGCGGAACATCCCACTCTAGAAAAGCTTGGCGGCCCGATCAATGCCGCGCCGCCCGCGGCGTACTCAGAGCGGGGCGGCGTGCCGCAGCACGCGGTCCGCCGCCTCCGTCCAGCCGCCATCTGCCTCATGCAGCACCAGGCCAGGCAACAGCCGCGACGGCGCCTTGCCGCCTCGGCGCGCCTGAAGCACCACCCGTCTGGCCTCGGCGCCCTGCTTCGGCCACAGCGGCAGCACCGTGACCGCCGGGAGCCGCGCCTCGATCACCGCCACGGCTCGGGCCAATTCGGCGGCAGGAAGCACAAGCGTCAGCGTTCCCTTGCCGCCGACCCGGGCCGCGCAGAATTCGATCCAGGCGCTGAAATCGAGATCGGCAATGGCATGGGCGGCGGCGCGCGCCGCATTGGGACTGCGCTGCCCGCGTTCGGCGGAGCGATAGGGCGGATTGCTGATCACATGGTCGAACTGGCGCAACACCGCCGCCGGCGGCGACAGCACGTCGCCATCGATCCACTCGGCCTCCATCCGGTTCGCCTCCGCGCCGCGCCGTGCGAGAGCGAGCGCCGCGCCGTCGCGCTCGATGCCGGTCAGAACGATCCCCGGCACCCGCGAGGCGAGACAGAAGCCGGCCGCCCCTGTGCCGCTGCCCACGTCGAGAACCATCTGGCCAGGCTTGGCGGGTACCGCGGCGGCGAGGAGCACCGGATCGATCGCGACCCGGTAGCCGTTGCGCGACTGGAACAGCCGTACCCGGCCGCCCAGCACCGTGTCCTCGGTTACGTCATCCATCGATCTGCGAATCTGCGATGATGCCGCGCGCCTCGGCCTCGTCGTCGTCCAGCACCATCAGGCGCCGCTGGATCGCGCCGATGCTGCCTTCGGCCAGCGCCGCGTGCCCGTCGAACACCAACACCTCGATCCCGGCCTGCTTCAGCAGGCTCTGGGCCACCGAAATCAGCACGGGATCGTTGGTACGCAGGATTTCCTTCATGCCGGGATGCTCACCTGGATTACTGGCAGTTCACTTGACCGCCGATCTTACGCGCTTCTATCTTGGCCAGAACGTACAAAAGCGAGGAAGCGGCTGGTGGACAACGTCGTCCGGATCGACCGGGACAAGCGCGGGGCGCCGTCCCCGCTCGATGTTCTGACTGAGCTGACCAAGACCGACATGCAGCGGGTCAACCAGGTCATCATGACCCGGATGCAAAGCCCGGTCGCCCTGATCCCCCAACTCGCCGGCCATCTCATCGCCTCCGGCGGCAAACGCCTGCGCCCCATGCTGACCCTCGCCACCGCCGCGCTCTGCGGCTATTCCGGCGAGCGCCACATTCCGCTGGCAGCCTGTATCGAGTTCCTGCACAGCGCCACGCTGCTGCACGACGACGTCGTCGACGAAAGCCGGCTGCGGCGCGGCAACGACACCGCGAACGTGCTGTGGGGCAACCAGGCCAGTGTTCTGGTCGGCGACTTCCTGTTCAGCCGCGCCTTCCAGGTGATGACCGACGACGGCTCGCTCGACGTGCTGCGGCTGCTGTCCGGCACTTCCGCCGTGCTCGCAGAGGGCGAGGTGCTGCAGCTCATCACCACCAACGACGTCGACACCAGCGAGGACAGCTACCTGCAGGTGATCAGCGCAAAGACTGCGGTGCTCTTCGCCGCGGCGTGCCAGATCGGCGCGATCGTCGCCAATCGCCCCAAGCCCGAGGAAGAGGCGCTGGAAAGCTTCGGCCGCAATTTGGGCATCGCCTTCCAGCTGGCCGACGACGCCCTCGATTATTCCGCCAAGCAGGCGACGCTGGGCAAATCCGTCGGCGACGACTTCCGGGAAGGCAAGATCACCCTGCCGGTGATCCTGGCCTATCGCCGCTCCGACGCCGAGCAGCGCAATTTCTGGCGCCGCACGCTGGAGCATGTCGAGAACCAGCGGGAAGGCGACCTGGAGCACGCGATCGGGCTGATGACCGAGTACGACACGTTGGCCGACACGCTGACCCGCGCCCGGCACTACGGCGCCATGGCCAAGGACGCGCTGCGCCTGTTCGCGCCGTCGCCGATGCGCGATGCGCTGACCGGGATCGTCGATTTTACCATCGACAGGGCCTTCTAGGTTTTTACGGGCTTTTTGGATAATCGCGCGCAACGCCGCTTGCAGGCGGCGCGAGGGGGCGCTATACACGCGCCCTGCCCCACCTAAGGGCCCGTCGGGGAGTAGCTCAGCCTGGTAGAGCACTGTGTTCGGGACGCAGGGGCCGGAGGTTCGAATCCTCTCTCCCCGACCAATATTTCCAACGAGTTACACCATCCCGAGCGGCCGGAAACGGCCGCGGTGTAAACTCGGCGTTCGTTGATACGCCGGGCCTTCCTTCATCAGCCGGTCATGCCCACCGCGACAGATCGCTCGGGGCCGCGGGCGCTGTCCATAACGACCGAGGCGGGCGGCGAGTCGCGGCGCATTGCGTCCCGGTCGCCTGCGACGACGCGAGGCACGCGCAGAAATTTCGCTATCCTCGAAACCACTTGCACCGCCGCGCGTAGAGCATCTGGGCCCCTCATTGCTGAAGGCCCAGACTCCGGGTGGCGACCCACCGACACGCTTGGTGGGTCGTCACTCGGCAAAAGGGATACGCCGATGAGCGACGTGATCTGGACCGAAAGTGCGGGGGCGCCACTTCGCTGGAACGACGGCGCGGCGGTTCATGCGGTTCTGGCGACGACCGAAGGCGGCATCACCGTGCAGTGGACGGCTTGTCTGCTCGACGTTCCGGAAGGCGCAGTCGTCGATGACGAAGCGCCGGTAACCTGCCCTGCCTGCCTGGTGCAAACATGAGCCGGCGCCGATAGCCCTTCCGACCGGAGACGCCGCAGGCCCGATTCTCCGAAGCCGTCGGACTATCGCAGCGACTCTTCAAGCAGGCTGATCGACGCTGCGGCTGTGATGTGGCCGGTATCCCACGTGACCGGATCGCCGCCGATCATCTGCCGGCACCGGGTTTTCGAACAGAAGTGCTCCATGGCGGAAACGAAAGTAACGCCCTGAATACCGGAGACGGCCCGGCGGATCGCCTCGTCGCGCGTCCACTGCCGCTCCATGAACGGCGACGGCTCGGCCTCGCGCCCCGACATCAGCGAGGCGAGCAGGGTCCGGGCCCGCGGATCCGCATATTCGGGCATCACGCCGACGATGACCACGCGCACGCCGCGCCGGCGTATCTCAAGTACGGTCGCCCGGATGTCGGGGATGTCGGCCTCGATCCAGCGGCCGCCGATGATCACCGTCTCGATACCCGTCATGTCGAAGGTTGGCGACAGCACGCGCCCCAGCACCGATGCGCAGGACGCCGCCCCGCGATCGTAGAGATGGAGCAGGAAGCGGCATCCCGAAGCCGTGGCCTGGCGCGGTTCGCCATAGAGGCGCCTGACGCCCGGGAGCAGCTGGGCCCCGAAGCTGTCGCCCACCAGGAGGACCTTGGAGGGGCGGCCAAGGCAATGCTCGGGATTGTAGACGGACAAGGGGTGTTCCCGGCCGATCAGACAGTCGCCGTAGCCGTAATTGGCCTCGGTGTCATATGCCAGGAATTGCTGAAGGTGAGCTTCCATGGGCGACAACCGATCGTCGAAGCCGCGCATTCCCCAGACCGCCGCACAGCCGACCAGGAGCGTGAGGACGGCGCCCCCCGCAAGGGCGAATGTCCGGGACGGAGCCAGCTTGCCACGCAGGCCCTGCGCGGGGCGTTCGACCAGCAGCCACGAGGCAACCGCCAGAACCAGCGCGGCAACCACCCACACGATCCTCCAGGGTCCGTGCATCAGGTCGTGGAGCCGGGCGAAGACGAAAATTGGCCAGTGCCAGAGGTAGAGCGAATAGGAAATCGTGCCCACGAACACCGCAGGGGTCCATGACAGCATCCGGTTCACCGCCGGCTGGACGCCGCCCTGTCCTGCCCAGATGATCAGGGCGGTGCCGATGCAGGGGGGCAACGCGGCCAGACCGGGGAACGGCGTTCGGCCGTCGTAGCAGACCACGGCGATGCCGATCAGCAGCAAGCCCATGGCGGCGGCGACTTCAGCGCTGCTTCGACTCGGCGGCAGACGGCCCCCGGCGACGGCGAGCAACGAGCCCAGCCCAAGCTCCCACAGGCGAGCCGGGAGCAGGTAGAATGCCGAGCGCAGATCTGTCTGGACCTGGAACACGCTGATGGCGAGCGATGCCGCCGAGACGATCAGGATCGCCGCCGGTATCGCGCTCTTTCGCCACCGCGCCAGAACAAGCATGAGAAGCGGGATGACGATATAGAACTGCTCCTCGACTCCAAGCGACCAGGTGTGGAGCAACGGCTTGAGAGCCGCCTCGTCGGTGAAATAGCCGGCATCGTTCCAGAACAGGATGTTCGAAACCGAGAGTAACGCAGCGCCGGCGCTGCGCGACAGGTCGGCGTATTCAAGCGGAACGAGGAAGACATAGCCGGTGATCATGACGGTCAGGATCATTGCCATGAGGGCAGGCATGATCCTCAGGATGCGGCGCTGATAGAAATCCGCGAGACGAAATCGATCCTGGCGAATCTCTTCGTTGATGTGGCCGGTGATCAGGTAGCCCGAGATGACGAAAAAGATGTCGACACCGACGAATCCGCCCTGCAGCACGAGGTTGGCATGCGACACGAGGACCGTGAGGACGGCGATCGCACGCAATCCCTGGATATCTCGACGAAACCCCATGTCCCTCACAGTCGGCCTGCGCGAGAAATCAACCTATAGTTGATTCATTCGGTGCGCATGCTGAATTCGAGTGCGAGTTTATCGTGAATTATGCCCGCAATATGGCGCTATCGTCGCGCCAACAACAATCACAGCGTGTATTGACCCCTGCGCCCGACTTCATCGGCTTCCGGGCAAGGCGAGGAGGTCGGCGATCGTCGGGCAACGCCCGGTATCCAGGCACATGCGAACGATGTTCTGCTTGCTGAACCGCCGGTCGCCGGTGACCTCGTCGCCCAGCCAGTCCGGCAGGTCGAACGGCTGGTTCTCGTCCTGCAGCTCGATCTCGGCGAAGGCGATGCCGCTCAGGGCGCCGCTGTAGACGTCGACGTCCCAGACCATGTCGCCATGACGCACATAATAGCGGGTCTTCTCGACGACCTTGTTGCCGCAGCACGTGGCGATCATCGCTTCGGCCTCGGCGCGCGGAATCTCGTATTCGAATTCGGTTCGGCGGATGCCGTCACGGGCGCTCTTGACCGTCATGGTCGCCCGGGTTTCAGCGAGGCGCACACGAACCTTGCCGTATTCGCCCGAGGCCACGAGACCGTCCCGGAAATTCCGGCGGTCGATGACGGCTTCCCTCCAGCCGTCGTTAGCGATGAGAAACTTTCGCTCGATTTCTATCTGCACCCGGTATTGCCTTGACCGTTGAACGTGGCGGGCTTCTAGCATCGAACCCGCTGCCGCCGCACCGGTTCCTCGCCGCAACCCGGCCATGACTTGAACGCGGCGCTGCAATCGCCACCTCCACGTTGAGCCTGAAACGATCCAAACGAGGACAATCGATGAAGCGGGTACTGATCGGCATCGCCGCCCTGGCGCTCGCGGGCGTGCTGGCATGGAATTATGTGCCGCAGTTCCGCGGCATTTTCGACGAGGAAATCGCCAGGATCGCGCCGAGCTCGCGGCCGGCCCTGGTGCTCGAGAAGCCCGGTCAGGTAACGGCGGCGATGCCCTCGCTCAATCCGGTGCTAACCCGGGTCTCCGGCGCGGTGGTCAACATCTCGGTCGAGGGCACCCAGGCCAATCAGATGAACCCGATGCTGCAGGACCCGTTCTTCCGCCGCTTCTTCGGCGTACCGGACGACGAACCCATGCCACAGCAGAAGTCGAGCAGCGTCGGCTCGGGCGTGATCATCGATTCCAAGAACGGCTACATCCTGACCAATCGCCACGTGGTCGCCGACGCCAATCGGATCACCGTCACCCTGACCGACCGGCGCGAGCTCGAAGCCAAGCTGGTCGGCGCCGATTCCGAGATGGACATCGCCGTGCTTCAGGTTCCCGCCACCGATCTGGTCGCCATGCCGGTGGGCGACTCGTCCGCGCTCAAGACCGGCGACTTCGTCGTCGCCATGGGCAACCCGTTCGGTCTGGGCCAGACCGCCACGCTGGGCATCGTTAGTGCGCTGGGGCGCTCGGGGCTGGGGATCGAGGGCTATGAGGACTTCATCCAGACCGATGCCTCGATCAACCCCGGCAATTCGGGCGGCGCGCTCGTGGATCTGGCCGGCAACCTGATCGGCATCAACACCGCCATCCTGTCGCGCACCGGCGGCAACATCGGCATCGGCTTCGCCATTCCGGTGAACATGGCCATGCGCGGCGCCCAGCAGATCATCGAGCATGGCGAGGTGCAGCGCGGCCAGATCGGCGTCGGCATCCAGGACCTGACGCCGGAACTCGCCCAGGCCATGGAGATCAAGCCATGGTCGGGCGCGCTGGTGTCGAACGTGATGCGCGGCTCGGCCGCCGAGCGGGCGGGACTGCGCGCCGGCGACGTCATCACCCAGGTGAATGGCGAGGCGATCACCGACGGCACCAAGCTGCGCAACCGCATCGGCCTGATGCGCCCGGGCGAGACCGTCAATCTGCAGGTCCTGCGCGACGGCAAGACCATGGACGTCTCGCTGGAACTCGGCGCGCGCCAGGAGGCATCGAGCAAGCAGGGCCTCGGAGACCGCTTCGCCGGCATGAGCGTCATGCCGATCCCGGAGGGCCACCCGCTGGCGGGCGAGCTGCGCGGCGTCTATGTGCAGTCGGTCGCGCGCGGGAGCAAGGCGGCGCAGGCCGGCATCCAGAACGGCGACATCATCATCGAGGTCGACCGCCGCCCGGTGACGAGCCCGGACGACCTGCGCGAGGCCGAGGGTGCGGCGGCGGGACGGCCCATGCTACTGCACATCGTCCGCGGCTCGGGCAGCCTGTTTCTCGCCCTGCCCTGAGCAGCGCGCGGCATAATGTCTCGACCTCGGATGGCTTCGGCCAATATCATGTCCGGGGCATGCAAACAGGGAGAGTGGCATGAGCACCGTCGCCGAGAAGACCCTTTATCTCCGTCCCGCCTGGGAAGAGATCGTCAAGGCGTTCGAGAAGGCCGGCACCTTCACGGTGCGGACGTCGAGCGGCGGCGTCGCCATCGAGCAGACCGGCGCGATCGACGAGGTATTCCTGCGCGGCGAGGGACAGTTCGCCTCGGTGGTCCAGGACAACATGGACCTGCGCTTCCTGCTGAAACGGCTGGCGCGCGCCGAGGTGCATCCGGCTCACACCACCATCGACATCTATAACGAGGCCGGCGTGCTGGCGACCTCGTTCCATGGCGCCGACAAGGACGGCAAGGCGGCGATCGAGCAACTGGCGCGCCGCTTCGGCACCGATCACGCCGAGGCGCAGATATCCAACGCCGGCAACCGCCGTCCGGGCCTGTCCGACAAGGACGTGGATGTCGAAGCCGTGCGCGCCGACTGGAAGGCCATGACCAACGTCCACCACTTCGAGGCGCTGCTGGCCAAGCACAGGGTCGGCCGGCTGCAGGCCTTCCGTATGATGAATGGCGACTACACCCATGAACTCGCCGCCGATGCCTTCCCCGACCTGCTGAAGAAGCTCGACGCCACCGGCGAGAAGGTGATGGTGTTCGTCGCCAATCGCGGCTTCGTGCAGATCTTCTCCGGCCCGGCGAAGGCGCCCAAGCGGGTCGGCCATGGCTGGGAAATCGTCCACGAGCAGTCGAAGGTTTTCGTGCCGGATTCTGCTCTTGCTCACCTATGGCTGGTCAACAAGCCGACTGCCGCCGGCATCATCTCGTCGCTCGAGATCGTCAGCGAGGCCGAGGATCAGGCGCTCGCCAGCATCTTCGGGAAGCATCCCCACGGCGACCCGCAGCCTGCCAGCTGGCTCGACCTGCTGAACACGCTGCCGCGCAAGTAAGACCATGTGCCCGCGAGGGTGAAGGAACCGCCTTCACCCTTGCCGGTTGCGCGTCCCTCCCCTTACAGTCGGTGAAGAATGGGGAGAGATATTCAATGAACATGGCGTTCAAGATCACCGATGATATCGGCGCCGCGGGCCGCGCGGTCCGCGACAGCCTCAGCCGCAAGAACCAGCGGTCGCAGGAGCTTACCGGGCGCACCAAGGAACTGATGAACATGGGCTCGGCGGCCAGCGTCGAGATGCCGTTCCCGGTGCTGATCGAGAAGGGCGAAGGCCCGCACATCATCGATGCGGACGGCAATCGCTACATCGATTTCCAGATCGGCTTCGGCTCGCTGATCCTCGGTCACCGCCATCCGGTGGTGCAGCAGGCGATCGCCGACCAGGTTGAGAATCGCGGCTGGCAGTTCGGCCTGCACAATCCCAATCAGGTGCCACTGGCCGAGCAGGTCATCAAGGCCGACAATTGCGTCGAGCGGCTGATCTTCTGCAATACCGGCACCGAATCCACCATGTACGCCATCCGCGCGGCGCGGGCCTTCACCGGCAAGCCCAAGATCGGCGTGTTCG
>VFQP010004998.1_pt1 | contig 11869 bp, 8 predicted proteins | sample 3512351 | NCBI WGS metagenome assembly VFQP01 (sample SAMN10412372, study PRJNA504923) | tailings metagenome | isolation source: Relicate 1 Philex TSF1 revegetated site | place: Philippines: Tuba, Benguet | collected 2017-08-29
CTCACCTTCACGCCCGGCGGCGTGCAGGACAGGGCGGCGGACCTGCTGCCCGTGCCGCCGCCCGCGTTCCAGCCGCGGGCGCTGGCCACGTCCCTGTCGTTCAACCCGCGGGGCCGGGCGGGCGCGGGGCTGGCGCCGCAGCTGGCGCCGCTGCAGCGCCACCCGCAGCACGAGGCGGCCATGCGGGCGGTGGCCGTGGGCGCGGCCGGGTTCGGCCTGGCCCTCGGCACGACGGTGGAGGACGCGGAGGAGCGCGACGACAGCAACGCAACGGCAGCAGCGGCAGGCGGCTTCCGCCGCCATGCGAGCCCTTATGAGGGCTTGAGGGAGGAGGGCCAGCTGTCGTCGGAGCCGTCGCACGTGGCACCCAGCCTCAGCCCGCTGGCGCACCACGCCGGCGCCGAAAGCCCCGACCAGGGGTGGCTGCATGCCCCAGCAAGGGAGCGCGAGGCTGAGGACGACGCCGGCAGCGTCTCGTCCGGCCACGAGAGCGTGGGGCTGCTCGAGGCCCTGGGCCTCCAGCTCGACGTCTCAGCCGGCGGCGCCGCTGCAGCGCCCGCCACGCAGCCGGCCGCTGACGCCGCGTTGGCGAGCCCGCACGCCGCACTCGTGGCGGCAGCGGCTGGCGCCGAGGCGCCGGGCACGGAGCAAGAGGAGGACGTGGACGCGAGCGTCATGTGCCTGCCGGACGACGAGTGCCTCTCGCGCATCGCCGCCGCCTACGCCGCGCACTGCACGCAGCTGGCGCGCCAGAGCAGCCCCATGACGACGGCGCCGCTGCCCGCCGGCGGCCACGGCGCGCTGGACGGCCACGCGGCGCCGGCGGTGGCGGCCGTGCTGCGCGCTCTGGGCGCGCACATGGCGCCGGGCCCGCCCAGCAGCCTCAGCGCCGCGCCGATGGCCAGCGCGGCGGACGCCGATGCCGCGCCCGAGCGCGCGCCGCCGCTACCGCGCCCGGGCTGCCAGGTGGTGGTGCTGACCGGCCTGCCTGGCGTGGGCAAGTCCCAGGCCATGCTGCGCGCCGCGCACACGCTGCTGGCCGGCGGGGCCGGCGCCGAGGGCGGCGCCGAGGCGGGTTGGCGCTACAGCTGCTACGTGGACCTGCAGCACGCGTGCGGCACCGAGGCGGTGTGCGAGGGCGTGCTGCGCGCGCTGGGCGCCGACCTGCAAGCGGCGCCTGGGCCCTGGGGTTGGCAGCCCGCGCTCATGGCTTGGCTGCAGGCGCGCCACGCCCAGGTGAGGCGGACGCCCTTGAGAACGGGTGCTCTCTGCTGGCGCTCTGTCGATGCGGGGAGCAGGGCATCGTGGGGAGGGAAGAGAGCGTGTGGGGGGCGGCTGCTTGCGCTTGCACTCCGTGCGCGCAGGTGATGCAGCTGCACGCGGAAAAGGCGGGCCAGAAGGCGCGGCGGCTCGCCAAGGCGGCCGCCGCGCGGGCAGAGGGCGCCGTGGCGTCGCAGCAGCTGCCGCCGCAGGGCGCCGGCGCCGGCAAGACGTTCCGGGGCTGGTGGGGCCTGCTGCTGGACAACACGGACGCGCTGCCCGTGGCCGACCTGCAGGCACTCAGCCAGGTGAGGGCTGGGGAACCACGGCTGTGGCCTGCAAGTGTTTGCGAGAACTCGGGCATCCTGACCCTTCCCGTGTGCACGAAACGCGTCCTGGATTGCAGGAACTCTTGGACGCGTGCCCCTCGATGCAACTCGTCGTCACCCGCTGCTCGTGGGACGCCCCGCGCGTGCAACCGCCGTCAGCCGCCGACGCCGCCGACGCCTCAGAGCCGCCGTCGCCCACTGCGGCGCCAGGGGGAAGCGACGCGGACGCGCCCGTCGAGGTGCACCGGCTGCCCGGCGGCGCGACGGCCGGCCGCGTGGCCGTGACGCCCGTCCCGGCGGAGCTGGCCTGGCAGGTGTTTGCCGCCGCGGCGCAGAGCAGCAGCGCGCTGGCCAAGCAGCTGTGCACCGCCTGCGCCGGTGAGGACCTTGCCCGCGCCTTGCTTTGTGCTCGTGAAGAGGGTGTCTCGACGAGCGACCACACAACCAACCCCACCGTTGCGTTCCCCACGTGATGGCGCAGGCCTGCCGGGCCCTCTCCTGACGCTGGCCGAGCTCCTGCGCAGCACCACGCTGGCCGAGCCCGCGTCGCTGGCCGCCACCATGCAAACCCTGGCCGCCAAGGTCGCCGACGCGCCGCGCGCACCGCTCGGCACGTCCTCCTCGCCGCCGCCGCCCGGGCAGCGCACCGCCGCGGCCATGGTGGCGGCCTGGCAGGCGGCGGAGGGCGCCGCACACGGTGCAGAGCCTGGCCGTGACCCGACTCAGGTGCGCCGCATCGCCTCTGCGCCGAGTCCCTCGTCCCGCGCCACAGCTCGCGGGCTCTCTTTGCGTTGCGCGTGGGCAACGAGCGCGTTCGCTCGCTCGCTTCGCCGAATCACTCGTGTGCAGGTGGCCCACGAGGAGGCGATGGCGGCGGCGCGGCAGATGTGCGAGCTGACGCTCCGCGCCGTGCTAAAGTCGCTGCCCGACCAGGTGCTCTGCGCGCTGGAGGCGCTCGTCACCTACCGCTGCGGCTGGTGCGACCTGCAGGCCGCGCGCGCGCTGCTCGACGCGCCAACCTGCGCGCACGTCCAAGTGGCAGGTGCGACGCGCCGCGACGCCCACCTGTCGCCCTTCATCCTCCTGCGCAGCACCAGTGGCCGCAGCACCAGCAGCAAACTCTGTGCTGCCCGTTCCCTGTCTCTGGTGCAGGCGACGCCGAGTTCCTGCTGGGCCGCCTGGCCGCGCTTCGCCTCGTCGCCTTCCACCCGGGCTCCGCCCAGCTTCTCCCCAGCTACCTGGCCCGCAACCCGCGCGACACAACCTCGGCGCCCGGCGCCGTGCCGCCCGAGCTCGAGTTCTGCCTCTCGGCGCGCACGACGGCGAGCAGCGGCGGCGGCGGCGCGCGCGTGATGGACCAGCAGCCGGGCGCGGCGTGGCTGGGGCCCATGGTCATGGTGCGGGCCAGCGTGCGGGCGGCGCTGCACGCTGAGCTGGCGCCGGGGGAGGACACACTGGAGACGTACCTCGAGGGAGAGATCAGCGCCAGGCAGACGGTGCGCGCAGCGCTGCCGGGGCACCTTCTTCAGCACCTGCTGCGTTTGGCACTTTGGGGTGGAGCAGGTGGGCGACGACGGACGCATCTGCTTCGCGCCCCTTGCCGTCGTCGCTCGCAGGGCCTGGCGCGGCACAACCTGCCGCCCAACATGGCGCACAGCCTGGCGGCACTCCGCGCCGAGGCGCGCGTGCGTGGCATGTCGGCGGCGCTCGCCGGCGTACCCTGGCTCACCACCACCTCCCACCCGCACGCCACCCCCGCCGCCGCCGCCGCCGCCGCGCCTCCCGCCGACGGCGCCCCCGCCCCTGCCACCGCATCACCGCCGCCAGCCCCTCCCGTGGAGATTCGCCCGGCCGAGGTGTCCGAGGGCGGCGGGCCGCGCGCCGTTGCCGCCGGCGTTCCCGTCGTGGACGCGCTGGGCGCGTCTGCGTGCCTGCTCCACGCGGTCCGCGTGTACAACAGCCACGCCTGGCAGGCGGGCCTGCGCGACATGTGCGAGCCGCTGGCGCTGCTGCAGCACCTGGCCGAGACGCACGTGCTGGCGCACGCCTCGCTGGGCAAGCACCTCCCCGAGCGCGCCGTCGTGGCGCTGGCCGAAGCGCTGTGGGAGGGACGCAACGTGCTGCCGCAGCTCATGCGCTTCAACGCGCTCACGGCGCTGCTGCGCATGGTGCTGTGCTGGGCCGCCGCCAACAAGGCGCACGCCATGGCCGCCAGCGTGCACGGCCGCATGGGCCTGCTGGTGACCCTCATGGGCGCCTGCGACACGCACATTTACCAGCACGGCGTCGCCACCATGCACGTCGTGGCGCTGGGCGGTGCGGCGCCCGCCGACGGCGGCGGCGGCTGCGCCGCCGCGCCGGCGACGCCGAGGGACGGCGACGCGGGCGGCAGCGCGCCGCCGACGCCGCCGGGCACGCCGTACCCCATGGCGGCCGCCGTGGCGGGCGGCGCGGCGGCCCGCGAGCCGGCGCGGGCGGCGGCGGCGGCAGCGTCGCCGCCGTCGCCGGCCGTGCCGCCGCTGTCGCCCCCCGACCACACGCGGCCGCTGCGCGAGGCGCTGGCGTGGAGCGGGTGGGTGAGCGGGCAGGTGGCCGGCAGCCTGCGCGCGTCGCTGCAGCACAGCGCGCAGCGGCTGGAGGCCATGCGGGCGGCGTCGGCGCATCTGATCCGGGCGCACGGGCACAACCACCCGCACACGCTGGCGGCGCTGGCCATTCAGGCCGACCTGGTGCTCATGTGCGCGGCGCCGCCCTGCGCCTCGGAGCACGCCGCCCGGGCGGCCGAGGCCATGCGCGGGCAGGTGGACAAGATGGCGGCGTCGCCGCTGGTCGCCGCGCCGGGCGGCGCGCAGCAGCAGCAGCAGCAGCCTGGCGGCGGCGGCGGCGGCAAGGGGCGGGAGGGGGTGGAGGCACAGGGAGAGGGGGCGCCGCTGGCGCCGGCGTTCCCAGGGATTGAGGAGGCGGCCTGCCTGGCGCAGCGCGTGCTGGAGAGCGTGGAGCTGGCGGCGCTGACGTCGGCAAAGGCGGGCGAGGGCGCCGGCAGGGCTGCTGGTAGGGGTGTCGGCCACGTGGCTCCCGCGGCGGCGGCGGCGGGCGGGGGGGAGGGGGTTGGCGCGGCGGAGGTGCACGGGCTGCTGCGGGCGGCGGCGCACGCGCACGCCGTGCTGGCGGCGGTGATGGCGCGGCAGGGGTGCTGGGACGCGGCGGCGGGGCACTGGAGGGCGTGCAACGACGCGTGGTGAGCGGTCCATCATGGGCGTGCTGCTAAGTGCTTGATGCTAAAGCTGCTGGCGTCTCCCAAGGCATGCGTTCACCTTGACGCCACGCCGCAATGTGCAGGATGGCTGTGCTGGGCGGCCCCGCGCCCGCCAGCCTCTCGCCCGCACAGCCCGCCACCGGCGGCACCGGCCCCGGCCCGCACGCGCACGAGGAGGCGGCGCCGCACCCCGAGCAGGTGCAGATCCGGCGGCAGCTGCTGCGCTGCCTGTCGGCCAACCACGCCTGGCGCGAGGCGCGCGTGCTGGCCAGCCAAGTGCTGGGCGCTCAGGTGAGTGAGGCCTGTGTGGCATCAAGTGTGCACAGTGGGATGATCATCCCACTCATCGGCACGGCCTCCTCGTTGACACATCTTGCCAAGAACAATCACTGGTGACGTGCGTTGGTGGCGTGCATGGTAGTGGTGGTGGTGGTGCAGGCGGGTTGCATTTGGGGCCACCGCCACACGTCCTCCCTCAAGGCCATGCTGGACATGGTGGCGGTCCTGCTGCGCGTGGCGCCCACGTGCCGGCCCAGCATCCCCGCGCCCTCGGCCAGCATGGGCGTGGCCGCGCCCCCGCAGCTGGCGCAGCACGCCGCGGGCGGTGGCGGCGGCGACGACGACGAGTACGAGGAGGAGTGGGAGGCGCGGGGCGGCGGCGCGGCGCCTGAGGCGGTCGGGCGAGACGGGGCAGCGGCGGGCGGGGCCGCGGCGCAGGCGGGGGCCGCGCAGCACAGCAGGCGGCCGCGCCGTGGCAGGCGGGATGGGCGACGCGAGCACGAGGAGCAGGAAGAGGAGGAAGAGGATGTGAGTTGCGGCGGGGCGGCGGCGGTGGCGGGCGGCGCCGAGGCGCTCCACCACGCCGCCATGCTGCTCGACATCGCGAGGGTGCTCCTGCAGCTCGAGCACGCGCGGCTCAACGCGTGGAGCGAGGCCGCGCTCGCCAAGCCGTCGCCGGCGCTCCTCGCCGCGGCGCGTGGGGGCGACGGGGCTCCCACGGCGGATGCGCGCTCTGCAGCCGTCAGCAGGGACCCCGGCACCTTGTCGCCGCAGCTTGCGTGGAACTACGGGCAGCTGTTCGAGCACCGCGCCGTGATGGAGCACCTGCAGGCGGTGCTGCTGGCTGCCGCTGGCAAGGACCGACAGGTGCGAGGCGCGCTCGAGCACTTGCTCTCGTTCTCCTCAGCTCCTGCGACATGCGGCGAACGTGTGTGCGAGGTCCTGTCTTGGCCGTGCAGGCGCTGGCGCGCATCGAGGACGCCTGGGCGTCGCTCCGGCTGGCCATGGCGACCAGCCAGGGGCACCTGGGCCTGACGGTCACGCTCGAGCGCGTCGCGCACCTGGCCGAGTCGCGCGCCGTGGTGCTGCTGGGCCTCGGCAGCCTGCACGAGGGGCACCAGGCCGCGGCGCAAGCGCTTCGCTACAGGTGAGCGAAGACGCCTCGGCCCCACAGGCGTGCCAGGCCCTGCTAGCTTCCTCTCCTTTCTGCTCCTGCAAGGTGCAACCGGCCCGGTGCCCCCGCACGATCGCGCAGGTTGGCGGCGCACGGGTGCGAGCACCCCAGCGTGGTGGGTGCGGCAGGCCTGCTGGCCACGGCGCACGAGGCGTCGGGCGCGTGGCAGCCCGCCTCGCAGCTGCTGTGCTGGACGCTGCAGCTCACCGAGCGGCACCGCGCGCGCCTCACGCGCTGGTATGCCGCCCCAAGCCCCAGCCATAGCGGCGCCGGCAGCCAGCGGCAGGGCGAGGCAGGCCACGCTACCGGCGGAGCGCCGGAGCCGGCGCACCCATCAGAGCTGGACAGTGCGCCGCCCACGGCGCCGCAGCCGGGCGACGCCGGCGTGGCGGACGCGAGGCACGCGCGTGCAGGGCGGGTGAGCGCTGGTGGCGGTAGCACGCAGGTGGGTGCGGGGTGGGCGGGTGCATGTGGTGAATAGCGCTGGCCGCTGGCGGCCGCAGGTCCCAGAGGCGCTTTGGCGAGAAGACGCCGTGTGCTGCACGTGTGCCCACAACGTTGCTCGGTGCCCTGGCAGGTGACTCCTGTGGTGCTGGGCAGCCTGCTGACCGAGGCGCACCTGCACGCGCGCCTGGCGGCCGTGTGCGGCAGGGCCGACGCGCTCACGCCCACCATGCGCCACGCCGAGGTGCGCTGGCAGCGGCCGGCATTCTCCTTCGCAACCCTCCAAGCAAAGGTGTCGTCTGCGCCGACGGAACTCTAAGCATGCCCACTCGCCACCCTGCATCCACACACGTTGCAGGTGGCGATGCATCTGCTAGGCGCCGTCCGCGGCGCCATCCGCACCAACACGACCTGCAGTACCGACCCCGACGGCGCTCCACACGCGCCCCGCCACGACGCTCTGGCCGCGGCCACGCCCCGCGCCGGCGCCAGCGAGGGCCCCGCCGGCCTGGCTGCGGCCCCGGTGCCCTGGCGCGCGCTGGAGCGGCTGGCGAGCGGCCGTCGCGACAGCTGGCCGTGCTGCGCGTGCCCCGCCTGCGGGTGCAGCTGCGGCATGCAGGAGGACGCCGAGGGGCTGGTGCGGGCGCTGACGCACCGCCTGGCGGACGCCATGCTGCGGCTCGGCGGCGCCTACGAGGCAGCGGGCTCGCTGGAGTGCGCGCTGCGCGTCTACAAGGGCGCGCGGGCGCTCACGAAGGACGGCGCCCACGACGACAGCACAACACCCGCGCCTCAGCACGCGTCGGCATTGACGGCCGGCCTGCAGCCGCTGCATGCGGCCCGAGCCCTGATGGGGCTTGCGCGGTGCAAGTGGCGGCTGCAAGGCAAGCCGCTCAGCCAGGCGGCGTGCCGGGCCGTGCACGCCGCCGTGCAAGCCATGCTGGGCCACGCCCAGGCGCTGTCGGCCACGGTGTCGCCGCCGCAGCACCTTCAGGGCGTGGACGCGGCGGTGCATGGCGCGCAGACGGTTCAGGCGCGCGCGGTGCTGCACGCGGCCCAGCGGCGGGCCAGCGGCGTGTGGACGGGGCTGGGCCGGCTGGCGGAGGAGATGAGCCGGTCCTGGTGGATGGCGGACCTCCCCACGGCGGCCATGCTCACGGCGGTGGTCAGCCTGGCCTGCCGGCGCGCCGCCGCGTGCTCCGTGCTGGCCGGGTGGCCGGCTGCCGCAGCGGCAGCGGGCCACGAGGGGACGCTGGGCGCAGAGGGCGTTGGGGCGCACACTCAAGGCCACAGCGTGGATGGACTCCTGGCGGCGGACGTCGTGGTGGCCGCGCTGCTCACGCCGCACGACCCGGAGACGCTGGAGGCGCACGTCCACGAGGCGGCCACCCGGCCTCCGCCAGCGCCAGCGTCCCGAGCGGCGGGGGTCGGCGGCAACGCGGCAAGGGCGGCGGCGGGCCTGGAGCTGAGCTCGGCGCACCGATCGCTGGCCAAGGCGCTGGCCATCCACGGACACGCAGCGGCGGCGGTGGCGCACGCTCGCTGCGCTGCGGGCTGGCGGGAGGCGGCCCTCACCGCAGCCGGCGGCGTGGGAAGCGGCGCGGCTGTGGTGGTGGTTGACGTGGAGGCGGCGAGGCTGCGGGCCGAGCTGGGCATGGCTCTCAAGGTGCGCGCTGGGCTGGAATGGGGCCTTGCTTTGCGGCGGGCGGCAGGAACGGGCGTCACCCGAAGCGCGCGCTTCGTGTGTCGCCTGCTTTGCGCAGCTGCGTGGCGGAGCGCAAGCCGAGGCCGCCGGATTGCTGGAGTCGGCCGCTGTGGCCATCGCCAGGGTGCACGGCGCGTGGGACGAGGAGGTGCGCACGCAGACCGGCGTGGCTTTGCTTTGCTGGGGTGAGCACCCGCCGAGTTCGAGGCGAGCGACGCGGTGCGTGTGCGTGAGAACCGTGACGCAGGTTCTGACCTTGCACGTCGAGCTGGGCGAGCTGCTGGCCTCGGGCACGACGGCGCCCCACGACGTGCGCCACCCGCCCGCGCCGACGCCCGCCTCGACCGAGACGGTGCAGCGCGTGCGCGAGCTGCTCATCCCCGCGGCCAACGCGCTCAACCGGCTGCAAGGCAGCAAGGGTGCGTGTTGCTGCGTGTCGGCTCGCTGCTCGCAGTGCGCTGACTCTGGGCCTAGCGGCCACACGCCCGTGATGCGGTGGCGCTCGTTGCCGCGCGCAGACCTGCGCGTGATCCGCGCCGCACTGGTGCTCTCGTCACTCTCGCTGCACCACGACCGCGCGCTCTTCGGCTGCGAGGCGCTCACCACCAGCGCGCTCACCGCCCTGCACAACGTGGGCGTCGACCTCGCGCTGCCGCCGTGCCCCACCTGGGCGCCGTGCCCCACCTCGCTGCACGCCTGGTGCACCACGGGCGGCCACAGCACCAGCAGCCACACCCACACGCAGCCCGCCAGCAGCGCTGCCGGCGCTTCAAGCGCCCACCACGTCAACGGCAGTGCTGCCGGCCACCCATCCTCCCGCTTCCGCCACTCTACCTCCGCCGCCACGCCCGGCGTGCTGTCGGACGAGGCAGGCCGTGCCATACTCACTCGGCAGCGCCAGGTCGGCACCAACACCACCGCCGCGTCTCAGGCGGCCAGCAGCAGCAGCGCCGCCGGCACCCACACCTCGGGCGAGGCCGCCCATGCCCCGCAAGGGGGGGATGCCATGGGATCGCTGGCGGGCGCGGACGCGGCCAGCGCGGCGGTGCAGGCGCAGGCAGACACGGCGCAGGCGTGGGCCGAGTGGGAGCTGCTCAGCAACGCGTGCCCCGCCGCCGGCGTCACCACCGCCCTCAGCAGCGTGGGGCGGGCCGGCGCCGCGCGCTCCGGGCCGCAGAGGGCCGCGCTCGGGCAGGGTCTGGCCGGCGGGCGCCTGCCGGCGCGCGGCAGGGCTGCGGCGAGGGCGTGGTCGGCTCAGCAGCAAAGGGAGGCTGGGGCCGCGATGGCCGACGCGTGGGCCACGGGGCGGCGCGCCTGCGCGGCTCACGCCTTGTCGTTGGGCGCGCGGTGGCTGAGGCTGCACAGCCAGGCGCACAGCACGCTCAGCAGCCTGGCGCTGCTGACGCTGCTCATGGCCCGGCCGCACGACGGCGACGCGCCCGCCTTTGCGCCTTCCGGCGTGAACGCGGGCGCCGGGTCGGCGGCCTCCCGCTCCCCTCGCCTCGTGCACAGCGGTGGTCAGGCGGGAGCGGACGGCGGCGCGCACGCCGGGAGCCCTCGGCAGGGGCTGGGCGGGTCGCCGGGGGCGCACGGCGCGAGCCCGTGGGAGGCGGCGAGGGCGGCGGCGCGCGTGCCGGTGCCGCCCAGGTCGCACGTCGAGGTGGCGCTGATGACGGCGGGCGCCAGCCTGCAGCTTGGCCTGGTGGAGGAGCGACTCGGTGAGCAGACTTACTGCTGTGCCCAGCTGGGAGTAGCACTGTGTCAAGCGCCACAGCACACTGCGAGCATTGCACGCTCTCAGCGAACCGGCTTGCTCTCACTCTGCTGGCTGTCCAGGCCGCGCCCGGGCGGCGGAGGACGCCTTCCGCGACGCCCTGGCGCTCTTCCAGTTCGCCGTCTGCTCAGCGCACGCGGCGCACGGCCTGCCGCCCCTGCAGCCCGCCAGCGCCACTCAGCAGCACCCTCACGCGCCGGCCGCATCAGCCACCCTCACGGCGACGGCCGCCGCCGCGCCGCCGTCCGCCGACAGCACCGCATGGCTCGGCAGCCCGGCCCTGGACCCCTCCACCGCCTGCCAGGTGGCGCAGGCGCTGGCCGGCCTGTCCCGCGTGCTGCTGGGCGCGCTGCGGGCGGTGCAGAACGCCGCGCAGGCGCAGGCCGACCAGGCGCTGCTGCAGCGCCTGCGCGCGTTCCGGCTGCGCGCCTCGGACGCCCGCCTGCTGGGCACGGGCGCCGCCGAGGCGCCCGCCGGCCCCGAGGGCGTCACCTGCATGGGCGTCCTGGTGTGCCGCCCGGGGAGCCTGCCAGCGGCGGCGGCGGCGCGGCAGGCGCCGCAGGCCGTGCCTATGCTCCGCGCCGCGCTCAAGCTCATGGCGGGCGCCGCGGCGGGCAGCGGGGGCGGCGCAGACGGCGCCAGCAGGTGGCACACGCTCCAGGTGCGCCAGCCGTCGCGCGTTTGCTTCCCCCTGGTGCCCCCCACAGGCCACAATGGAGCTCGCTGACACGACCGCCCTGTTGTGTGTCAACGGTGGTGCTGGTTCTCAGGCGGCGTCCATGCACCTGGACCTGGCGCTGGCGCTGGGTGCCCGAGGCGACCTGGAGGCGCTGCGCGAGGGGCAGGCGCTGGCCCGCCGCGCGCTGGCCACGATGCAGGCGAACCGCCACGTGCCCAAGGTGCGCCGCGCGACACTTCCCTTTTGCCTTGCTGCCTGGTCGATGCACGACGCTTGCTCACCCGGGGTTCGCACGCCGCGCCGCGCGCCGCAGGAGTGGCAGTTTGGCACGGTGCACGAGGCCGACGCGCACCTGGTGCTGAGCGCCATCATGTGCGCCGAGCACGCCGCCTACCGCGACTCGCTGCTGCTCCAGCTGCAGCAGCAGCAGCAGCAGCAACCCGCGAGCGGAGACGAGCCCAACGGCGAGGTGGTCACGTCGCCACGCCCTGGCCGCGCGCAAGGCGACACGAGCAGCGCTGCGCCGCTCTCGCACGTCCGGCTGCTGGCTCTGCTCTCGGGCGTGCCGGCGCTCGCCGGGCCCACCGCCGCCCACGCCTCGCTGCTGCTCGCGCACAAGCTGCAGCAGGACGAGGGCACGTCCGGAGGCGCCAGCACGGGCACGCTCGACCCCCACCACCACCACCACAGCTCGGCGTCTGGCTCTGACCCTCGCCACACGAAGCACCACCAGGGCGGCAGCGCCGGCGGCATCTCCTCCGCCACCAACGGCGGGCACACCTCGGCCTCGCTGGCTGGCAGCCTGGGCGGCCACACGGCCGTCACGGCCGCCGGCCGCTCCGCCGCTCACTCGGCCCGCCCCGCCGCGCCCCCGCCCTCTGCGGCCGGCTCGCACTGGACGCACCCCTCCTCCGCCTCCAAGGGCGGAGATGCGGGCGCGGCCGCTCGCCCCGGCCCCCGCCACGCCCC
>VFQP010005000.1_pt1 | contig 11859 bp, 10 predicted proteins | sample 3512351 | NCBI WGS metagenome assembly VFQP01 (sample SAMN10412372, study PRJNA504923) | tailings metagenome | isolation source: Relicate 1 Philex TSF1 revegetated site | place: Philippines: Tuba, Benguet | collected 2017-08-29
TTATATATCATTTATTTGATTCTGAGGCTTATATTTTTAATAATAAATTTTTAGATGGGAAGTTTTATGTTGGTTTTTGAAACTATAACAAGAAAGTTTTATTTGTTCAGCGTGTTTTTAACCCCTTTTCTTTTAAAGTTTCATCAATTGGTTTTAAATATTCAGCATTTAGTTGATATCTTAGAAATTTTTCTAATCTTTATAAAAAATAAAATTATTGTTTTTTTATGCCGAAGTTGATAAGGTATCAATTCAAATTGTACAAAAGATTTGAGTTGGATGTATGGGGGTTACTAAACAGTAACCCTGTTTTTGGTCATCCGGTAGTTAGATTTTTCCAAGACTCCTATAAATATAGAGCTGAACGCGCGAAACAGCGGTTTAGACAATTTATTTACCGTATTGATGTTGTAAATCCTGACAAATCGCATAAACGTAAAAAATGAAAATTTGTATCGATGCAGCTCGTGAAATTATTTTATAAAGGTATAAATCAAAAGAAAGTTTATAAATTTTCAAAATTATCATCTGCATCTTTGGGTTTATGGGTTGATAATTTTCTATTGCTTATAGAATCACGTGTTTCAACTATTTTATATCGTATAAATTGAGTTTCTAATATACTTTTTTTAAATCAATTTTTATCTCATGGTAATGTAATCGTAGGCTCTAAAGTCCCCCTTAATTCTAATTTTATGATAAAGCCTTTTGAAGTTTTGACGTTACTTCCAGTTTCTGCAAAAAAAATAAATATAAATTTGTCTTTTAGGTTAAAAAATAATATGGTATACTTTAATAATCCTCGCTATATTTTCACAAACTCTAAAATAATGTTTGCTTGTATCTTTTGTAGTCCTAAGTTAAAAGATATATTTTTTCCTGTTCTTTTAGATATTTATAGATTAAATGATATGAATTAGTATGTATTTGTTAATTTTATATTTACCTCTTTTTTCTTTTTTATTGATTAGTTTTTTTGGTCGTTTTTTTGGCCGTGATGGCTCTTCTATTTTAGCATTTTTTTTAATGTTGTTAACCACGTTAACTTCTTGATTTTTATTTTTTGAGATAAGTATTTCAAAAGGGCTTGTATGTATAGAGCTTTTTACTTGATTAAATGTTGATTTATTATTTGTAAAATGGGGTTTTTTATTTGATAGTGTTACAGCTTTAATGTTAGTAGTCGTAACTACTATATCTTTTTTTGTTCATTTGTATTCAATTTCTTATATGAGTCATGACCCCCATTTACAAAGATTCTTATCTTATCTTTCTCTTTTTACTTTTTTTATGCTGATTCTTGTAACCGCAAATAATTTTTTGCAAATGTTTGTTGGATGGGAAGGAGTGGGTTTAGCTTCTTATTTGCTAATAAGTTTCTGGTTTACCCGGTTAGCTGCTAATAAATCAGCAATAAAAGCAATGGTGGTGAATCGTGTTGGTGATATAGGGGTTGTTTTGGCTATGTTGGTTATTTTTGATTCCTTTAATACACTTGATTATGCTTCTGTTTTTGCATTAGTTCCGTATTTCTATAATACGACTTACGTTTTTTTGAATTTTGAGTTTAATTTACTTGATTTGATTTCAATATTGCTTTTTGTAGGTGTGGCTGGTAAATCAGCTCAAATTGGTCTACATGTTTGGTTACCTGATGCAATGGAGGGCCCGACACCCGTATCGGCTTTAATACACGCAGCTACAATGGTTACCGCTGGTGTTTTTTTGTTGGTACGTGCGTCTATTATTTTTGAATATTCAAATTATTCTTTAAATTTAATAGCTTTTTTTGGCGCTCTGACTGCTTTTTTAGCTTCAACTGTTGGGGTTTTTCAAAATGATATAAAACGTGTTATAGCCTATTCAACTTGTAGTCAGCTTGGCTATATGGTTTTGGCTGCCGGTATGTCCCTTTATTTCGTTAGTTTTTTTCACTTATTTACTCATGCTTTCTTTAAGGCACTTTTGTTTTTAGGTGCCGGGTCTGTTATACATGCTTTGGGTGATGAGCAAGATATGAGGAAATATGGTGGTACGATTACTATATTACCGTTTTCTTATGTGCTTTTTTGATTGGGTTCGTTGGCACTTATGGGTTTTCCATTTTTGGCTGGTTTTTATTCCAAAGATATTATAATAGAATTTGTTTTTTCATCTTTTAGAGTTGATTCATATGTTGTAGGTTTGCTTGCTGTTTTGGGAGCCTTTTTTACTGCTTTTTACTCATTTAAAATTATATATTTAACTTTTATGCAATACCCTTCTAGCTACAGAACTTACCTAGATCATTGCCATGACTCTCCTATGATTATGTATTTACCTCTTTTTTTATTATCTTTATTAAGTATATTTGCTGGATTTTTATTTAAAGATATAGTTTTATCCCCAGCCTCTGGCTTTTGGTTTAATTCAACGTCTTTTTGGTTATCCAATGCTGTTTTTTGAGATGCTCATTTGTTAGCTCCTAGTTTAAAATTGCTACCTTTAATATTTAGTTTTTTTGGTTGTTTCTTTTCTTTTGTAGTTTACAGGTTTTCTTTTTTTACTACTACCCTTGTCAAAACACATTCTTTTTTAAACCCCTTGTTTTCATTTTTTAACAGAAAATGGTTTTTTGATAACGTTTATAACGATTTTTTAATGAACCCTACGATAAAATTTGGTTACAAAATTTTTGTTAAAATGATAGATAAAGGTTTGTTAGAATTTTTAGGGCCTCTGGGTCTAACTAACTTTTTCCGTTCAGCTTCGGTCTACGCTTCAAGTTTACAATCTGGTTTAATATACCATTACGCTTTTGTTTTCTTAGCGGGGTTACTGTTGCTTCTTACTCTTTTTGCTTTAAATTTTTCTTTATTATACTTTTTTGAACCTGGTCTTTTGTTTGTTATTTTCCTGAGTGCTGTAGCTGTAATTGTATTTAATTAAATTTTAAAATTATATTCGAGCCCGTAGTTTAAATGGTTAAAATTCGCCGCTCATAACGGTTGCGATGAAGGTTCAAATCCTTCCGGGCTTATGTGAAACTGTAGCTAACTGATAACTATTAATAATAATTTATTTTATATGTTTTTTAACGCCGTTACTTTTAAAGATTCCGCTACCCCGTTCGCTGAGGCCCTAGTGGAACTACACCATGAAATTATGTTTTATTTGGTCGTAATTGTCAGTGTAGTTATATTTATTTTAGTCAATGCTATAAATATAACTAGAGTAAGAGAGTCTTATTTTTATGGAAATACTTTTAGTACCCTTGCCTTTTTTAAATCTATTTTTTTAAATTCTATTTTTTATCCTCTATTTAAGAAGTTTCTTTATTCTTCTTATTACTCGAGGCTGTATTTTTCTATAACAGAATTCTTTTCATCCACCTTCTATGTTATTGCGTCTAATGGTTCGTCTTATTTGAATTATGCATTTAGAGCTATTTTGCTTTCAAAAACTGTTTTTTTAAGCTTCTTATCTTTGTTTTCTCTGCTGGAGTCTTTTATAGCTCGTTTATTTGGTGATTATAAAAATTTAACCTCAAAGTATTTATTGCCTAATTCAATAATTAGCAATAGTTTTTTTTATAAGACAAGAGCCTCTTCTTCTTATTTGTCTTATCTGTTAAATATAACTTCTTATTTGTCGTTAATTTCGTTGTCTAATGATTTGGACTATAGAAAATTTTATTCAAATAAAGAAGTTTTTTTTAATTATTTTAATAATTTATCAAAATACAATAGTTTTAATTTTTCTAAAAATTCTTTAAATGCTATGGACCTTAACTCTATAGAGAATTTTTATACTTTTAACACTACCCCTAATTTAAATGAATTGAACTCACATTTTTTTTTATTTTTTGTTTCTTTTCTAAAAAATAAATTTTCTTTTAATAATTCTCTTGTTAAAAATGAAAATAAATTGAGCACCATTTCAATTTCTAGTCCTAAGTCTCTTTATTCGTTTATAAATGCTCAGTCCTATACTGTGCATAACACTAAGCTAGAAATTATTTGAACAATAATTCCAACCATAATATTAATTTTTATAGCGATTCCGTCTTTTATATTACTTTATTCTTTAGATGAAGTAATAAACCCTTCTATTACTCTAAAAGCAATTGGTCATCAATGATATTGATCTTATGAATATTCTGATTATACAGACGAAAATTCTATAAATTTTGATAGTTACATGATTACCGAAAATGATTTGGAAATAGGACAATTTAGGTTGTTGGAGGTTGATAATAGAGTTGTATTACCTATTAATACACATGTTAGGGTTTTAATAACTGCGGGTGACGTTTTACATTCATGAGCTGTTCCTTCTATGAATATTAAAGCAGATGCTGTTCCAGGACGCTTGAACCAGTTAACTATCTTTGTAAAACGCCCTGGTGTATATTACGGTCAATGTAGCGAACTTTGTGGAGTTAATCATGCTTTTATGCCAATTGTTATTGAAGCTGTTTCCCTTTGAAATTACTCTAATTGATTATCTAGCCGTTTTTCTGAAGCAGGGGTTGAGTTTGAGTTATCTAACTAAATTATGTTATAAATTGTATGCTGTTTCAGCTTTGTTTTAAGTTTTTATTTTTTATACCTCTTATTAATTTATTTTATTTGTTTTTTTTTAATTATTACGCCCGTTTAATAACTTTGTTTTTTAGTGCAATTTCTTTTTTTTTAATAGCTGTTTTAATTATTTTTTTTAATTACTCTAGCTTTAATTCTCAATTTAAATTAGACTTTTTTTATTCGTCGTTTTTTAATGTCGATTATTCGCTTTCTCTAGATGGGCTATCTATTTTGTTTGTCTTTTTAACAAATTTACTTATATTTCTTTGTGTTTTATTAAATTGGTCCACTAGTTATAAGCTTAAAGAATTTCTTATTTGTTTGGTTTTGGTTCAGTTTTTTTTATTAAATGTTTTTTGCGTGGGAGATTTAGTTTTATTTTACGTTTTTTTTGAAGCTATATTGATGCCACTTTTTGTAATGATAGGTGTATGGGGTTCGCGTGAACGAAAAGTTTGGGCTGCTTACCAATTCTTTTTGTATACTTTATTTGGTTCAGTATTTATGTTAATTGCAATTCTTTTTGTATATTTGCATACTGGATTTACGGATTTATATAGTTTGGCTTATGTTAGTTTTAGTTTAAATCGTCAATTTATTCTTTGAATTTTATTTTTTTTTGGTTTTGCTATAAAAGTTCCTATGTTTCCTGTTCACATCTGATTACCAGAGGCTCACGTTGAAGCCCCTACCGCGGGTTCTGTTCTTTTAGCCGGTGTTCTTTTGAAGCTAGGTACTTATGGTGTTCTTAGGTTTTTAATACCTCTTTTTCCTGTTGCCTCTGTTTATTTTACCCCATTGGTTTTCTTATTCTCATTGCTGGGTGTTTGTTATGCTTCTTTATCGACTTTAGTTCAGGTAGATTTAAAGAAAATTGTTGCTTATTCATCTGTTGCTCATATGAGTTTTGTGGTTTTGGGCTTATTTGGTTTCACTATTCAAGCCATATCGGGGAGTATTTTTTTAATGTTAAGTCATGGGTTGGTTTCAGGCGGTTTGTTTTTTTTAGTGGGTTTCATTTATGAAAGGTATAAAACTAGATTGTTGCCGTATTACGGTGGGTTGGTTACGTTAATGCCATTATATTCATTTTTCTTTCTTGCTTTCTCTCTTTCAAACATGGCGTTGCCGGGTACTAGCAGTTTTATTGGTGAATTTTTAATTATGCTGGGTCTCTTTCCTTTTAATTCCGTTGCTGTATTTGTAGGATCGCTTGGTATGGTTTTTAGTGCAGCCTATTCCTTATGACTGTATAATCGTCTTCTAACAGGTTCAATAAAATCTCTTTTTATTAGATTTTACTCTGATTTGACTTTTAGGGAATTTACGATAATGTTTATACTTTTATTTTTTGTTATTTTTACAGGGTTTTATCCATCCTTATTTTTAGACATAATGTCTTCTTACACTTATATGTTTTATGAGCATATTTTAATATAGTTGTATGTTTACAGGTAATGTTTTTTCTTCAGATTTAATAGTTTTATTGCCTTCTTTTTTTTTAATTTTTACGTTATTAATATTAATACTTTATCCGGTTTTTTTTAATTATTCGTCATTTTCTCGATTTTTGATTGAAGATGTTTTATTTAAAGTTAGTTTCTCATTGTTACTGTTTGCTGTTTTGTTATTAAATCAGATTTCATTTGAATGAAAGGCTTTTAATTTTTATTTTTCGTGAGATTATATTTCAAATTTTTCCTTAATTTTTGTTGTTTTTTTGATTATTGCTCTTCTTCTTAGTTCCTACAATTATTTTAAGTATGAGGAGATTTTTACATTTGAGTTTGGTATTTTACTTTATTTCTATCTAATTGGTGTTTATTTACTGTTTCTCTCTAGCGATTTTTTTTCTTTATATTTGGGTGTAGAGCTTCAAAGTTTTGTATTATACGTTTTGTGTGCTTTTAAAAAAGATGCATTTTCATCGGAAGCTGGTTTAAAATATTTTGTTTTGGGGGCGTTTTCTTCAGGAGTTCTTCTTTTTGGTATATCTTTAATATATGGGTTTACGGGTAGTACCAATTTTGACGATATTTATTCTTTATTTTTTCCAGAATTTGGTCTACCTGTCTCTAGTAATGGTTTTTTGATTGGCTTTATTTTTTTCTCAGTTGGTTTTTTATTTAAATTAGGGGTTTTTCCTTTTCATATGTGAGTTCCTGATGTTTACGAGGGGTCTCCTACTATTGTTACTGCTGTACTGGCTGCTATATCAAAATTTGTTATAGCTATAGCTTTTATAAAAATCTATATGTACGTATTTTTTATTTATTCTTTCTACTGATACCGTATTTTTTTAGTTTTAGGTTCATTATCTGTTTTATATGCTAGTGTAGCGGCACTGTATCAAGATAAAATTAAAAGACTTCTGGCTTATAGTGGTATTGCTCATATGGGTTACGTTTTGCTGGCTCTTTCGTCTAATAGTATAGAAGGTTTTTTCGCTGCTTATTATTACTTGCTTGTTTATTCGATTACAGGTCTTGCTATTTTTGTTATTTTAATTTCAGTTAGAAAATATAATAGTTTTTTAAAGATTAAAAGTTTATCTGATTTTTCAAGCTTATTTCGGAGTAATCCTGTTATTGCGTTTTCGTTTTCAATATTTATGTTTTCCTTAGCCGGTATACCTCCTTTAGCCGGGTTTTTTAGCAAATTTTTTGTTTTTTTATCATTAATAAAAATAGGCAGTTATATTGCTTCTACAACTGTTATTGTTACAAGCGTTGTAAGTTCTGTTTATTACCTTTGAATAATTAAAATTATATTTTTTAAGGATTATGACGTTAAAACGTATTTTCTTCCTATAAATTTAGTTCAATCTAATATTGTTTTATTGATTTTATGTTTTAATATTTTTGTGATGTTATTTCAAAATCCCCTGTCTGTTTGAATAGTAAATTTAGTATTTTCTTGGTATTTCTAAAATATGCCTGTTAATAAAGTTGCAATTCGGTTTGAACGCGTCGGGCGTTATAAACAGCCGTTATACAATATTGTAGTTGTGAAAGGTAGTAAAAAACATCATACAAAATTTTTTTCTAAAATTGGATTGTATGTCCCTACTTATACTAATAGATTTTTTTTCATTAACCTAAAAGAGCTTGCTTTTTGGCTTTCTAGAGGAGCTGTTATTAGAGGTCGATTATCAAAATTAATATTAAATTTGCTTAAATTTAAATAATATAGATATGATTATATCTTACCCGAAAACCCTGCCAGGCGATATTTTGGATGTAAAACTTTTTATAAATGGTTTTGCTAAGTATTTTAAAGGTTTATGTATAGCTATTACTGGCCGTTCTATGAAAAATCGTAATTCTAGTTTAACAGTTCGTAATTACTTGCATAAAAACGGTTTAGAATTTTGTTTTTTTCTTCATTTAAATATTGTTCTTAGTTTTAATTTGTATGATTACCAAAGGAAGCGATTTGCTTACCGTGCGTCGAAGTTGTTTTATTTGCGTAATAAATTTAATCGTGAAAGTTTAGTTTTCTAATTATATGATTGCTTTTACTAATTTTTGAGTTGATGATATTTATACTACTGTTCCAAAATCTTTTACTGTCTTGCAAGCTTGTAGTTCTGCAGGAGTTGAGGTCCCTAGATTTTGCTATCATGAAAAACTCTCTATAGCTGGGAACTGTCGAATGTGTTTGGTTGAGGTTAATAATAGCAAGAAGTTAATAGCATCTTGCGCGGTCCCTATTTCTGATAATTTAAAAATTTATACAAATAACTTAAGGGTTAAAAAAGCTCGTGAAAGTGTTTTAGAGTTTTTGTTGGCGAATCATCCTTTAGATTGCCCAATTTGCGACCAGGGTGGTGAGTGTGATTTGCAAGATATAACGATGTCTTTTGGTTCTGACCGTGGACGATTTTATGAGATTGAAAAAAGAGCTGTGGAAGATAAGTATTGTGGCCCTCTTATAAAAACTGTTATGACTCGTTGTATTCATTGTACGAGATGTATTCGTTTTATTTCTGAAATTTCTGGTTATCCAGATTTGGGTACAACTGGTCGTGGTACGAGGATGGAAGTTGGGACTTATATTACTAAGGCGCTTACGGATGAATTGTCCTCAAATATTATTGATTTGTGTCCTGTGGGGGCGTTAACTTCTAAACCTTATTCTTTTAGCAGCAGGCCTTGAGAATTAAATAGTGTTGAGTCAGTTGACGTTTTTGATGTTTTGTGTAGTAACATTAGGTTAAGTGTATACGGTAATAAAATTAAAAGAATTTTACCTCGTATAAACGAACGTTTAAACGAAGACTGGTTGTCTAATAAAGCGCGTTACGTTTACGATAGTTTTGATCTACAGCGTATATCACACCCTATGCTTAAATTAAATTACTTCTCTGCGGTAGCTCCAAGTTTATGGATTTCTGCTTCATGAAAACAAGTCTTATTAGTTTGTATTTATTATTTTAATAAATACAAATTTGGGGTGCTAATTGGACCACATCACGATCTGGAAACAATTTTTAATTACAAAAATTGTTTCCTTACTATGGGTTTACTGGGCTCTTTTTCAAATTTCGACGATTATTCCTCTTCTTATTTAGCTTCAGTGCGTGTTAAAGAAGTTGAAACTTATTCATTATTTTTGTCAGTTAATTCTTATTTACGAAATGAAATACCACTTTTGAATAGTCGGGTTAGAAAAAGTAGTAATTATTTTATGTCCTACTTCAAGTTTTTTGGTGCTGGTGTTGGTTCCAATTATTTTACTTATCCAGTAAAATTAATATCCAACAATACGGCTTCACTAAATAATTTCTTAAAGGGTAAATTATATTTTTGTAAGCATTTGGTTTATAAAAAACATAAAATGGTCGTGTTTCACTCTTGTAACTCTTTGAATTTTTTTAGTACTAAATTTAAATATTTTTTTAACCCCGCTTTTGTTAAAATAAGCTCGTCCTTATCTAACCTAGCTTTGGCACATTTTGGTTTGGGGGTTATTAAAAATTTTGATTTTTTTGAGAAAATTTATTCTGTTGGTTTTGGTTCTAGTTGTAAGCCTTTGATTTATCAGGGTCATCACGCTGGTACTTTTACAAATGACGCTGTTGTTGTTATGCCTACTACTATTTTTACTGAGAAAAATTCAAGCTACTTGAATTTAGAGGGTTTGGTTCAAAAAGCTTATGCTGCTGTTACTCCGAGTAAATTTGTTAAAAAGGATGGAGAAATATTTAGAGCCTTGTTGGATTTAGGTTCAATTTTAAAATTAAATCCATATAATTTTGATTTTTGTAATTACAAAAATCAAAATTATATGGATTATTCGTTAATTTGGTTGTTTAACGTTGAGTACTATAATAATACTCTTGATGCTTCAAGTATTTCATTTTTAGATAAAAATTATCTGTTTTCAATAAATGTTTTAAACTACTATTGAAACGATTTATTTTCACAAAATTCAAAAATTATGGCAAAATGCGCTTCTTTAATTACAAATAATAATGTTTCTTACATTTAATATGATTTCGGAAATTATCGAGTTTATACTTCAATCCCTGGGCCTTATAGTCCCAGTTTTATTATCAGTTGCTTTTTTTACACTTCTTGAACGGAAGGCTATGGCCTCTATGCAAAGACGTAAGGGGCCTAATGTTGTTGGATTTTTTGGTTTTCTGCAGCCATTTGCTGATGCCTTAAAATTGATCGTTAAAGAGCCTGTAATACCGAAAACTTCAAATTACGGCCTTTTTATCATTGCCCCTATCTTAGCGTTAGTTTTATCTTTAGCCAGTTATGTTGTAATACCAATTGATAAAGTAAAGGTTTTAGCAGATATAAATGTTGGTGTTATGTATTTATTAGCAATTTCTTCTTTAAATGTTTATTCTGTTATTGTTGCCGGGTGGGCTAGCAACTCTCGTTATGCGTTTTTGGGTGCACTACGTTCAGCTGCTCAAATGATTTCTTATGAGGTTTCGATTGGTATAATCATAATGACTGTGATTTTATGCGCGGGTTCACTAAATCTTTCTACTATTGTCTACGCACAAGAAGAATGCTGGTATATTATTCCCTTATTTCCTTCCTTTGTTTTGTTTTTTATTTCTGTTTTAGCTGAAACTAACAGAGCACCTTTTGATTTAGTGGAGGCTGAGGGGGAACTAGTAGCGGGTTATTATGTAGAGTACTCAGGAATACTTTTTGTTTTATTTTTTATAGCAGAATATGCTAATATGATTTTAATGAGTATTCTTTCAGTAATTATGTTTTTAGGTGGTTGATATGTGCCTTTTGGAGATTGGTTGTCTATTGAGCAATCTGCTTTTTTCTTTTCTTTAAAGATCTTTTTTATTATGTTTTTGTTTGTGTGGGTTAGAGCAAGTGTTCCCCGATTGAGATATGATCAGCTTATGTCATTTGGTTGAAAAGTTATTTTACCTCTTTCTTTGGGTTGGTTTTTTTTTACGGCTTGTATGTTATATTTTTTAGATGGCTTCCCGCCTTTTGATTTTTAGTATGTTTTATTTAGGTTTTAGTGATTGTGCATCGGCGGAATTATGTTTGGTTGTATGTTTTTCTCTTATGTTTTATTACTTTCACGCAAAAAAAAATTATCTGTATAGATTCTGGGGTGGTCGCCCTTTAGATTCTGCTGCTGTTTATTGGGATGAGGTTCCTTTTTGGGATATAGACTCTGTGAGGGAAACATTTTTTTCTGAGTATGGCGACATTATGGAATACTCCACAGTTTATGAAGAGTGATTTTACACTTCTGATGCTTTTGATCGAGTTGTTGAACATGTCCAACATACTATAATTTTGGATAATGCTAGAAAAGAACTTCAAAAATTTGTTGACAATGAAGTTACAGAACGTTGATTATGGGCCGGTTTTGGTACTTATTATGATCCTAAATATAAATGATATTCTTAATATGTTAAATTATTTGTTTTTATCTTCAGTACTATTAATACTAGGTGTCTTCGGTGTTTTTTTAACGCGAAGACACCTAATATTAATATTGATTTCAATCGAACTAATATTACTTTCAGTAAATTTGAATTTTGTTGTTTTTTCCGTTTACTTGGATGATATAGTTGGTCAAGTTTTTTCACTTTTTGTGTTGATGGTCGCAGCTGCCGAGTCTTCAATTGGTCTTGCGATTTTAGTAGTTTATTATAGGCTTTTTGGTACAATTTCTGTAGATTTTATAAATCTTCTGAAATCTTAGCTTTCTGTCGGGACTTAATTTTTTTTATATCATATTGTATTTAATTAAATTTTAAAATTATATTCGAGCCCGTAGTTTAAATGGTTAA
>VFQP010005001.1_pt1 | contig 11859 bp, 11 predicted proteins | sample 3512351 | NCBI WGS metagenome assembly VFQP01 (sample SAMN10412372, study PRJNA504923) | tailings metagenome | isolation source: Relicate 1 Philex TSF1 revegetated site | place: Philippines: Tuba, Benguet | collected 2017-08-29
AGTCACCCAGCCCCGCCGCGCCGCCCCGCCCCGCACGCGCCGGCAGCGAACTGCCGCTGCCGTTGCTGCTCGCGGGCATCGCCATCACGTACCCGCCTACACCACCCACCACGGGCCGCGCCACCCTCGCCCCTACGGCTCCAAGCGGCACGCCCTCCTCCCCATCGCGCCGCTGCTGCAACGGGGACCGCAGGGCCCACGCGCCTGCCTCCAATCCACCACCGCCGCTGCCGCCACCGCTCCTCCCCGCCCCGACGCCGCCGTCGCCCGCCTCCCGCCCAGCGCCCACTGCCGGCACCTCTGCCTCGGGCGCGCGTTCCTGCGAGGCTCTGCTGCGGGAAGCGCCGGGGCCCCGGGCCAGAGCAGGCGCCCGCGCCGACGGCAGCGGCAGCCGCGACCACGGCAGCGACGGCGGCAGCTGCGGCGGTGGGAGCGCCGCTGCCGCCCCTCCGCCGCCGCCGCCGCCGCCGTCCCTCCGTGTGGGCGCCGCCAGGCACGTGGCCAGCCGCTCCAGCGCCTCATCGCGCCGCGGGCCCTGCGGCGCCTCCGCCTGCGCCTGCTGGTGGTGTTGCGGCCTTGCAGGGGGGTGGCGGGGCCGGGCGTGGGCGGCAGGGGTGCCGCCGGTGACGGCCGGGGTGCCGGGGAAGCTGCTGAGCGTGAGCTCAGAGGTGAGGTCGCTGAGGGTGTGGTCGTCGTCAGCGGCGCCGGTGGAGGCGGAGGAGGAGGCGGCGCCCCAGGACGGCGGCAGCAAGGCGCCGCCGCGGCCGCCCACACCTGCCGCCGCACACACAACGTGCAGCCACGCAAGCCGCAAGGTCACAAGTGTGCGTCTCCCAGGCTTTTCTGCGTCGCTGGCGGAACTGGCAAAGCGGCGAGAGAAAGGGGCGGAGCGCTCGCCTGTGTGCCGCTGCAGCAGCGTGCGGCCGCGGTGCTCCGCCGTGGGCGGCGAGGCGGCGCGACGCGGGCCCTCCGAAGGCGCCGGCTGCTGGACCGACTGTGAAGAGCGCGTGCCACCAGCGTGCTCTTGCTCGTGCTGCTGCTGTGGGGGGTGTGCAAGGGGCTCGGGCGGCAGGCCGGCGGGCTGGGGCACCAGCAGCGAAGACTCTGGCAGGACGGGCGCGACGCTGCGGCCTGCACGGCAGCACCACCGCGCAAATCACGCCCACCACAGTGCGTCCAGTGGCCGCTGAACCACCAGAATCCCGCCGGACGTCCTCTTGCGCCCTCGCCTGCCCCGCAACCGCCCCGTGCCCGACTCGTGGCAGCCGCACCTGTGCTGTCCCGCGGCGAGGCGCGAACGTCGTCGTCGTCGCCGCCGCCACCCGCACGGCCGCTGCGCGAGAGCTCCTGCTCCTGGTGCCGCTCCCTCGCCGCCAGCCCAGGAGGCGGCGGCGAGGGAGCGCTCTGCGCCAACTGGCGGTGGTGGTGGTGAGGGTGCGGGTGGGTGGGCGGCGGTGAGTCAATGTCAGTGACGACGAAGGCGCCGAGGCGCCCGATGGACGGGTCAAAGCGCAGCACCCGCCCCGTGCTGTGCCTTGCCGCCTCCTCGCCAGCCGCCACCTGCACGCGCACGCCCACACCAGGCCGCCTTGTCAGCGCCACCTTCAGCCCAAGCTCACAAGAGCCCGGCGCACGGCTGCGCAACGGTAGCACCACGATGGGGCCTGTCGCCGCGGCCCCCGACACCGCGCTGCCTGGCGGAGCGTCTGCAGACGAGCGCCGCAACCGAACCGCAACCACCCACCTGCCCACTGTCGCCGCCGCCGCCGCCGTCGTCCCGCGGCAGCAGCCCGTGCTGCTCCTGCCACCGCAGCAGCGCCGCCGCCGCCGCGCCGCCCTCGCCCGTCGGCGCCACCAGCAGCGGCGACGGCGCGGGCGACAGCTCGCGCGGCGAGGGGCCCTCGCGCGGCGACGGGCCCTCCTCCGCAGCCCCGCCAGCGTGCGCCTCGGGCCCCCGCCACCAGGGCTGCCGGCGACGCGGCGCTGCATCCGGGCCGCCCAACGCGGGCCCCTCCTGCTGTGCGCGCCAGGCCTCGCGTGCCGGAGCAACGGGCAGCTCGGGAGGGGGCTGCGAGGCGCAGGGAGCGTGCGCTGCTGCGGCTGGCGGGGCGGGCAGCTGCCGCTCCTCTGCTGGCGCCGCGGTGCCCGAGTCGCCGCCGCTTTCCGCTGGCGTGGGGCTGGGAGCCGCGTCATGGCTTGCTTGCGAGGTGGGCGCCTTCGCCGGCGCCTGGCTGTCACCCACGGCTGGTGCCGTCTGCGGCTCTTGCGCTGCAGGCGCCGGCGCTGCGGTGCCGCCGTCCGCCGCAGGGAGGTGCGCGGCCGCGGCGCTTGGGCCTGGAGGCACGGCTACTGGCGCGGCGGGCGGGTGCTGTGGGGCAGGCGGCGCCGCGTGCTGCTGGATGGTGATGTTGACGTGCGCGCCGGGCGCCACGCTCACAACGGGCGCGCCGCCGGTGGTGCCGCTGCCAGTCATCCCAGCGTCAGCAGCTGCCGCGCCGGCGCCCGGCGCCTGACCTGCTGCCGCTCCCGCGCCGTGCTGCCTCTCGGTCAGCACGTCCACCTGCGCGGGGGTCAACCAGCGCTCAGGTGTTCAGGCCATCGGGATGCTGCCGACTAAGCCAGTGCAGCGGGTGCGGACGTGTCTGGGCCCGAGCGCTCGCCTTGGCCTGGTAAGCCTTGAGCAGGGCCACCAGCTGGGCCAGCTTGCTCTTGAGGCTGCAAAGCAAAAGGAGACAACAGGTGCCGGCCCACGCGTGTGTGCCCGTGCGCGTGGTGCCCACGCGAGGCAGCCCGGCTGCTGCACGGCTTGAGCGCCTCGAGAAAGGCGCACCTGCTGTTCTCGTGCTTGAGCCGCTCGTGCTCCTGCGCCAGAGCGGCGCGCTCCTGGTCCTTAGCCTGCGCGCCGCCAGCGCAGCCATGTGGCCATCGGACGTGACGCCGCTTGCGCATGCGGCGCGCCGTTCACGGAAGAGAGCTGCACTGCTGCGAGCAGCCTGCGCACCTGCTCTGCGTCCGTGAGGCGCTGCACCTCCACGCGCAGGTCCACCACCTGCTGCAGCAGGCTCGCCACCTTGCGCTTGTCCTCCGGCCGCAGGCCCTGAAGCGTCCCATCGTGCTGCTGCTCGTGGTCATTGCCGGGCTGCTGGCCTGGGCTGCTGGCCTGCGCGGCCTTGTCGCCCTGTGCAGTGCACGCCAACAGCAGTCAGAGCACGCCACACGCACCGACTCGGCCTGCAGCTCTTACCCAGCACGCCCACACGCGTTCAGCAGGCAGGTTGACGTGCTCACTGCTGATGCCGTGTTGCCGCCATTGGCGCCCTGTGAGGCCGGCCCGCGCTTGGCCGCTGTCGCGCCTGCACCGGTGCGCGGCCCCTGGTCCTTGCTGCGGTGTGACACTTGGTGTTGCTGCCTCATCGCCGTGCTGTTGCTGCCGCGTTCGGTGCGTCGATGCCGCTCATCCGCGCGCGGATGGCGGGACTGGCGGGCTGGTCGCCGGGCGCGAATCCACGCGCGAGCGAGTGAGCACCCGTGCAGTGCGAAGCAGTGCTGTCAAGCGGCGAAGCAGTGCTGAGCCCTGGGGCCCAGAATCAGCTTGGTGCACGCACACCAGGACGGGGTTTGCTTTGGGGTGCGCTGCGTCAAGCGGCGCGCACAGTGCGCTTGTCCTGGAGATGGATGGCGCCGCTTCATTGCCGCCGCCTGCTGCAGCAGCGCCTGCTGCGGTCGCCTCGCCTCCACCAGCGAGAGGTCGCACGGCCTCCGCAGCAGCTTCCCCGCAGCAAGCAGCGCAGGCCTCAGCACCGCAGGCTCAGCCCACAGCAGCGCTGAGGAGCACATGGGAGTGCAAGCTGCCCGTGCGCGTGTGGGTGGCGCCCAACAGCATCAGCAGCCCCACGCCGCTGCCGCCCTTCTACGTGAGCAGGATCCTCTGCTGCGTCCTCAGCTGGGCGTGGCGCCTCGCCGCAGGTGTGCGCATCAGTGCCGATTGAGGGCCGATTGAGGGCCCACTGGGCGCCCGCCGGCGCGCAGGTGCTCGTGCCGCGGCAGGGCTACCTATCCTCCATCAGCGCGCAGCTCTGGTCGCAGGTGCAGGTGCGTGCCTCCCTCCGGGCTGCTGCTTCCAGCCAGAGCACTGGCGACGCTCCTCAGGACGCGTGCCCGGGGATGCGTGCGTGCCCCGCAGCACGTGCTGCCCAAGCTGCCGGGCATGTCGCAGCCTAGGCCATGGTTCGACCACGGCGGCGTCCCGCTGCGCAGGTCAGGGCCTTCCTTCCCCCTGCCTCGCATCACAGCCGAGCCCCTGCCCCACACCAGGGTCGTGCCGCGCCCACACTTGCGTGCCGCACGCAGCTCCCTGCCGGTCGGCGTGCTCTTTGACCTCTTGTCACCGCTCGACGGTGGCGGCGGCGGCGGCGGCAGCGAGCAGGACGCGTCAAGCTTGCCATGGCAGCTGGTGCTGCACTACACGCACGCGCCCGGCGAGACGTCGGTCAGCTGGCTGGCCAGCCTGCCCCCGCACACCGTCTTCATGAACTCGCTCAAGGCAAGCTGCGCGCGATGATCAGTTCTGCGCCAGCATCAGATGACGTGTGAACCTGTGAACCCACCACCACCGGTAAGAGAGCTGCGCTGCACCGCGCCGCGTGCGTGCGCCTTTTGTGCAGGAGGCGTGCTACATCTGCAAGGGCAGCGAGGGCAGCGCCGCCGTGATGCGGATGACGGGCGCCTCCCAGGTGGGCGTCAGGCGGCGCGTGCGGGTGATCCACGAGCGAGCGAGCCCTGCGCACCAGCTGACCGATTGTGTCCCAGTGTGGCGGGCCGTGGCGTCGCCGCTGCAGGACGCGCTGTGGTCGGCGGTGGACCGGTGCGACGTGGTGCAGTACGCGACGTGCCTGGCGGCGCTCAAGGTGACGCCCAGCGCGCGCGCCCAGGGCACTGTGCTCCCCTCCATCCCCGTCCGCCTGGTGCTCAGGCAGCCGCCGCAGGAACAGCAGCAGCAAGGTGAGGGCAGTTCCTTTTCCCTCCCACCAAGGGCGTGGCCTGTGCGCTCACGGCGCCCGCCCATGACGTCCCGTTCGCTGCGGGGTGCCCTACGCGCAGGCGACGGCGCGGTTGCCTCAGCAGGGGGCGCAGCGGCGCAGCCACGGCAGCAGCAGCAAGGGGCGGCAGCCGTGTGGAGCAGCGTCGTCAACACCTCCCGGCCCGTGCCGGCGATGTCGGCGCAAGGCGCCTGGGTCACGCTGGGCGACATGCTGCACGCCATGCTGCCGTCGCTCTTCCCCGTCCCCGCACCCTCCACCTCCAGCGCGCCCGCGCCGCCGGAGACCGTCAGCCCCGCGCCACAGCAACCATCGCAGCAGCAGCAACCAGAGGGCGACGGCACCACCGGGCCAGGCGCAGAGGGCGGCGCGACAGGAGCTGCAGCAGCAGCACCGCAGGCAGCAGACGGCGCGACGCAGCAGCTCCCGTTGGGGGAAGGGAGCCCAGGGCGGCCACAGCCACACGGCGACGAGGCGTCACAAGGGCCACAAGCCGGCGGCAACACAGGCGACGGACCGCTGGCAGCAGGCAGCATGCTGCTGTCCCCGCCTGGCACCAGCTCCGTGGTGCTGCAGCCGCCCAGCGCGGCGCCCGGGGCGGTGCAGCCGCAGCTGACGCTGCCCATGCTGCTTCCTGGGCCGGCAGGCGGAGGGTCTGGCCAGCCACCAGTGGCAGCAGCAGAGGGAGCAGACGCTGCCACGGCGGAGAGCGCAGCGAGGTGCGAGTGGCGCGTCTGCGGCGTCCGGCCGCCACTGGACACCCCGCTGGCGTGGCTCCACGCAAACATGCACGCGCCGGACTATTTTTTGTACGTGGTCGTGAGGGCGGACGTGAGACGCGTTGGCTGGTGAGGGCGCGTGTGTTTGCTTTAATTGCACCTGCCTGCTCGTGCGGCAAGCAACTCGGACAAAGTGCTCAGGATCCTGATGACAAAATGGGGCTCGCTCAGGCGTACACGAGGACCCCGTCCGTACACAACGTGCAGCAAGTGGTGGCGATGCGGGGCGGGAGTCACCGGCTGCCCTGCGCCGGCTGCTGCTGCTGCTCCTGCGACTGTTGTGCCCGCGGCCCGTCGTCGGAGAAGTTGCGGCGTGTGGCCACGCGCCCCGCCGCGCCGTCCGGAGCGCCTTCCGGGGCGGGAGGAGGGCGTGGCCGGCGCAGCGGCGCCCGGACGCGCTCGCCGTCCACCTGAGGCGCCTGCGCATCGCGGCGCACAGGCGATGCGTGCTGAAAGCGAACACCGCCGCACACAACCTCCTGTGCTGATGGTCAGAGTCAGTTGCGGGTCCTGTCCTTGGGCGGCGTGCCTTGGTGGCCCACGGATGGTTGGGCGGCAGCTCGATGTCGTCCAGCTGCAGCTTGTGGTTGGCCCTGCGTGCCACACTCGTTGGAGGGGCACACGACTGATATGGGCGCCACCGGTGGCAAGCCAACGACCACGCGCGGGCCTCGCAATTGCCCTCTGCACGCACCGCTCCTTTTGGCGCCGGGCGCGCGCCGCCGTGATGGCCTCGTCAGAGAGGCTCGGCACGGGCACCGTGTTGACTCCCTTCATGCCTGGAACACTTGCTCGCGGGAGCACAACAGAGGCTCAGCACGCTGGTCGCGCTGGTCGCGCAAACGCGCAAAAAACCACGACGAAGGCTCCTCACTGTTTGCGAAGATGTCCTTCCGCTGGCGTTGCCCGTCCGCTTGCTGAGCCCCGCCCTGGCGCTGCTCCCTGCGTTGGAGTGGCGGTGTCGCAGAATGCGCTTTCCGCACAGGCCACTCTGCTCCCCGCGGCAGCAGATGGCCTCCCCCGCGCGCGTGCTAGGCGCACCACATGGCCTTGGCCTTGCTGACGGCGAAGGCCACCGCCAAACCAACGACTGCGCCGCTCGCCCAGGAGGGCACGCCGCTCAAGATGTTGCTGCCAGAGGGCGCGGGAGCAACGCCCACGACGCGAGAGGAGCTCGACGTGTGGGCCGACAGGCGGAACGCCTGGCCTGACGCTGCTGATGCTGTGCTGGGCGACGACACGGGCTGCAGAGCTGCCTGGCACCGCACGACTGCGACTCGTGCACCTGGGAGCCGAGCAGCGGACGCGGCGCCGCTGCGGTGCAGCTGCATCCTCTGCTGCTGCTTCATCATCGTCATCTGCAGTGCTGCTGCTGCTCCTGTGTGTGTTTCCTGCAAGAGGCGCACGCATGGCACGGGGCGGCAGCTGTCTGTCGCGTGGCAGCTGTCGGTGGAGCATCTGCCCGAGCTCGTGATGCAGGCCGTGGGGTCGAGGGATCCAGAAGAGGATTGATTGCACACGCACGACGACGTCAAGGGCGCGCATTCGTTGAAGGCACACATCACCCATCGCCACGCCCACGGTCGCCATCACACACAGTCGCCACAGCACGCCTCGGCAGATTCTGCATCATCATCAAGTGAGCTGCGGCGCCCCCTGCGAGGGCGGCGGGTCTGGCGGCGCCGCGCCGGCCGCTGCCGCTGTTGCCCCGCCTTCACCGCCCGCCGCCGCCTCCACCGCCTCGCCTTGCCCGTCCTGCTGCTGCTGTGGCTTGTCCCCTCCTCTCCCCTGGAACAGGCGCCTGAACACCGAGGCGTACGCCTTGACGAGCACGCCGGCCGCCACGCCCAGCAGCAGGCTCGGCCCGTGCAGCCGCAGCACGCCCTTGAGCTGCTTGACCTGCCGGCGCAGCGAGTCGTTGGTGTTGCGCGTGGCCTTGAGCTCCGTCTTGAGCCCCTCCACCTTCTTCCGGTACGCCTTTTGGTAGTTCTGGAGCGTGCGGGCGAACTGCGGGCCGGCGGCAGGAGCGCTCAGCAGGCACTTTCAGCGGGGCAGCAGCACAAGCGTGTACATAGGTGCTGCTTGTGGTGGCGTGCACCACTTGCCAGCTTGCTGCGGTGCGCCACGTGCACGCGCATGCGCTGCGCGATCGTCATTCCTGCGCGCCTCCGGCAGATGCACCGCGCCGTCACACGCAATCCTGCAGCGCCGGCCCCTGCGCCGCAGCTGTGCGCGCACCTGCGCCTTGGTCACGTCGCAGCGGGGGCACTTGGGCGGCGCGCCCAGCTTGCGGGGGTCGTCCTCGCCCGGCGGCGCTCCCACCGGAGGCTGCTGCGGCTGCTGCGGCTTGCCCCAGTTCATCCTGCTGTCGTCGTGTCCACTTCGCGCGTGCGGCGCTTCCCGTGTGCTGTGCGCCCTTTCCATGCGCCCTCATGGCCATCCATCCGGCTCACGCAGCGCCAGCACCCGCACTCGCGTCGTCCTCGCTGCGCACCTGCTCAGCCCGCATGCAGCCGCCTGCGCTGTGAGAACGGAGCGACGACCCTCCAGAGGCGTGCTCCTGCCTCGCCCAGCGGGAAAATGGAAGTCGGCCTCCGCGAGATGGTGAGCCCAGCGCCATCGCATTACTCACATCACGACCGGGGCATGCGCGCCTCGGGCAGCAGGGCCCGGCGAGCACCACACCGCGTTGTGTGGGCGCACCACATCTCGCTCATCGCTCGGCAGAGTGAGCCTGGGGGACGGGGCGGGCCGTCCCTGCAGCGACTCGGTCACGATGATTACTCCAGTGCGCTCGAGTGCTCGCTGCGGGCGCTGCGGAGGCGCAGCTCTGGGCGAGCAGGGCAGTTGGTGGCGAAGCTCCTGTGCACACGACGCAGCGCTCTGCCTCAGCATCTCAGCACGCAGCAGCCGAGGTTATGAGCTTGCGCACCTCCTCGGGGAACAGGTGGTGGCGCATTCGCCTGCTCTTGCGCGGGCGCATCATGTGGCGCGAGAGGCGGGCGGGACATTCTCTCGGCTGAAACATCCCCCCGTGCGCGGGAGGCGAATCGCGCAGCAAGCCTGCATCACGCAGGGCTCTCCGCTCCATCACCCGTCCTGGCTTGCGCTGGCTCGCGCGGCCCTCCCCGGGGGCGAGGTGAACATGAGATGGTCGTGCACACATGTACCGCGCGACTCTGCTTGATCACCCGCGATGCGCAGGCCAACGGCCAGGTGCAGGTGGCGCTGATGCGCGAGCGGCTCTCGGACGTGGCCAAGCGCGCGGATGGCTGCTACTCGATGATGCAGGCGGCTCACGCGCAGCTCGTGGCGCTCACCCGGGCGCTGCCCCCCAGCCACGCGCACGCGGCCAACACCTCGGCCAGCCTGCTGCAGGAGATCGCCTACGAGACAGAGTCCATCATTGAGCTGTGCGGCAGCCCAGAGGGCGTCATGCCAGAGGGCGTGCCGCCCAGCGACCAGATGACCACCATCACGTGGTGAGCGCCCGCGCTCGCTGGCCGCTGGCGCAGCTGCTACGTGGGGCCTGTGACCCACACAAGACAGCTCTATGGGAACGTCGCGTGCGCCCGCAGGCTGCACGACCAGCTCATGGCGTCCCAGGACCGCGAGATGGAGGTCCGCCAGCAGCTGGTGGCCGCGCAGGAGGTGTTCCAGGCGGTGAGCGCAGTAGGGCTTCACGAGGGTTGGGGTGTTGCGAGGCAGCTCTCAGGTCCCCGGCACGCTCGCAGCATCGTGTGCCGCAGGGGCCGGCGGAAAACGGTGGTGAAGGCCCCTGCGCGTGCCGTGCCGTGCCCACATGCGCAGATGGACCGCGAGGTGGCCGGGCTGCACCAGCAGCAGTCGGCGTCCGCCGCCCGCCTGCGCGCCTCGCGGCGCGACTGCGACGAGGCGGTGGTGGGCCTGCAGTCGGCCATCGACATGCTGCAGGCGCTCAGCAGGCAGCAGCCGCACGCCGCGCACGCCTCGAGGATGCTCAAGCAGGTGCGAGGCAGCAGCCACCCGTCCCCGTGCACGCGAGCGGAGCATGCGCTCGGCGGGGCCAGGCACCGCCGCCACAGCCTCATGCGGCAGCCAAGTTCCTGTGCGTGGCCCTGGCTTCCAAATCGCAGAGCGACGCCTGCCTGGCGGCGCACGTGGCGGCCCTCAACGAGTACTTGCATGAGATGGACACGGCCACCGCCGCCGCTACCATGCCCAACAAGCCGCCCCGCACCGGCCGCTCCACCACGGTGAGCGCTGTGTGTTGCTCTCGCTCCCACAAGACTCGTCCCAGCAGGCATGCTATGCAGCGCCCCAGGCCTGCCATTTCGCAGCCGCACACCCCGTCGTGGCTGTGCGCTGCCCACGCCCGCAGGCCAAGCAGCCGGGCACGCCCGACGTGCCGCACGAGGGCGCCGGCGGCCGCCGGCCGCGCCACGCCGACGGCCCCAGCAACCTGCAGGCCATCCGCGCCGCCGCCAGCCGCCTCTTCATGGGCGGCGACGCCGCCGTCATCGTGGGCACGCCCGGCGACGTGCCGTCGCGCCGCGACCAGACGCCCAGGGCCTCCAACGCCAGCGCCGCCAACTCGCGCCGCAACACCCGCGACGCGCCGGTGAGTGGAACACGAGGCCACTCTCTGGGTGGAGACGGCAGGCCTGCGTGCCTGAGGTGCAAAGGGCCCACGCGCCTGCCGCAATTCGTGGCCGTGAACAGGTGCACGGCGCGCTGGACGCTGAGCTGAGCGAGGCGCTGACCGTCGCCTCGGACAACAACGAGTCGCTCATGGAGACGGACCGCGTGCGGGGCCAGCACAGCCCCGGGCGGGTGACCCTGGCCGACGCGCAGCCCTCGCTGCCGCACGGGCTGGTGCTGCCGGCGCCGCGCCCCGCCCGCCAGCCGCTCAAGAGGCACGGCCTGGTGGACGCCAAGGTGCAGACCTCGGAGGAGGACGCCATGCTGGCCGCGCTCGTCGAGGAGGCGTCGGTGGGCGCCGAGCAAGGGCCCGACGCGCCGCCCATGCAGAAGCGCATGGCGGCCGTCGCGCGTGCCGCCGAAGTGCTGCAGGTGTGTGTTTGCGGAGGGGGGCTGGGCTTGCGAACCGCGTGCACTGGGTGACACTGAGAGGGGTGCACATGACGCCTGGGTGTCTGTCTTGGTGCGCGGCGCTTGCGCGCAGCTGCGCACCGCGTCGATCGCGCAGGGCGAGCAGCTCGCGCTCAAGGAGAAGGAGCTGGCCGAGGTCAAGCAGCAGCTCGAGGCGATGCAGCAGGTGCGGCACGCGCGCCCTGGGTGAGCGAGCGAGTGCGCGTGCCTGCTTGTCGCGTGGACGCAGACCAAGGCCTGCCCTTTGTGTGCCCACACTGCACTGCAGAGCCAGCGCGAGCGCCTGAGGCGCGCCGCAGCGGCGCAGATCGACCTGCGCAAGTCCATCGCCGAGGTGCAGCTCATGCAGCGCCAGGCAGAGCTGCGGTGCTCGCTCATGGAGCGGCAGGAGCAGGAGCTCAGCAAGCTGCACGCCGACCTGACCGAGGTGAGGAGAGCGCGACGGGTGGAGGCGGAGCGGCGCGTGCGCTGTCGTGTGCTGTGTCGTGTGCCGGTGTGGCCGAACCTTGACCAACACGCCCTCGGACGCGGTGCAGGCACGAGAGTCCGTCAAGGCGGCCGCGGCGGCGCAGCAGGACGCCGAGCAGCACGCCTCGGCCGCCCGCGACGAGGCGGCCCAGCTGCGCGAGGCGCTGGAGGCGACGGAGGCGCGCCTGCAGGAGGTCGAGGAGCAGGCGGCGCAGCTGCCGCCGGCACAGGTCCGTCCCTCTCTGCGCGCACGGCCACGTCGAGGGCAACTGCAGGCCCGGTCGTGTGCTCACGCTGTCTCGACGCGCACCGCCCTGGCGCCGCCGCGCAGGAGAAGCTCGGCGCCGTCATCGTCGACCGCGACCGCGCCATGACCAAGGTGGCGCACCAGGCCTGCGAGCTGGAGCTCATCCGTGAGGAGCTCTCCACGCTGCAGCTGCAGCTGGCCAAGGCCCACGCCAAGGTGCGCACCTTACCCCCAG
>VFQP010005002.1_pt1 | contig 11859 bp, 11 predicted proteins | sample 3512351 | NCBI WGS metagenome assembly VFQP01 (sample SAMN10412372, study PRJNA504923) | tailings metagenome | isolation source: Relicate 1 Philex TSF1 revegetated site | place: Philippines: Tuba, Benguet | collected 2017-08-29
TCTCACCCCGTCACAGCCTCGCCCTCGCGTGTGCACAGCCTCGCAGGTGTCCTCACGCCTGGTCACGTTCACGCTGAACCTGCTCATCGCCAGGCACCTCTCACCAGAGGCGTATGGGGTGCGTGCGCCGCACCCGCACGCCCGAAACGCTCGCCCTCCAGGCACCGCAGCAGCGATGCGGCACACACGCCACTTTTGCTCCCACACGCACGCCGCAGCTCTCCTCCATCCAGCTGCACCTGCTCATGGCAACCATCATGATGCTGTCACGCGAAGGCTTCCGGCGCGGGTGCCTGCGCCTCAAGGCCCAGGTGCGCGGGGTCAGCAGTGCTCAGCTCCATGCCTTCGCACAAAGCATGCAACCGGCGCAGCGGCCACACAGCCCGACCGGCTGCTCCCGCCGCTTCCCCGCTGCTTCGTGTTGCGTGCAGCCGGGTAGCGCGCACGTGCACGCGGCGCAAGTGCTGTCTGTGGCCTGGCTGGTGGTGCCCGTGGGGTGCCTCGTGACGGCGGCCGTGTGCGGCGCCGTGCTGGCCTGGCACCAGCGCGCCGGGCACCACGACGCGCCAGGCAGCGCCATGGAGGCCTACGCCACGGCGGTGCTGCTGCACGGTGAGCCTGGCCGCGCGAGGTTGCAGGCACAACCTCACCTCAGGGAAAGGCCGCCGCACGGTGCAATGCCGCGCCCTGGGCCACGCGGCAACTGCTTGGTGCGAGCGCGCCAGGCCTGTGCAGCAGGGCAGCACGCTCCCGCAGTCCCCTCGCCAGATCTGCGCCTGACGACCGCCGCGCCGTCCTCCCGACGCCCCCGCCCACCCACCGCCGCAGGCGTGGCGGCCGTCGTCGAGCTGCTCTCCGAGCCGCTCTACATCCTCGCCGCCGTCAACCTGCGCTTCCGCCTGCGCGCGCTGCTCGACAGCGCCGCGCTCACGGCAAAGGCGCTGCTCACGCTGCTGCTGGTCGCCGGCTTGGCCGGCCCCCGCGCCAGGGCGCTGCCGCCCGCCATCGTCTTCTCCGCCGCGCAGCTGGCCTTTGCGCTCACCACCCTCGTCGGGTACGTCGTCGGCACGGGCCTCGGCGAGCTGCGGGCCGCGTTCCAGCGGGGCGGCAAGGACGGAGAGGGCGTCGGCGCGGCGCGCGCGAAGGCGGGCGGCGGCGGCGGGGCGGCGGGGCGGCGGGAGCGGTGGCGGCCCTGGCGGTGGGACGCGGAGCAGCGGGAGGCGCTGTCGGCCACGTCGGTGTTTGCCGTGCAGGCGGTGAGCGGACTCTGGGTGCGCACGCCTGCTCCTCCATGGTTGCGGTCACTCCGTGCGTGCAGCCCTGGGGCCGGGTCCTGATGCGGCCCTGTTGCGGCTGCCATGCGCGGGCAGGTGGTTGCGTCGCGCCGGGCGTCTGCAGGCTGAGAACCTGTGCGTCTGTGGGGTCTCGTCCCTGGTGGCGTTTGTTGTCTACGGGCTGAAAGGTTTCTGTGCTGTAGCGCGCCGCGTTGCGCAGGCGGAGAAGCTGGTGCTGGCAGAGGGCAGCAAGATGGTGATGGCTGGCCTGTCGAGCAGCTACGACCAGGGCGTGGTGGGGCTGGTGGGCAACCTGGGCAGCCTGGTGGTGCGCACGCTCTTCCAGCCGCTCGAGGAGGTGGCCTTCACCGCCTTCAGCCGGTGTGTGGCGCTTGTGGCTCCGCTTGATGAGGAGGTGGCCCTCACCGCTCTCTTTTGCCGACGCGACCAGCATCGTGCGCCCACCGTGCGCTCGGCCCCGGCGCGCTCGTGTTTGCCGGCGGCAGCCCAGGCCCGCGCAAACAGCAGCACTGCTGGAGAAGGGAAGCGCAGCGCAGCGCGCCAGGCGGCGTGGACGTGGTCGCGTCAACCGATGGTGCACTGGTGTCCGACTTCTTCCGTTTGGCGTGCGCAGGTCGCGGGTGGCAGCGACGGATGCGGCGGCGCTCAGGCACCTGGCCTCCACGCTGGGCTCCTTGGTGCGCGCCGTGACCCTGCTGGGCCTGCTCGCCGTGGCCTTCGGGCCGCCCAACGCGCGCCTGGCCATCCACCTCGTCTACGGCGGCAGGTGCGCGCGGCGCAGCCCGCCCCTCGCGCACGCCGCCGCTGGGCCTGCCGCGCGTGCCGGGCCACGGTCCCCCAGCTGGCCTTGGGGATTTGCAGTGCTGGTGCATCGTCAGGGCGAGCAGCCGTGCGAAACGCGTGCTGGCAAGGGCGGCGCGCGTGGCACCGCCACTCGCTGCTTCCTGGTTCTGCTGCCAGCGAGACATGTCGCGCGATGCCGTCGCTGCTGACCTGCCTCGCTGCACCTGCAGGTGGGCCTCCACCGAGGCGCCGCAGACGCTGGGCGTCTACTGCCTCTACATCCTGCTGCTCGCTGTCAACGGTGAGGAATGGCGCCGCCGCCGCCGCCGCCGCCGCCGCCGCCGCCGCCCCCCTCAGGCGCACAGCGGATGAGTGCCATGGCCCCCGAATCGACGCCATGTTGTCGCATCTCGTGCACGTGCCGACGGCGTGGCGCTGCTGCCGCTGGTGCCACCAACTCGCGTGCTGCGCAGGCGTGACGGAGGCGTTTGTGCACGCGGTGCTGGACACGCGCCAGCTGGCGTGGAGCAACGTGGTGCTGGTGGCGCTGACGGGCGCGCACCTGGGCGCCTCGGTGGCGTGCATCCGCGCGCTGGGCAGCGTGGGCTTTGTGCTGGCCGACTCGATCAACATGGCGCTGCGCATCGGAGTCTCGCTCTGGTGAGGGGTGAGAGGAAGTCCACGAGTTCGGGGCGAGGGGACGGTGAGGGGCTGGGGGCAAGGCGGGCGTGCTCTGGCGAGGGTGGAAAGGGGGGGGCGGAAGGCGCCTGAGTGCGGAGAGGCAAGGGGCGCGTGTGCGGTGTGCAGTGTGCCGTGGGAGGGGGGCCGATCGCAAGGCGTGCGTGCGCTTGGCGAGAGAAGGGGAGGAGGGAAGGCGCGCGTGCGTGTTTGCTTGCGTTGGGTCCGCGTGCGCAGGTACATCCGCAGGCACTTCCGCCACCTGCAGGGCTTCAGCCTGGCGCACCTCACGTGCCGCCCGACCACGCTGGCCGCCGCCGGCGCGGCGCACGCCGCGCTGCTGTGGGGCAAGGTGCGCACCCCTCGGGTGGGCTGCGGCATCATTCATGATGTCCTTACGGCGCTCAGGGGAGGAGGGGGCAGGCCAGCGGCGCCCGGCAGCGCTCACCGTCCCTGCCGCCGTGTGCTCTTGCCGCCGTTGCACGCAGGCGCGGTTAGGCGGCGACGCGGCCGCGGCGGGGCAAGAGGGCGGCAGGCTAGCGCTCAAGGCCGCCGCCGCACAGGTGACACGGCGCTGGCACACCTGCTTTCCTGCGTTCCGCTCTGCTCAGCTGCCCTGCCGCCTGCTGTGTATCATGACAGCATGAGGGTCGCCGGGCGCGTGTGGCTGCAGGTGGGGCTGTCGGCGGTGGTGCTGGTGCTGGTGCTGGCCGTGGTGCTGCGCACAGACAAGGAGACGGTGCGGGCGTTGCGGGGCCTGCTGCTGGGGCGGCGGCGGCAGCAACACCAACACCACCACGCCGCCGAAACCAGCGCGGGTGCGGGCGAGCCCGGGCAGCCGCCCACCGACAAGAAGAAGGATTGATGTGTCGCGCAAGTCTCAGCCCGTTGCAGAGTTTCATGAGAGGCTTCCTTGGGGGGGCCAGGCAAAATCTGTGCAAGCGCCTGCTCCTGTCGTGCAGCGACGTAACGCACCGCGCGCGCAAAGCCCTCCTCCTGCGATTCATCCCCGGCTCCTGTCTCGGCAAGAACAGCTACGCGCGCGCCGCACGCACAACAGCGACAACGAGAGGAAGAGGAAGCCCGACCATCGAAAAGCTACAGCTACATGACCTCCTGGCAGGCACCAGGAGGCTCGCTCGCTTGCACGCATCACTCCTGCTCGACGGGTGCTCTACAGTTTGATCAGGGCTTGCCGCCGCCGCCGCGTGCGTTGGATGCGCCGTCGACGGAGCTGGTCACGGGCGCACCCGCGCCGGTCACGAACGGATGGCGCAACAGGTCGCCTGCCGAGGGCCGGGCGTGCGGGTCGTAGCGGAGGCAGCAGTCGAGAAAGTCGCGCGCCAGCGGCGAGGCGAAGGCCGGGCGCGGCGGCCCTTCCGCGTTCTTGGCGATCTGGAACATGGCCGTGAGCGCGTTGTCCAACTGCGGGCACGAGAGACGCACAGCGCGTGAAGGCGTCAAGCCACAGGCCTCCAGCGCGCGGCTTTCGCCCGACCGGGCCCGCGCCGCAGACCGCGGCTGCTGCGAGCCTCCCTCCACTCACGTTGGGCCAGGGGTGCTTGCCGGTCAGCATCTCAATCACGGTGCACCCGAGCGACCAGATGTCGGCCTTGTGGTTGTACCCGGTGCTCTTGATCACCTGCGCCAACGCCGCAGCACGCCCGCGCACCGCCGGGCTGGGTCCAAGCAAGCTCATCGCGGCGAAGTCGTTTTCCCCCACAGAGTTTCGGCCCCACCAGGCTCTGCGCCGCACCTCTGGCGCCATCCAAAACACGCTGCCTTTGATGCTCTTCATGCCGTCGGTGATGGTGTCGGAAGAAAAGGCCTTGCTCGCGCCAAAGTCGGCCAGCTTGACCACGCCGTCGCGCGTCACCAGCACGTTGCCGCCCTGCGCGATGCGCGCGCAACGCGGCACCAGCACCCCCACGCACCTGTTGAGCGCCCACAGCGCCTCGACGTGTCTGCAGCCTCCGAGCCGCGGGCGTCAAGCGACACCCGGCGCGCCAGGTTCGCGCGTCGCCAAGCCTTGAGGAGCTCACCTTGAGATCGCGGTGCACCACACGCTCCGAGTGCAGGTACTCGAGCCCGAGCAGCAGCTGCCGCGTGTAGTTGCGCACCAGGTCCTCGGAGAAGCGCCCGAAGCGGTCGAGCATGCTCGCGATGGACCCGCCCGGCACGTACTCGAGGAAGATGTAGAGCGTGTAGGCGCGCGCGTCAAAGTGGTGGTCCACGTACCCCACCACGTGGCGGTGCGACAGCTTCTTGTACAGCTCGAGCTCCTGCGTGGGAGCAGGAGCCACCAGGGGCACGCACGGGGCACCGGCACGCGAGTCGCACGCCGGGCGATGCGCGATCCACGGTCTGCAGCGATCGCCTCGGTGCGACTCCCACAGGAGGCATCCCCACCACGGGTTGACGCAGGAACCAGCACCGGCGAGCACGACCGAGCGCCCTCCTGAAGGTGTCTCTCACCTGCGTGAGCTCCTTGAGCTGCGCCAGCACCGCGTCGCGCATGCCGTTGTTGCGCACGAGCAGCTCGAGCACCTTGACCGCCATGAGCCCACCCGTCTGCTGGTTCAGCCCCGCATACACCTGCGCACCGCACCGCACCGCACCGCACGCCGCCGCCACGCACAAGCAACGCGTCATCGCGAGGACTGGGCATCCAGCTGCGCATCCACGCAGGTCGTGCGTCAAGCAGGCGGGAAGGGCAGGGTGGGCAGGGCCTGTGCGTGCGCAGTGCTCACCCGGCCGTACGACCCCTCGCCCAGCAGCTCGCCGCGCGTCCACTGGATGCCGCCCGTCTGCAGCTCCACGCTGCGGTTGAACATCTGCATGGCACGCAGCTGAAGCGCCTCGGTGGACGTCATGCGCCCAGCCACCTGCGGCGAGGCAACGCACAGCACAGCACACCCCCGCACCTCAGCCCGCAGTCGCGCACCATTGTCTAGCAGCGAGAGAGAAGCAATGATCGCAATCGGCTCGTGTTGCCCCGCCCACCTGAGCCATGAGCGCCTGCGTGGCCTGGGAGATGCGCTGCGGGTCCGTCGCCACCTCTGGCGTCATGAGCATCGTCGGCGTGGCCCGGCCCGCCAGCATCGCCCCCGCCGCCGCCGCTCCGCCGCCGGCGCCCGCACCGCCAGCGCCGGCGCCCGGCGCGGCGGCCGTGCTGTGCCGCATCTGCCACTGCGCGTCGGGCAGCGCCAGCGGCGCCAGCCACCCGCCCACGCCGTCGCCGCCGCCGTCGCCGCCGCCGCTGTGGCCGCCGTCGCCGCCGTGCGACGCCGTCAGCCGCCCGCCGTCGCCTGCCTTGCCGCCGCCGCCCGCCGCCGGGTGCGGGCTGTGCGCCGCCGCCGCCGCCGCACGCTTGCGCTGCAGCGACGCGTTCATCGGCGACTGCGGAGGGCTGTGGTCGGCCACCAGCGGCGGCGGCGCCATCACGTCGCCCGACACGTCCAGCGGCGCGATGCTCAGCCCGGCCGAGGGGCGGCTGCCCCGCGAGGTGGAGCCGACGGCGCCACCGCCCAGCAGCGCCGAGGCGCCGCTGCGCGCCGCCACGCCGCAGCCGGCGGCGTCGTTGAAGGTGGGCTCGCGGCCCAGCGAGAGCTCCTCGTGGGCGCCGATGAGCAGCGCCGCCGCGTCGCTGGCGCCGCGGTCCGCCGCCGCCGTGATGACGGCGGTGCCGTCGTGCGCCGCCGGCTGCGGCGCGCTTGCGAGCGGCGGCGCGTCCAGAGCGGCGTCGGGCGCGGCCAGTCCCAGCTCGGCAGCGCCTGGGGCGCTGAGGCTGCGTGCGTGCTGGGAGGAGGTGGAGGCGGAGACGGCGTGGGAGGCGGCGACGGCGGCCGATGGGTTGGCGAACGGGCCGTTGAGCGCGGCGGCGGCGGCGGCCGCCGAGCCCGCCGTGGTGGGCGGGCTGTTGAACGTGATGTGCTGCTGCTGCTGCTGCTGCGGGGCGGTGGCGAGCTTCTGCGGGGAGGGCGAGGGCTGCTGCGGGTGCGGCGAGCCCTGCGCGCAGACAGTCGCAGCGCGCCGGCAGGGCGTTTGGCACAGGGTGTCTGGGGAAGCATGCAAACATGAGAGCCCGCTCGCGCGCAGGGAGGGGCGTGCGTCATGACCGCACCCTCCCGCACCTGCAGCGGCGGGTTGCGGTGGATGTCGACGCCGAAGCGGAAGCGCGGCGTGGTGGGCACGGCGGCGGCGAGCTGCACGTTGCGCGGCGACGAGGCGGCGCTCGCCGCGCCGCTGTTGCTCCCGTTGCCGCCGGCGCCGCCCTGGCTGAAGCTCGCCATGCGCTGCATCAGCAGCGCCGCCATGTTGGCCGTCGGCAGCTGCCCGCTGCCCTGAGGCTGGTTGACCGAGCACTGCCGCGACAGGCCCGACAGCCCGTTGCCGGCGCCGCCGCCGGACGGCGCGGCGCCGCCCGCCGGCGACAGCGCGCCGGAGGAGGGCGAGTTGAACGACGCTTGCTTCACAAGCACCTGCAGCGCCGGGACCTGAGGACGCTGCACCTGGCTGCCCCCTGATGCCGCCGCCGCCGATGCCGCCGATGCCGTCGCGCCGCTGCCAAAGCCCTTGTGAGCGGCTGCCGCCGCGCCCGATGGCGTGCCCGGTTTGCTGCCGCCCGTCGCGGCAGCGTTGAGGCGGCCCGAGGTGCGCTCGTGGTAGGCCTGCAGCAGCGAGCCACTGGCGGCGTTGACGCCGCCGAGCGCCACCGCCGCGCCGGCCGCGAGGGGCTGGGCGCCTGGCGGGTTGGCGGGCTGGTTGAAGGGCAGCGCCTGCGGCGGGAAGTGGTTGGGCAGCCCGCTGCACTCGCCGGTGCTCGAGTGGCGCCACACGATCTCCTGGTCCTCGTCCTCGAACGCGTGGATGATGTCCTACAGGGCACCATCGAGGGCAGCACAACCAAGCGACGTCGCAGGTCAAGTTGATCGAGTGGGAGGCGCGAAAGAGCGGCGCAAGAGGGGGAACGGAGAGAGCGCGAGACGGAGGCGCACCTGGAGGTTCGCGCCCTTGGACAGCTGCCTGCGCACGCCCTTGGGCAGCTCGAGCGGGGGCGGGGGCGGCATGGCTGCTCGGTCCTCCTGGTCCGACATGGGCGACGCGAGCGTGGAGGCTTGCGTGACGGTGCGCGCCGGCGGGGACTGGCTCGTGGGAACCGGGCCTGCAGCGAGCAACGACACACGATGCGCGCAGTCCAGTTCGCTCGCACTTAGTCCCTGGATCAGCGCGCCGAGCCCTGCCTGGCGGCGGAAAGGACTTCGCACTCACTGTCGTGGGACGGGTGGCTGCTGATGGACGCCTCCTCGGCCGCCAAGGTGCGCGCGCGAAAGCTGCGCGACCCTGGCCCCCCCGGCGGCTGCGGCACCAACCCCATGCGCGGGGGCGCCGCTGCCGCCGCACCACCACCACCGCCGCCGCTCGCGCCCGCCGCCGCCGCCACATCGCCGTTTCCAACGCCTGGCGCGGACGGCACGAGCTCCAGCCCCGCGCCCAGCAGCTGCTGCGCGAGCTGTGACCCGCCCGACGGGCTCAGCGTGATGTCGAACGCGTCGCCGTCCGCCGGCCGCGGCGCCGAAACCGTCGGCTGCAGCGCCACGCCGCCTCCCCCTCCTCCTCCGCTGACGTTTGGCGCGCCGGCCAACCCAAAGAGCTGCTGCAGCAGCAGCGGGTGGCTCGACGCGAGCATGGCCGGCGTGTCCCCGTCGTGCGTCTTGATGCTGCGGACGCGCGGAAAAGCGAGCGCAACGCCCGCGCGAGGTTGGCGCCCTCACTCGTGCAATCACGCGCCGTGTACGCCAACGAGTCCAACGCGTCGTCGCAGAAGTGGGCCAGATGGAAAGCACTCGGCGCACTCACTGGGCGTCGGAGCCGGCCTCGAGCAGGATGCGCGCCGCCTCGGTGTGCCCGCCGGCGCACGCGTAGTGCAGCGCCGTGTACCCGGCAATGTCGCGCGCCGCCACGTCGGCGCCGCCGCCCTCGAGCAGCAGCGACACCATGGCTGACTCGCCCCACGCCGCCGCGTGCAGCAGCGGGGGGCCCTGCGCGCGCCGCGATGGCAGGCAAGGGTGGTGTGTGCGATCCAGCTACGCGCGCTGCAAGCGGCGGCGCGTGCGGCATGCACTGCGGTGCGGGCGGGGCGGCGCGGGACACCGTCCAGCTCACCTGGGACATGTGCCCTAGGTTGGGCTCTGCGCCGGCGGCCAGCAGCGTGCGCACCATGCCCAGGCTGTTGATCATGACGGCCTCGTGCAGCGGCGTTCGGCCCGTCACGGCGTGCCTGTCGTTGATGCCTGCGTGCGCGCGCGTGCGCGCGCACCACCCCACCCACGCGCAGCATCCATCCTTTTTCTCCTGCTCCTGCTGGATGCTCTGCCACAGCAGCAAAGCGAGCTCCGCATCCCACGGCACACCGCGCGTGCACGCCACCCAGAGGTGGCAAGCCGGCCGCAGCCAGCAGCGCAACCCAGAGGTGGCAAGCCGGCCGCAGCCAGCAGCGCAGCGACCCTCGCTCACCCGCCACGCCTCCGTTTGGAGGCCGAAGGTACTCCAAAGTCTCGCGGAGCCGCCCCTCGTCCCGCGACCGAACAGCGTCCATCAGCACCTGCATGCACACATCAGCGCCGCCACGCACACCGCCCCTACCATCCTCCGCCAGCTCACCTCCTGCCATGCACCCGCCTGGGGCGAACCAAGCCCCCAACGCGGTCCTCGCAATGCAGACTTGCAGCGCTGCGTCTGCCCAGCCGCAAGCCACCGCCGCCGGCCGCGTAGAAGGCAAGGGGTCGGGGGCGGCGGGAGCGTGTGCTCACCTGAACGGCCCGCGTGCGCCCGCTGTTGGGCCGGCTGTTTGGCGTGTGCGTGGGCGACCCCGAGGCCGTCGTGGCCAGCCCCAGCGCCGCCGCCGTGACGCCGCTGCCGCTGCCCAGCGCCGACGCCACGTCCCACCGGCCCGACCCGCTCGGCACGCTGCCCACCGACACGCCCGGCTGCTGCTGCGCCGCGCTGGAGTCGGACAGCAGAGCGCTGCTCGCGCCCGCCGCCGGCTCTGCGCAGCAGCGCAGGCGCGCAAGCAGCAGCACGCACAGCACGAGCCGTGGCTCTGGGCCGCGCTGTTTCGTCCCTCGTGCGCACTCCTCCTGCGGGTGTGGGCGTCCCGTGGGCCCAGGGCGACCGCGAGAGAAGCGACGCCGCTCGCTCACCTCCCGCCCGCGTTTCCCCTGCGATGGCGTTGGCCAGCGAGCGCCTGCGCGTTCGGATGGGCGGCGACCCCACCCGCCCCATCCCGCCGGCGTCCTCGGGTGGCCGCGGCCACATGCCGGGCAGCTGCGCGGCCAGGCCCTCGCCCGCCGGCATGGTTGGGGTTGAGGGCTGCGTGCCCGAGTCGGCGCCGCTGTGGCTGCCCGTCTGCGGCGCCACGCGCAGCGCTGAGACGGCGGGGGCGAGCGTGCCGGCGCCGCCGCCGCTGGCATGGTGGTGGTGGTGGTTGTGGTGCGCGCTGGAAGCTGCGCCGGCCGAGGCGAGCGGTGACGTGACGCGGCGCGAGGGCGGCGTGCCGTTCGCGACGCCTGCGGCACAGAATTGCGCGGCGCGCCACGCCAAGCGTGAGGCAGGGCGCGAGCGTGCCCGTGGCCACCTCCCCCCTTGGCATGGTTTGCTCGGCATTCCACGTGTCCCCTGGCGTGCGCTGCGGCCCCCCTGTTGAGTAGCGCACCTGCATACTGCAGCTGGTCGCTGAAGGGCGGCGACAGCGCGCTGTGGCGCGGCAGGCCGGGCCGCGGCGGCGTGGACGGCTCTGGCGGCCGCTGGTAGGCCTGCCCGCCCTGCGAGTCCGGCCGCTGCTGCTGCTGCTGCACGGCGGCGGCCGCCGCGCCGGCGGCGAGGTTGGAGGCGGACGCGCTGTTGATCCAGGGCGCCGTGCGCAGCGGCTCGTGAAGGTGCGAGAGCAGCGCGGCGGCGGACTGAGAGTCGGGCGCCGAGGTGGTGCGGCGCCCGGTGGGCGAGTAGGGCTGTGCGCCTGCGTGGAGGGGGACGTGGGACGAGGGGGCAGGGCACACGCCATGGAGCAGGAATGGGGGGGCCGTGCGCGACGGCGCAGCGTGCGCAGCGGCTGGCTCACCTGCGGCCGTGGGTTCGGCGCCCCGTGCTGCGGCGATGGCTGGGTCCTCGGCTGTGGTCCTGCGGTCCAGGATGGAGCCTGGCGGCTGCAGCGTGTCGCTGCTGAAGCGGCTGGTGCGGTGCAGCAGCGACGCCGCGTTGGGCGAGGGCGGCAAGGCCGGCAGGGCGCCCGGCGCGTACGCCGACGCCGAGCGCTTGCGCTGCTGCTCCGAGGGCGTGGGGCTGGAGGCCTGGGTGCGCAGCTGCTGCAGCTGCGCGGCGTGCACACGCAGCACTGGCGGGCGCGTGGTCGCCCGGGGTCCTGGCGCGCAGCAGTCTGCTGCAACACCAGCGCCCTTGTGCACGTATCGCTGCCGAGACACTGTGGCTGCTTCCTAGCAAATCGTGAGGGCACCAACTCCCACATCGCCATCAGTCGGCCACGCACCTTGAGCAGCGACTTGCTGTCCGCGTCGTGCAGCTCCTGCACCGCTGCAGCGTACACCTCTGTCGGCCTGCGCGCGCGTTTGCGCATCCAGCACGCGTTTGGAGACTCTCTCCACGAGTACGACGGCGACCTGCAGCTGCTGCTGCAGAGAGAGGAGCGAGGCAGCGTGCATTGCCGCACGCACTTGGGGATGCGGCTGGGCGTCAGCCCCTCCGTCGGGCGCTGGCTCGCGCTGGCCGAGCGCAGGAGGCTGCGCGCCGGGCCATCAGCGCCCACGCCCACGACCTGCAGGCTGCCCGCCGCCGCATCAGCAGCGCCACCTCGAGGTCCGAGAGGTGGCCTCCGGACCGCTGCGGCCAGTGGGTGCGCAAGTCCTCGTGAGGGGAAAGTGCTTCTCTCTCGCGCGCCAGAGCGACGACAGCAACACCAGCGACTCCCAACAAGCCGGGAAAAGAAGAACGACGTGGCATTCAGGCCTGGCGATGGCGTCTTTCTTGCTGGTCTGCTGGACGCCATCGCTGCCGTGCTGCCGTGCGCAAATGACGCTCTGCCCAGCCC
>VFQP010005003.1_pt1 | contig 11858 bp, 17 predicted proteins | sample 3512351 | NCBI WGS metagenome assembly VFQP01 (sample SAMN10412372, study PRJNA504923) | tailings metagenome | isolation source: Relicate 1 Philex TSF1 revegetated site | place: Philippines: Tuba, Benguet | collected 2017-08-29
TGAGGGGGGGGCCGCGGACGGGGTAAAGCGGAAGGGTGCGTGCGTCTTGCACGGACGGAACGGGCCTTTGCCCGCACCAGGCTGGCGCTGGGGTCTGGCTTCACGCCGGGGGTCCCAAAGCTGGCTGCCCTGGCCGCAGCCCCAGCCTCCTCGACATGGCTGCCATGCGCCGCCCACTCGCACGCCTCGACAGCAGCTAGGGCATTCTATCGCCCAGGATCGCGCAGCGGCGGAGGAGCGGGAGCGCCGCCCGCCCCGCCCGCCCGCAGGCCCCGCGCTGCCCTTCGTGGTGCTGCTGCTGCGCCTGGCCAGCACGGCGGGCCTGCCCCGCCCCAAGCCCCACGCGGCGGCCGCCGAGGGCACCGAGGGCCGCGCGCTGGCGCCCACCCTGCCCGTCGTGGCCGCCGTGGCCTACGCCGCCGTCACCGGCACGCGGATGCTCATCTACGGGGCCCACCTGGCCGTGCAGCAGGTGTGTGTGTGTGTGTGTGGGATTTTGCATCTGTTTGGACACCTCGGCGGGGCCGGAGCCCAAGTACCGGGCGTATCAGATGTCTCGCAGCACAATTTGGTGTGCGCGCGCGCGTCTGCGAGGGGCCCAGGCGAGCTCTTGCATACCTGTGGCGTGCGGCCACACAGAGGGAGCACGCGCGCGCGCACACATCCGTGCGGCAGCTGCCGGCCGCGCACATACTCGGCGAAGGGGTTTTGAGGGCGGGCGCCGGCTGCAACCGCCGCAGCGCGCACCGCGCACCCAGGCTCTGGGGACTGCCACGCCCAGCGCCTGCACCCACGCTCGCGCCCATCAGAGGCGCAGCGCCCCACCCCCTGGCGTCTTTTGCGCGCGCGCAGGTGCTGCTGCGGCGGGCCCGGGAGGCGGCGGCGCCCGGCCACGTGGCCCAGCTGGTGCCCGCTCAGCTGCTGTCCGACCACGTGCTGCTGGGCGCCTCGGTGGTGGCCTGCCTCCAGGTGCGCGCTGCATCGTCGTTGCCCTGGGCCTGCCTCAGCGCCAGCCTGAGCAATTGCGCGGCGGCGCGGTCTGCAGCGCTCGGGCCCGCAGCCAGCGCGCAGAACCGGTGCACCCAAGAGGCGGGTGGCGTCTGGTTCTGCCCAGGCTGCCTCCTGCACGTGCTGCTGTGCGCCGGCTGGCGGCGCGCGCGACCCCGCCCACAGGCAACGTCAAGGCGTCACGCTGCGTTACGCCAGAGGATCAAGGACTGCGTGCGGGCGCGCCCGCCCGCCTGTGCTACCGCAGGCAGAGCTGGTGTGCGGCGTGAGCGACGCCGTCAAGCTGGCGGCGCAGCGCACCGCCTCGGACCTGCGCCTGCTGGCGGCGGCCGCCGCCGTGGTGCTGGGCGCGGCGCTGCTGGCGCTTGTCAGCGCCGACATGCACTTTACGGCGCGGCTCTTCCACGAGCGCGGCGAGACGCTGGCGGCGCTGCTGGCGGGGCTGGCGCTCTTCCAGGTGAGGACGTCGCTGTGCGGGAGGGTGGTCGGCGGCCAGGCCTCTTTTTCCCACACGGAATGCTTGCAAGGCATCGCCCACGCCACCCGCAGTCGGCAACAAAGAACCCCCTCAGAACCCCCCTCATGCCAACTCGATCCCCTCACCGTCCCTGCCACCCGGCCATGCGAGGGAACAAAAAGGCGCAGTGGTGGATCGCGCGTGGTGTGATCGAGCAGCAGGACAGATGTGATGAAAAGGCCGCAAGGGCCGGGCACGTGGTGTGCGTGCGTGTTTCTCTGGGGCAACGCAGCGCACGCTGGTGCTAGCGGTTGTGTGGGAGCCTGTGCGCGCTCGCAGGTGCCTCTGCTGCTGGGCGTCCTGCTGTTCACCACGGCGCCCACCCCTCCGAGTTCCCGCGCAGCGTCTTGATGTGCCCCCCCCCTCCTCGCACACGCACACACATGCAGCAGCATCCCATCTTCTGTTTCCACAGCGTTCGGCAGGAGAGGCAGCCATCCTGTGGAAAGGCGTGGTGGAAAGCGCGTGGTTCCTAATCCTTTTTCCGACCGACTGTAGCAAAAAGTTCTGCTTCCGGGCGACGTCGAGAGGGCCAAGGCAGAAGGGACAAAGCGGGAGAACACCCTGGAGAACAAGTTTTGATGAGCCAAGAACAGGCAGTGTGTGAGCAGTGCTCCAGAAGGACAGCAAAGAGGGAACGAGAAGATCAGAAGAGCGCGAGTTCGGCGTGCAGGACATTCACCCCATCACGTGGTCAGCGCTTTGCTCCTAGTCAGTTCGGTCCCCCCTCCTGCACGGGCTCCCTCACCCCTGCCGCCGCCGCCTCCCCCGCAGCAGGTGGGGCGTCCAGCGCACGCAGCTTGGGCTTGAACAGCAGCGCGCCAGAGCTGTCCATGCGGAACATACCGCACTTGGTCTGCCCCACGATGACGCCTCCAGGGCCGCCGCCCTGGCCTGCCTCACCGGACGCCGAGGGTGCCGCGGCCCCGAACGAACCGGCGCGGACCCCGGGCGGCATCCACGGCATGTGCCCGCTGGCGCCCGCCCGCGATGCCGTCTCAGCCGCGGGGGAGCCTGGCGCGCTCGAGCCCGACGAGAGGACCTGCCAGGCAACCGGCGCTGCTGAAGGGGCCTGCTGCCCTCCTGCTGCAGGGCCGTCACCCTGAGCCGCTGGGAGTGGGTCAGCCAGACGCCCCGAGGCGCTGCTTGCGCTCGCTGCGCCCGTCGACCCCGCGGCCGCCAGCACGCCGTCGATTTGGGTGTGCTGCTGCTGCGGCGCAACGGCGCGTGGGCTGCCGTCCGACGACGCCGGCGCCCTGGCGTGCTGCTCCTGCGGCGCCAGGCGTGACGTGGGCAGCCGCGCCGGTGGCATGGCGGAGGCTGGCGCAGGCCCAGAGCCGCCCCAGCGGGGCAGGAGCATGGGCGCTTGCGCGCCAGGGCCGGCGCCTCCGCCGGTGCTGCGCAGGCTGTGCTGCTGCGGCGACGGGCCGCTGGGGCTGTGCGTTCCGGCCGCGGCAGCCGTGTCCACTGTGCCGGACGCGTGCAGCATCACCGCGTGCAAGTCGCCCGTGAGACTGGTTGTGAGGTCAAAGGAGGCGGCCATGGACGCCCCAGCCACGTTGATGAGCGGAGGAGCGTGCTCCTGGGGCCCGGCCCTGCGGGACGTGTGGAGAGCACGGTGCAAACGGCAGGCGCACCCGGTGGCTTCTTGGGTGAGCCACAGGCACGCCAGGACGAGCAGGGCCAGTGTGGGATTTGCCGAGCGCACCAGCGGCCGCCACGCACCTGCAGCCGGGAGCTCCGACCCAGCAGTGCACGAGCCTGACGAGGCCCGGCACGCCCTTGAGCTCCGCCTCGCCCAGGTCGTCGCCGCACACGTCGTTGGACGCGAGCAGATCTGCGCCCCGACGAGCAACACAGCATGGCTTCACCAGTGTGAAGGACGAGGAGTCGACCAAAGGGGCACCGAAAGAGCGCGCGTCAAGCAACGAGCCGCTCCTCAGTTTACCGTGCGAGGACGCAAAGCTCCACGCCGTGCCCGTCATGAGCACCTCGCCGGGCTGGCACTGCGCCGCGACGCGCGCCGCGCGGTTCATGGCCTTGCCGCGGTAGTGCAGGCGGCCGCTGTGCACGTGCAGGCTCGCGAGCACCTTGCCCACGTCGATGCCGACCTTGACCTGCACGCCGGGCAGCATGCGCCGCGCCAGACGCGCGTCGGCCACGCGCTGCGTGTGCTGTGCAGCACGCAGGGCGTTGAGCGCCGCCAGGCGCTCCGCCGCCGCCGCCGCCCTCTCCGCCGCCTCCTCCTGCTGCGCGTGCCAACACAGCAAGGCGCGGGCGGGGTGGCGCCCCTAACGAAAAGGGCCAAGGCAGGTCTGACGTGGGGTCGGAGGACGTGTCAGAGCATCTCACCTCCATCAGCAACTGGACCTGTGATGCGCTGCCGCGCCCGCTGTGCGTGCTGTCGACCAGGGAGGACGAGCCGCGGCGCACTGCTGCGGTGATGGACGTCTTGAAGGCGCGGACAGCGGACGACCGCGATAGTGCGTCGGAGATGTACTTGACCACGCTGGGCCTCCGCGCATCAGCATTGCTGGCAGGCTGCAAGCTGGCCGCCGCTGCGCTCCCAGTCTCCGAGCCCTCGAGCGCACGGAGCCTGTCGACGCGCCGCGGCCGCGGCGCCGTGGCAACCCGCACGGGCTGCTGCTGCTGCTGCTCGATTGCATCCTCGCTGAAGCGCCGCCGCGCCTGCTGCGCGTCGTCGCCAGCCTCGCCCATGCTGTTGGTGGATTGCCGGTCCGCGACGGTCGAGCTAGCGCGGCGCGCAAAGGCGCCGCCGCTGGCGCGCGGCGGGCTGCTGGGGCCCGGGGCCGGCGGCATGTCGTGGTCCATGGCCAGGTGGACCCGGCGCCAGGGCACTGCGCTCCCCTGCTGGGGACGCCCTACGGCGCGCCCGCCGTGGCCAGACAGGCGGGAGCGCGCAGCACTGGCGTCGCTCGCTGCTGTGGCTGAGCTGATCTCTGCTGCTGGAGGGGGCGGCGCTGGCGGCGGAGCGGCAGGCGGGAAAGCTGGGGGGGCCGGAGGGGTCCACGCCGTCGCGTCGCCACGCCTGACCAGGAGGTCACCGAAAGGTGCGCTGACCGTGTTGGAGGTGCGCGAGCTCATGGCGCTGGCCACCCACTCGGCCGAGTGGCCTTGCCGCATCAGGTGTGCCACCGCGCTCGAGTGCTGGAAGCCAGCTTGAGCGCCGTGGTTGTGCGGGGAAGGCTGAGGCGCGGCAGCGTCGAGCTCCTCAAGGCGGGCGCGGGGCGGGCTGGGGTTGGCCCACGGCGCCGGGGCGTCGGGGTCGCACTGGCAGGCCTCGTGCGACTGGAGCACCTCTGGCCACTCCTGCGATGACCACGCAAGCGAGCCGGCGCAAACGTCTGACGCACCGACACCGAGGCTCTGGCGCGCGGCGCCTCCTGCCACGCTTGTCGCACCTGCTCCAGGAGCAGCTGGTTGCAGCGGATGCCCCACAGCGCTGCCTGCGCCGGGTGCTGGAAGGCCGCCAGGATGAGCCCGTCCGCCACCTCGATGGGGTAGCCCTCCTGCCTGCACATCTCCGAGAGGCAAATTCCCTGCGGGCGGCAGAGCGTGGCGCAGGTTGACGCGGTGCAGAACGCTCACGCGCGCAGTTGAGGAAGCCGCGCGCGCTCTGCCGAGCTGCAAAGCTGCGGCGAAGGCGCCGCACCTGGAGCAGGGTGAGCGCCTGCCTTGCCTCGGCGGGGCAGTCGGTCAGCATGCCCGCAGCGCCGACGATGTAGAGGAACGACACGGTGATGTGGCCGACGGGCGCCGCCAGTGTGCCCAGCGCCTGCTGCGACACGTTGCGGGGCCGCACCAGCCACGGCAGGCGCCCAGGCAGGCTGCTCGGCACGGCCAGGTAGAGCGGGCATGCGCTGCTGCCTCCCAGAGCCGGCGCGCCGCCCTTGTTCTGCTGCAGCTTGTCCAGGGTGTAGTCGCCATGGTACAGCACCAGCGCGTTGATCGTGTCGCCGGCCGTGGGCTGCGCTGCGCCGATTGAGGCGCGGCCAGTTGATTCGCCGGGCCGCCTGCGAGCGAGCAAGAGCGGCGGCGGGCGCGCACGGATCACGCGCAGTCTGCTGGGTCCGCTGCTGGGTCAATCTCTCGGCCAAGAGCAGGCACACCCAGGCAGCGCCAGCCGACCCCCCCACCTGATCATGTCGGCGCTTGCGCGGTTCGGCGCGTGGCCGCTGGCGCTGATCTTGTTCATCAGCCGGTCGAGGTGCTCGGCGCTGTGGAGCAGCGAGTGCGGCAGGCGCACGAACGCTTCGGAGCTGAGCAGCACGCCGCCGCCCGCCGCCGCGTCGGCCACGGCCCGCGCCATGTCCATGGCCGGGCCCGCGTACAGCGTGCGGCCCGTCGCTGGGTCGTGCACCACGTCCGCCGGGTGGTCGACGCCTGTGTGGATGCCCATGCGCACGCGCAGGCCGCGGAAGATGACGCACGCGCGAACGCCCTCGCGCTGCGCCGTGGCCTCGCGCACGCGCGGCAGCACCAGACCCAGCTGCTTGCCCACCGTCAGCGTCTGCCCGTGCCCGGGCGCCGCCGCCACCAGCCCCCCCGCGCCCGCGCCGCCGCCGCCCTCCTCCTCCTCCTCTTCGTCAAAGCCGGCCGCGAGGTCCGCGCTGGCGGGCGCCTGCAGCGCGTCGTTGCTGTCGGCGCTGGGGTCCACCGGCGGCTCGGCCTGCACGTCCATGCTGGGCCGCACCTTGCCCCACATCCCCCTGCCCCCAAGCAGCGCCGAGCGGCTCTTGGAGCGCGGCGCCAGCAGCTCGATGCCGCCGCTCAGCTGCTGGTGCTCGCCCTGCTGCGGGGCGACGGCACTGCCCAGGTTGGCAAAGCTGGCCATGGAGCGGGACAGCGAGAAGGACTTGGTCTTGGTGAGCTTGCCACGGGGCTTTGCGTGGGGCGAAGCGCCGGGCCCCGCAGCTGGCGAGTGCGGGTGCGCGGTGCCGGCGGCGGCGGCGGGCACGGGGCCCTCGTAGTGGTCGAGCAGCACGTGCACGACGCGCGCGTCCGGGTTGATGAGCACCTGTGGGGCGGGGCGCGGTGCACGTGGGGGTGGAGGCGCAGCAGTTGCAGGTGGCAGGGTCCGCCTGGCCAGCTGGCGCTGGGGCGTGTGCCCCGGGGGCCGGGGTGCACCGCCCGCTCAAACTCACATGCGTGGGCCAGGGCACCTCAAGCAGTGCCAGCTGCACGTCGCAGGCGAACTTGAGCGCCAGGGCAGGGTTGGGGAAGGCGACGATGAAGGCGTCGCCCTCGGTGCCGCTCTCGTAGCCCTGGTGCTTGGCCATGGCTGAGCGGAAGCACGCGTCGTGCAGCCGCATGCACTCGTCCATCACGTCTGTCGGCAGCATCTCCCTACGGGGTGCGCACACACACACACACACACGTTAACGTCACGCGAGGCGCTCGCGGCGTGCGTCCAGCGCGAGGGAAGGGGCCCAACGGGACGCACCAGAGGCTGGTGCTGTTCTGCACGTCAGACAGCAGCAGCGTGGTGTCGGGGCTGGCGCCCGGCGCGTTGCTGTCCGCGAACGCCGCCGCCGCGCCGCCCTTGCCCTCGCCGTCTTCCGCGTCGTCGTCCTCCTCCCCTTGCGGGGGCTGCCCGGCGCCCAGCAGGCCCAGCACGGCGCGCAGCGCGGTGCCCAGCCAGCCGCTGCCGCCTGGGGCGCCCGCGGCCACGCCGTCCTCCAACGTGGCTGCCCTACGCGCCGTCGCCGCTGACGTGGCAAAGGCCAGGGCGACGAGGGCGAGCAGCGCGAGCATGGCCACGGCCGAGGGCACGGCGATGGCCGCCGTCACCTGCGCCTTGGACAGCCCGCTGCAGGCCGGGGCGCCTCCGCCGCCAGCGCCATCCTGCACGCAGCAGAAGCTCGTGGAGGCGTCAGTGCGGCGCTCCCCATTTGGTGGTGCCCAGGCGGTACGCCCGCCCCAGGCGCCTCTCACCTCAGACGACGCGGCAGACAGAGCAGAGCAGGCGCCCCTTGGGTCGGTCAGCGCGCTGAGAAGATCCAGCTGGAGCTTTGCGGGGTCCAAGGCGGCCGGCGTCGTGGGGCGGTCGCTACGGCCATGCGGGGGTGCGGCGCACGCGCCAGAGCACGGAGCAAGGTCACGGCACCCTGGCAGAGGTGTGTAAGAGGTGCTTGCCGCGCACCTAGCGCCGCGTGGCGCGTGGTGGTGGATGCCGTGCTTGAGTGCCGTGCATTCCACTACGATGAGGTGGCGCGCCTCCTCACCACCTGTGTGGACGAGCGCGCGGGCTCACCTGGACGACGTGCTGCTGAGCATCGCCACGACGCGCTGTAGCAGCAGCTCGGCGCATCTCTCCGAGTCGGCGCTGGCGCTCGTGGCTGCCAGAGCAGCCAGAGGCGCGGCGCCGACCAGCGCCACCACCACCGCGAGTAGCAGCAGCACCATTCGCGTCATCATGGCCTCTCTCCATCATGCATCACGTTCCATCGTCCCTCTGCTATGCCCCTCTGCCGTGCCGTCGATGTTGACCCAACGACCGCAAAGCAGACACCTCATGCAGGCAGGACACGGAGACTCTCCCGACGAACGTTGTTCACGAAGCCCTTGGCGTATCCATGCGGCGTGAGTACACAGGGTGCGCGTGGAGCGGTACAGGGCGGCCCAAACAGGGCAAGGCGAAAGGTGAGGCGGGTCGTTGCCGAGTGCTGCCAAAACTCCACAGGAGGAGGACAGGAAGAGGAAGCGAGCGGGGGCCAGCTTGTGAAAGGCGGCCACATCGCGGCGTCATCACGATGAGGCAGAGGGAAGGGGGTGCCAGCCAGGCAGAATCAGCGGCCCCCCCGGACACAGCACAGCAACAGAGGACAGGGCTGACACAGTGCAGAAAAGGACCAACGAGGCAGCGCACGTTCTCTGCGCCATGGTTCTCGTCGAGTGGTGCTGCCAAACACGCGCGGCAGGCAGTGGTGCAGCAGGCTGAGGATCCCTGCTGTGCGGCGCGCCGTGCAGTTCGGCGCAGTCTTCGTGCCATGCGTGTTGATGGGTTGACCGCGCCGCACAGCAGCAGGGAGCACCTGGAAATGCTGCTGCAATCCAAACCATGACGCAGCACATCCAGCGCTCCTCTGGTTTTGCTTCCCAGGCCTCCCATACTCATTTTCCCACGCCTGATAGTGCCACCCCAGCCAGGGTCAACACCGCCACATCATCACACGCGGCCGTCCCTGCTCTCGCGCACGTTGGCCATGGACGCCTCCTCGTCGTGCACGGTGGTGCGGCCCTGGATCTTGTTGTTGACGGCGTGCAGCGCGCCGCCCAGCAGCAGCAGCAGGGCGCCCGCCTGGAGGAAGAGCGCGTAGGCGCCGCCCGCCGCGCCAAACAGGAACAGCCTGCGGCCGGCACACGTTCGTCGCACATGCTGGCGCGTCGAGGGCAGTCCGTCGCTCACGTGGGCAACGCGCGAGGCAGCAAACGGGGGGCGCGCGCGGGCATGCAGCCGTCCCTCACCAGAGCGAGTCCTTGCTGACGTTCACCGTGTTGTAGAACGAGTTCATGCGCAGGCGCGCCTGCGGGCAACGGACGACGGCAGCCAGTGTTCCTTACCCGCGCCGTGCCTCTGATGGTTCGGGCAGAGCCGCAGGCGGCGTGTGACGGCTCACCTGGGCAAAGCCGGCGAGCCGCGGGTCTGGGTTGCTGGCGTTCCAGCAGGGCGTGCTGCCGCGCATCACCGACCCGTCGGTCGAAATCATGTTGGCAAACCTGCGGGCGCCAGAGAGTGCGGTGCGCCGCACCCCAGTGAGCCAAGCGGGGCACTGCGCCTTCGCGCCACTGCCCCCCTCCCCCCGCCAAACACATAAAGCCAGCGGCGCCAGCGCGCCATCATGCGCACGCACCACTCGCGGCGGTTCTGCGCGGCGCCCGAGGCCGTGTCGTTGGTGGTCTCCACGTACTGCAGCAGGGCCGTGCCGGGGGCGATGGGGCTGGGCAGCAGCATGACGCAGTCCTTCTCTCCCGACGGGCACTGCGCGGCGCCACACATGAAGAGGGTGTGAGCGCCGGGTCCGAAAGGGAGCAACAGTGGCGGCGGGGCGGCAAAAGCGCGAGGCGGGCGGCGCGGCGCACCCGGATCTGCGAGATGATGACGAGGCCGCCGCCCACCAGGCTGGTGGCGTTGGCGGTGGAGGGGTCAAACATGACGCTGAGCCCGTCGACGGGGTCCACGGAAAAGACAATGTCGATGGTGGCGGTCTGGTTGAAGGGTAGGAAGGTGCACACGGTCTGGTTCTGCGCGCACCGTACCAAAGCAACAGCACGCAAAAATGCGTTGGCGGCGGTGGGCCCGTCCAGCGGCCTCCGCACGCGCACACACACTGCAATCGGTGAAGCTCGGTGAAGCGTCACGCGCGCACCTTGGCCACCAGGTCGCTGGTGCCGAGCGTGTTTGCCGCGGACGCCACATTGGAGATGTAGCAGCCCGAGCGGGCCAGGCACGTCATGTTCATGGGCGTGGGGCCAAACCCTGCAGGCGCGCGCACCATGACGCGCGCACCATGAATGGCATGGCGTGGTGCGGGTTGCTGCGGCGGTGGACGCGACTGGAGGAGGGCTGGCCACGCGGCTTCTTCTGGGGCTCACCAATGGTCCACTCGGTGCCCACGACCTTGGTGGCCGGCGCGTGCAACCACTGGAGGATCTGCAAGAGCAGCACATGCGCGTGACTCATGATGATCGGCCTCCTTCATGGGCGCAAGGGAGTTCAGGTCCACCACTGGATGAGGCGTGCGCGCGCACCATGACGACGAGGTAGGCAATGGTGGCGCCCCAGACGACGACCGTGATTACGGCGCCCGCCATGGTCGACTCGGTCATTTTCGTGGCGTAGGCGTCCACCTGTGCAGCGCCAAGCCGGAGCACGCGCCCCACGCTTTTGGGGGGCGTGCTGTTGCGCTCTCTACAAGCCGGCACGCCCAGGTCCAGGCCCAGGCCCAGCCGACCCGCGGCAATGCTGCAATGCTGTTGCGCGTGCATGTGCGCGTGCCGTGCTGCTGCTTTGCGCGTGATCATCCTGCGTGATGATTCAGGTCAACATGTCGGGCTGGCGGTGGCTCACCGCCTTGATCTTCTTGATGCTCTTGCTGCCTTCGCCGCGCGTGAGCCTCTTGCTCGCGCCATTGCCGTCCATGGCGCGGTCGAAGAAGCTCGTCGTCGTCCCGTTGGTGCTGTAGGGGCGCTTGGCCCCATTGGCGAACGAGTCGTTGGGGCCGGACTGCTGCGTGGCCAGCGCACCGGCCTTTGTAGCCGCCGCGCCGCTGTAGCTGGTGGTGGTGTTCATGCGCGGCGAGGAGGCCGAGAGGCCCTTGCCGGGCAGCAAGGGGCGTGTGGGCGTGCCTGGGGAGGGCCCCGCCGAGTCGATGCGTGGCATGTCGCTGGCGCTCTGCTGCTGCACCGCCAGCAGCTGCGCGGGCAAGGGAGGCAGCTTCTCCGCCGTGATGCTGGCGCCGCTGTGCGCGGGCGCTGCAGGCACTGGTGCGGCCTGCACGCTCGGTCGTTCGGCGAGGTTGGGGGGCAGCAGCGGAGCCTCGTTGGGTACCGCCATTTTGTTCGCTCGCTGCACAATTGTGTGGTTGAGTTGTGTGTGTGTCTGGGCTCGCGCCGTGCGCCTTTTCTGTTTGGGCGCCCTGGTGGCCTGCTCCTCAGGGTGTGGTTCCTGGGGTCGGGTTGATTGCCGTACGATTGTGGCAGCCACGCCAACCAATACGAAGAAAGGGATGGATAGGGTGATGAGGAGGAGGCAGCCAATCGCGTTGGCCGCGGCGTGCAGCTGCCCGCCTGGCAGGAGGTCCTGGCCCACCACTGGCAGATGCGGCGCCGTGGTGATCATCACCGGTTGAACTCATCTTCCTCGCGCCCTGCTCACGGGGTGATCGTGAGAGGTGCTTGCTGCCCCGTCGGCGGCGGCCCAAGCACAGCGGCGCGCAGCAAGAAAGAGGTGAGAATGGGCGGACGCTTGCGCGCGCACGACTCGTGTGCTGCTCTTGGCGGCGGCGATCGCCGTGATCATCGATCAATGCCGGCCATGATCATGGCCGGCATTGTCAAATGACCACACTGGCTGCCGCTTCAGGGCGTTGCCCGCACCATTCTCACCACGGTGGTCGCGCTGGCGTGCGGCTGTCTCCACGTTGACGCACCGTGACTCAATGGGCGTGGCGGCCAAGGCGCTCTCGCCCCAGGTGGCGCTGGCCACGCAGCCGTCCGGCCCCAACGACTCGTTCGCTGCCAGTGCCAGGGCCAAGCGCCCGCCCCCACAGCACGACCCACGACAGCTCCCTCGCTCTCCCCCGCCCCCCCA
>VFQP010005004.1_pt1 | contig 11857 bp, 14 predicted proteins | sample 3512351 | NCBI WGS metagenome assembly VFQP01 (sample SAMN10412372, study PRJNA504923) | tailings metagenome | isolation source: Relicate 1 Philex TSF1 revegetated site | place: Philippines: Tuba, Benguet | collected 2017-08-29
TACCTGCGCGTGACGGACTTTGGCTTTGCCAAGTCCATCGGCCGCCACGGCGTGACGCGGTCCTTCTGCGGCACGCCCGACTACCTGGCCCCCGAGGTGCTGCTCAACCAGGTGAGGAGCTAGGGTTTTGTGAGCTGCTAGGGTTGTGGAGCAGCGCCGCCTGGGCTCGCGCGTGGTGCTCCAACCACCGGCCTGTCGTGCCTGTGCTGTGCGCGCGCAGGGCCACGGCCTGGCGGTGGACTTTTGGTCGCTGGGCTGCGTCATCTGGGAGACCATTTGGGGCTTCCCGCCCTTCTTCGACCACCACGGCCGCGGCCAGCCGCACGGCACCTACCGCGCCATCGCCGCCCGCGCCCAGGTCAGCGCACAAGGTCGCAGCAAGCCCTGCCCACGTCCTCCTCCGCTGCGCTGAGCCCGCCTCCCACCACGGTCCTGACCGTGGTCCTGCGCCGCGTGACCCTCAAAACCCTGACCATGCGCGCAGGGCGCGGCGCTGGTGGTGCAGCCCACGTGGACGCCCATGGTGGTGGACCTGCTGCACAACCTGCTCCACCCCGACCCGCGCCAGCGCCTGGGCGCCAAGGGCGCCGGCTTTGCCGACCTCAAGTCCCACCCCTGGTTTCAGGTGAGAGGAGGGGCCTCAGGCGCCTTCACCGCCGCACGGCGCTTCGCTTGCCTCTCTCAATCAACCAGTGGTTGCGTGGTGCACCGCGCGTGCGTGCACACGCGCAGGGCATCCAGTGGGACGTGGTGGCGCGCCGCGGCTACGCGCCTCCCTACCTGCCCACCCTCAAGAAGGCGCCCGCCGCCGTCCCGCCCACCATCGCGCCCGCCGCGCCCGCCCGCACCACCAACAGCACGCAGGCCGGTGACAGCAGCAGCAGCACGACTACCGCCGCCGCCCTGGGCCGCACCAGCAACGGCGCCCCCGCGGCGCCGGCCCGCGCTAGCGCCTCCCCGCGCGCGACGGCCTCGCCGCCCACGTCCCACGGCGGCGCCGGCAGCAGCAACGGCGGGGGCCTGCCGCCGCGCGCGCCCCGCAGCTCTGCCTGCGGCAGGGCCAGGCTGCTGCCCCAGGGGCCGCGCGGCGGGCGCGTGGACAGCGGCGCGGCGGACGAGGAGATGGCGGCCCTGGCGAGCTGCTACGACTGCTTCACCGCGGACCACTACAAGCCAAGGCACATCTTCGTGCTGGGCGAGGAAGATCAATCGTTGTTTGAGGCGTTCTGAGGCCCTGCGCGTGAGGCACTGCTTGACGCACTGCACTGCGCTGCGCTTGCGTGCGTGCGTGTGTGCGTGCGTGCATGCGTGCGGGTCCTCTCCACATCGTGCCTGCTTGACTGCGCTGCGCGTGCGTGCGTGCGGGTGGGAGGGATCACAGGAGAGGGGGGCGGTAGCCTGCGAGCGCGATCGTGCTTGGTGATGGTGGCGAGGAGGAGATGCAAACGATGATGCATTTTTCCACCCGCACCGCGCTGGAATCCGAGGTGCCCATGCGCAAGCCCGTACGGCATTTGGTACGTGCGCAACCAAAGTCGCGCGGAACCCGGGCGGCCCGCGAGCCCTGATCACCATCAGCTTGCTGAAGCGCACCACGCTCCAGGTTGGGTCCTGCCGCACCGCGCGGGGCGATGACGGGCGAGGCGCCGCTGCCCCCACAGAGACCGCAGAGGCAGCGCTGACGCTGAGAGATGGGAGGCCACCTGTGCAAGCCCGCCAAGGACTCGTGGGACGTGTCCGGGCAGACGCCGGCCTCCAACAAGCGGCACTCGGAGGACTTTTGCCTCGAGTATGTCGAGCTGGTGCCCACGGGCCTGCTCGCGTTCGACGACACATTTAGCGCGATCGAGACGGTGCTGAACCACCTGATCGAGCTCAACAACGACGTGAATGACTGCGTGGGCGACGTCAAGTCGGCCTTCGCCGCCTGCGTGGGCCACCTGCAGCTGGACATCGCCACCGGCGTGCCAGACGTGGACTGGGTGCTCCTAGACATCCACCTAGGGGGGGGCCTCCAGCCCCACAGAAGCCTGGGCGGGGGGGGCGGCAGCGGTCGCCCGGCGCCCCGGCCCAACCCCATCGACCTCCAGGCTCAGCGGGACAAGGACCCCCGGCTGCAGCAGGCCGACGCGGCGCTGCAGCGCGCGCACGCCGAGATGCACGCGGCGGTCGTCGCCTACCTGCGGCAGCAGCAGCAGCAGAAGCAGCAGGCGCTCTCGCGGCGCAGCACGGGCGCCGGCGCCGCCGGGCCGGGGCCCGGCAGCCAGAGCGGCGCGGCGCCGCCCGTGCCGCACCAGCAGCAGCACCTTGCGTCGACGACGGCGCTGGGCGTCAGCAGCGCGTCGGGCGCGCCGGCCAGGCAGCCGCCGTCACCCGCCAGCCGCGGGCCGCAGCCGCCCACGCCGCCGGCGGCGGGGCCGGCGCCCGGGCACGTGCACTTGCAGGCGAGTGCCGCTGCCTCGCGCGGGTTCGCCGGGGCTGCGCGCCGCCTCCGCCAGAGGCGAAGCAGGCAGGCGCGACGGAACAAGCTGGTGGCCAGTGGGTGGCTGGGTGGGGGCCCTCCAATTGACGCGACGCGACGCCGCCTGCCTGCCACGCGCGCTGTTTCGGTTCCTGCGCAGGTGTCGGCGGACGGGCAGCAGATAGAGGCTCAGCCAGACTTGCCAGAGGTGCAGCGGTTCAACGACGCGCTGGCGCTCTTCCGCAAGTGCCTTGGTGTGCACAAGTACCAGGCGAGTGGGTTACTGAGGTGGCTCTGTTCTTCCTCCTTCACTTTCATGCGGCCTGTGGGAGCGCCCTGCGGCCTGCGGGAGCACCCTGCGACCTGTGGAAGCGCCCCGCAGCCGGCCTGGGGGCAGCGCCCTGGCTTGGAACAGCAAGCGTCGTCTCGTGCGGGCGCCGCAGCCACCCAAGGAGCGCGTGCGCCGTGGCACGGAGGAGCGCAGGAGGGGTGGCAGTGGTGCCACAGTCGCTGCCACTGGCGCTGCCCGTGGTGGCCGCAGGTCAAGTTGTTTGTCAAGAGCGCGCGGACGCCTGGCGCGCCCACCATCCGCGCGCGCGTGCTCAAACCCAACAAGACGGACGAGCTGCAGGTGTGCGGCCTTGCTGGGCTGCCTCTCTTGCGGCGAGGGCAAGAGGGGGGGCGGGAATGGACCAGGCCTCTGGCTGCCTCTCTTGCGGCAGGGCAGAGGGCGGGCTGGAAATGAACAGGGAGGGACCGGGCGCACCGGCGCTGTAGCAACACCACGCAGGCCCTCGTCCGCGCCCTCAGCGTGCACCTCGGCACGCACCCGCACAGCACCCGCCGACCCGGCATGCCACAGACTGACTGTGCCTGCGGTCGCGGGCCCCCTTGTCCCCAACGCGATGCGCCCGCAGGTGACGGGTTGGTACGACGCGTCTGCCACCTCGTCGGAGCCGGCCTCCCCGCTCGACGTGGCGTGCATCGAGCTGGACGGCGCCGTCGACGCCATCAAGGAGGCGGAGATGGCTCTGCTGCACAAGACGCAGTGGCTGGCCGCCAAGACGCACGACCTCGACTCGGTCGAGTGGCACGTGAGTGTGGTGAACCCTAAACCCTAGCCCTTACCCTAACGCGCAATGCGTGGACTTGCCGGCCCGGCAGGCTTTCTCCTCTCCTTCTGGCAGCTCGCCTGCTGCCTTGTGCGGGCGGCAGCGGGCTGGACAGGGGGCGAGGCAGGCGGGCGGCGGAGCCGAGGCGTCGCGTCGCGCGTGGCGCCCGTGCACGTCGTCCTTGCCCCCGCCTGCAGGGCTGCCCTAGCAGGCGTTACCGCAAGTCTCTTGCGCAGTGCTTGACTTTGCGTTGCGCGCGGGGCACGGGCGTCATCGTTGCCCTCTCTGCCCGCAGGTGTTGCGCAAGCACAAGGTGACGCTGGCGGCCATCATCCCCGACGCCGAGCGCCGCACGCTCATCCGCAAGGCGCTGGTGGAGACCAACTCGGCGCTCTTCTCGCTCATGGCGTGCACCGCCAACCCCGACGGCGGCGGCACGCTGGCCGGCGCCGTGGCCGAGGTGGCGCGGCAGCTGTGCCTGGTGCTGCGCAAGCGGTGGGACAGCCGGGGTGGCCTGCCCATGCCGCTCAAGGTGAGGTTTGGGCGGGGCAGCGGTGCGGCGCAAGCTGTGGGACAGCCCGGGGCAGGGGGGGGGGGCTCCCCATACTGCACAACGTGAGGCTGGCCACGCGCCCCGCACTGCCAGCGGCGCCCTCGCTCCCACACACGGCAGGCCATGCGAGCCATGCGGCTCAGCCGTGACCCTGTCCTGCATCACACCGCCCACGCCCAGGAGAGCCCCTGCATGAAAGCAGTGTCTGACGCTGCGGTGTGCCGTGCTGTGCCCGTGCTGCGCGTGCCGCAGACGCTGCTGAGCGTGACGACCAGCCTGAGCTTCAAGGACGCCGGCGTCTTTGAGTTCTCGGTGCTGGCAGACTCGCTGCCGCAGGCGCAGCTGGGCATCTTCCCCTCCTGCCTGCCCATCCCAGTGCGTGACGGGCGGGCTGCGTGCAGGGCTGAGATAGCAGGCTCGCAGGGCGGCCGTTGCCCCTTGCGGCCAGCATGTCGTTCTGCTTGCCTGCACCAGCGCGTGTGGGAGCATCTCATGCAGCCCTGGGGACAGCTCGCCTGCCGGCACAGCGTTTCGTTCAGGCGGATCCAGGCGGGGGAAGGGCAGGGCGCCGAGCGAGGATTTCGCTGCATGGCCAGAGCCGTGATGTGCGCCCGCTGCGTGCTGCGCGTGCTGCGCGCGCCGCCACCGCAGGGCCAGGAGCTGCTGGCGCGCATCGAGCTGCTGAGCTCCACCATCTCCAACGCGCTGCGGCAGCTGCCCAACATCAGCTCGCAGCTCGACCAGCTCACCGAGCAGGCGCGGGACTTTTACGACATGGTGCCCGACGCGGCGGCGCAGCGAGGGCTCAGCATGATGGAGGTGAGGGCTCATGATTTTGGGGGCTGCAGCGGACGGCGCAACCACGGGTGCTGCGCGCCAGCGGCGGCGGTGGCGTTGGTGCGAGGCTTGCATGACGGGGCGGTGAGGAGTCATCCCATCGCAGCGCGTGCGTCAAAGCCCAGCGGCCGGCGGTGTGTGCAACGTCGCCCGCAGGCGGTCAAGGCCGGCAAGGCGGTGGGCATGAACCTCAAGGTGCTGTTCAACAGCCAGCAGCTCTTCCAGGCCTTTGCGCTCAACGTCAAGCGGGTGGCGGACGACCTGGCGAGGGCGCAGCACGAGGTGGACCGCGTCATGATGCTGCAGGCGCAGGACGCGGGTGAGCAAACCGTCGCTGGCTGCTGGCGCAGGAAACATGCCTGGCTCGCGCCTTGTCGTCAACGGCAAGGGGATGCCGGGGACCGGCCGCATGAGCTTGCCGGCTCGGCTGCTGTGGGTGCTGCGCCTGCCGCGCAGTGGTGAACAAGGCCAACAACGTCCCTCCCGCCGTCGTGCCGGCGCCAGCGCTAGAGTTCTGAAGCAGCGTCCCCACCACCACGTGCCCTCAGCCTGCCGGGCGCCACGCAGCGTAGAAGATTCGTGCTCCGCAGGATTGTCGCAGGTGCTGTCTGGGGGGTGAGGGGATTTGTCTTTCTGCGCCCGGGCGGGGCGTAAAACACAGCCGAAGGTGCCCATTAACCGCTGCTTCCCGCCAACGTGATGCAACCGTCCCGCGCGCGCCTACCCGCCGCCGCTTGCCAGAGCCACACAATAAGGCCTTTGCACGCGCACCAAGCGAGAACAAGAGTTCAGCAATCAGCCTGCACCAACAGCGGATGGCGGTCCGGACGAGTCAAGCACCACAAGCACCTGGCACCAGGGAAGACGAGAAGACAAAGCGGCACGACGCCCGCGGCCAAACAGGAAGGAATGGAGGAGAAAAAGGATCACTTGCGGCTGGCCAGAGCCTGCTCCAGCTTGCCGTAGCCCTGCACCACGACCTGCCCCGCCTGGTTCAGCAGCTTGCCCGTCTGCTCGTTGAACTTGGTGGCGGCCAGGCCCACGCCGGCAAAGAGGCCCAGCACGAGGATCTCGGCCACGGCGAGCGGCAGCGGCCCCTTGCGCTTCTTGCCGGCCTCGGCGGCGGCGGCCGGCTTGGCGGCGGGCGGCGGCGGCGCGGGCTTGGCGGCGGGCGGCGGCGCGGGCGCCGGGGCCGGGATGAAGACGGGCGCCGGGCGGGGCGCCGGGGCCGGTGCCGGCGCGGGGGCGGGCGCGGGAGGCGGCGGCGCGGGCGCCTCGAACTTGGGCAGCTCCACCTGGGCAGGGCACATGGTGGGGGGGCATGCGACGGCGTGGTTGGTTTGCAGCTCGGCGGCGGCGGCCTCGCCGGCATCCCACGTGCCCAACGGCACAACGTCGTCGCCAAGTGCAGCAGAGGCGCAAGGGACCAAACTCTAGGTAGCAAGGCACACCTTTGGCGCCTCGAACTTGGGGAGGCTGAAGCTGTTGAAGTCAGGCACCTGCGGGTGCAGCGCAGGTGGACGTGCGGCAGCAGCGCAGCGCACTTTGAGCACGCTGCCGTTTCCCCAGCGCGGCCGTCGCACAAGATCCGCGCCCGAGCCTTCAGCGGCAGGCCGCGTGCGCGGCAGCAGCAGCCGCAGCGGAGCAAAGCAAAGCGTGTGTGGTGCCGTGGCCCTGGAGCGGCGCACGCCTCCAGCCCCACCGAGCCGCCCAGGGCTCCATGGGACGCTGCGTCCCGCCGCGAGCGCCGCACCTTGATGTCCGACAGCTTCTCCGGAGGCGGCGGCAGCGAGAAGTTGAGCGGGCTGTTCTCCAGCGGGTTGCTGGGCGGAGCCTTGAGCGACTTGGCCGCCTGCGCAGCGCAGTGCGGGCGCCACGCTCGCTCGCTCGTTCGCACCTCCCTGTCGCCACATCCGCCGCGGCCTGCGCCTCCCTTCAAGCCCGCGGAGCGTCGTGCCGCTGGGGCCCTAGTCTCGTGTGCTGCAGGCTGTGGGGCCCACTGGTGGGGAAGCTGCTCTGCCCGGCTTGCGCTGGGCCGGGCCCTGGCGCCCCGGTGTGAAGGCGCCCCCATGACATGGCGAGCTCACACACCTGCGCGTCGTAGCCGTCCACGCTGAGGCGCGTGCGCGCGCTCTCGGCGCGGCGGACCTCGTTGGCCTGCTCCACCTCCACGTCCTTTTGCGCCGTCGCCGCCTGCTGCGTCTGCTGCGACGACGCCAGCTTGGCCTCGGCGCGCTCGCGCCTGCAGGGCGGCGGCGCGGTGCGGTGGACACATGCACACTCGCTCCTGCTGCACCTGCTGCTCCTGCTGCAGGAGTTCTGATCCAGAGCTGGAAGCGTGTGCGGAAGGCTGGCCAGCGCCTGCATCGACTCACGCCTCGCGGAGCAGCTGCCGCCGCCGCTCGCCCTCGTAGGCGCGGCTCTCTGCAGGCGTCATGGCAGAGGTGTCCTGCGTGGCACAGAGCGCTTCAAGTTGCTGAGATCCACGGCCTTGCGGTGCCTTGCGGTGCTCAGGGTCGAATGCTCATCCTGTGCTCACCACCTCAGGGGTGTCGTCCGCACGCGCAATGGGCGACAGCGTGAGCATCGTGGAGAGCGTGAGCATGGCGGCCATCGCTGCTGGGCCAGGGGCCACACGCGCCTGCGCGCGAGGTGCACGATCCAGCGGCAAGGTGAGCACGCACAGCTGCTGGTTGCGAGGCCCTGGCGAGAACCAGATGGCGAGCACCGTGCGCACCTGCTCCTTGTCCGCTGCAGCTGCGCGCACGACGACGCACGGCTTGCGCGCCGAGAAGGCAGCGCGACGACCACTGGCCGCGCGCTGCTGCGTCCGGCGGGCCTGCATCTGCTGAGGCTTCATGGCGCTCATCATGTTGCTGGCGGAACAGGACTGGACCGGCTGCTGTCGCCGAGCCAGGTTGGCCCAGGGGCTTGCACTCCATGCGCAGGACAGCAGGAAGGAAGCAGCGGCAGCAGCAGGCCACGACCAGCAGCACGGCCCTGTGAGGCTCCCTGAGCTGGGGCAAGGCCTGAGGACTTGATCAAGCACCAGTCTGCACGCTCCTACCCGCCCGCCGCACGCTGCGCGCTGCCCTTGGCGTTGTGGAGCACCAGCAGCGGAGGAGAGCAGCAGCCTGAGGTGCGCATGGTGCTCACCGTGTCAAGCAGCACTGCAGCTGCTTGCGGGAGGCGCGCACACACCAGCGAGGCCAGCTGTGCCAGTGCTGGCCAGCGACGCCACGGCGGGGCTGGGGACGGCGACTCCACCCTGCCGCGTTGCTCGACGTCATGGTAGCGTCGTGCACGTTCCCTCGCGTCGCGTGCTCGCTCCAGGCGCGATGGCGCGAGCTGGAGGAGAGATTCCGCCTTTGCGCTTGCACAAAGGAAGCGCGTGCTGGTGGATGTGCGCGCACGCGCGTGCGCAGGCAGGATGTCATCCCTCGAGGTGACGACGAACAAGTATGGGGAGAGCCTCGAGCGGCAGTCTCGGTCTGAGGAGGTCCGGGGCCTGGTGGAGCAGGCCGGCGCGCCCGCGGAGGCCAAGCCGCCCGCGTACCAGGACGACGAAGGCATCCTTCCCGTGATTCTGGAGGACTACCTCGAACGGGCGGGCCTCATGTGAGCTCGCACGGCGCTGATGATGTGCGGTGGGGCACGCATTCGCGTACGATGGCCGCATCGCGCCGCGAGCACGGGCGGCGGAGGGCACAGGGGTGACGGCGGTGCACCCACGCTCGACGCGCGCCCGCGCCGCGCCCTCCGAGGGGCCCACGCGCGACTTCGCTGCCGGCGCAGCGCACCAGCTGTCGCACCCGCCGCGCCTCCCGCGCGCCGCGCGCAGGGAGAAGCTCCGGCCCTACATCACGTCCACGGGGCAGATCCGCAACGAGACGGCCAGGCAGCTCATCGCAGAGTTCTTCGGGACGCTCCTATTCCAGGCGAGGGCATGTTTGGCGGGGCAACAGGACGCGTGCAGCCTGCGCAGCTGGGGACGGAGCAGCCAGTGAACTCCCACCTTTGCCACCACTGTGCCGTGCGCCCTGCGGACCCACGCGACTCGCAGATGTTCGGCGGCTCGGCGCCCGCCCGCGACACGACGGCGCCCGCCGCAAACGGCTTTGCCCTCTGCGCCCTCAGTGAGTCCCCACGTGCCGCAGCCGCTGTGCCCTCTTGCCACGCCAGCTGCGCTCGAGACCACTCGGGGACCTCGGCACCCGCTGACGGCAGCGCTGACGGCAGCTGCGATCGCAATTGCCGTCGCCCTTGCCGCCGCCGCCTCGCAGTCTACGCGTTTGCCAACGTCTCGGGCGGGCATCTCAACCCGGCCGTGTCATTTGCGCTCATGTGCACGGGCCACATGAAGTGGTGAGCAACGCCCAGCACCTTGCGCCCTTTGCCTCCGCGGGTCGAGCTCCTCTTTTCGGGGACGCTCAGCAGCCGTGCTTCCCGGTGCTGCTGCCGCCGCCGCTACGTCGCAGGTGGAAGAGCCTCATGTACATGGTCGTGCAGGTGTGTGGGGGGGCGGGTGACGGGGGGGGGACGGGGATTGGCTGCAGACCTCCCGCTTTGCTGGAACAAGCAGGCCCTGATGGAGCAGGGAGGGCGCAGCCACTGCTTTGGCTGAGAGCTTGTGTGAGCCTGCTGCTGCGCAATCATCATGCAGATCCTGGGCGCCATCTTTGGCTGCCTCATCTACACGAGCCTCATCCCCACGCTGCACATTGGCGCCGGCAGCGGCGCCGGCTGCTTCGGGCCCAGCAACGGCACCACCAAGGGCGGCGTGTTTGGCTGGGAGACCATGATGACCTTCCTGCTCGTCATGACGGTGCGTTGATGGGGGCGTGTTTGGCTGGGAGACCATGATGACCTTCCTGCTCGTCATGACGGTGCGCCCTTTCTCTTCCGCTTTGCCTTGCCCTGGGCAGCATGCCGTTGCCACACTCCAAGCCACGCCGAGCAGAGACCTTTTTCTTTTCTGGCGCTGGTGCCGCCGGGGCAGGAGCGGGGCTGGTCGCTTGGCAGCCGCAGCGCGCATGCCATCCAGCCGCGTGCCCGCTTGGCCGCCGCGGCCCGCCTGGCTGCGTCACCGCTGCTGCTGCCGGCAGGACGCGGCATCCTGGCCCTGGTTCAGCCGAGCCTCTGGAGGGGCCCCTCACGAGGAGGTGCTGCCTTGCCGCGCACGCGCGTGTGCGCCGCCCCTCCGCAGGTGTATGCGGCGGCGGTGGCCAAGCCCGGGCACGGCAACACGGCGCCGCTGGCCATTGGCCTGTCGCTCTACGCCGCCGCCATCTCAGGTGCGCCCTTTGCTCCGGCCCGTGTGGAGCGAGGACGCTGTGCAGCGGGGTGGTGGGGCCTGGCGAAGCGCGGCGGGCGGGCGCTCCACGCGGGCGCGCCTGGCGCCGCGCTCCTGTGCGTGGCGGGCAGCCCGCGGCAAGCGCCGGAGGGAGCGCGCACGCGTGGTGGCCCTGGAGGCGCCTGGGGGGCGTGGCCGCAGGCGGGCAGGCGCACGCGCACGCGCGCCGTTCCTGGCGCCCTGAACAGCCATCACACGGCGCGTGTGTGACGGTCGTGCGCGTGTGTGTGGCCGCAGGCGGGCAGTACACGGGCGCCAGCTTGAACCCGGCGCGTACCATCGGCCCAGCCGTGGTCTTCCAATGCAACGGTGGCATCTCAGTGCTCTACGTCTTCTCAGAGTACTTTGGGGCCGCCTGCGCCGCCGGCCTGAGCATCTTCCTCTACGGGCGGAACCCCTCTGTGCGCGTGCGGGGTCAGGGCCTCTGAGCCTGCGTCGGGGCGCCTGGGTGACTTGTGCCTCACACGAGCCGGTGATTCATTTGGGGACGGGCAGGGGGTGGGAGAGCGTGAGGAACGTGGACGGGGATGGTTGTGCCGGACGAGGCCTCCCGAGCAATTCGGCACCCGCCGGTGCGTGGCCTCCACGCCAGCCGAGCAGGTTTGCGCGTGCGGGCATGAACAGTGTGGTGGTCAGTCGTGCCGGCAGCGTCGCCTGAGCGTCTTTGCGAGCGGAAGCGTGCAAGAGTTTGCGGTGGCAGGCGGGCTGTGCGCCGACGCAGGCGGTAGCGGTGGCGGCTGACTTGATGCCAAGGTGGCCCTTGCAGCAGGCGCGGCCAGGGCCAGAGGATCGAAAGCAAGGCACGCGGCGCACCGTCACCGCGGTTCCTATCACAAACGCTAAGCGACACGTGCGAAGACGCGACCTGGCCTACCCCCAATGCAGTGTTTCCCTCCTGCTCAGTCGCCCACAACAAACAGTGCCGGCATCAGAAAGGCAAGGCATCCCAGGGCCTGCCGCAAAACAGTTCTGCCGAGCCACCCCCAGGGCAGAGTAAATCAGAGAGTTCGCCGGTGTGTGTACGCGCGTCAGGGGTCGTACCGCAAGGCTCCCACGACGGCAAGGCGGGTGATGCTGTGGAAAGGATGGTGCGAGCGACGAGGAAGGGTGAGTCTGCGGGGACGCCGGAGCCCGCCGCCGCCCAGAGCAAGTGAAAAGGGAGCAGGAGGAAGCGTGACAATCACGCGGCCCTCTCATCAGAGTGAAAAGGTGAGCAGCAGCGCCAGCACCGCCGCCAGCGTTGTGCCCCACAGCGCCGCCCGCTGAAGCGCGGCGTTTGACTTGCACTTGTCGCCGCCCGCGTCGTACGGAGCGTCGAGCGGGCAGCAGTCAAAGTTGGCGGCGCCCGTCGTCGTGTTGAAGGTCGACTTGATCGGCACGGGGTTGGACTTGCTGCACCCGCCGGTGCTGAGACCGCCCAGGTTGGAGACGCCGCCGTCCGCGCTGTAGCAGAACGTGTTGGGCGGCAGGGTCGTGTTGGTGTAGTTGGAGCAGGGCAGCATGGTGCCGTTGCAGCAGCCTGCAGCGTTCGGGAAAGGCAG
>VFQP010005005.1_pt1 | contig 11856 bp, 12 predicted proteins | sample 3512351 | NCBI WGS metagenome assembly VFQP01 (sample SAMN10412372, study PRJNA504923) | tailings metagenome | isolation source: Relicate 1 Philex TSF1 revegetated site | place: Philippines: Tuba, Benguet | collected 2017-08-29
CCGCAGGAGCGCACGCACACGCAGCAGGGCACGGTCTACGTGTTCGCGAACGTGTTCATGTATCCGGAAAAACCCGGCACGACGGGCAAGATCAAGAAGTTCGACGTGCTGACCGGCACGGCCGACTGGGAGATCCCGGATCCGTATCCGAACTGGGGCGGCACGATGGTGACCGACGGCGGCCTGGTGTTCTACGGCTCGCTCGGTGGTGATTTCCGCGCTGTCGACCGCAAGGATGGCAAGGTGCTCTGGAGCCGCAAGCTCGCCTCCGGCATCATCGGCAACCCCATCACCTATAAGGTGAAGGGTAAGCAGTACGTGTCGATCCTGGCCGGCATCGGTGGCTGGATCGGCGTGCCTGTGACGGCCGGCCTCGATCTCAACGACAAGTTCGGTGCGATCGGCGCGACGGCGATGACCAAGGCTGCGAACCTCGACAAGATTCCGCAGGCTGGCACGCTGTTCACCTTCCGCGTCTACGAGTGATCCTGCACTGAAAGCTTGCGCCCGGCGTCAAGAGACGCCGGGCGCTTTTGCCATCTGGGATCAGCGCACGATCGGGATCAACGGAACTTGATCATCAGGCGCCGGTTGTTCGCTTGTCGGCCAATATGCGCAACGATATAGAGTTACATTATGAAGCTGCATGCAGATATGGGCTTGGCCTCTCGCCTATCCGGCCTTGCGATCCGGCGTCCCGTTGCGCTGTTTCTTATCGCAGTAGCCGCGGCAAATACGTCAGGAGGCCACGCCTCCGCTGCCGATCCCGGTTTTCGCGCGAACAAGGAATTTGACGAACTCACCGCGGCTGAAAAGACCGCCGCCAAGATAGCCGGCAAAAAGGCGTTCGAGTCCAAAAGCCTTGGTCCGCTCCGCGTGTGCGGCGATCCCGGCAACATGCCTCTCTCCGCCATCGACGGCGGGGGCTTCCAGAACAAGATCATGGCGGTGATCGCCAGGTCGATGGGCTCGCAGGTCATCAATTTCTGGCGGCCCTATCTTGAGCGTGGAATTACTCGCCAAACATTCGAGACGAACGATTGCGATGTCCTGGTCGACATGCCGACCGTCTACGGCGGCGTGCTCACGACCAGCCCGGTCTATCGCACGACCTACGTGCTGGCGTGGCGAAAGGACAAGGGTCTCGACATCTCAGGGCTGGACGATCCGAAGCTCAAGGAGCTCAAGATCGGAGTCTACCAGACCTCAGCTATTCGCGAGGTGCTGAAGCGGCGCGGGCTCAGCAGCAACGTCATCGTACATACGGTGAGCCACAACGGCGATCTCCTTCCGGAGCAGCAGCCGACCTTTCAAGTGCAGCAGGTGCTGGAGGGCAAGCTCGACGTTGCGGCTGTGTGGGGGCCGTTCGCGGGCTGGTTCCGCACCATGAAAAACGAGCCGCTGGCCGTGCTGCCAGTCAACCTCATGGAAGACGAGGTTCCGCTCGAATTCGATCTCTCCCTCGGAGTGCGGCCGACGAACGTGGTGCTGAAGTTCGCGCTTGACTACGCGCTCGACGCCAATCGCGAGGAGATTGAAAAGATCCTGCGGGATTACGGCGTGCCGCTGGTCAAGTGCAGCAGATGCGTCGTGCCCGGAGATCTGCCTTCTCACGGAACATATACAAAGCCGTTCGAAGTCTCGCAGGGCCAGAAGGTCGAAGCATCGCCGGATCAACGCGTGACGCGCGAACGCCTCGAGGCGTGGCTTGCCGAAGGCGCAGACGTCCAGGCTGAACTTTCGAATGCCGTGTTGGCTTCCGATGAGGACCGCATCCGCTTCCTGGTCGAGAAGGGCGCCGACATCAACAAGCACGATGCGCAAGGCTACGCGCCATTACAGGCGGCTGCTCGCAATCGGAACGACAAGATCGTCCCGGTTCTGGTTTCGCTCGAGGCGGACGTCAATGGGCGAGACCGGGACGGTTTTACCGCGCTGATCCATGCGGCTGAGCGCAACCACGTTCCCACGATCAAGGCGCTGCTGGCTGCGGGGGCAAATATCGAAGCGTCAGTCGATGGCGGGTTCGGACCACTGTCCATCGCAATCGAAAGCAGCAAGTTTCTAGCCGCGAAGGCGCTCATCGAGGCTGGCTCAAACGTCAACGTGGCGTCCGGCGCAGATCGCGTCACGCCGATCATGGTCGCGGCTACTCAGCTTGCCGTGGGAGAATCCGCCAAGGAAATCGAGCGCCGCCAAGGCTTGCGGTCAACCGACATCGCGACCGCGCTCATCGAGCGGGGCGCCGACGTGAACGCGGTCAATGCGCAGGGGGTGAGCGCGCTGATGATTGCGGCGGCGCGCGGCAACATTCCCATGATGGGGCTTCTTCTCGAGGCCGGTGCAAACCCGAACATCAAATCCGCGGCCGGCAAGACAGCCCTCGACATCGCGCGCGACAACCTCAACGAGGACGCCGTGAAGTCCATCACGCTGTTTCAATCCACGATCTCCGAGCGATCGCAGCCATCCGGCGAACGTGGCGCGGCTGGAAAGGACAAGCTCTGAGGCGAGCGGGGGCAGGCGGAATTCCCAATCTCTGCAAGCGCAGTAGAGACGGGTAGCAGGCGCCTCGCTGCCGCCCGGTCACTGAACGGGGAGGCGACGGACAATGAAACAAGGGATTTTAACGTGAAAAGCCAATTCAAAAGGCTGCTCTTAGCAGCAGCGCTCTCGACCGGAGCGTTCGTCGGTGCCGTCGGCGCCGCAGACGAACCGGCACCCGCAGAGAAATCGGAGCCGGCGGCGGCTGACAAAGCCCCCGCAAGCGCGGCTCCGGAAGCGGCTGCTGGCGGTGCGCCCATGAAGCCCATCGATCGCGTCAATGCGACGGAGAAGGGAAAACTCAAGAACCCCTTCGACTACAAGGATCCGAAAATCGCCGAGGAAGGGCACAAGATTTACATGGGCCTTTCCTGTAATGGCTGCCACGGCGGCGGTGGCGGCGGCGGCATGTGTCCGCCGCTCACCAACGAAACGTGGGTCTACGGCGGCGACGACGACACGCTGTTCCGCCTGATCACGCTCGGCAGCCAGGAGCTGCAGAAGCACGGGTATTCGCGCAAGGGCCAGGAAGGCGTCGTCGGACCGATGCCCGCCTACAAGGATCTTATCGACGACGAAACCAAGCTCTGGAAGGCCATCGCCTGGATCCGCACGGTTTGGAATGGCCGCGAGGAGAAGAAGGTCTGGTAGAATGAATGGAGAGCGGCTTCCGAACTTTGCCAAGCATCGAAAGTCCGGCGCGGCGGCCGCTCTCGCGCTTCTCCTCGTTGGATGGATCCTGGCCGCGCGCCCCGCGGCGGCCATTCCCGAAGCGCCAACCGATGCGCCGCCCGGCGCTCTGGTGACGAAGATCGTGTATGTCGGCAAGCACTACGCCGAGCCGCCTCCGCTCTCGCTCCTCGACAAGGTTCTCTCCGACGAAGGGGTGCAAGGCGCAAGGCTCGCCATCAAAGAAAACAACATGACGGGCCGGCTCATCGAGCAACACTTTGAACTCGTCGAGGTAATCGCCGGGGAGACCGAGGACGTCGTTCCCAAAGTGAAGACGGCTCTCGCCGAGGGACTGGGTCTCATCGTGGCCGACCTTGAGCCCTCCGATCTGCTCGCTGTTTCCGATTTGCCGGAGGCCAAAGGCGCCGTCATTTTCAACGTGCGCTCCAGTAGCGACGAGCTGCGGCAGGAAAGCTGCCGCGCCAACGTTTTCCATATCATTCCGAACTGGGCCATGCGGGCGGATGCGCTTGCGCAGTACCTGAGCTGGAAAAAGTGGCGGCGGTGGTTCGTCGTCTACGGCAACACTCCCGCCGACAAGGAGTATCTGGCGGCGATCCGGCGGGCAGCACAAAAGTTTGGCGCCAAAATCGTGCTCGAACGCGGCTACGAATTCGATGCCGGGTCACGGCGGACGGATTCCGGTCATCAGCAAATCCAGACTCAGATGCCGATGCTGACCCAGGGTGCGCCGGAGTACGACGTGATTTTCGTGTCCGACGTTGGCGAGGCCTTCGGCGACTATTTGTTGTTCCGCACCTACGAGCCTCGGCCGGTGGTTGGCTCGCAGGGACTTCAGGCCGTCGCCTGGCATCGCTCGTTCGAGCAGTATGCGGGAACACAGCTTCAGAACAGATTCGAGAGACAGGCGAACCGCGCCATGACCGAGCGGGACTTTACCGCGTGGCTCGCCGTGCGCGTGGTTGGCGAGGCCGTGACGCGCAGCGGAAAGAACGCGCCGGCTGACGTCAACGCCTACATCCTGTCAAAGGATTTCGAAGTGGCCGGCTTCAAGGGAGTTGGGCTCACCTTCCGCGCTTGGGACCACCAACTGCGCCAGCCGATCCTGCTTTCCGGGCCCAGATCGCTGGTGTCGATCTCGCCGCAAGAAGGTTTCCTGCATCAGAAGTATCTCACCGACACCATGGGCTTCGACGAGCCCGAAACGAAGTGCCGGTTCAACAGGTAGATTACGCAAGGAGAGGACGACCCATGAAGCGCACTATGGCGGCCGCGGCGCTCGCGGCGGCTCTCGTATCCCTGTCTCAGGTTCCCGCTTGGGCCGCTACAATTTTCGTCTCCAACGAAAAGGACAACACCGTCACCGTCATCGATAGCGAGACGCTCAAGGTGACAAAGGTGATCAAAACGGGTGCGCGGCCGCGCGGCATGGTGCTGACGCCAGATTTCAAAGAGCTTCTGGTGTGCGCCGGCGACGACAACCGGCTCGATGTGATCGACACGGAAAAGCTGGAGGTGGTTCGGACGCTGGAATCGGGGCCCGATCCCGAGCTTCTCGACGTCGATCCCAAAGGCGAGCGCATCTACATCGCCAACGAGGACGAAGGGTACGTCACGGTCATCGAACGCGTGAGCGGCAAGGTTCTTGCGGAGATTCCGGTTGGGGTCGAGCCTGAAGGCATGGCCGTCTCGCCGGACAACAAGTTTACCGTCGCCACGTCCGAGCAGACGAGCATGGCGCATTTCATCGACAACGAGACGTTCAAGGTGACGGCGAACGTGCTCGTCGATACGCGCCCGCGCGTTGCGGAATTCACGCGCGACGGTAAGCTGGTTTGGGTGTCGGCGGAGATCGGTGGCACGGTTGCCGTCATCGACCCGGGGACGCGGAAGATCGTCAAGAAGTTCGGCTTCGAGATTCCCGGCGTGCGCCGAGAGTTGATCCAGCCCATGGGTATCCGTTTCACCAAGGACGGGAAGACGGCCTTCGTAGCGTTGAGCACCGCGAACCGCGTGGCCGTGGTGGATGTCGCGACCTACGCGATCAAGGACTACATCCTGGTCGGGCAGCGTCCCTGGCACATGGCGCTGGCGCCAGACGGCAGCAAGCTGTACGTCGTCAACGGCCTCACCAACGATATGACCATTGTCGACGTGGCAACGCTCAAGGCCGAGAAGTCGGTTCCGGTCGGACGGCTGCCCTGGGGTGTAATGATCAAGCCGTGATCTAAGCGAGATCCGGGGCGCGTTGCTCTGCATCCGCGGACGTGGCCGGAGATGCGAAAGCAGCACGAGACCGGTGCTGCGTTTTTTCCCAACTGTAAGGCGTGGTCGCGAGCTGGTAGAGGGCGCGGTAAGCGGCGAACGAGATCAGCAGCCAGTAGGCAGGCATCAGCAGGGCCCACCATGCGAGGCGGTGGCGTCCGCGTCCGGCAACGGCGACCCAACCGAGCGCCACGCCGATGGCATATCCCAGGATCAGGTTGACGAAGCCCAACACGCGCACGGTGTCGGAAAGTCCCTGGTGGTCGAGCGATCGAAGCGGGCCGTAACCGGCCTCGATGGCGGCGACGATATAGAACCAGGGATGAACCAACGCCGAGAGGATAAGGCCGCCCATCAAGACCTGCAGACCAAAAAACCGGAGCCAGCCCAGGTCACGCGCCGCTTCCCGCGGCTTGCGCATGTGCACGAGATAGGTCTGCATCCAGCCCTTGAGCCAACGGGTGCGCTGGTTGCGCCAACTCTTGAACGTAGCCGGCGCTTCCTCCCACGTGGTGGACGGCACGACCTGAACCATCCAGCCCATTCGGGCGAGACGGATGCCGAGGTCGGCATCTTCGGTCACGTTGAAGGGGTCCCAACCGCCGACGGCTTCGAGCACGGTCCTCGAAAAGTGGTTCGACGTGCCGCCGAGCGGGACCGGTAACGTCAGCTTTTCGATCGCCGGAAGGATGCAGTCGAACAGCGCGGTGTATTCGATCGCGAATTGGCGCGTCAGCCAGGTCTCGCCGTCGTTCAAGACGTTGAGGCGCGCCTGGACGCAACCAAGTTTCGGGTTGGCCATGAGCAGGCTGGCGGCGCGCCGGAGCTGATCTGGCTCCGGTACGTCCTCGGCATCGTAAATCACGACGAGGTCGCCCGTGGCGCGGCGAAGGGCATAGTTGAGGGCTCGCGGCTTGGTGCGCGGACTGCCGTCCGGAACAATGACGACCGACATCTGGGCCGGAAGGTGCGTGGCGGCGACCGCCTGCCGGGTCCGGGTGTCGAGTTCCTCGAGGATCAGCAGGATCTGCAGTTTGTCGGCGGGGTAGTCGATCGCCGAGAGAGCGTCGACCAGCTCGGCTGCGATCTCGGCTTCGTCATAGAGGGGGACGAGAACCGTATAGCGCGGAAGCTCGGCGTCGTTCGTGACGGTAGCGGCAGCCTGGCTGGCGGATGGGAAGGCCGTAAACCACAGCGCCGCCGCGCGTAGCGCCACGACGCAGAAGAATGGAAAGACCAGCACAGCCGCCAGCACGAAGATGGCATGCTCCGGATCAAGGACGCCCGCGAGGCCGAAGACGAGAAAAGCGAGTAGCAGCGCCCATTTCTGCCAGCGCCAGGTGGGCGTGCCCGCGGACAGGTCCGGCCGGGTCCGGCGCAAGGCATTTACGGCGTGGTCGAGATCCGCTGCCTCGTCGGCGCTGGAGCCATCTTCGCCGCGGTCCCACGGAAGGCAGGCGTGCGGGCGTTCGTCCGGACAACCATCCGGGCGCGAATCCGGGCTCCGGCGCTCCCGGTCCGGGCGGGCCACCTTTTGTGGAGGCATTTTCGCGATGCTCCCCCAGACGCTCCCCTTACATCGGCGGGTTATGCCCCGCTCTCGGTTGTAACGATCTTGCCATATTGCCTTCGATGTTAAATAGGATTCTGTGCGCTAGGCGCTTCGAGAGGTCCGCGGCCCATGAAAGTTCTGAAGGAGAGACGCGCCGCGCGTGGAGCCCGGGGGGCAAAGGCGCTCGCCGGCGCCCTGGCGGGCTTAGCTGCGTTCGCGTCCCTCGGCGCGGCCATTTTTAGCGAAGCGCGCGGGCAGGACAGCGCGGTTGTCACCGCACCAAGCAGTGCTGATCAGGCACGTCCCGACCAGCCGCGCCGGTTCGTCATCCGCTTCCTGACCGAAGGCGAATTTCCGCCGTTCAACTATTACGATGACGAAGGCGTGCTCTCCGGCTTCAACGTAGATCTGGCCCGGGCGATCTGTCTCGAAGTCGGCGCGGCTTGCGATATCAAAGTGCGGCCGTGGGAAGAGCTTCTCATCGCTCTCAAGCGCGGGGACGCGGACGCGGTTATCGCCGCCCATCGCGTGACCGCGGGCACCCTGGCCGACGTGGACTTCACGGATCGCTATTTCTACACGCCCGGACGTTTCGCCGCGCGAACAGGGGCGTCGATCGCGGAAATCGGTCCGGACACTCTGGATGGCGTGACCATCGGCGTTGCAAAGGGAACGGCGCATGAGGCCTTCGTGAAGGCCTTTTTCCGGGACAGCCGAATCGTGCTGTTCGAGAATCCCGAGCTGGCGCGGGAGGCCTTGCAGCAGGGTAAGGTGGATCTCATTTTCGACGACGCAATCAGCCTGGCGTTCTGGATCAACGGGTCGCTGTCGCGGCAGTGCTGCGAATTCAAGGGTGGCGCGTTTCTCGAGCCCAAGTACTTCGGAGACGGTCTGGCGGTGGCCGTGCCGAGGAATGATCCACAGATCAAAACGCTGATTAACGGTGCGCTCATGAAGATCCGCCAGAGCGGGCGCTTTCAGGAGCTGGTGGAGCGATATTTCCCAGTTCGCATTTACTAAGAGACGGTTTTGCGTGGCGGGATAGCCACGTAGCAATGCCGCAGGCGTCCGACTGTCATACTGCTGAAATGAAAATCTCCTGTAACCAGCCCATGAACTCCGCAAGCGATGCGGATCGGAGGCTTGGCGCATGGGGACGGAACGCTCCTACCGGACATTGTTCATCTCGGACGTGCATCTTGGGACGCGCGCCAGCCAAGCGGAAATGCTTCTCGATTTCCTGAAGTACACCGAAGCCGAAACCATCTATCTCGTCGGCGACATCCTTGATTTCTGGCGGATCAAGCGCGGGGCCGTCTGGCCGCAGTCGCATAACGACGTGCTGCAGAAGCTGCTGCGCAAGGCGCGCAAGGGCACGCGGATCATCTACATCCCGGGGAACCACGACGAAGGCATCCGCGACTACGCGGGTATGCACTTCGGCGGCATCGAAATCGAACGGCAGGCTTTCCATACGACCGCCGACGGCCGGCGCTTCATCGTGCTGCACGGCGACGAGTACGACGTCGTGGTGCGCTACGCACGCTGGCTCGCATTCCTCGGGGATCGCGGTTACGAACTCGCCCTCTGGTCCAACTGGCCCTTGAACTTCATCCGCCGCCGCCTCGGCCTCGGTTACTGGTCGCTCTCGGCCTACCTCAAGCATCGCGTAAAAACGGCTGTCAGCTTCATCGGCGAGTTCGAGAAGAACCTGGCCGAAGAAGCGCGGCGCCACCACGTGGACGGCGTGATCTGCGGGCACATCCACCATGCCGCAAATCTCGACATCGGCGGCGTGCGCTACATCAACACCGGCGACTGGGTCGAGAGCTGCACGGCGATCGCCGAGACCAATACCGGGGAGCTCGAGCTGATCCGCTGGCACGACGTTGTGCGGGCCCGCGCCGCTAGCCCCATCACCGGCGCGGCGCTCCAGGCGGCCTGATGCGCATCCTGCTCGCCACGGACGCCTGGACTCCTCAGATCAACGGCGTGGTGCGCACCTATCAGAGGCTCGCGCATGAGCTGAAGCTCATCGGCGTCGAGCTGGTTGTTCTAGGACCTGAGAACTTCCGCTGCGTTCCGTTGCCGAGCTATCCGGAGATCGGGCTCGCCGTGCCCGATCAGCAGCACTGCAACCGCCTCATTGACCAGGCGAAGGTCAACGCAATCCATATCGCCACGGAAGGCCCTGTCGGCTGGATGGTGCGGCGCTACTGCCGCCGCAGGCGTTTGCCTTTCACGACGAGCTTCCACACCCGCTTTGCTGACTATGTGAGCGCGCGCTGGCCGATTCCGGAATCGTGGGTCTATGCGTTTCAGCGGCGTTTCCACGACCGCAGTGCCGGGGTGATGGTGGCGACCGAGAGTCTGGCTTCAGATTTGCGGTCGCGCGGCTTTCAACGGTTGATGCCTTGGACACGCGGGGTGGATACCGCTCTCTTTCACCCTCAGTCCGTGCGCCTGTTCGGCGAGGAGCCGGTTTTCCTCTATGCGGGCCGCGTGGCCGTCGAGAAAAACATCGAAGCGTTCCTTCGTCTCGACTTACCTGGCGTGAAAGTTGTGGTGGGCGACGGTCCGCAACTTTCCGAACTGGAGGCGCGCCATCCCTACGTGACGTTCACGGGGGTTCGCGAGGGACCAGACCTTGCGGCTTGCTATGCTTCGGCCGACGTTTTCGTGTTTCCGAGCCGGACAGATACCTTCGGCATGGTGATGCTTGAAGCCATGGCGTGCGGCGTTCCGGTCGCCGCTTTTCCGGCGATCGGGCCTCGGGATCTTGTGACGCCCGGCGTCTCCGGCGCCTTGAGCGACGACTTGAGAGCGGCCGCGTTAGCGGCTTATGTGCTCGACCGCGGGCGGGTTCGCCAGGCGGCGCTTGCCTTCACGTGGCAGACGGCCGCCGCGCTTTTTCTGACCAATATCGAGAACGCGCTCGGGCAGGCGCGCCAGCGTGGCGAAGTGTGGTCGCGCGATCTGCAGATCGGCCGCGCCCGGCCCGTCTAGCGCGCCTCGTTCTTGGTGCGGTGCAGCCGGAATTTGCTCTGGCCAGCTTCTCCCAAATGACTATGCTTCCCCCTCCCGGGAAGATTTGACGCCAGCGCCTTTGGCGGTCGACTGACCCGCGGTCACAAGCGCTGGGATCGGCAGACGGCGGGGGCCTGGCATAAATGCGATCGACGTTCCATTGCGGCGTGCTGCTGGTGCTGGTTTGCGGGCTCTTTCCCGGCGGAGCGCTCGCCAAATGCCGAATGAAGAATCCGGATCTCTCCATAAGCGGGATCATGCTGACTGACAGCGACAGCGCCATCAAGGTGGTGGGAACCGGCGCGAAGCTCAGCGAGAGCGAGGACGATCTTCCGCATGCGCGCTTCGTTTCGACGAACGGGGCGCAAGAGTTGGTGCTGTTCGCGCACTACGGCGCGACCGATGACGAATATGCCGAGGTGGAGGTGCGGGCGGCCGGCGCGGAAGCGATCGCGCTCAAGGACTTGCCGCTCGCAAGCTTCAAGACGGAGCATGGCGTCGAACTCGGCATGACAGTGGCCGAAGTTGAGAGACTGTTCGGGACGTGCTTCAAGTCGCGGCAGAAATCGGGAACGGATCTCTTTTTCGAATACGAGATCAAAGGAGCGGACCGCGATCCTGAGCTCGCAAAGTTCGGATACCCGATCTACTACGCAGAGTACGAATTCGAGAAAGGGAAGCTCGTCCGCTATCGCTTCGGGTTTGCCTATCCCTAGCGGCCAGGCGCGGCTTGCCGATCAGGTTTCGTTTTCGACGAACGTGATCCGGTTGCTCGCCGGATCGGTGACAGTCAGTTCGAGACCACCCCATGGGGGCTGTTCGAGGCCCGGCCGATTGTTCTTGTACCGCTTGCCGATCAGCTCGCCCTGAAAGTCGCGCAATCCCTTCACGGCGACGCGAACATGCGACCCCGGCGAGCCGTCGCCATGATGCTCCGAAATGTGGAACTGGATGCCGTCGCGGCTGACCTGCATATAAAGCGGCAAGTCCGCTTCGAAGCGGTGCTCCCAGTCGACATTGAAGCCAAGAAACCCGACGTAGAACTCGCGGGCCTTGGCTTCATCGAAGCTGCGGAGGATGGGGATCGTTCTCAGGTGTGTCAGCGGCATCTCGCAAATTCCTGACGAGCGGCCGCAGCCGCTTAACGGGGACGGCGAGGACCTCCGCCCGGCCCAACCGATGACGGCGGCGGACCCGAGCGCGCATCCTTGTGGCGGAAATTGATGCGGCCCTTGGTCAGATCGTACGGCGTCATCTCGACGGTGACCTTGTCGCCTGCAAGAATTCGAATGCGGTTCTTCTTCATGCGCCCAGACGTATAGGCGATTACCTCATGGCCGTTGTCGAGCTTCACGCGGCAGCGAGCGTCTGGAAGAACTTCCTCCACCACGCCTTCGAACTCGAGCATTTCTTCTTTGGCCATCCAGTTCCTCAACAATCCCAAATCACGACGTCTCGAAAGCGTGGGTACAAAAGCAACGGGGAGCAGACGTCTCCGCTCCCCGTGCTCATCCGTAGTTGCTCGACTTAGAGCGGACGCAGGTTCACGGCAGCAATCTTGCCGTTGCGTCCACGCTCAGTCTCGTAAGCAATCTTCTGGCCCTCGCGGAGAGTCTGCAGACCGGCGCGCTCTACGGCCGAGATGTGCACGAACACGTCAGCGCCGCCTTCTTCGGGCTGAATGAATCCGTACCCTTTTTGACCGTTGAACCACTTTACGGTGCCGTTCGACATTATAGTGCCTCCAAAGCAGATCGTCATAGTCTCCGGACCCG
>VFQP010005006.1_pt1 | contig 11855 bp, 17 predicted proteins | sample 3512351 | NCBI WGS metagenome assembly VFQP01 (sample SAMN10412372, study PRJNA504923) | tailings metagenome | isolation source: Relicate 1 Philex TSF1 revegetated site | place: Philippines: Tuba, Benguet | collected 2017-08-29
ATGGGGGGGGAGTGATGAGATGTTGGGCATCATACACCGTCATACAATGTACATGCCACCATCACCACCATGACCACCTTTTTCGTACACAATATACATACAATACCACACACATGCAACACCACACACATGCAACACCACACACATGCAACACCACACACAACAATACCACACACATACACTACCACATACATACAACAACACCACACACATGCAGCACCACACACATGCAGCACCACACCAACATTAGAAACCAATGCACCACACCCGACATACCGGTGGTGGTACAAATGGTTGACTAAAATGTTGACCAGTAATAAATGGATGCAAAATTGCTTGTCTAGGTGTCCATCGAGTAGCAGGGTCCAAGTCCAACACCCCTCGCAGGAAATCCACAAAACAACGACGCATATGCACATCCTGCTCATGAGCCGATACACCACCAGGTGTGGTGGCAACACTTGCACCCTCATCACCACTCCCAGCATTGGTGCTGTTATTCTTGTTATTGTTGCTGGTGGTGGTATGCGCATTGGTGTGTGCCCCAGAGGTGCTTGTCTTTTGCGTGGTGGTCGTGGCGGTTGCATTGGTACTGTGGTGCTTTGTGTGTGTATGGCTGCTCTTACCATTGCCACCACCACCACCACCACTTGTACTGCTGTTTCCCGGGTAGTGCATGATGATGTCTTCGAGCAGGGTTTGGCGAAAGTACCGTTTGCCTGCAGAAGCCTTTTGACTTGAAACAGCTTCGAAATCAGCTGCTGTTCGCAATTGCCACTGTTGCTGTGTGTGTTGTTGACCACCATCGGTGTGCACCACCACATCATGTGCCTGGAGGGATGTTGGGGTGAGGGGGGGAATGTTGGGGGGGGTCCGTGTCAATATGGGTACCCCACCATGCAGGTTGACATACACACACACCATTATCATGGTATACAGGTACAACAGGTTGCTGTGGGTATATCTGTTGTACACAAAAACACATACACACATACACACACCCCACCAACACATACACACACCAAAAATACCACACACACCACACACACACACACACACTCTAAAACAGCACCCCACCTTGAAAAACTTGTCTCTGTGTTTTGCCTTGTCCAACAAGTGCCCAGGTGGGTGCCCCAGTGCCTCGATAATCCTAGTCAGCAGATCATGTTCGGAAGCACCCGGAAACAATGGAAGGCCCAGGAAGAGCTCAGCAGCCATGCACCCAAGGGACCACATGTCAATTGCCATGGTGTATGGGAGACCGAGCACTACCTGGGGGGGGGGGAGGGATGGTTTACACACACAACCTCCAATTCCTTGATAAAACAAAAACCCCATCATCACACACTCCAACCACACACGCCAACCACACGCCAACCACATGCGCAACACACACTCCAACCACATGCGCAACACACACTCCAACCACACTCCAAAACACACCCAAAACACACCCAAAGCACACCTCTGGTGACCTGTAAAAGCGGGACTGTATATACTGGTACACTGTTTTGTTATCAAAACATGCTGACCCAAAATCAATAACCTTAATTTCTGTACTATCACCACTTTTAAGCAGTACATTTTCTGGTTTCAGGTCACAGTGGATTATGTGGCATGACCTCAACACAGCCAATGACTCGAGAATCTGTTGTATGGGGGTGTTGGGGAAAGGGTTTGTGTGTGGGGGTGTGTGTATTGGGGAAACAGTGCGTGTGTGTGTGTGTGTGTGTGTGTGTGTGTGTGTTGGAGGAAACGGTGGGTAGCTGGGTGGGTGTGGTGATATGATAATAATGTGGTGATAATATAGGTGATATGATGATATGAACAAGGTGGCACATCAAACACACGGTTAAGCATACAACAAGAACACGGCACCACATATACTTACAACGACAACCACCCACAACCCACTGCTTACTCATCAACACAGCACACAACCCACACAACCCCCAACAAACCTGTTGTAGGAATGCTCGCACGAGGGTGAACGACAACCCCCTGAATTGATTATGCTTGACGAGTTCATACAAGTTGACAGATAACAGTTCAAATGCAAGGCATAAATGATTCTGATACAAGAAGAAATCGAGCAAACGAACAATGTGCTGCGAGTCGCTAGGATCTGCACGACGGTTGAGGTAGTTGAGGATGCCAATCTCCACACGTGCTTGATGGTAATATGCTGGCTGGTTTTTAATCACCTTGGTGTTGAGAGAGGATGAATGTGTGTTGTAAATGGGTGGTGAGAGAGGAATTTACATGTGGGGCTGTGAGAGCAACACGATGGGAAGCAATGCACATCATCATGCACCACCACACCTTGACTGCAACGTATCGTTGCAAACGATCCGACCAGCATTTAACCACCTGCCCAAAGGTCCCCTGTCCCAGCAGCCCCACCACTTGATACCTGGTGACGATACACGAAGGATTGTGGGATGCAGTGATCGCGCCCAGCCATGATCCCACATGTCATCTCCCACCACGACAATCAACACACCATACCGCATGCCACTGCTGGCAAGAAACTCATCCCCAACATGGATGATCAAGTCCCAGTTTTCATTGTCACAGTTGTTGTTGTGACATGGCTTGCTGGGATTGGTGAGCACCGTCCGTGACGTGGTCTCTGCAGCTGTTTTACCAGACCATGTTTGTGGAGGTACCATGGCACCACCCACACTCATGGCTGCTGCTGATTGTTTGCTGTACAAGTCTACGGCCTGTGTGTAGGTCAACATCATGGGCGAGATGATTGGGCTACATGGAGGCTGGAAAGCGTGCAGTTGTTGTGATGGTGTGTACATGGTAATCTACAGGATGCACATGCATGTGTATACACACGCATGCGTGGACGTGTCACACAACGCACAATGGACACCCCTTTGCGCAACCCAACACGCGTCTAATTGAGGTACAAGCGTAATCTCATGATCATGCATTACCTGCTACATGTGCAGGCAAGCAAACATGTGGTGTACGCGCTGTCGAGAGGTTGGTGTAGCGAGATTTGTGCTTGTAATCTGATGCCTACAGTGGGTGTCCTGAGGCAAACGTGTCTGCCTTTTCTGTGTGCTTTGTGCATGCAAGCTGAGTATGATCTAAGATGAAAATGATTGGGGGCAATAAAAACACCATTTTTCCACACAGCAGAGAATACAACGGTTATTTTGGTGAGTGTCTTGTGCTGTGCATCAATTGTACAAGCTGAACAATTTATGTTGGAAGTGTAGGGAGTGCACCACGGCCCAACCGTTTTGTGAGAGCAGATCTGTAGATTCAGCACGACCATCAAACAACGTATCCTGAGTAAAAGAGGCAGCCATGAACGCACCCGATCGTTTTGAAAAGTTTGTAGTGCCAGACCATTTGAGAAAGTAGGTGATACGTCGTGGTTGTGTATTGCATCCTTGCTGCATGCAGCCAACCATACGCATGCTCGTGCTTTGTACGCACAGGGTTGAATATAAAAAGGATACCAAGCTTATGAATGCAGGCACATTCATATTTCAGCGAGAAGACCACACCATTGGCAACATACTTCGCATGTATGCCACGGGATGGATGTGTTGTTACCGCACGACCATAACATCACACCCTGTGTACAACATCAACCACACAGGAAGCTCCTAGAGGACCCAAACATCCTGTTTGCAGGGTACAAAATTCCACACCCACTCGAATACCAAATGGTCGTCAAGGTATGCGATAGTGCATCTCTTGGCTGTGTTAACCTGCACACATACCACGTAGTACACATACCACGCACACACCTTGGCTGCCTCACCAATGCTACAATGTGGTGTATCAGGTACAAACCAATGGTCGAAATGGGTATACACCAGTGCAGGCAGTCGCAGCGGCACTCAACAGTCTCTCAGAAGAGTATGATGATATCCTAGCACAATTTCAGGTATGTCTCTTTTGTGGTTTTATAATTGTTGTAGGTTTGGCCATCATGGTTGTGTATTTGACCATCATTGATGTGTGCCCATCATCATGGTTGTCATCGCATGTCTGTCATCGTCATCATGGTGCATGTCTATCATTGTCATCATGGTGCATGTCTATCATCGTGTATATAAAAACCTGCACACAACGTATACATGTGTGTTGATTCTGCAATTCACATACTGTGTGTACCTGCACAATTCACATGCTGTGTGTACCTGCACAATTCACATACTGTGTGTTCATTGCCCAATACAGACACAGGCACAGGAGAAGGAGGTCCCTGTACCCATGGAGGCCACAGCTACACCTTACCACTACTGAGGCCACATCCACACCCTACCATTATAGCCATCTGACTAGCCATGTGCAGCATGACAGACTCATGCAGCATGACAGACTGATATTTTTGTATGCAACGGCACTGACATGCACATGCCTGGTGTTGTTATTGTTACTTGATGATGGTATAACACATGTGATGATTGATACATTCGACATATTGTACACACATGTAAAACGACACACATCCCAAGCCAGCACACAAAGAACAACAAAACGCACCCACGCAAAACACCCTCCTCCAAAACCCTCTCCATCCCACCACTATGAAATGTATACGCGTCGTATGTCTGACAGTGCAAACGACTCGCCCGACTTGGGGTCGACAAACCGCCCCCCCTGGGCCCCCCCCTGGATTGCCTTTTCACTATACACATACCCATTGGGCAGTGCCATGGGTGGGTTGTGTTCGTTCATAATCTCCCGCGTGATTGAACACAACAGCTTGCTGTGCACATGTTTACTGTACGGCAAGCCCTGAGCAAGGGCCCGGAATCCGGGATGATGCAGCGGGTCCTCCTTCGTGGAGCCCTCTTCAAAGGATTTCGGGGTTTTCAGTGCAGACAGCCCCGCTTCGAGGTGTACTTGCAAGAGGGAGGTTGGGGGCATGGAGTGAAGGCGGTAGAGTTCCTTTCGAAAAAGGGCTGCAAGATGCTTCCATCGCTGGGGGTCGAGCAGTGCCTGGGGAGGGGGTGGTGGTGATGGTGTGGGTGGTACACATGTGGTACATGGTATACACCAAAAACATCATGCACACAAAAACAGCACGTCGATTGCACACATACAACAAGACCACACACACACACACCCTACACAACAAAACCATACACAACCCACCATAATACACAACCATACACACCCACCAATACAACCCACCTGATACTTGTCGATCTCAGCACGTGCCATAACCACCAATGCAAATGCTCGCAGCATATCATCCAAGTAGGTGGACGACCATGGGGCAAGATGGGTACGTGCATACACAATGGCATCTGATGTCGCACCCGCTCGCACCAGCTCTACAAACTCCTGTACTCGCAAGCTGAATTCCAGCTTGCTTTTTGATTTTTTCAGACGTGCGCGATTGGCAGCACACCATTCCAGTGCCGGGGTGCAGTCATGCCGAGCGAGGGCATCCAGGATTGGTTGACATGCCACAAAGATGTGGGCATCAACAAGATCCTGTAGGATTTGTGGATGTGTGTTGTTGTTGTTGTTTGTGTGTGTATGTGTGTGATGCAGCAAAGGCAGTCGACAGAGAAAGTAGTAATACATGTCAGTGCATGTCCAGCAACAAGATGCATGTGTTTATGTGTGTATGGAGTAGCACGACACAGGTTGAGACACACACCACACAAGCCTACCGTGATGTGGGCAACATTGGTCAGACTGGAAGCTGTGTGTATATACCCAGCACGCAGCATGTAATCAGCCAAAAGACGATCCATGCGCGCCCTATTCCACACAAGTATCTGTTCTTTTGCTGGGGCACCCAATTGCTGCAGATGCTGCAATCGCACACGGCAACGATGTGCATCCGCTGCCTCACTCTCCCCAATCTCGTCCAACTGTGTTTGTTGGTGGTTGTGCATGTGCATGTATGTGGGTTTTCTTGTGCCCCCATGCACACCCATCTGTATGCACAGACGACCGACGCACTCCCCTGTAACACACACCTTGCGCTTGAGCTTGTTTAATCGATTAATCAAGTCATCCAGTGTTTCAACTGCTTGTTCTTGTGTTATTTGCATCTGGGGCGTGGTATTGGCTTGCAGGGTGTTGAGGGCGTTTTCGAGCTCATCCAGCACATACTTGCGATCACGCGTTGTTCGCTTGAGTGCCTCATAGGGCACCTGTGTAATTGGTGTGTACAATATATATTAACATTATTGTCACACGTGTATGTGAGGTAGACAACGTACACGAACGAGTGAACCCTCGATTGTGGTGTTTGCCATTTGTCAGGGGTTTAATGTGCTCAGACCCTAGGCAAGGACCAGCAACAGGTGAACAGGGAAATGGTGTTGCAGCATATATGAGTGACAGGGACATGGAAATAGGCACAAAAGAAATGCATACACAAAACAACTCTCGACACCTTGTTCGATGTCCACAGTGTCGAACAGCATCACACAGCACAACATAAGCATTGCAGTGGATCACCATGCCACCTACACATGCAAAATCTACTTTTCAACAGCGAATGGAGGTGGCAATGGCCATGGCATCCCAATGCGTATCGTGTACAACACCGTGCAGGCCCGATCAACCACAGAACAATAACACAACGCACAACATTGCTCACGCCAATGCATTTCCCACGCACAACAACAAAGCCACACCCCACACCATACACCAAGATGATGCCCACCATGATGTGTTGGGCTCACTTGTACTATCATGTTTGGGCAGCACTCATCAGCCACCAGAGCCACATCCACCACAACCAGAGCCCCACCTAGTACAACAGCGCCGCACACCACCCACCAAGCGTATGCAACCTGCAGCACACCCCATCCCCGCATCAAAACGCCCCCGGCGCCCACCTTGGGATGACAGTGTGGTGGTGATCAGCCAGGCAGCCCCCTCCAGGCATCTTCCGCAGGCATTACTATTGAGCAGATACACCAGTGTGAAGAACAAGCAACCCGTGCCCAACAAGCACAACAAAGCATTTGGAAAGAAACGAGCCACATCAGGGATGTCCACCCAGATGCCCAGTGTTCAAGCAACAAGCATCCCCAAGAGACGTGGCGTGGCCGCTTCCCACCCAACAACAACGGCTACAACAACACATGCAGAGCTGCACACAGTGGTCAGCAAACCCAGCCCACCACCACCCAAGGGTCACTCACAGCAACATAGGCACACACGAAATGTTCAGGAAAACATACCAGCCAAGGGTCACGTACAGCAACATACGCATACTCAAAAAGGTCAGGAAAACACACACACCACAACACATGCCCAGTGGCGCATGCAGCAACCAGCAGCAACACGTGCACGTATAGCAGCAGCAACATCTGTGGCATCCATGCTTGTTGATCGCGTTGCACATGATACTGCGACAGGTGAGGTGTTTTTGTTTGTGTGGGGGGTATGTGGCATCCCATCATTACGCCCATCACAAGCAAGCTGTGTTTACACTTGTATGGCTGTGTATTTATATATACATACATACATATATACATACACATACACACAGATATTGAAGCATACACACACATATTACTCATACACACAGATATTGAAGCATGCACATTACATACACACAAATTACTCTTACACACAGATGTTGAAGCATTTGCAGAGCAGCTGGCACGCCACCTCATCATGTCTGAATTTGTCTAATGCAAGTGGTTTTTTCTGATGCAAGTGGTTTTTTCTGATGCAAGTGGTTTTTTCTGATGCAAGTGCTGTTATGAGATGGATATACGTAGCATGTTGGCGTACACTATCATACCATTGAGGAAAACAATAAAAAAGACACACACAAGATATATAATAAGAAATATACATAAAATGAGAGCTGTATAATAGTAATACACCATGTAAGTCAGGTTTTTCCTGTTGACCTTGCTCTGCTCTCATCATATTCCCCTTTCAACATGTTTCCTCAGCATGCCATGTCCTCTTGATACGCTCGTTTGCGGCGTGCCGTTTGCCTCCTGGTGACCCCTTCCCCCCTCCTTTCCCCTTCCCCTCTCCTTTTTCACTCGATGCCCTCCTACACCTTGTCAAACCACCAGCCAACAGGCGTGCAGGTGCCTTGGGGTTCAGAAACATAAACGACAGCTTTGGTAATGATGTACCCGGTGATGATGTATTCGGTGATGATGTACCAGGTGATGATGTGCCCGGTGATGTACATTTTGGTGGGAGGGATAACAAGGCCACTGTGCGCGGTAGCTTGAATCTTGCAGGGCCAGCAGATCCTGTGTGTTATGAGGATGCTGATGCTGATGGTATTCTGTGTGTACCAATGATGGTATTTTGTGCACCACACCACGTTGGTTGATCAAGTACAATAGATAGGACATGCATCTGGAGGTGTAACCCCCGACGTCCACACACACACACACACCTGGGTTGATGTACCATATGCCATGTGCATGTGCCTCACCATGCTGGTGGCTATGACCAAACACCACAATGTCAGGTTGTATGCTTGAGATAAGCTGTGCTGCATGTGCACATGGTGCACGAGGTGGCATGTTGACAATGTGGGTGAGCATGATGCGAAACCCATTGATGTGCACCACACGTGTGGCTGGTATGTCTATGTACTTGTCATCGTCCACATTGCCCCGCACTGCATAGGTGGGCACACCAAAGTGCCGGTCCAAGTCTCTCAGGACCTCCTCATGGCCACCGTGATGCCCAATGTCACCAGCATGCAGAATGCAATGGGGTCGGGTGGAAAAGGCTTTTTCAATGTCCTGTGATCCCGGATATTTTTGTGTGTTACGACTTGAAATCATGTCTAGCAGGCCATACCTCGTCGTACACGCCATGGGTGTCTGAGATCAAGCCAATATGATAGACGTGATCATCGTTGGCAATTGGAAGCACATCTGTCCACACAATGCCAGCCTCAACCATCACTTTACCAGCATTCTAGGTATAGCTAATAGTAAGTGTTCCTAGTAAACTACAGTTTGTGAACAATAATCATCATTTATTCAGCAATGATTTCGCTTCTTCCACCATGGCATTGCTTCCGGTGGTTTCCCTTTTTGGCTTGGTAGCCAGGTGCAGCAACAGCCCAGCCACAATGCCCAGCGATGCACCACCAGTCAGGTTGGTCAGGTTTACTCCCATTGCAGCAGCAGCAGCACCAGCACCAACAACGCTTGCACAGTTGGCAAACACGTCTGTACGATTTTGGCCCTCGTTAAACTTGAGGCGATATGCACGGTCGTAGATTCCATCTGCATCAAGCTGACTGACCCTTGCCGCACCAAGTACTGCAGTGGCAGCAAATCCACCCAGCAGGAAGCGAGATGAGGTCTTGATGATGCTGGGTGGGAGGGCAGAGAGCGGCACACCCTTGTACAGCACTTGGTATGCAGAAAGGGGGACAGCGGCTGCAAAGCCCAGCACTGCTCCAAGCTGGGTTCCTTTTAGTAAAATGTGGGTCATCAGCCTGGGAGGAGGGTTTACTGGAAATCAATCAAAATGGGTATCAACCCTACCTACCTAGCTCAATCGACCCAACCTACCTAGTTGTGGGATAAGTAACATCGGGTGCTTCAGTCATGGTCTAAGAGCTGGTCTAAGAGCTTGTCGGAGTTTCGATCTGGTTGTAATCCAATACTCCAAATCTGGTGCTGCAGAAAAGGAGTGGGTATTGGTGGGACGAGGTGCACAACCACTGTACAAATTGTCTGCACAACTCAGGATCGCAATACTGTAAACACGCTGCGTATAAAAAAACTCTACGGTGTCGGAAAATTCGTCACAGAGCCACGTCGTGCTGCTCATCGATACCGCTGTTACCCATATCACGATGGACATGTCGCAAGCCACTCCATTCACGACAGCACATGCCCCACCATTACATAGCCCAACAACCCAGCAGCTCATGCATGCAGAATTACCGCCATGCTCAGCACCGTCAACGCAGGAAACAATCAGTACAGTTCGCAGTGATGTGTTCAACCGCATGGCGAGCTATGCACAGCACAGCACCCTGCGCCGGGTGGCAATTGAGTGGAGCAACCTCACATACACCGTCAACGTTGGCCACCTGCGTCGAAAACGTCCCAAACTCGTGCTCCAGGACGTGTGGGGCACAATTTCACATGGTCGTTTGCTCGCCATACTCGGACCGTCGGGCTCAGGTAGTTGGTTGCTCCCGTAAGGGGGCACCCCCTTTTGTGGGGCCACACATACAGCATGGTCCCCCCACGTGTCCGCGTCTGACACACACACACACACACACAGGCAAGACATCTGTCATCAACGCACTTGCTGGACGTCTGCCCAAGGGAGGAACCTTGGAGGGCACTATCTTGGTCAACGGTCAACCCCGCACCAAGGCGTTTCGGAACTTGAGTGCATATGTGTTGCAGAATGACATATTATTGTCGTGCCTGACAGTCAGAGAGACCTTTACTGTTGCTGCACGGCTGCGATTACCATCATCTGTGGACCGTGCTGAGCGAGAGAAATTGGTAGAGCAGGTGATCACAGAGTTGGGATTGAGTGACGTTGCCGATACATTTGTTGGTATGTGGTTGTGTTGTGGGTGGTTGTGTGTGGGGGGTGGGGGGGGTTTGTAGGTTGTTGTGTGTTGTATGCATGTCATGTTTTGGTGTGTCATGCTTTGGTGTATGTGTTGTGGATTATTTTATGCTGTAGCTTGTATGTATTGGATTGTTGTGTGTATTGGATTGTTATATGTAGTGTTTTTACTCCTCCTCCTCATCTTCCTCCTCCTCCTCCTCTTTACAGGTGGTGGCATGACGCGTGGTGTGTCTGGTGGTGAGAGGAAGCGCACCAACATAGGTGTAGAACTCATAGGCAACCCTTCCATACTGTTTCTTGATGAACCCACCTCGGTATGCTTGGCACATCACATGTACCACACACATGCACAAGTACCACACACATGCACAAGTACCACACACATGCACAAGTACCACACACATCACATACCCCTTCACACACACCCCACCCACACAGCACACACCACAACACATCCTGTACCCCCCCCACAGGGTCTTGATGCATTTCAGGCCTTCAACGTCATGTCGAGTCTGTGGTCCCTTGCACAAGCAGGCCGCACTGTTCTTGCTACTGTGCATCAGCCACGTTCCTCTATATTTCAAATGTTTGACCTGTTGATGCTCATTACCAAGGGAAGGATGGTGTATTTTGGTGCTGCCCATGATGCGGTATGTGGTTTTTGTTCTTGAGGATGTGGTGTGTGGATGTGTGTTTGTGGATGTGGTCTGTGTGTGTGTGTTGTATATCATTGTCATGTATATTGTTGTTACACACATGTCATCCCATATGATGGGCCCTACACCAATGCATTCCTATTCCACCCACATACTCTACAAGTACACACTCTACACAACACACACACACACTCCACACAACACACACACACACTCTACACAACACACACACACTCCACCCTCCACACAACAGACACCCTACCCACCACACACACACACACAGACGCTGTACTTTGAGCAACAAGGACACCCCCTCCCCCCCAAATTCAACCCAGCTGATTGGCTGATGGATGTAGTGAGCCTTGATTACAGGTCACCAGAGGCATTGGAGGCTAGTCAACAGCGTATAGAAACACTCATTGATGCCCATGCAATGCAGCGGGGGGCACTGCAGGTGTGAGTGTGGGGTGGGGTTGTTGGGTAGGTGTGGGTGGGTAGGTGTGGGTGGGTAATCATAAATGTGTGGGATGATTATCACATGTGCATTGTACGAAATACAGGCAAACTTGCAAACCCTCTATCCACACACGCTTTACCCAACACACACACACACACACACACACACACACACACACACACACACACACACACACA
>VFQP010005007.1_pt1 | contig 11850 bp, 11 predicted proteins | sample 3512351 | NCBI WGS metagenome assembly VFQP01 (sample SAMN10412372, study PRJNA504923) | tailings metagenome | isolation source: Relicate 1 Philex TSF1 revegetated site | place: Philippines: Tuba, Benguet | collected 2017-08-29
GCGTGGCGTTCTGCCCCTTGAAGCTGTCGCTGGCCGCCAGCTTGAGCAGCCACGGCTTGGGCAGGTCCGCCAGCGACGCGGGCGTGGGCGGAGGCGCCATGCTGCTGATCGTCGGCTGGGCGTCTGCACGTGTGACTAGGAGCACCACAGCGTGTTCCACAGGCGGCCGAAGCGTTCTGGGGCGCTCCCTAGCCACGGCGTTGCCTGGCGACGCGTCCCAAGCGGGATGAACGTGAGGCCGGGACGCCCATGGCTGCACACTGAACCCAGGCACGCAGCGCACCTGATGACAGAGGCGCGCTTGCGGCCGCTTGGGGACTGCTGAGCTCCCTCGTGCGCACGCCGACCTGCGACAGCTGGTGGCGTGGATCCTGCTCTGTTCTGCACGGCCACGCGGAGACTGCGTGACGCGAGCGCTGCTGGTGCACTTGCTGCCGCGCTTGTCCTCTTCGTGCCTGCTTGAGGGAGCGACCTGCTGGACTCTGCTCCCGCGCAACCGGGGCTTGCGGTTCGATCGAGCTCATCAGAGGTCCTCAGGCCGTCGAGTGCAGTGCTCTGACTTGCCCAGCGCACGCTCGGAGGCCCATGCGTTGGTGGCAATCGAATGCGTGCACACATTTCATGTGTGGCCGCACGCAGGGTTGGCAGCCCCACGCCCACGACCCGTGTACGGGGCTCTGGGCGCCGCCAGGACCTGAGAGAAGCAAGCGGCCGTCTCAGCACCAGCGAGTGGGGAAATGACGACTCACGCGCGCCACTGCCACAGTGGCCCAGACCGTCACGTGCTAGCGCCCAAAAAGATGGCGAGGCACCGACAGCGCGCCGCGGCCACCTCCTTCTGTGCTCATCACGCCCAGCGCTGCTGCGGGTACGCGTCGCCCGGAGCCTGCTGCTTCGCCGCCGGCAGCTGCGTCACCTCCCCCGTGCGCGACACCTGCCAGCTCTCGTGGATGAGCGGCAGGTTGGTGATGACGTTGACCTGCGGCAGCGCGCCGCCGTCGGCGCCCTGCCACTGCTGCCCGCCCGCCGGCGAAGCAAACGTGAAGGCGTCGCTGGCAGGCGTGCTGTACCCGCCCTGCGGCTCGCCCGCCCCGCCCATCCAGTAGGGCCGGCTGGGCCTGGCGGGCTGCGCCGCCCCCGTGGCCGCCCGCGCGTGCCCCTCGCGGATCAGCGGCAGCGGGCTGCGCATGGGCAGCTGCGGCGTGTCCCGCAGGTAGTCAAACGGCGCGGGCGGCGGCGCGTCCTGGGGCGGCGCGGGCTGCGGCCGGGTGTAGTCGGGCGGGGGAGCGAAGGCAGAGGGCGGTGGCGCCACGCCGCCGGCGGGCACGGCGGCGGCGCCGCCCTCGCGGATGAGCGCCAGGGGGCTGATGGCAGCGGCGGGTGGAGTCTGGGGCAGGAAGGTCTGCTGCGGCGCGGCGCTCTCGCGGATGAGCGGCAGCGGGCTGATCATCTCCATCTGGGGAGTGAGCTGCTGGTACGTTGCGCCGGCACCGCCCTACGGGCACACGTCAGGGTTGAGGGCGAGGACCGCGCTTGCTAATGCTTGGAGAAGGCGGGGTTTCAGGCGGGGCGTGTTGGGTGGGGAGCTCTGGCGCCGCAAGTACCTGAGAGGTGGGGCGGGGAGGGGCGCCGCCGGCGCTGCCTTGCATCAGCGGCAGTGGCGTCAGCACGGTGATGCGCGGCGTGTCGCGCACGTAGTTGAACTCCTGCAACGTGTCACGCACGAGGAGAGAGCAGGGTCGGGCCCCTGTGCATTCCTCTCGCGAGCGTGGGGCGAGCGCGGGCGTCGCGGCGAGGGCGCTGACCTTGCCGTCCGGGCGCGCCATGGGCGGCAGGTTGGGCATGGGCGGGGGCACGTGCGGGGGCGGTTGCGGGAAGGAAAAGGACGGGCTGGTGTCGGGTTGCTTCTGCAAGTGGGACAGCAGGGCACGCATGCGGCGCCACCAACGCGGCTACTGAGCACTCGCCCGAGGGGCGCCTGCGCTCACGGAAGGCAGGCACAATGTGAGGCGGCTTGGGGACACTGTATTCACACGCACCGCCATGTAGCCGCTCTCCCGGATGAGCGGCAGCACACTGTACATGGGCACGATGGGCGTGCCGTCCGGCCCCCGCACTTGCTCCCGCGTGGGGTCGAACAGGCCGGGCAGGCCCTGTGCAGGCGTCACGTGGCACGTCGCGGCGCCATGAAGCTGCACTCGCCACCAGGCACTCACAAGGTGCGCCACCGGCCGTGCCCCGCACCTCGTATCCGGCGCCTCCGTTGACCTGCCCCGACTCCCTGATGAGGTTGAGCGGCGTGGCAATGGGCACGATGGGCGTGTCGCGCGCGTAGGAAAACTGCGCCCCGAGCGATGAGACACACACACAGCGCACACACCACGTCAGCCCCACCGCCCGCTGCTGAGGTTGACACAGTGTTTATTCGCGTGAAAGAAAAGCCCGAAGGGGCGGGGGGCTCTTTTTCCCGGGCGGCCGAGTGCTCACGTGGCTGGCGTCGGGCGTCTCCATGTTGTACAGCGGGTTGGGGAAGCCGAGCTGCTCCACGCCGGCGTGCGCCATGTGCTGGTGCAGCGCCAGCAGGTCGGCGTACTGCTGCGTGTCCTTGGTGGGGATGAGCATGGGCTCGGGCAGCCCGGGCCGCAGGCTGCGCGGGCGCGCGCACACACACGCATGCAGGGACGTGCGCCACCCGTTTTTGTGCCCTGAACCCCCTGGTCGGGTACGCGGCGACGTTGGTGAGGCTGCGGCGCAGCTCGCAGCCGTGCTTTGCTGCCGTGCACGCCCAGAGCTACGCATTGGCAGCTGACGGGTGATTAGTGAAGGGAAGTCAGTGAAGGGAGAAGCCCCGCAATCAATGACAGCGACTCACTCGTCCCAGAGCTCCACCTCGGCCTCTGCGCCGTCAAACACGCGCTTGCCGGGCTCCCACTTGATGAAGTCCCCGTCGGCGTACGTGCGGCGGTACCACGCCGCCACGTGCGGGCTCTGCTTGGCCGTCTGCGCGGTGCCGGCCTGGTGCAGCAGCGCGTGGCGCAGCTTGTTGACCGACTGCTGCAGCGCCTGGCGGCCGTCGCGCTCCTCCTGGAGGTCCATGCGCACCTGCGGCGCGTGGGGGACCGCGTGGCAAAGGAAAGGAGGGGAGGCAGCACGCTCTGGGCGGGCTGCGCTCTGGGTGTCAGCAGGGTAGCGGGCTTCCTGCCGGTGGATTGGCTGGGCGCTGGCGCAACTGTTTTTAAGGGCAGTGGGAGATTGAGGGAAATGTTGGGACAAGGAGGGAATTCCTGACCTTGCTCAGCTCGAGCAGCTTCATGTTCTGCGCCCTCAGGCCCTGCTCGGCCAGCCGGCTCTGCTGCAGCGACTCGCAGGCCTCCACCAGCGCCGTCTGCGAGGGCGCACGTGGCGGCACGCACGCGCACACACGTGGATAGCACAGGAGGTGGAGATGACGCTGATGGTCGCTGCGCCTGAGGACCTTGCACATGCCCTGGCGGGTGCACGCTGCGTTGCGCTGCGTGCCTTTCCAGCCGCACGGCACGAAGTCCCTGGAGTGAACGCCTGCCGCCCAACCCCCGCACACCCGCAGACCCACCTGCAGCTCCTTGCAGCGGCGGACCAGCGCGGCGATGACCTGCGCCGACGAGGCGGGCAGAGAGCCCTGCAGGATCTTCTTCACGTCCAGCGAGGCGTCCGCCGCGTCCGGGGTGAAGCCCGCGTCTGCGCCCGGAACGCGCGCAGCACGCACGGCACACACACCATGTCATTCGCGCAGCACTGAACGAGCGGACGATGTGCGGAGGAGCAGCAAGTGGCGTGTCACCGGGCAGGCCGTCGATGCGCCGCTGGATCTGGTCCACCTCGTGCCGCATCTGCTGCGTCAGCGCGTCGCCGGGGATGATGAGCGGGTTGCTCAGCTTCATGCCCTGCATGGTGGCGCGCACGCCCTGGCCGCCGCCGCCGCCACGCCCGCCGCCGCGCCTGTTCACGTCGCTGACGTGGTGCTGCGCGCCCTCGGGCAGCATGCTAGGGTCCAGCTCAGGGTCCACGCCGCGCAGCACGTCCTTGAGGTGGTTCTCAAAGCTGCAGCCCACGACAGGAAAGCAGCGCACAACCACAGCAGCACCTTGAAAACAAGTCCTTGAGCAGTCCTGGGCTGCTCCCGCATGTGCAGCAGTCCCGTCCAGCACAGCACGCCACCCAGCGGCGGAGGCGCGCGGCTCGTCAGCGACCCGCTCACTCCTTGCGCGCGGCGTGGCCCCTGAAGTGCTTCTGGATTGTGGTGGCGGCCTTGGAGGCGTCGGGCAGCTGGTCGGCCCGCAGCGTCAGCTTCTCACCCCGCGCCTCCGCCTGCGCCTGCACGTGGAGCAAAGTCGCCGACGGGGCTAGGATCGTGGACTGTAGCCATGTTCCGCGCACTGTCAGTTGGCACCGAGCACTTCCTCCTGCTGCTGACACTGCTGGGCTGGAGGTGTGCGGGCTGAAGGGAGCTGAGGGGAGGGCGCGGGCGTGGGGCGCACCTCGGCGAGCATGCCGTTCACGTCCTGCAGCGCGCCGCCGGCCAGCACGCGCTCGGCCTCAATGGCCGCCAGCAGCACCTTGACGTCCTCCTCCGCCTGAGCAGCAGCAGCGGCACGACCACCGCAGGCTCTGGTGAAGGACGGGATGTGGGCTGCATCCTTGTGCTCGGCATAGGCTGGAATGCACAGGGCACTGCGTGGCGGCTGCCACGGTGGCGGCGGACCTGCATGCGCCGCGAGCGCTCCCACCAGAGCTGCTGCTCCATGGCCGTCACCATGGCCACCGCCTGCCGCACGCCTGCGAGGCATCGCGAGCAGAGGGCGCGACTTCGCGTGGTCTGCTGCTTCTTTGCCACCGCGCTGCACGGACGGATGCGCCGCAGCGCTGCATCATGCCGCGTGCACGTACCGCCGGCGCATTGCTCCCTGAAGACCTGCAGCTCAACGGGAAAGTTCGTGAGGTCAGGGAGCTTGGGCACCTTGATGGCCTCGTAGGGGTCCTTGCTGACGCCTTGTTGCTGCTGCTGGCCCTGTGGATGCTGCGCGGGCGGAGGGCCGCCCTGGAGGGCGGGCTGCGCGGCGGCCATGGGCTGTGGCGCCACGCTCGCTACGTCCTTCCTGCGCGTTGTTCCACGCAGAGTTCAGTTGCCAAACACGCCCACTTTGTGAGATGGGAATGTCAGATCTGCGGGCGCGCCCTCGGTGCCAGCCACGCCCTTGCGTCGCCGCGAAACCAGCACGAGATGCCTGCTCGCAATCACCCCGTGAACGCACTGCGCACCCAGGCACTCGCCTCTTCGGTGTGAGGAGCCCCATCATGAGATGCCGCTGGAGGCGGGCGCCGCGAGCGATGAGCTCACCGCATGCGAGACCGCCAGCGAGACCGACTCGAGGGTCAGCTTTGCGAAACCTGCGCCCTTTGCTGTAGCGACTCCTCGGACCTCTGCTTTCCGAGGGGGCCCTGCCGTACTTATGATGCGAAGGCGCAGACGCTGTTTGCAGGTTGGGAACGCGGTGCATGAATTCATCAAGAGGAGTGAGCAGGTCACGGCAGAAGATTGCTGCCTCAAGCAAGAGCGATTGGGCCAAACGATGGGCCGGCAGTCAGCGGTCAGCACTCGAGACGAGGCGCTTCACCATGCGAGCTTGATCACAGGCAGGGGAGCCCGCCAGATGGAGGCGGTGGACGTGGTGGCCCCCTGAGCGGCCTGGCCCTGCCAGGCCTTGAGTGGCGTGGCGTCGGGCACCGTGGCATCCAGCACGATTGGCGCGGCGCCGCCCGCCTGCCTGGCCTGGTGCGCAATCTCTACGATCAAACTGTTGCCCTGCACAAGAGCAGCAACAGCAGCACCGCAACAGCATAGCGTGTCAAGGCAGGCCGTGGACGCAACGCGAGGCGCCGGGGACGTGCGGTACGCTCAGGGAGCGCACGACACGCACCGGCTGGTACGTGAAGGGCGTGTCAAAGAGGAACCACGCCACGGGGCCCGGCCGGACGATGACGCCCTTGGACGGGGGCGCAAACGTGTCGCGCTTGACCACCACGCGGCCAGTGATCACCTGCGTGCGAAAGCGACACGCTCACCGCGCTGATAGCGGACCCGCACACAGCGACCTCCGCTGCTGCTGACGGGGCAGACGGCGGCGGATGCGCAGCAGGCACCTCACCTTAACGCGGCCGGCAGGTGAGACGTCCTTGTAGTTCAGGTTGAAAATGGGCCCTGCAGGTGCGGGACGAAAGCAAGGCAACGTGCGCCACATGGGTGCCTGCGTCACCAGGGCGCCTGCCCTGCGCAGCGCTTGCGTGTACCGGGTTTACAGCTCACCGACAGAGGTCGGGGTGCTGATGCCGAGCCCCAGCGTGACGGTGAAGTTGCCGGCGGCCCACGCGACGTCCGCGCCCGCCGGCTGGCTGCCCGACTGGTTGAACGCCAGCCTGAAGCCCAGCTGCGTCAGGTTGGTGGCCCGGTCCTCTGCGGCACACAAGACAGCGAACAGGACACCGCCACCCTCGTGCACCCCCAGCACGCTGCAGGACGGGCGAGCCGTCTGGGGCGCTTGGTGCGAGTGTGCGGTTGACGTACGGGGCAGGGTGAGCGCCACGACGGAGGCGTTGTAGAAGAGCTGGAGCCTGAGGCCGTCAGAGCCCAGCGTGGCGCCGCCGTCGGTCGTGCCGCCTGGCAAGTCCTCAGTGAGCCAGCCGGGGAGGAAGGCGGTGCGCTGGGGCTGGGGCGGCGGCGACGGGGAGGGAGAAGGGGAGGGCCTGGGGCTTGGCGGCAGAGGAACGGGGGATGAGGGGCGTGGTGGTGGCGGGCGGGGAGGGAGGGGCGAGGGTGGCTTGAGCGAGGGCTTAGGGGGCGGGGGAGTGGGGGGCCGGGGCGGCGGCGGGCGCTGCACGGGTGGCGGTGGTGCGGGAGGAGGTGTGCGGAGGGGAGATGGAGGAGGGGAGCGGAGGGGCGATGGAGGAGGCGAGCGCAGCGGGGTCGGAGGAGGCGAGCGAAGTGGTGCGGGAGGAGGTGACCGCAGCGGAGCCGGAGGAGGCGAGCGCAGCGGGGTCGGAGGAGGTGACCGCAGCGGAGCCGGAGGAGGCGATCGCAGCGGAGCCGGAGGAGGGGACTGTGGGAGGGGCGCCGGCGGCAGGCGCTTGGCGGGAGGTGGGCCGCCAACCTGCTTGACGACCGGGAAGCCGCTTCCAACGCCGCCGTACAAGGGCAGAGGAGGGTACGCTGCAGCGCCGCCGTACGAACCGTACCAGCCACCGTACCCGCCGTACCAACCACCGTATCCGCCGTATCCGCCATAGCCGCCGTACGGGGACGCTCTGCTGGAGAAAGGCGGCGGCCAAGAGTTGAAGCCGCCTCCGTCGGCGCGGCGCGGCGCGGGCGGGGTGGGCGGCCAGGGCGGCGGCACCGGCGAGGGCGGGTACGGTGGCGGCGCGGGGATGACGGGGTAGGAAGGAGGAGGGGCGTCGGCGGGGATGGGGTGCGCCGGGCTGCGGGGCGTCGAGCAGCGGTGCAATCACTCATGAAGCTTTGCGCCGCGGCGGCAGAGGTTGCGCTGGTGCAAATGGGCAGGGGCAGAGCGCGTGCCGCACTGCACTCACACAACTGGGTAGGGGGGTGGATAGGGCGAGGGCGGAACGCCCGGCGGGTAGGGCGCGGGCGGAACGCCAGGCGGGTAGGGGGTGGGAGGGAGCCCGGGAATGTACAGTACCACCCCCACAGGTGGTGGGCGTGGAGGGCTGCTGTGTATCTGGCCAAACCTGCGCACATGGGGGGGAAGGGTTCATTCGCCAGGCATCGGCCGGGCGCCAACAGCGGTGCTGATTGGAGGCCTCCCTTTGCGATGTGGTGTGACGCGGTGCCAAGGCGCGTGAGGTGAAGCGGGCAGGTTGCGCCGCACCTCGGAGGGAAGGCCAGGAAAGGGTAGGGCGGAGCGGGAGGGTGCGGAGGGTATGGGGCGGGCGTGGGCGGCTTTGGCGGCGTGGGCGACGGCGGCGGGGAGGGCGAGGGCGGGGCAGGCGATGGCGACGGCGGCGGCGCGGGCGACGGGGGAGGTGGCGGCGGCGGGTCCGGGTTTGGCGGGGGCGGCGGGAAGGGGCTGGGGGGCGGCGCTGGGTCGGGGGGGGAGAGGCTGACGCCGGGGCCGGCCAGGACGGGCGTGTTGGTCGGCACCTGCGGCAGGACGCAGCGTTCGAGTGGTGCACAGGCGCGGGTCACCTTGGAGGTCAGCTTGAGGCGCCACCGCAACAACACTAGTGAAATTGAAAGGGACAGCGCCGCACCAGGAGCTTGGGGCAGCAGGTGGGGTCGACTGCCGTGGTGCGGATGGGCCACACGGGCTCGCCGTCGCGGGTGAGCGTGGACCTGCGGGTGCGTGACGGAGCATCCAGAGAGCGAGAGGCACGTTTCCCCCTCATGCGCTGCGTTGGGCCCAGCGCCTAACACCAGGAGGCAGCGCTTGACACTGGTGGGCCTGGGTGCGCACCGGAAGAGCTTGCGGGGGTCCGAGCGGCATGGACTGCTTGCGGCCACGTGCACGCAGACGCCGATCCCGTCCTCCGCCGCCAGCACCTGCCCCCAACGCACCACAGCACGTGTGCACGACGGGTCAGCCTGCGCGCCACGGTGGGTGGTGGCGAACCGGTAAGGCGCCAAAGCAAGCAGGCGCTCACCTGGTGGTAGTCGCCCAGGCCGCTGACCGTGAGGACGAACTCGCCGGCGTCCCACTCCCAGGAGACGGGCAGGTCGTACGAGACGGTCATGTTGACGATGTCGTCGGCGCAGGCGCGCTTGAAGGGGATGATGAGCGTGGAGAGCTGGTTGACGGGCGCCTCGGTGGAGCAGCAGTGGCCTGGCTCGCACTGGCCCTGGTTGTGCACCTGCAGGCGCGGATAGATGAGCGGCGGGCGAGGTGGCCCCACGAGCTGCAAAGGCAGCGGGAGTGCATCTGCAATGCATCTGCAAGTCACCGTGAAGCAGAAGCCATCGACGCTGGCCAGCAGGCTGAGGGAAAAGGGCGCGTGCGCGCGGTCGGCGTCGCAGTCCACGGTGCCCTGGAGGAGCTGTCTGGCCGCTGCAGAAGCTGCCAGGAGGCCAGGCTGGTCCTCGCTCTGCTGCGCGTTGCTCCTGAGGTGGCCGAGGAGCGTGGTTCCTGCGCAGGTGCAAGGAATATGCAAGGCGAGCGTTCCAGGGGCGCAGCCCCCAGCAAGGTGGTCGGCGCCCACACGCTGCTGAGAGCGCTCTAAGACGGCGTCGCGCTTCAGCTGCGACTCACGGCAGTCTTCACGAAGGCAACAGCGTGGAGGCATCGCGAAGCTGTCCCAAATCCGAGACAGGGACGCACCTGGCGCAGTCCTGGAGGCCTGCGTGGCCCGGAGGCTGAGAGCCAGAAGAAGACAAATGGCGAGCAGATGCGCGCCGTGCCTCTGCGGCCGGCTGGCTGCTCGCCGCCCGGCACCGTGATCGTCCGACATCCTGCAGCAGTCTTCACATCGCCAGCTTCGAGTGCACGCCTGAGTCCAAACACGCAGCGGCGATGGGTGAAGCGGCGCCGTGGCTGAGTTGTCTCTGCGTTGGTCCCGCTGCGAAATGAGAGCCCTTCGCGCCTTGGCGCGATGTATGCGAAGGTAGACGCGACGAGCGAGCGTAGCTGGACCCGCTCGTGCTGGAGAGAAGGGATCGTGGATCGTCGATGTGCTGCTTCGTGCGATGCCCTTGCGCGCTCTCCAGTGCTTTTTGTTCTGTTTGGGCGCGACCCTGGACCGGCGGGCGGTTCGCTTTTCGAGAGGAGTCGGCATGGAGAGAAGTCGGACGAGAGCGCACCCCGGCGGCAGCAGCAGCAGCCGCGCGTTGCATGAGCATAACGCCACGCCGGTGCAAGCGCGCCACCCAGCCCCAGCACGCCGTTCCCATTCCACCCACCCACACACGCTCAGCTGGTGCCCGACACGGCCGCCAGCGCCAGCGTGTAGAGGTTGGGCAGCAGCTGCGTGGGGCCCAAGCTCGCCAGCCCGTGAGCCTGCGCAAACGGCACGCGGTCACACGCGTGTTGCGCACCCTGTCCTGCGCAACACTGCGAGGCAAGACAGCGCTGCTCTCGAAGTCGGACGGCAGACCCAGGCGTCCAAAGTGTCAGGCGCGCGGCCCCACCTGCATCAGCAGCTCCACGTCCTTGTTCAGCAAGTAGACGGCATAGGCGAACTTGGTGCGGTCGCGCCCGTCCGTGTACAAGGGAAGCAGCAGCGGCTGCGGCTGCGGCTGCGGCTGCGGCGCCCCCCCGCCCCCGTAGCCCTGGCCGCCCGTCGCCGCGACGAACGCCAGCGCCTGCGCCGTCGTCTGCACCGCCAAGCACATGCCCGGGTGCACCCCGCCCGCGGCGGCGGCGGCGCTGGGAGCGGCGGCGGCGGCGGCGTGGTGGGGCTGCTGCGCGTGGGAGGGCGTGCCCGAGGGTGAGCGGCCGCCGGTGTGGGTGTGGAGCAGGCCGGTGGGCATGTTGCCCAGCAGCCAGCTAGCCGGCGCAGGCGTCCCCAGCGCGTTGCTGCCGCCGCCGCTGGCGGTGCCGGCGCTGGCGGCGGCGCCGGGGTGCGCGGCGGGCGGCGCGGGCGCCGTGGAGGGCGCGGCGCCGCTGCCGCCCAGCGGCCAGCGCCAGAGGTTGCGCTGCAGGATGCCCGCGCCTGCGCGGGGGCGCGCGGCGGATCACGTTGCGGCGCAAGTCCATGACTCGCCGCGCCGCAAGACGCGAGAGGCCAGCAGTGCTCACGCCCCTCTGCCACTGTGCCCTCACCCGAGCCGCCCTGCTGCTGCGCGGGCGTGATGGAGGGGCACGGGTCGCAGATGTGCGACTTGGACATTGCCGGGATCACGGGGTACCGCAGCGGTACCTCGAGGTACACGGACAGCCGGTCCAACAGGTGCGCCACGTAGCCCAGCGCGGCGGCCACCTGCATGAGGAGGGCACAGGGCCAGGGCTTGCATGGCGGTCACGACAGCGACCCCGCATCCTCAGGAGCAAGGACGCGGCCCCCCGTGCAGTGTGGATGCGACGGACGCGGATGAACCAACCAACCGCCAACCGACGCCAAAACCGCCGCACACCCGCTGCTCCTCGTCGGGGCTGCTGCCCCACCCGACCGTGCCCTCGAGGCTCCGCTTGGCCAGGTTGCTCGGCAGCTCCAGGCCCAGCACGCACAGCGGCACGTCCGACGGCCCGCGCGGCGGCGCGCCCCACCCCAGCATCCCACCGAGCAGCCCTCCCCCGCCTCCGCCGCGGGAACTCCCGCCGCCCCAGCTCCAGTCCCCGCCGGACCCGTGCCTCCGGTGCTGGCTGGTGGACGTCCACGACGACCGCCGCGACTGCTGCTGCTGCTGCTGCGCATGCCGCGGTGTGGTGGTGGCGCTGGCACCCTGGTTGCTTGCTGCGGCAGCGGTGGTGGTCACGAGCGGAGGGGCGGCGGCGAGGGCGGGCGGTCGGTCGGTCGGGGCGGCGGCGTTGGCGGCGGTGGCGAGGGCGCCGCTTTGGGAGTGTGACGCCGAGGACGACGCGGTGGGCGCATTGAGCACCCGGTGGATGATGCCGTCGATGCCGTCGCTGCGCAAGGGCACGCACACACACGTTTGTGACCCGCAGCCGACGTCAGCGCGTGGCGGGTGGATCATGACAGACAGAAGTAGCGGCGCGCGCCTGGCTGCAGACCGGGTGCCTGGCGGCCAGCGCGCATGAAGCAGCAACGTCGCAACCGCCGCACCTGCTGGCGCGCGACGCGCTGCCCGCCTCGCTCCCGCCCTCGGACCCGTCCCCCGCGTCGCCGCCGCCCCCCTCCCCGGCCCGCTCC
>VFQP010005008.1_pt1 | contig 11848 bp, 15 predicted proteins | sample 3512351 | NCBI WGS metagenome assembly VFQP01 (sample SAMN10412372, study PRJNA504923) | tailings metagenome | isolation source: Relicate 1 Philex TSF1 revegetated site | place: Philippines: Tuba, Benguet | collected 2017-08-29
GTGCTCATGGTGATGGAGTCGCTGTCGGCCTTCCTGCATGCGCTGCGCCTGCACTGGGTGAGCGGCGGTGGAGGCGGGAGAGGGGAGGGGAGGGGCGTGTTCACCTCGGGGCCTGACGAGAGTCGCCGCCGGGCGCTCAGGCGCGCGCTTCGCCTGCACAGGGTGGGCGACTTGCGCAAGTCCCAGCTGACGAGTCGCAGGTGGTGGCGCTGGAGCGTCTGCCAGCCATCTCACCTGTCCGCCGCTGCTCCCCACCTCTTTCCACCTGGCGCAGGTCGAGTACCAGGGCAAGTTCTACAAGGGCGACGGCTACAAGGTGAGCAGCAGGGCGCTCGGCGAGGGTGTGTGTGTGGGGGGGGGGCGGCGCAGTGCTGGCGGTGAGCAGCCCCTGACCCGTGTCATCCCCGTGATTCCAACCGCAGTTTGCGCCCTTTTCGTTCGAGGCCCTCGCCAAGGACGACGAGGCCGAGTGACGACCTGGTGGCACTGGAGTGACCGTGACGAAAAAGTGTTGCAGGCCCTTGGAAATCCACTCCTGGTTGCTTCTCCTTCTTCCTCTTCTTCTTTCTCCTGCTGCTCCTCGTGCTGGTGCTGCAAATCGCACCGTGCGGGGCGCGTGAGCCGCATGTGAGCACGGCCGGGGGCCCGGCGCGCCCATGCTGGCACGACGCACTGCCGCATAAGCAGCAGGTCTCTACAGCTTGTTCGCCCGCGTGAGACAGCAAGCCTCCTCCACAGCAGCACAGCAGAGGAGCCAGGCGAGGAGGAGCGCACAGGAGCGCGCCAGATGGCCGCGGCGGACGTGCTGCTGCCTCCGCTGGGCAAGGGCGACGCGGCCGCCGACATGCAGGTGTGCGCGCGCGTCGTGCGGCGCGTCGTGCAGCGTGGCAAATGGGCGCGTGGGCAGCTGCGTCGCGAGATCGTGCTTCACCTAAGGAGCCCCGGGGTTGTGGTGCCAAGAGCTGTGCCAGGCCCTGCTCGACGGCAGCACCTATCGGAGGACGATATCGTTCTTGTCGTCCTCATAACCTGTCGGCCAGGTGGACGCTCCCTCGACGAGCGGGGCGCCTGGCGAGGAGGAGGAGGACCTCTACACGCGGCTCAAGACGCTGCAGCGGCAGCTCGAGTTCCTGGAGATTCAGGAGGAGTACATCAAGGAGGAGCAGAAGAGCCTGAAGCGCGAGCTGCTCCGGGCGCAGGAGGAGGTCAAGAGGATCCAGTCCGTGCCCCTGGTGATCGGGCAGTTCCTCGAGATGGTGGACGCAAACAGCGGCATCGTGGGCTCGACGACGGGCTCCAACTACTACGTGCGCATCCTGAGCACGCTCAACCGCGAGCTGCTCAAGCCGTCCTCGTCCGTGGCGCTGCACCGGCACTCGAACGCGCTCGTGGACATCCTGCCGCCAGAGGCCGACTCGTCCATCTCGCTGCTGGGAGACAACGAGAGGCCAGACGTCTCCTACTCGGTGCGCATGCTTGGGGCCAGGGGTGGGGCCGCCGCGCGCGTTTGTGAGTGGCGCACGGCCTCTCACCGCGCCAGCAGCATCTGTGCAGCAGCATCTGTCACTGGTAGCACCAGGTGGAGGCTGCTCACGCACCACCGGCGAAAGTGCTGCGCGGCGCCGGGGGAGGGGCCGGCGATGCGGCTTGGACGCCTGCCGTGACGCACCCGCCCACGCCCTGGGCTCCCCGCCCTCCCCTCGCAGGACATTGGCGGGTACGACATCCAAAAGCAGGAGATCCGCGAGGCCGTGGAGCTGCCCCTCACGCACGCTGGGCTCTACCAGCAACTGGGCATCGACCCGCCGCGCGGCGTGCTGCTCTACGGGCCGCCGGGGACAGGTGCGGAGCGGCGGCAGCGGCACAGCAGCAGCAGCAGCAGCGAGCGGGCGTGAGACTTTCTGGAATGCAGGCGCAGCCCGGCGACGATGGGGAAGGGTGTCAGCGGGCGGCAGGGACGTTGGGAGGGACGGGTCGGGCCGGAGGGGGGCCGTCGCCAGCAGGGCGACCGACCGGCAGCGCATCGTGTGCAAGCGCCTAGCAGCGCGGGGAGCAGCTGCCCCCAGAGCGGCGAGCGTGTCGGCGCCAATGGCGGTGCTGTGTGGCCTGGGTTTGGCGAACTTCGCCCGCAGGCAAGACGATGCTGGCCAAGGCGGTGGCGCACCACACGACGGCCGCCTTCATCCGGGTGGTGGGCTCCGAGTTCGTGCAAAAGTACCTGGGAGAGGTGAGGGGAGCGCGCCGTGTGGACCTGCCACGGTGGCCAAGGGTGGAGGCGGGCCAGCAGGCCACGCCACCCTGCGGAAGGCACGGGTAGGGTGCTGCCCGGCAGCAGGCAGGCACAGCGCGCTGCGGCGCGTGCGGTGTCGTCGCTTTTGAGAGCAGCAGCAGCAGTAGCGGCAACGTGTGGGTCGCGTCGGTTGCTGCACCCGGTCGCAGGGCCCGCGCATGGTGCGCGACGTGTTCCGTCTGGCCAAGGAGAACGCGCCCTCCATCATCTTCATCGACGAGGTGGACGCCATCGCCACGGCGCGCTTCGACGCGCAGGTGCGGGCAGCAGCAGCAGCACGCGGTCACGCGTGCCTCTCTCCCGCCAGCTGCCAGTTCGGCGCGCACGTGGGGGCTGCGGGCTGCGTGCCGCCCCCCGCCGGCACCTGAGCACCAGAGCGCATCGTTGCAAGCGCCGAGCGGCTGCCTTGCTCCTCGCCCTTGTTGTCGCTGCCGTGGTGGTGGCCGGTGTGCCCCTGCAGACGGGTGCCGACCGCGAGGTGCAGCGCATCCTCATGGAGCTGCTCAACCAGATGGACGGCTTTGACCAGACGGTCAACGTCAAGGTGCGAGCGGCGCCCTCGGTGGGAGGCTTGCATGGCACGCCACGCCCAGGCGCGACCTAGGGAGAGGAATGGCAGAGCTTGGACAGAAAGGCAGCAAGCGTCGCAGCGCAGCCCACCCTCCCCGCGCCGGCCTCGTGCGAGCGGGGCTGTGGGTCGCCTGCGCGGGAGGCTTGATTGCTTGCGGGGCTGCGGCGCGGCAGCGGCAGGGCGTCTCCAGTCGGCCGCGGGGTGCGGCGCGGCGCCACTGGTCGTACGCGTGCGCCCTCATGCACAGGTCATCATGGCCACCAACCGCGCCGACACCTTGGACCCCGCGCTGCTGCGCCCGGGCCGCCTCGACCGCAAGATTGAGTTCCCCACGCCCGACCGGCGGCAGAAGCGCCTCGTCTTCCAGGTGCGATGCCGCCCCCACCCCCCTCTCCCCTCCCGATCCAGCCTGCGCGGGCAGGAGGCCCCCACTCTGCCGCCCCCTGGGCAGGAACGGACGCATCTGTGCCGCACCCGCACCAGCCCAGCCGCGTGCAGCCGCGGCTGCGTGGCCAGCGGCGTCGGGCGCCGGGCGCGTCCGCGCTCGTGCCCCGTGTTGCCGGCTGTCTAGCACATGCGCGTGGACGGGTGCTGCTGTTGCTTGGCGCGCGTGCGTCCCCCTGCAGGTGTGCACCGGCAAGATGAACCTGAGCGACGAGGTGGATCTGGAGGACTACGTGAGCCGGCCCGACAAGATCAGCGCCGCCGAGATCGCCGCCATCTGCCAGGAGGCGGGCATGCACGCCGTGCGCAAGAACCGGTGCGTTTTCGCCTGCGTGCCCGCCTGGCCCTGTGCGCCGCCACTTGCTGTGCTGCAGCAAGCGCGGCGTCTGACGTGGTGAGTGGCTGGCTGCGTGGCATGATGCAGGTACGTCATCCTGCCCAAGGACTTTGAGAAGGGCTACCGGGCCAACGTCAAGAAGGGCGACGCTGAGTTCGCGTTCTACCAGTGATGGCGCCGCCGCCCTCGCTGGGCTCTGTTTTGTATGTACCCTTTCCTGCGGGCGCGGACACGGAGGCGTCCCGCTCCCAACCCTGCCACGACCCTTGCAAGCACGCCACGACGGAGAGAAGTGATGCAGTGCACGCTGCCACAGCGACAGTGGTCCCAGCCCCCGAGCACCAGCAGAGCACCAGCGCCAGCACCTGGTCCACGCCGGAATGAACCCGACCTGTCGGTGCGTTTGAAGCGAAGTCACCGTGCGCGCTGCGCATGCTGTCGAGGTGGTCACTGCAAAAGAGAGAGCCGTTCCTCGCAGAACAGCATTCATCATTCATAGTGTAGAAGCAGCAGCGTCTGGCGAGATGCAGCTGCCCGTCTTCACCATCTCTGAGAGGCTGGGCGAGGAGCTCGTGCGAGATGGGGGGCCGCAGCTGCAGCCCGAGGACCTGCAACTCTGCGAGGCGATGGCCGACTTCATCACTCGCACGGGCGTCCTCGTGGTGCGCGCGTGCGAACGCGCTCTTCTGGCCACGTCTTCGACAGCCATCACTTCGTGCCCAACGATGGATTGAGGAACACCAGCAGCAGCACAGCGTCAGAGGCAGCAGCAGCGGCATCGTGTCATGCTGCCTGTGGGGTGTCTGAGCCGGAGAGACGGTGCCCCTGCCAGCTGTGCGCAGGTGAAGGACGAGCGGGTGCCCGCGGAGCTCAACGCCCAGTTCCTGGACATGATGGAGCGGTACTTTGCGCAGAGCGACGAGCTCAAAGCGCCCGACATCCGCGCCGAGCTCTCGTACCAGGTTGGCGCTGCTGCCTGGGGTGCTGCCGCACCGTGCTGCGCTCCGCACGCACCACCCACGACTTGTGGCATCACGCTGGGCCTGCCCGCGGCGCAGATTGGCCTGACGCCCGCCGGCGTGGAGGTGCCCCGCATCACCAACGTGAGCGCAGCGGTCAGGGCGCCGCACCCGCACCAGCTGCCAGCCCGCACCCCGCCATCAGATGACGCCGCGCGCTGCGGCCCCAGAGCGGGCGCAGCGGTGGCACCTGCGGGCCTGGTGGCTGACGCCCTCACACTGACGTGCGCGCACCCCGCGCACTGTGCACAAGCGCAGGACCGGGCGCTGCAGGAGGAGGTGGCTCGGCTGCCCGAGGGCCACAGGGCCACGCTGCCCACCGGAGCAGGTGCGCCGCCGCCCAGGCAGCCACGCCAAGCAACGCAGCGTCGTCGTGTGCGGCCCCCCCCGGTGCAGAGGATAAGGCGACGTGGAGCCCGGAGGCTGCTCTCCGGGCAGGAGAGCAGCGCGGGTGTGCCTCAAGGATGCACTCGCGCCCACACGTCCAAGCGCCGCCCGCGTCGCTGTGTGCTCACTCTGCTGTGCTGCTGCGCCCAACCGGCCCGCAGACGTCAAGTGCCGGTTCTTCCACCGGGTGGGGCCGCGGCCCGCCGCCACGGCCTACCCCGAGCTCAACGCCAGCCCCGTCACGCCGCAGGTGACATCTCCTGCCCTTACTTTCTTTCCAACACGCTATCCCTCCCTGGGGCCACACCCCACCTCACGCACGCCCCAGGAGACGCGCACCTCGGCTGAGCCTGAGCCATTCGTGTGGAGGCGTGCAGGGCCCAGCGAGCCCTTTCCGCCCTTGCCATTCCTCCCCTACGGCTGCGCGCAGGCTTTCCCCGAGTGGGCCGAGACCCTGGACACGTTCGGCGGGCGGCTGCTGGACGTGGCGCGCACCGTGACGGCGTGCGTGGCGCAGGGCCTGGGCCTGGAGCCCCGCCGCATGGCGCGCGTGGTTGAGGGCGGGCCGCACCTGCTGGCGCCCACGGGATCCGACCTGAGCAAGCACGGCGCGCTGGGCACGGTGCTGGCCGGGTGCGCGCCTCTTGGGTGCAGCAGCAGCGTGCTGTGCACGCTGGGCACTGTCCTGGCGGGGTGTGCCCCTAGACCTAGTGTAGGTGTGCGCGCTGCTGGCGGTGGCCCCTGCAACGGCTCTGCCGGCGTGGCCGCGCCCTCTGGCTCTCCCTGTGGCCGGTCACCGGCTGGGAAGCCGCCGTGCCGCTCCACGTGGTTTTGCCTCTGTTTCCTCGACCTTTGTTTCCTCTGGTGGGCGCGCGCCTGCAGGTACCACTCGGACCTCAACCTGCTGACGCTGCACGGGCAGAGCCGCTTCCCCGGCCTGCACGTGTGGCTGCGCGACGGCACCCGGCACCTCGTGCGCGTGCCCCCGGGCTGCCTGATCGTGCAGGTCAGGCGCTTCTGCTTGATTCCCCGGTCGCCAGCCTGTTTGGTGCTCTATGCCGTCACCTTTCGTCCAAGGCAGCGACGACAGTGGAGCGACCGGTGCGGTTCCCCGCGTGGGCGCGCGCGTTGTTGGCGCAGGCGGGGCAGCAGCTGGAGTGGCTCACTGGCGGGCACATCCAGGCCGGCAAGCACGAGGTGAGGGCGCCGCGTACAGGAGGCCTGCTGTGGGTTGCTGGCGGCGGTCTCGTGCCACTGCCGAGCTGAGCTGAGGGGCAGCGTGTGCTTTGGTTCGTGCTGCGGTGTGGGCGGGGCGGCGCAGGTGGTGGTGTGCGAGGCGACGGTGCAGGCGGCCGAGGCGGCGCGGCGGGCGGCGCGCAGCCTGTGGCGCGTCTCGTCCACCATTTTCGTGCACGCGGCCAGCGACCGGGTGCGCGGTGTGTCACCGCTCTTTGCGTGCCCCTTTCTGTCCCTGCTAGCGTCACGCTGTGCTCCCTAAGCTGGTGGTGGTGCCCGTTCCCGTGTTGTTGTGTGCATTGGCAGGTGCTGGAGCCGCTGGGCAGGTTCGCCTCGCTGCCCGGCGTGGCGGCCAAGTACCCGCCCACGCCAGCAGGGCAGCAGGTGCAGCGCGAGCTCATGGCCATTCGCCTGGCCGCCGCCGCCACGCCACCAACGCCCGCGCAGCAGCAGCAGCAGCAGGAGGAGGCGCCGACGGGGGACGTGCACGTCAGCGTGGTGCCCGGCGAGAGCGGCAAGGCGGCGGCGGGTGGCGCTCCGAGGCCGGAGCCCGCACCAGGGCCCACCGCGTCGGCACCTGCCGTCGGCTGAGCTCTCTGCGTGCCGTCCACCGGTTTGCGTTGTTGAGCCCTTGTTGCAGTTGATCAACTCAAGCGAGGGAATGATCAGGCGCAGACACGGGCCGTGATGAGGAGTCCGTCGGCGGCGCGACGGTGGTGCAGCCGTTGAACCGGAGAAGAGTGCGGGGCATCCAGCAGAGATGGGAGCAACGCGGGAACGGAGAAAAACAATTCGTTTGCCCAAGCAGGGAGCGCACACACTTGAAGACCCACCACAAAACACGCGCGAGCCGCGAGTGAGGGGCTGAGGACAGCGCGTGCCACCACGGTGACGGGAACCACCAGTCCTCTTCAAAGGGAAGGCCAGCCGCCATTAGCCCCGCAAGCCGCACACCGCACGCGCCATGCCCCTCCCCAGCCCAGCCAGCAGCACCAGCTGTTTACCACTCCACGCCGGCCGCCTCGGCGTAGTTGACGTCATCGTCGCTGTCGTCGGCATTGTCGGGCACGAGCCCCTTGGCCTTGAGCAGCTTGAAGCCGGCGTCAATGGCGGCGTCACGGGCCTTGAGGGGGAACACGTTGTTGTCCGTGTCGGCCGGCATCGTCACGCGGATGACCTCCTCGCTCTCCTCGGCCACCGTGGCCTTGGGCAGGAAGGGCAGCAGCGCCTCCACCCACTCCTGCGAGCGCAGGTGACGGAGCAGGTAGCAGGAGGCCGCTGCGTGCGGCGGCACGGAGATCTTCTGCAGAGAGGCGCCACCGCGCTCCCCGCTCCCCCCCACCGCGGCGCGCTCGAGCCACAATCCGTGCGGCACGAGGCTTGCGAGAGAGGTTGCCCTGCGTGGCCCGCGCGTCCTGGCTTTCGCGGGTGAGGGTGTGCTACTGCGGCCGCTCTCGCACCTTTGCGGTAAGCGCCTTGGCGGCGCTCAGCTCCTTGGGCACATGGCAGACGCCCACGAGCTGCGTCTCTCCCGCTGAGAACAGGAACTTGCCGATGTCGCCGGCGCCGCCCTTCCTCTCCTCGGCGGCCTCGTCCACCGGCGCGTTCATGCCCTCGAGCACCTTGTCGAGCAGAGCGGGGTCGCCCTCGGGCGTCTCCACCGCCACGTTGAAGTAGGTCACGCCGCCCATCGCCGCCACGCCGTTGAGATCCTGGCCCTGCGAGGAACAAGGAGGAGGGGCACGTTTAACGGCGACGATCTTCCTGTGGGGGGCAGGACCTCGCACGCACGCGTGCGAGAGAGAGCACGGACGAGGAGACAATGCCCTCGAGGATTGGGCTGACGGCGCCGCCACACGCTGAGGGAGCTGAGCACGCGAGGGGGCGCGCGCGCTTGCCTTCTTGCCCCCCTCCTTGATCGCGTCCTTGACCGTGGAAGGCATCTTTGCGCTTGAGTTTGAGGAGAAGGGGAGAGGTGACTGCGTATGTGCGCGAGGCCCTGGTGCCCTGTGGTGTTTTTCTTGGCGGCCCTGTCGGGCTTGCACTCGCATGATCAATCCTGCGGCAGCGAGCGCAGCTAGCTCAGGAGCGCGATGGACCTTCCGGGCGAGCACCAGCACCAGCACCAGCACGAGGAGGCCGCCGCGCCCGTCGTGGCGAACGGGGCGGCCCCAGCAGCTGCTACATGGCCAGCCGTGCTCAACCCGCTGCCGCAGCAGCACTTCGCGGGCAACCCGCTTGACCGCACGTACGATGCGAAGCGCAAGTTCGACGGCGGCGTGGGCGAGGCGCCAGAGGTCTGCCTGGTCGTGGTGGCCGGCCGGGAGCTCTGCGTGCGCACCTCGGAGGCCGAGCAACAACAGCAAGAGGGCGCGGAGCAGGAGCTGCAGGTGCTGCTGCTCAGCGCGTCGGACCCACAGCTCGACCTCAACAGCGACTTCATGTCCTTCCTCTGGAGCCCAAGTGAGCGTTCGCGTGGCGCGGTGGGCCGAGGGAGGCGGCGACGAGCAGGTGTCCGGTGGGCACGCGCTGCGGGGGCACCTGCCCTCACCACCACCCTCTCTTGCCCAACCTGGCACGCAGCTGACGACTACGAGACCGCGCAGCGCCTGCCGCTCTACCTGCTCGGCCAGGTGCGGGGATGAGGTGGCGCTTGCCCACGCGGCAGGCAGCTGCTGCGCCGACGACCCAACAGGGTTGAACTGCAACCCCGGGGGCTCTGTGGTGGACTCTGTGGTGTGCATGCAACCGTGCGCGCGCGACGGCGGGAGCGCAGGACGCCATGGCGCGGTGGACGCTGGCGCTGGACATCAGCGGGCCCGTCAAGGCGAGCTTTTTGGAGTGGCTCAAGACGACGTGCGGGCTGGCCGTGAGCCTGGAGGACCTGCGCAGCATCATGTCGACGCTCTCGCGCGACGCGTGCGCCATGGCGGGTCACGCCGCCGCACTCAGTCAGTGGCACCTGGTGAGCGGCAGCGGCGGCAGCAGCGGTGGGGCGGAGGGCAGGTTGGGCGCAGAGGGCGCGTGTACCGCTGTGTGCCGCGCTGCGCTCAGCACAGCGTGGTGCCTGACGAGGGGGACAGCGGCGAGTGGTGTGGGCACGAAGCGGGCGGTCAGCCGAGCGCTCAGCCCCGTCACACTCCAACCTACACACCGCAGGCGCACCGGTTCTGCAACCGGTGCGGCGGGCCCACCATCCCCACCGAGGCGGGCCTCAGGCGCAAGTGCGAGCGCGAGCACAAGCTCTACCCGCGCACCGACCCCGTGGTGAGCAAGGGCGACCCTGGGGCTGGTTGAAGGGGAGTACGGGCCTGTGACGCCAAGCATGCAGACGAGGCGCTGTCCTCCCAGCACCAACCGTTGGGAGGGCTCCACGAGGGACGCGGGGCGCAGGGCAGGCAAGCGGCGGGGCGCGCTGCAAGCAGAGCGCAGCGTTGCCCGCCGGCGCGGGCAGCGCTGAGCACGTGCGCGGGGAGCGGCGTGGCGGTGGGGCTGCGCTTGACGTGTCGGCAGCTGGGCGTCCTTGCTGACGCTGCTGCTGCTGCTGGTGCTGCTGCCGCAGCCTGGCCATCATGTTGGGTCCTCCACGCGCCTGCTGGGCGCGCAACTGTGTGTTGCTGCCGCTGCTGCTGTCTCTGCGTGGCAGGTCATCATGCTGGTGGAGTCGCCGGACGGGCAGCGGGCGCTGCTGGGCCGCAGCCGCAAGTTTGTGCCGGGCCTCTACACGTGCCTCTCTGGCTTCATCGACCAGTGCGAGTCCATCGAGGAGGTGCGGGGTGGGGCCCTTCGGGGTGAGCGGGAGGTGGCGAGAGGGGACGGCTTGGCGACGGTTCGCGGGATCAAGGGAGGAGGCAGGAGTGAGTTTCTCGGGGCGGGGGTGCGACAGGTTCGGCCGTTTGGACCAGTGCCGCGCGGCGTGAGCGGGAGGAGCGGGACACTGACAACGGGCGCGCATCGGTGGGCGTTGAGCCTGACGCAGGCAGGCGCTTGCTCTGGCGCTGGCGCCGCTGGTGCTTGCAGGCGGTGCGGCGCGAGGTGCGGGAGGAGGCGCGCGTGGTGGTGGCCGACGTGCACATCATCGGGTCGCAGCCCTGGCCCATCGGCAGGTGCGAGCGTGCCTCCACGCTCGCGCCCCCCCTGCGCGTCGCTCTCGTCCCCTGCCCCTCTCCCTGTCGTCTTCTCCGCGCTCCACCTCGCCGCACCGGGCAGGTGCCGCGCGCCAAACACAACAAGGCTGTTGCCTTTCCTTTCCTTTAATAGGTATGGGTCGTGCGAGCTCATGCTGGGGTGCATGGCCAAGGCCATGAGCTACGAAATCATGGTCAACACTGGCGAGGTGAGCGCGTCCCCCAAGAGAGGACTCCTCTTCTGCAGGGGCTACTGAGGGCTCCTGAGAGGGAGCTGGGGCCCCGGGGTTCGCTGCTGTTCGCCGCCACCACGCCTGGCGCTCGCGGCGTCGCGGCGGGCGTCGTTCGCGCTGACGTGGCCGCGAAGCGCCGCGCTCGCCTCTGGCGGCTGGAGGAGGCTTTCTTTGCCCCCGCTCCAGCGGCGCCCGCGCCCACCATGGCTGCGCTCACGACGCCTTGCGCTGCGTACGGCGTGTACGCAGATGGAGGACGTGCAGTGGTACGACCGCGCGGAGCTGGCGTCAGCCGTCAACCTCTTTGAGGCGCTGGACATGGGCAGTACCGTCGCCGGTGAGCGCTGCTGCCTCACACTCTCCCTCTCCTGGCCCCCTTTGCGTCCCTCCTCTCCCTGTCTGGTGGTCAGGGCCAGGGACGGATGCCTCCGCTGCCCAGCGTTCGCTTCAATGATCCGACAACAACCCCGCGCAGCTCAACCCTAACGCTGGACCCTAACGCGCCATGCGCGGCGCGGCGTGTGTGCGTGCCCTGCCCTGCAGAGGTGCAGCAGCAGTCCATGGACACACTGGGCTTCTTCGTGCCGCCGCCCTTTGCCATCGCGCACCACCTCATCCGCCTCTGGGCGCAGAACCCGGGCCCCTGGTTCCCGCCGGTGCTGGCGGGGCCGCCGCCAGCGGTGCCCGCGGCGGCGGCGGCGGCGGCGGACGGCGAGGGGGACGCCAACGGGCACGCCGGCGAGGCGGCGGCGGCGGCGGCGCCGGCGCCGGTGGGCGAGGTGCAGGTGGCGTCCCCTCGCAAGAGCTCCTTGTGAGACAGGGGAGCGCAAAGCAAAGGGGTCAAGGCCGCGCTGGGCCTGAGGAACCGTGATGCCGTCGGCCGCGCTTGTGGAGGGCGGCTCGCCAGGACGGCGCGCGGGCGTGTGAGGGGGTTCTCCTGGCACGCGCGCGGAACTGTCTGGGGGCGCGCGGCCCGTCTCAATCCCTGGAGCAGGAGGCGTGCTTGGTCTTCTCCCTTTCTTTTCGGGAAGTGTCGTCACCACGAGTGAGCTGCGCTCTGCGCGTGCGTCGCGTGGCGTCTGTGCTCGTGCGCATGTGGCGATGTGCACGCTTCGGAGACCATCGGCAGTGCATGACTTGGGGGGAGGGGGCTGGTACACGACGGAGGGAGGACTTTCACGGACGATGCCGATGTCAGGCGCAT
>VFQP010005010.1_pt1 | contig 11844 bp, 15 predicted proteins | sample 3512351 | NCBI WGS metagenome assembly VFQP01 (sample SAMN10412372, study PRJNA504923) | tailings metagenome | isolation source: Relicate 1 Philex TSF1 revegetated site | place: Philippines: Tuba, Benguet | collected 2017-08-29
GCCGAGCGCCAGCAACGGCCGGCTGCTGGCGCCCGCCGCGCTCCACCACCCGCCGCCCTGCGGCCCGCCCGGCCCCGACAGCGACAGGTGATGGTGCGGCAGCGAGGCGGACAGGGAGGAGGGCGTGGAGGTCGCGGCGCCTCCGCCCAGCGACGGCAGCCGGCGCAGGCTGCCGCCGCCGCTGCTGCCGCCGCCCGTGGTCGCGGCCGGCGTGGTCCCCGACCCCCACTCCAAGTTGGCATACGCGGCGCCGTCCGCGGCCTGCTGCTGGCTCTGCCGCCGGTGCTGCGCAGGATCCGACATCGCAAACAGGCCCTGCGGCTGCTGCGCCGCCGACCCGCGCATCGCGAACGCGGTGGCGGCGGTGGCCCCCGCCGTCGTCGCCCCGGCCAGCGCCGCCGCGGACGCCAGCGCCAGCGGCGCCGCCCCCGGGTTGGGCAGCACCTCCTCGCTGGCAAACGCAGCGGCGCTGGCGGGCGGCGGCGGCAGCGAGTAGAGCGCCAGGCTGCCGCTCGACGTCCGCTTGGCGGCGGCGCGCCGCCGCTGCTGCCTGGCCGCCGGCGCGCCGCCGCCCGAGTCCCTGCCCTCGGCGAATGACCGCGTCTTCTCCCACAACGCGCCCGGCGCGGGGCCACCGCCGCTGCCGCTGCGGTCCGCGTCCTGCGGCGTGGGCGCCGGATTCCCAGCACCAGCCCTGGCGCCTGTTGGCTCGCCTGCGCCAGACCCGCTGACACATGGCCACGCGTGCTGCGGCTGCGCAGGGTGCTGCGCGCCCGCCGCCGCCGCCGCCGCCGCCGTCGTGACCAACACGACGGGCGCCGTGGCGCCGTCGCCCGCCTCAACGTCCTCCTGGCTCGACCGCCCCGCCTCCTCCTCGTCCCCCTCGAGAATGTCCTCCACGCCGTGGTGCAGCTGCTTGCCGCCGCCGCGCTGCCGCCACCGCTTCTTCTGCCTGCCTCCGTCGCGGCCCTTGTGGCCGCCGGCGCCCGCCGAGCCGGCGGCTGCGCCCGCCGCCCCCGCCGCCTTGCCGCCGCCGTCCTCGTCACTGCTGCGGCTCCCGCCGTCGCTGCTGCTGCGGCTGGCCCGGTCCTGACCGCCCGCCTTCCCGCCGGCGGCCTGCTGCGCCGCCTGCGCCCGCTGGTGCTGCGCAATAGAGGCGCGGCGCTGCCACACGTACGTGCCCACGGCCGCCAGCACCATGGCAGCGATGCCGACGGGCACGGCGATGGCGATGGTGCGCCGCAGCTCCTCGGCCTCCTCGGCCTCCTCGTCGTGGTCGTACACGTAGCGCGGCGGCGAGGGCGGCGCGGCGCCGCCGCGGCCGCCGCTCGAGAGCGTCACGGTGATGTTGATGGGCGGGAAGGGCAGCGCGTGCGCCTTTTCAGAGTCAAGGATCATGTTGTAGCCCACCAGGCCGTCCTCGACCACCACGCCCACGGCCAGGCAGCCGTCCGCCATGATGGCCGTTGACGCCTGCGGAGCAGCGGGCGGCATGGCAGACGCGGCAGATGGTTTCATGCGCACGCGCAGGGGCAGGAGACGTGTGGAGACTCTCCCCTGAGCCCTGCATGCAACGTGGGGAGGAGGAGCCAGTGGCAGGGCCGTGGTGTTCAGGGGAGCGCCCTCACCCAAAAGGTGCCGGGCGCGCCGCTGCCCGTGATGGTGCCGTCCTGCCCCAGCCTGAGCGTGCTGTTGGGGTTGGCGGCGCCGGCGGCGGCCGCGGCGGCGGCGCCGCCGCTGCTGGGCGTGCCGCCGGGGGCGGGTGGTGACGAGGACGAGGCGGCCGACGACGTGAGCAGCGTGAACTCGGACGGCGGGATGATGAGCGACACGTTGCGCAGGTGCAGCAGCGGCTGGCTCCTGCGGGCTCCACGCCGCGGCGCGCGGGCCGACGCCCGCGTGAGCGTCCTGCCATGCGGCTGCCCTGGTTCGTGTGACACGCGCAGGGGCCGTGAGGCCTCGAGAGAGGGAGTGCGCGGCAAAAGGTTGGCGCACCTGGTGTAGTTGAAGGTCCACTGGAGCAGTGTCAGGTTGGCGGCCCAGGTGGAGCGGCCAGTCTGCAGGTCCTGGGCGCCGTTCATGATGGCCAGGTTGCCTGGGCGCGCACGCACAGCGGGCGGGCGAGCGCGTGGCGACAGCCGTGCGACGGGCGGGGGTCCCGCGTCAGCATTCGTGGCCGTCAGCACGCCTCGAGGTCAGGTGCGAGGCGGGTGAGGCGGGAGGGCAGCGCGGCTCACGTATGGAGAGGCGGGAAAGCAGGTTGATGCGCCGCGGCTGGCGCTGCAGGTCGAGGTACGTGCGGCGCGCGGCGTGCGGCCAGCCCGAGAGCGCCAGGTCGCGCCAGGTGGACACGGTGACGGGCCCTTGCGCGGGCCAGGCGCTGGCCGGCACGCTGATGTTGGCCAGCAGCACGATGTAGCGCGACACGCCTTGCTGCAGCTCCTGCAAAAGTGCGGCGAGGCGTGCAGTACGACGCGCACGCAAGGTGGAATCGTTACATGCCTGGTGTCCCGCGTCGCTCGCCGTGCGGCCACGTGCTGCTGACGGGACCTCTCACGCCACGCGGCGTTGCGCGCCAAGGTGTGGACGGGAGCCCAGAGAAGAAAGGCTGGGCTGGGGTGGTCAAGCGGTCAAGCGGTCGCTCACCTTGACAAACTGCTCGGCCGTCTCCACCCAGGCGATTGCGGTGAAGGGCGGGTAGGGGTCGTCAAACATGTGCGTGAGCTGCAGCGGCACGTCCCAGGCGTCCCTGGGCGGCGCGCGGGCCGGCTGCCGGTCGGTGAATGTCACGTTGAGGAAGTTGACGCCAAAGGCCGTGGCGTTGGGCGTCAGCCACCAGCGCTGGCTCATCACCTTGGCCTGCGCGCACGGCGCACCACATGACGCGACGCACGAGCTCAGCTCAGCGCACAGCGCAGGTGGATGCTTCGGGGCGCCAATCAGTCGCTGTCCGCAGCGCGGAAGGCGCGCCCGATCGCGCACGTTTTTGAGCAGGAAGGGCTGCTCCATGGGCGGGTTGCACGTGGCGTCGACGCCGTACCACCGCGCCGCCGCCGCGCGCTCGGGGAAGGGCGAGTTGGCCTCGCCCGTCCAGTGCGCCATGTAGTCCATCACCTCGGGTGGCAGCACGATGGTGCTGTTGAGCACCTGCACCTGGGCCGGCACGCTCAGCGGGTGGCACCTGCGCAAGGGGGCAGGGTGGCACACGAGCGGCCATAGGGAGCTCGTTCCACCTTGCGACGCTGGCCATGCACGGATGGGCCCATCCGTGGCGCGTCGGCAAGACGTCCGCAAGCGTCTGGACACGCGCACCTGTCCATGTTGACGGACCACAGCGCCCAGCCAAACGCCGACCACGGGAACTTGCTGTGCGGGCCCTGCGTATCAGTCATGACGCGGACGGGCAGACAGAGCTGTTGAGCCTTGGCGCTGGGCCGCCTGCGCGCTGGCCCGCTCAGACTGCCCGCGCCCGCTCACCAGCGGCAGGGAGAGGAAGGTGACGCCGTGGAACTTGATGCTGCCGGTTTTGGCCAGCGTCCACGTGGCCTGCGGGTCGCGTCAGGGTGCGTTGTGGGACGTCTTGCGCGAGCTGCAACGCGCGCAGCGAGCGCCTCCCTCCGCCAGGGGCGCGCTTGCTGACGGCCCTCACCTTGCGCTGCGCGTAGCCCAGCGTGACCCACGTGTTGCTGGCGTCCATGGAGCAGCTGGTCACCACCACCCGCCTGTTGCAGCGGCAGCGGCGCGGCGCGCACCAAGCCGTGAGCCGCTGCGAGGAACGGCCCCCCTCCAACCCGCGCGCATGCACGCCGTTGGCGCGCACCTGTAGACGGGGATGTCTCCGACGTTGCTGGGCTCGCTGACCGTCAGGTTGGCCCTGAGCACGACGAACGTGGTGTTGGCGTGCGGCTGCATCAGCGCGGCGGCCTGCGCCATGTCGGCCCACGACGTCACGTGCGCCGCGCCGCACACCAGGCTGGGCGCCGCCGCCCCGCTGCTGCCGCCCCAGGCGGGCTGCTGCAGCGCGTCTGCCATGCTGGCCAGGCTGAGCGTCGGCATGTCCAGGCGGGTGCGGCAGGTGATGCGCAGGTTGCTCAGGTCCACGCGCGCGGTGCGCATGTGCAGCACCTCTAGCTCGCCCGGGAAGATCTGCGGCCAGGGAGCCAGGGAGGGCAGGGCGCGGCGGCGCTCTCCTTCGTTAGCGGGGCTGGCTGCTAGTGCTGCAGCAGGGCCGGCTGCACCAGGGCCTAGCGGCGTGCGACCGGCGCGGCGGTGGCGCGCACCTGGTTGGCGCTGAGCGCCATGACGCTGAGGCTGGCGCACAGCAGGCGCTGCAGCTGGCTGACGCGCTCGCAGCTGGTCTGCAGCGTCACGTTGGTGGCCACCACGCGGCTGTCGCCCGTGCCGTTGAGCCGCGCCAGGCCCGCCAGCAAGAGCTCAGCGACGGGGGCGGCGCGGTCGGTGGTGGCGGCCAGCCGGCTCCACGACGCGTTGCTGCCGTCAATCCAGGCGTACTGCAGCGTCAGCGTTGCGTTGCCTGCGCGGCAATTGGTGGCACGCGTTGCGTGTGGGGCGGACTTGGACCAGCGCGGCCACACGGTCGATGAGTGCGGCGACCGAGGCGCCCAGGGGCGCCGACCGTGTGCAGCACGGTGCAATTTGTCGCGCACCTCTCAGCGTGAAGGCTGGCTCGCGAGACTCTTCCGCGCCCAGCTGGAAGAGCGCCGTGTTGGGCGGCCAGAGGCTCCCCCCGACAAGCACCGACGACCTGCCGTCCAGCACTGTGGGCGTGAGCGTCTGAGTGGGGCGCGGCTGCTGCGCGCTACCGATGCCGCTGAAGACCAGCGCCGCCCAGAGCAGCGCCACGAGCAGCCTGCAGCCATTGCGCTCCTTCCGCCCGGCCCGGAGGCCCGTCATTCGCTGCCCCCGGCCCAATCGGCCTCACGGACGCGTCAGAGAGGCTGTACTTGGTCCCATGGTGGACGCTGCGCCTGGCTGGGCGCCTGGTTTGTGCGCGTGGCCGGGTGGCCCCGGTCGTGAACTGGCGTGCCGTCTGAATGCGGGCCTGGTCGAGCGTGTGACGCAAGCTGAGGTCTATCACTCCTGACCTGCGCTGTTCGCTGCGCCGATCCTAGCGCCTGTGCGGCCGGGGCCGAGCGGTTGAATTTCACAGTTTGACTTTCTGCGACAGCCCGCCATCTCCGCGGCAGGATGGGCGGCGGCGCCTGTGCCGTGCGTTCCTTGCCGTCAGGGTGGCCTCTTGACAGGCTGTCAAGAGCCACGGTGCGGGGGAAGGGCAATGGTCGGGGACGTCGAGCTCTGGGGGCGCGCGCTCACGCCAGGAGAGGAGCCCACTGGACCACTTGGCCGGATTGATGGTGCAAGTGCTCCAAGAGGAGCTCTCTTGGAGCTCCACAGCTCCAAGCAGCTTCCATGCGAGTGCATCACAGCATCGCGCACACGCGCACGCAGACGAGGCACCGCGATGGCGGACGCAGCAGCAGCAGCACCAGCAGCTGGGTCGACCAGCAACGTTGAGGATGTCGCGAGCTGGACCACGGCGCAGGTTTGTGCGTTCCTCGACAAGATTGGCCTCGCCGCTCTCACCCCGAAGGCGCAAGAGGCCGAGGTCACTGGTAAGTGTATTTGCCATCAAGCGCAGCGCCCGGGGAGGCGCGCGATGGGGCAGGGGGCGCACCACGTTCTACAATGGAGTTGCTATTCTCACGATCCCCACGCCTTGAACTCCCGCACACGCAGGAGACGACCTGGTGCAGCTCACGCCGTCGGAGCTCAAGGTGGACCTGGGCATCAGCAAGATGCAGGCCAAGCGCATCAAGCGGGCGCTGGACGCTGGCGCCGCAAGCGAGGAGCAGCATGCGGCTGGCAGCACAGACGGACCCCTGCCCACCGTGGACACCACCGCGGCTGACGAGGTCGCCATTTACGCGGCCATCCAGGTGCGGAGCCCTGGTCTGCTCGGGCGAGCTGCTCCTGTGGCAGGCGGGGCGCGCTGCAGCTCGAGCGCTGCATCTAGAGAACGAGTCGCCCCACACGAGGCATGATGATGCCGCGTGCGTGCAGAGCATGACGTCGGTGCGCCGCCCGCCCGCCGCCGCCGCCACCGCCGCGCCCGCGCCGCCGCCCGCCGTGACCGAGGGCACGCCCGTCACCTTTGCCATCGACGGCCAGCTGGTCGAGACGTGGGTCAAGAAGACGGCGCTCATCTCCAAGCTCGAGGCCGACCAGGCGAGCGCCAGTGATAATCAGCCGGGCACTGCAGCCTCACGCGTGAGCAGCCTCACTTGACGAGGTGCCGTCGTTGGCCTCTGTGCCGTTGGTGGCCCGCAGGTGGCCACCAAGCTGCCGGCGGCCCAGGAGCGCCTGGCCTACTACAAGAACAAGCTGCAGGAGGAGCGCAAGAAGTTCAACGAGCTCAAGCAGGTGAAGGCCCTCTCTTGCACGCCAATCATCATGGGGTCTGCGCTGGGGTCGACGAGCGCAGCAGCTGCTGCGAGCGCCCACCCCACTTGCCTGTGCACCGTGCGCATCATGAACGGGTGCAGGTGAACGAGAAGCTGACCAACAAGTACAAGGAGCTGGAGGGCGGCGCCTGGTGAGCCAAAGCAGAGTGCTGCCGTGATGGGCGGGCACACGGCAGCAGACGAGGCGGGTGGGGGTCTGGCCGGCCTTGATGCGCCCCACCCCCCCGCCGCCTGTTCCCCTCCTTGGCGCGCGCACAGGTACCCGGGCAAGTACTTGCTCGGCAAGCACAGGCGCCAGACCAAGCTGGAGCAGGCCGAGCACAAGGTGCGCGCTGAACTGCACACCGAGTGCCACCCGTGGCGGCGCAAGGACTCTGTCTGCGCCGCGCCTGCCCACACACACTGTCCCGCGCGCGCCAAAATGCGCCTGCCCCCCCTGCCGCCGGCACTGCGCAGGCCGACGAGTCGACGCGCAAGCTCGAGTCGGCGGGCAAGGTGCTGGAGGACCTGGCGGCCAAGCTGCAGCAGCAGGAGCAGCTGGTGCGCGACGGCTGCAGCAGCGCGCACCGCACTCGGCGGGCGCCTCAGCAATCGCTCCGTCGCTTGCGCCAGATGCGTCGCGGCGCCGTGCCGCTGGTGCGCCATTCGCTGCCCCTCGCGCAACGTCCACGCCGCCACGTCGCGCACTGCAGGTGCTGGAGCTGTCGGGCAAGGTGTCGTCGCTGATTGAGGCCAAGAACTGGGAGGCGCAGGCGCTGGCGCGCGCCTTCACCGGCGCAGCGGGCGACGCGCGCGAGAACTTCCTCGAAGCCGAGGTGGCGGCGCTGGTGCCGCAGCTGGAGCAGGTGCGTAGGGAGGGAGGGGGGGGGCGAGAGACAGGGAGAAGGGAGCAGGAGCGTGCGCGGGTGGGGTGGCGAGGGTGGTGCCGCAGCTGGAGCAGGTGCGCGCGGATGGAGGATGGCTCAAAGGCGGAGAGGGGGAGCAGTGCGAGGGTGTGGTCGCGGCGCTCGTTCGCCTGGAAACCGGTGGCGCGCAACAGTGCTGTTGCGGGCGGAGCCGCTTGGGCCACCTGCGGGCAATGGAGGGGCGCCTCGCCTCCTGCCGGCTGTCGTGTGCCGCCACCACCTGACGCCTCCTGCCGTGCGTTCCCCCCGCCGCGCCCCGCAGACGCGCCGCTACAAGGTTTCGTACGCCAAGGCCTACGAGCACATCCGCGCGGCGCGCAAGCAGCTCGAGGGCTCCTTGCAGCTCTTCCAGAGCGCCTTTGGTGAGACAGAAAGAGAGAGGGGCGCGGGGGGCAGCAGTGTTCTGGTGCCCTTCTGCACCTCTTGTGGCGCCAGGACGCAGCTCCGGGACTTGCGCTGCCCACCGCTCGCGCCCTCGCTCAGCAAGACAATGAGGCCCCTGCGGCTTGCGCACGCGTGCCGCCCGCAGGCCTCAACAGCATCAGCGTGGTGCAGACGGTGATGCGGCCGGGCCCGCCGTTCCGCAACTCGCCGGGCGGCTTCATGGTGGACGTGGCGCAGCGGGCGCAGGCGCGCCAGGCGCAGCAGCTGGTGGAGATGGCCACCGTCTCGATCGAGCGCGCCGTCAGCATCATCCCCGACATGCCGAGGTGGGGCAAGGGGGGGACACGCCTGGCACGTGCGCCTGCGGGCGACGCTCTGCCATGTCACAGGGAGCTACTTCATGCGACGTGGACGTCGCAGCGACGCCGGCAGCTTGATCCCAGCCTTTTTCTGCGCGCACCTTGACCTGCCCCGCAGGGTCAAGATTGCCGACGTGCGCAACCTGCGCGGCCTGGGCATCTTTGGCCTGGTCTTCTCCAACATCGTGCGTGCGCTCGGTTGTGCGAACCACATGCTTCCGTGCCTCGCCTTGGCGTTGCAAGCCGCACCCCTCGCCTGGCGGTTGTGCCCTCTATCCGGCGCCGCCACTTGCACTGAAGCTGCTCGGCTCTTTCCCAGGTTCTTGTGAGGTGCGCTCACGGCGTGCTTCCTCGTGTGGTCCCGCGCGTCGCAGATCAGCGACCTGGTGGCGCGCCGCTCGCTCCAGGAGGCGCTGGCCAAGATCAACGCCGTGCTGCAGGTCAGGCAACCCTAGGCGGGGGGAGAGGGCTGCTTGGTGGGGCTGCTCACACCCACACCGCTGTGTGCCCGCCCCCCTCCGCCGGCACGTTGCCCGGCTGGCACCAGAGTCGCAACTGCAGCATGCCTTGCTGCCCGTTCACGCGCGCGCGCACGCAAGCCGCTGCCGCTGCTGCCCGCAGGACGTGGCGTACGTGGAGCGCTGGCTCGAGGGCTGGCTCAACGGGCGCATCGACCAGGACCTGCGCAACCTCGAGTCGGCCTATGCCGCCAAGAAGGCCGAGCTGGACGAGTACAGGCGCACGCTGCTGCAGCACGCCGCCAACGCGCAGGCTGCCGCCGCCGCCCGGGCGGCACCGCAGCCGGCGGCGCCGGCGGCGGCGGCGGCGCCGCAGCCCCCAGTCGCGCAGGGCAGGCCCGCCGACGCGCCGTCGCTGATTTGATCCGGGGGGAGGGGGAATGGGTCAAGTCGTCTGCGCGTCGCCTACTCTTTCGCTTCCAGTTCGTGATAACCTCTTGTCTTTCACGCTTTGAAGCTCCTCACGTGACGCTTGCGGGTTTCTTTCCTCTTGGAGGTGTGGCTTGAGCGATTCTTCATAAACGCTATTCGGGGGGGTCCTTGGGACCCGTGATTCAGAATACCCTCGCTGAGCGCTGAGGCACCAGCAGGGGAGCGCAAGCTCTCTTTTGCCTTCCTCTCGTCATGCTTGCACACATGCACGACCGCATCCGGAACTGCAACCACGACCTCGTGACCCCCCTCGACAGCTTCATCAGTTGATGGGCCGGGCGCGCAGGATGGCCACCTTGGTGGTGGGCCGGTCCGTGGCGTCCGTCTGCACGTTGCCGATGCGCTTGACCACGTCCATGCCCGAGCACACCCGGCCAAAGACGGTGTGCCGCCCGTCTAGGTGCGGTGTCGGCGCCAGCGTGATGAAAAACTGTGCGCGTATGCCAGGGCGCGGTGGCAGCAACAGGAGTGACGAGGCGAGCAGCGCACAGCCCCTCAGCTGCCTGAGGGTCGAGCGCCCCCCTTCCCCTCCCCTACCTGTGACCCGTTGGTGTCGGGCCCGGCGTTGGCCATAGAGAGGATGCCGGCGCCCGTGTGCTTGAGCTCCCGCGTGATCTCGTCCTCAAACTTGCCACCTGCGCGCGAGTTATGCGACGAGGCGGCGGCGGTCAAGAGGTGCAGCTGCGCCACCGCATGCTGTTGTTGGCCATGGTGCGTGCCGTCAGCCGGGACGCATGCCGAGCCGGGTGTGCGTGTGTTGCGTGCTCACCGTAGATGGACTCTCCGCCTCTCCCGGTGCCCGTGGGGTCGCCGCCTTGAATCATGAAGTCGCGGATGATCCGGTGCAGCTGCGCGCACCAAGCGGGGCAGCAGCGTGGCGGGCGCGGGACCGCTGTGCACGGGCGGCACACCACGCACACACGGCATCCCCACGCTGCACTCCTCAGACTGAGGCAGAGGAGGAGGACAGCCCTGCACCGTGCCCGCCCGCAAGGCGTCAACCGCCAGCAGCAGGCGGTTGGCCGGGGGCCTCGCATTGGGCAGCGCAGCCCACGGTCATGTGGCCCGTGGTGCCTGAAGCGGGAGGCGCGCGCCCTGCCACGTTTCCCCGCCCCCTCGCAACGCCTGCACGCCCCCTCGCAACGCCGGCACGCTGTTGCGCTGTGTGCGCCTGGCGCTGCCTGCCGCATGCACCTCCTGCTCCGCTGCTTCCTTGCTGATGAGCGGGCGCCGACGACCGCACCGCCATCCCCCCTCATGCATGCGTGTGACGTCGCGTGCTGCGTGGTGCAGCCCCACGTCCCACACGCCCAGGCTGCCCGCGCGGCGTCATGCCGCTCCGGAGCTCTGGCCCCGCGCACCTGCGTGCCGTCGTAGTACCCTCTCCGCGCCAGCTCCTCAAAATTCTTCACCGTCTTGGGGGCGTGTTTGTAGTAGAGCTGCGCACCAGTGATGTGCACAGCGAGCGCTGGGGGAGGCAGACGAAGGCCAGATCGCGCCGGACTCCCGCAAACTGCTCGGCGCAGGCGCACCTCGACCTGGAACGAGCCCATCGTCGTGTCAATCTGCACCACCGGCGCCTCCATTTCGTCTGTGTTGGTGAAGCTCGCGACGTTCGCGGCCCTGCTTGCGCCCCATGCGGCGGCATCGCCTTGCAGCGGAGCGCAAATAAGCAGCAACAAGAGCAGCTGCGCGTGCCTGAGCGCGTGTGTCTCAGCGCTCAGCACGGTGTGGGCCAGCAGCGAGCAGTGATGCGGCGTGCGGTACGTTGATGCGCGTACAGCAGTCACGTGCGCAACGTGCCCCTGTCCCTGCCACAAAGTCCCCTGTCAAGATGATACCCTATCACCCCGACTGTCCACCCGGTGAGAATGGACTGCTGCACGCGGGGATGAGCAGGATGGAAGGATGGATCGGCAGGACGCCTGGATTGTGACGTGGCGCAGCCGTCTGCCAATGAGGAGGAAGGTGTTCTGATCAGGCGTAGGTGATGACGTTGCGGCCGTTGACGTCCTGGGGGTTGCGGTTGGTGGTCCCGAACGCCACCACGTCGCACACCCAGTCGTCCTGCGCGCTGCCGCTGTCAGAGCTGCCCGAATCCGCCTGCAGCTTGCGGTGGCTCTTGGCCTGGCGGCGCTGCTTCTTGTTCTTCTCGAGGGAGCGGACGGCGGCCTGGGCGTCGCGCAGCTCCTCGCCGCTCACAAACCCACTGCGCACACGCCGTTGTGAGGAGCTGCTGAGAGGGCCTGCCCAGAGGTCAGGCCCCCGGGCACGCCGTCTCATCGCAACCGCACCTGTACGCGCCGCGCTGGAAGGAGGCCACGCCGTCGAGCAGGTCGGCGTAGTGGTGCACGTGGTCGCCCTGCACGCCATGGGCGTAGTGGTGGTGATGGGGATGCACCTCCTGCTGCATCCTGCGGCGCGTGGCGTTGAGGTTCCGGCTGCGGGCAGCACCCAAGCGCAGGGGAGCATCGTCGCTGTCGTGACGTGGAGTCCTGGGGTGGCAAGACAGGCGCGGCGAGCACCTTGGCAACTCAAAATGCTCACCACTCCTTGAGGCCCACGGCCCTGGAGTACACGTCGTACTGGTCCAGCGAGATGTACACGGGCGTCTTGAGCACTGCGTGCGGCCAAGAGCAGCACGGTATGCGTACTACTAGGCACTGCTGCGACCGGCCGCTTCACCTCCCCTCTGGTCGCATTGCGCGCTCCCTCACCGTGCCACAGCAGGCCCTCGGTGCACGGCGGCGTGGTCAGGCTGCCC
>VFQP010005011.1_pt1 | contig 11843 bp, 13 predicted proteins | sample 3512351 | NCBI WGS metagenome assembly VFQP01 (sample SAMN10412372, study PRJNA504923) | tailings metagenome | isolation source: Relicate 1 Philex TSF1 revegetated site | place: Philippines: Tuba, Benguet | collected 2017-08-29
TAGAGCGAGCTCGAGTGGGAGGGGTGCGAGGCGCCGGGCGGGCGCGGCGGCAGCACGGCCAGCTGCAAGCCGACCTCGTGGTGAAGCTGGTGCCTGCCCTGCAGCGACGGCTGCTGCTGCAGCGAGTGCTGCTGCTGCAGCGCGCTGTGCTGGGGGCCGAGCAGGCCGCCGCCGCCCGCCTGCATGACGCCCTGGGGGCCGCCCTGGTCGTCCTCGCCGCCCATGAGCGCCTGGGAGCCCTGCCGCAGCGCGCCCACCGCCTGCGGCGCCAGCACAAACTGCGGCGCGGCGCCGCCCTGGCCGCCCATGATTTGCAGGCCCGCCGGGGGGCGGAAGATGCCTGCCGCCGCGTTGGGGGGCGCCAGGTAGGCCATGGTCTGCACGGATCCGTTGGCCAGCTCCTGCGACGAGGCGGTGGGCAGCGACGCGTAGTGCTGCTGCTGCGGCGCCGCCCCGGCCAGCGACGCCGTGCCCAGGGCGGCCTGGTGCTGTGAGTCGCTCAGGATGACCGTGGGCGCCTGCTGGGAGAGGTGCGCCAGCGTCACCTGCGGCCCCGCGAAGGAGGGGAAGGAGGAGAAGGACGAGATTCGGGACCGAGCCGGGTGTAGCGCAGGCTCGCGCGACCGGCCGGGCGGGACGCCTTCGGGACTTTCAGGGGGCGCGTTCGCTTGTCGGCCATCGTCAGCGCTGATGCGTCGATCTCGAGCGCGGCGCGGCGCCCCAGGGCGCTGCTGCTGCCGGCCCGAGCTCAACGACTGCTGCCTTTGGGGGGAAGGAGAGAGGGAGCGCGCCTCTCCACAGCCAGCTGGGCCTGCCAGGAGATCATGGGGCCTGGCCCTCGGCGGGCACTGCACCTGCCCTGTGCTGCTCACCGGCGCGTCCTCATCCTTGCTGACCGTGGGCACGATGATCCGAGGGGTGCCGTTGAAGCGCGCCTCAAAGGCCCGCTTCCAGTCCAGCAGGATGCGCAGCAGGGAGACGTGCTCTGCCAGCTGCTCCTGCGCTTGCGCCAGAGTAGAGCAACAAACAGGGGGAGTGAGGGGAGGCTGCCAAAAGTCGGCCTGGCCCGGCCCACGCAAGCCGGGAACCAGGCGAGCGGCAAGCGGGAACACGGGATCCGCCGCGAACGGCTGCCGGTCGCGCAAAGGCGCCTCACTCAGGCGCGGCGGCCTCTCGGCCCGCGACGCACGCACCACCGCGGTCCCCACCCCGCCCTTTGCTCTGCGAGACGCCCGAGAACACCACTCGCCGAGGTCGCGTCGAGCCCGGCCTCCCAGCAGAGCGAGCGGTAAGTCTCCAGCAGGCCGTGGTCCTTGCAGAAGCCCAGGATCAGGTGCAGCGCCTCGTGCCTGTCCGATGGCATTCTGCTGGCGCTGTTGCTGTTGCGGCCGCCTCCCCTCTGAAAGGTCGCCGAGAGCGCTGGCCGTGCTCCCCAGTGGGACGCGCGATGCTGGAAGGGAGCTGGATGATGTCAGGACCGCAATGCGCGCGCTGCCATGCGGGCTCTCCTCTGTGGGCTGCCCTCCTCCTCTGCGTGCTCCTGCTGTTTACCACCCCCAGGGTTGAGCGCCCGCGATGAAGAGGAGCGAGGAGGGAGGAGCGCCGTGCGAGGGCAGCGTGTGCGCGCTGTGCGTTTGCAGCGCTGCAGCGCTTTCGCGTGTAGCGTGCAAAAGAGTCGCCCTGTGGGACGCTGATTCGCTTTATCCCGCCCACAACGGCTAAGCGTGATGGATTTTCCGGTGCGGCAGCCTGGACGGCGTGTCGGTTGAGCAGCAACAGCAGCTCAGCCCCAGGAGCCTGTGCTGCAGTCACGCTGCGCCGACGACGACGTCCGCCTGGGCCTGCGCACAGTGTCACGCGCCCGCACGACGGCCAGTAGTCTTCACCCTACTGGGCAGAGGCTCCACAGGCCCACCCCGTCCCTCCCTACGCAACAGCAACGCGGCTCTTTTCGCACCTGCCGTCGCAGGTCCTCCAGCACCTGGCGCCACCGTGCGCCGTCCGTGGAGTCCTGCGGGCCCGAGTCCCGCTCGTGCTCTGGCGCGGGCTCCTCCTCGTCCTCGCCGGCCTCGCGCGTACCCCCCTCGTACAGCAGGTGGCGCAGGAGGGCGTGGCTGCCCAGGCCACCTTGCTGCTCCGCGGCCTGCTGCGCGCGCTCCTGCCACCTAAACACGCAGGTGGACAACACGGTCAGATGCAGCCGCGGCGAAGGGGCCCAAATTGTGTACACGTGCCCCGCCCCGGCACGCAACGCGCGCAAACCACGCAGCTGGACGCACTTGCCCCAGGCGCCCGACAGCCACGTCCCGAGGCTGTGCAGGATGGTGTGGCCACTGGCCCCGCCTCCGGCCACGGCCACGTCCAGGTGCTTCATCAGCACCTGCGCCGCGACGGCACCACCAAGGGGTGCCCGAGCGCACTGGCTGTCTACGGTTCCTGTTGTGTGTGGTTTTTCAGGGCAAGCCCAGCGCACATACGAGCATCCTCGCCTCACCCACCTGCTGCCGGCGCTCCAGGCGCGCCTTGAAGAGCTTGAGCGCGCCCTGCAGGCCGTCCTTGCCAAATCCAAATGTCTTGTTGGTGCGCAGCGCCGCCAGGAACTCGGCCTTGTTGCGGTACCTGGCACAGGGAGCGGCGCAGGCAGCGGACGTGGGCCGCCGCACTCCGGCTCCTGGCGTGTGGAGCCGTGCATGTCGCAGGCGCCGCACGCACCGCACGACCTGGTTGCTGTCGCCCACCAGCGTGAGGGTTACGGCGGGCCCCAGCGAGAACTCGTTGCGGCACGTGGGGCAAGTGAACGTCTCGGCCGAGGTGGCGGCGCCGCGGTAAAAGGCCGGCACCTGCGCGACGCGCACGGTAGGTCTGGGCCGGTGAGTGCGTCGCAGGGGCGTCGCCATTGGTGGTCGTGGCGCGCCGCCGTCGCACCTGCAGGTACTCGCTGGCCGGGCCCAGACAGGCGATGCGCGCGTTCATGAGCGCCCACTGCCCGGGGAACTCGACGTTGCCGATGGCCTCGGGGCTGCGCGGGCGCAGCGGAGGCAACACGCGCGCTCGTTGGGCACACGGGTGGCACGTCACGCGCCGGGTTGTCACCGCGTGCACTGCGATGCGGCTTCGCTCACATCAGGACGCAGTTGCCCGTGGTCTGGCTTATGGCGAAGGACGGGAAGATGAGCGTCTCGGGCAGCGGAGCGCCGCCGCCGTTGAACACGTAGGGCGTGCACCCCCTGCGCCCACACGCGCAGCCGCCGGACAGCAGCGAGCTGGGCCACGCGGTGTTGCCGCAGACGGTGGCGAACGTCATGAACAGTGTGGAGCGATGGGGCGCGGCGAGGACTCACTGGCCCAGGCCCTCGCCGCCCGTCAGCTCCTCGACGAGCACCTGCCACGCGAAGGCGCGCACAGCATGCCTTCGTTGGCTCTCTGCTCTGGTGTGAGGGAGACGCAAGCGCCCAGGCACAAGGCACGCCAGCACCGCGCGCCAGTGCTCACCTGGAAGACTTGCTTGAGGCGGTCCTGAACGCGGATGCCCGGCAGCCAGTTGACGCCCTTGTCCAGCCCCTGCTTCTGCGCGGCGCGGCGCACGCGTGCACCGCGCGGCAGCAGAACGCCGCGATGAACGCAGTGGGATGCCAGACCTCCCGCCCTGCCTGAGGACGGCCCCCGTGGGCAGGCGCACCAGCAGCCCCTGCACGCGCTCCTGCACCGCGCCCCAGTCCACCGCCAGCGCCTTGGACAGGGCCACGCCCAGCTTGCCGCGCCGAAACAGCCCAGACGTCGCGCCCGCCGCGTCGTCGTCGTCAGCCCCCGTCAGCTTGGCGCGCGCCGCCGTGAGCGCCGCCGCCAGCGGGCCCGTCTTCGTGGCGCCCGTGGGGTTGACCACGACCTGAAGTCGAGTGCACATCGACCGCCATTTGCACCGGCACGGCGCACCGGCACGGCCGGCGTTTGCGGCTGCGTCATCTCTGCAGCATGCGTCCCGCGCTGGCTCACCGACAGGTTGCGCAGCACGCGCTCAGCGCTGGAGACGCGGACGCCGCCCGCCTGCAGCAGGCCGCGCTGCGCTCCAGCAGCGGCATCGCCGCCCTCGGCCTCGCTGGAGCCGTCGTCGTCAGCCGGGTCGGCGCCTGCTGCGCCGGAAGACGCCGCGGCGGCAGAGGGAGCTGGCGCGCCGGCGGCGGCCCCTGCCGCGACGTCTGCGGCCGCGTCCGAGTCGTCGCCTGCGAGCTGCGTTGCGGCGGCGGCCAGCCGCGCGTCCAGTTCCGCCTCGTCCAGCTCCAGGAGCTTGCCCAGGTGGATGTGCACGCGCACCTGGCCCGGCAGCTCGGCGTCGGGCTGCAGCCTGCGTGCACGCCAGGTACGTCTCTGAGAGCACGAGTTGCTGCGGCACCAACGCCGCGGCGCGGCGCTGCACGTGCCCATGCTAGCACATGCACCGTCCCACGCGCACCCGGCGATGGACGAGCCCAGCGCGGCGGCTAGCTTGTCGGCGAGGGCGCGCGTGGACGCCACGGCCTCCTGAGCCAGCACCTTGAGCATCTCACTAGGGCGCCCTGCAGACACGGACGCTGCCTGGAGCGCCACGACCAGGGACATGATCTGCGCCATGCCGTCCTCGCCGCGGCCCAGCGTCTCGGGCTTCTGCACCCGGGAGAGGCAACTGGCGGGGCGGTGTGCGCGGCGTCGCAGAGCGTGGTCCCTGAGGCTCCCTAGCGTTTGCACGCACCTGGAAGCCGGAGAGGATGTCGAACAGGTCAGCGTCGCCGGGATCGTCGGCAGTGGCGGCTGCGCTGGGCCGGCCGGCGTACGCCGCCGCGCACAGCGCCAGCACCATCCAGCAGAGGGAGCTCCTGGATCGCTTCATCGTTTGCTCAGCGTCTGTGCGTTCTTGTGCGTGTGCACTCGCCCGCACTGCTTGTGGCGGCGCGCGAGTGGTCGCTGGGGTTGGTTGCCCCGGTCTGGGACCATGTCACAGTGTGCCGGGCCAGTGAGCACCGCAGGCACAGCACCACGATGATGACCACCTGCACACGCGTCAAAGCCAGACACCATCGCGGCTCTAGAGCGTGGTGGCCGAGCATGCGCGAGTCACCCTCCGCGCTGCTGATCGATCGCAGCAGACGATCGATGCTTCAGCAGCGTGGGGCAGCAGCAGCGCTCGCCCACTGCAGGGAGACTCGCGCGGCCTCGTGCCGGGCCAGAACTTGTGCGCTCAGGACGTCGCGCCACCCGCGCTTGAGCCCCAGGGCGCGCTCAGGAGCTTCTGCGGTGCAGCAGCAGCAGCAGCGGGAGCAGCAGCAGGAGCAGGACAAGGGCATGACGGCGCTGTTTGTGTATGGCACGCTCATGGCGGACGAGGTGCTCGCGACCCTGCTCCACCGCGTGCCTCAGCACAAGCCCGCCACGCTCAGCGGCTTCAGCAGGCACAGCATCAAGGGCGTGGTCTACCCCGCCATCATCCCCAGCACGGCCGACAGCTCCGTCTCTGGCCTGGTGCGCAGCCGCGGATCGTGAGGCTGCAGAGGGGTGCGCGCGCGAGGCGCCTCTGTACACTGGTCCGCATCAGCAGCTCAGCAGCTCTGCGCCACTGAGTTCGGCCTGCACGCACGACTGGCACGTGCAGGTTCTGCTGGGCCTGACTGACAAGGAGGTGGCTGACCTCGACAGTGAGCGCGGGCGGACGCAACCAGGGAGTCATCAGCAGTCCGCCTGACATGCATTCCCAGTTGGCGAGACGTCGTCACCTTGGTGCTCACCGTCCCCTTGCCGTCTGGCTGCAGCGTATGAGGCGGAGGAGTACTACCGGCGGACCGTGGAGCCCGTGCTCGAGGTGCGGCGCTCAGATGGGACCTCGCTGGCGGTCCCTGCTGGCTGGCGGCGCACACGCGAGGCAGGAGCACAGTAGGGCCTGGGCACCTGATTCGCGCGTGGTTGCAGGACGGCACGCCGATCAAGGCCGAGGTCTACATCTGGCAAGACCGATTCAGGTGAGCGCTCTGTCCCTGCTGTGCTGCGCGTCGAAGCGGCCTGCTGACTGATGCATGCACACCTCCATCGAGTTCCGTGAGCACGCGCGCAGGCACTTGCTGCTGCCCGAGGGCTGGGACTACACGTCATGGCGCGCCAACAACCTGCACAAGTGGGTCGAGGAAAGTGAGTGTGGGCGGGCCTGCAGTCCATCAGCTGCCTCACATCGCCGCCAGCCAGTACCAGTGGTGGCGCCAGACGCGTGCTGCCGTGTCATGCTTGTTGCTGCGTGCGCCGCAGTCACGCCGGACGCCGCCCATCCAGCCGGCACCGCCGAGTCCTGACCTCTCTCCTGACCGCGCGCGCCTCTCCAAAGTTCCCGTCTCGTGCTCCCCTCCACTCTCTTCTTCTTTCTTCCTTAATCGTGTCACGTCGTGTCCATGCAGCACGCACGTCGTGTCCATCCGCGCCTGCAACACCGTGCCCACACAACAAGCAAGCAAAGGCAAGCCTCGCAGCAGCAGGCCTCTGAAGCTCACGTCAGCGGGAGGCCTGCTTGGGTCGCTTGCCCGGCCGCTGCTGCTGGTGCCCGTTCGCCAGCGAGCCGTCCTTGTGCGAATGCGCCTGTGGCTTCGCGCCAGCCGCTCGCCCCTTGCCACCCGCAGACAATGGTGGGTGGCCCTCCTGCTGCTGCCCCGTGGCCGCTTGCCGCTGCTTCCCTCCCGCGGGTGCCGCGTGCCCGTTGGCCTTGGCCTCTGGCCCCTCCGCCCCGCTGCTCGGGCGCTTCCTGGGCTTGCCATCTGCAGCGGCCTCCTCCTCCGCGCCCTGCCCCTCGCTCCGCCTGGAGCCTGCCTTTCGCGCCTTGCGCGCCGCCCCCGGGCGCTTGCCGTCGCCCAGCAGCAGCGCCCGCAGCAGCCGCAGCGAGAGGCCCGGCGTGGCCTGCGTCACCGGCTCGCCAGAGGGCCCCAGCAGCCTCCACCCCTCCACGTTGCTGCGCGCACGCAGCACCATGCAGGGCGACCCGTCTCAAACAGCATGGAACAGCATGAAACAAGGACCGAGGAGCCTCGCGTCGTGGTGCGGCTGTGCAGCGGAAGCAGCGGCGACTGGGGCCCAAGGAGGCTCACCTGGCCAGCACGCGCAGCGCGTGCGCGCGGGCCATGACCTCGTGCGCCCACACCAGCAGCGCGTCCACGTTGGCCTGCAGCTGCTCGGGGGCGCCGTTGACCGAGGCCAGGTGGAGCGCCAGCGACGCCGCCAGCGCATGCCTGCCAAGGAGGAGGGCGGCACGCGGCACGTGTGGTGGGGGCGCGGTGGTGTGAGCGTGGGAAATCAAGCGTGCGCGTGCTGCGTGCTCGAGCTCAGCTGCTGTGCATCACGGCCGCGGGCGCCGGCGCGGCCGCACCGTTCCGTGCGCAGCGCCGCCGGGGCGGAGGGCTGGGCGCAGCTGGCGGCGAAGACCAGGAAGCGCCCGGGGTCTTGGAGCGCCCGGCACGAGCCGCACACGAACTGCACGTCAGAGCGCATCGGGCACGGCTTAAAGGAACTGTGCTGCTGCAGCAACGCGTCGTGAGCCGAGCTCGGCGCCGCGGCGTTGGGACTCACCCCTGCTCTCCCGAGGTGTATCTGGCGGTGCTGGAAGCTGACGGTCGGCAGCGTGGTGAAGCGCAGCGCCTTGCCCTCGTCTGCCTTGGCGTGTGCTTGGCAGGTGGGCACGCCGGGCGCCCCGCACAGTGCGCAGCCGTGCACGGGCCCCTGCTGCCCCTCCTCCGCCGCCTCCTCCTGCTGCTGCTGCTTCATGTTCTTGACCAGCGACCTGAGCTGCGACTTGAAGCGCTCCTCCTCAGGCTTGCCTGCCAGGGCAAAGCGCAGGTCGCGGCGGCGAGAGTGCGCCGTCAGCGCGCCGAGGGCACATCCGCGGCGCCGTCGAGCACCTGCAGCTTGACAGCGGGCCACCGTCGCTGGCGGACAGTCGCTCGGGGCCGCCAAGCGCACCTTCCGTGGCCACCAGGCCGAGGAGATCCTCGTCGTCGTAGCCCTGAGGCACCACGGACGGCAGCAGCACGGGGCAGAGCTCCTGCAGCGCCTCCAGCTGCACGCACCAACGACATTGCAAGAGCGCGATGGCAGTGTTTGGGTGGCTTGCGTGGGGGCGCCCCACTTTTCGCGCTGCGTGCACCAGGCTCCCACCTCGCTCTGCAGGCTCTGCAGCGTCACTGACGGAGCTGCCATGGCTGTTTGTGTTGCTGGCTTGGCTGCAAGGAGCCTACGACGCTGCGCGCGCGCCCTGTGGGTTGCGGGCCCTAGCATGGTCACGCGCGGGGCAGGGAGTCGGGCGGCAGCAGAGGGTGCTCCCTCCTCGCAAGCTTTCACGGGGCATCAAAAGAATGGCAAAAACCTCAGGCTCCTGAGGCCCGTATGCTCGCAGCACGGACGGCCGAGCGCAGGCCAACGTTGAGGGGTGGCGCGGGGGTCGCGCAATGCTGGCAGGGCCTCCCGCGCACTCGCTCTCACGCGCTATTCGCCACGACGGCAACCTGCTTCTGGCGCACACACGACACACAAAAACGCTGAGGCAGGGGAAAGGCACGCTTCCCACCCACGCCGCCCACGGCAAAACCGTTGCGCGCACACCATCCCCCCCAACCCAGCCTGTCAGCGGCTCCACTGCCGCCAGCCCCTCCACGCCAGCAGGTGGGCTCAGAAGAAGGACTCCTCCTCCTCGTGCTTGGCCGCCGCCGACGCCGATGTGCTGGCCGCGCCCGCTGCCACCTCCTCGGCCGTCAGGTTGAGCACCTTTGCCAGCTCAGCGCGCTTGGCCTCGTCAGCAACCTGCGCAACCAACGCCAGCCCAGCGCAAGCAAGACCACCCTTTTCACGCTCACGCCGGTCTGCAGAGAGAGAAAACACGTGGGAGGACGGCAGCACGGGCGTGCGGCGAGGCCAGGCGAGGCCAGGCGAGGCAGCAAGGCGTACGCACCCGCTGCGCAAAGATGGCGTAGATGTCGCGCAGCTCGCCGCGCTCGGTCCAGCTCATGGAGGCCTCGTTGCCGGGCAGCGCGCGCGTGCACGAGAGCAGGTTGAGCAGCGAGGTTGTCGTCTCCTGCGTGCGGCGCTGGCGCAGCTGGCTGATGGCCTGCACCAGCAGCATGCGCCGCTTGCTGCCCGCCAGCTCCTTGGCAATCAGCTTGACCTGCGCGCAGCGTGGTGACATGTTGCGTGCACACTTCGCTTACACGACCAGTGCCCTGGGAAGCCGTGCCACGGCCAGCCCCGAGGGAAAAGCAACGCAGCCCATCTCCCTCGCGTGCATGCGAAACGACAAGGTGAAGGCGTGCGTGGAAAGCACAGGTGTGCGCGCGAGCTCATGTCCACGGCCCACGCGGTCAAGGGCCGTGGGTAATCTATCGCGTGCTTTGTGGTTCGCTCTGCCCCGCGGCGCTCGTGGCCTTGCCCCTGCAGCGCTGGAGCGTGGTGCTGCTGCAGGGGCCGTCTCTCGGGGCGAACACACCCCTCCCCCGCCCCTCCCACGGAAACGCCCGCCTCCCGCAAAAAAGATGCACGCGCGGCGCGCCAACGGCCGGTGGCGTCTCCACACGGCGCACAACGGCGCCTTCACTCCTCGGGCCACTTCTTCACAGCTGTCAGGTCAAGGTCAGCGCCATCGAGCGCACCTTGCGCTCCTCGAGCGCCAGGATGCGTGGGAGCTCCTCCAGCAGGTACGCGGCGTCCAGGTTGCCCGTGCCGTCCGAGATGGCGCGCTCAAACTCCTTGCGGTACAGGTTGCGGCGCGTCACCTCCTCCACCAGCCCCTCGACCGTGCCGCCGCGCCGCGTCACGTCCAGCACGCGCTCCAGCGTCCACTTGCCGTCCTGTCGGCATCATGTGCGACAACCAGCCCGCAGGTCCCATGTCTTTTCTCTTAAGCATGGCGCGAGGCAGAGGGCAGCTGCCAGGGCGGGCGAGAGTGCAGTGTGCCTGGTGAGGCGAGCGGCGTCTCCTCGGCTCACCTCGAGCGCGGCCTGGGCGCCGAACACCTCGGTGCGCGCCGACTTGAGGATCTGCGAGCGAGCAAGGCGCCAGCGCAGGCCAGGTCACAGGCGCGCACACGCTCCGGCCCAACCGAGACGCGTCCAAACGCATGCAAACGCGAGCAGATGCGTGCGTGCATGCCAGGGCACACTCACGTTGTCCGCCTGCGCCTTGCTGAGGCCCAGCTGCGCGCGCATGTCCTCCAGGTACGACGCCTTGTCCTCCGTCATGGGGCCTGTGGCCACACGCACGAGCCAGCGTCAGCACCCACCTCACCCACGCCCTGTCGCAAGCCCACCGCGCCGGCGGCGCCCGAACACGAAGCGAACGGAGCAGGACAAAGCCCGAAAGAACTGATTGCAGGCGGGCGCGGACAGGTGCTGCTGCTCACCACTGCGGAGCACTTCTTGCGCCTGCCCCTTGTACGCCTGCTCGGCCATCTCTGCCTGCACCACCACAATCTCGGCCTGGCTCATGCCCAGCAGGTCGGCCAGCGCCTGCAGCCGGCCCATGTCGGCCGACCTCGCCGTCTGGCTGCTCTTGCGCCGGATCATGCCGCCCACCGGCAGCTCCACCACGTCGCCTGCGGGGAGCGACGCGCGGGAAGCGCGGGGCACGCAGCATGCACGCCCTGCCACTCAACACGCCTGGGCGAGGGAGACGTCCGGGCCAAAGAGACGTCTGGGCCAGGGAGACGTGCGGTTCTCAAGACGGTGCCGGTGCCGGCGTCAACACCCGCTGCCGTTGAGGGCTGCTCCTTTTGCCTTTTTGCTGGACTGCACTTCTCACCCATCATGACGCTCATGAGGTAGTCCTTGTAGAGCAGCGCGCGGTTCTCTGGCGTCACGTCGTCGCGCAGCGTGATTTCCTTTTGGCCCCGGCGCTCCTCCTCGGGCGCCTCGCGCGACGCCTGCGTGCGCGCCGCCACACGCGCGCGCCCCGCAGCTCTTTCCCGGCCGGCAGCACAGCCGTTGCGGTGCGCGGCGTGCTGCCCGACTGGCTGCGCTGGCTGTGCTCTGTGGTGGGTGGAACGGAGGACTGAGGCGGGTGCTCCAGAGGTGGAGCTGAGTGTTAAGAGTTCAGCCGTGGCCGTGCACTCACCGCCATGGACTTCTGCACGGCGGCCACCGTGTCGGCCCGCCCCTGGGGACTGCTGCTGGCCTCGTCGCCCGGCGCTTGCACGCCTGCGCCGCCCACCGCAAGCACACCAACAGCACCAGGGTCAGCTTGGTGTCGCGCATCCCACCCAGCGCCTGCAGCCGCCATTCCGAGGGATGCGTGGCCCGGAGCGCGAGAGCGTGTGCGCAGGCTGGCGAGCGCGGGGGGGGGGGGCGGGGAGGGCGCTGTGGCGTCGCACCTTCTGCCTGCGCTGCCTGCACTGCCTTGGCCATGATGTCCGCCAGCTCCTTCTTGGCCGCCTCCAGGCCCTTCATCTGCGCACACACGGCACAGCCACCACCCCACACACCCCGCGTGTTCATCCCACCCACCCTTGCCTCCCAAGAAGTGGCCGCTGCCCCACCACCACCACAACCTGCTGACACAGCCAGCGCCCCTCCCCTGACAGCGCCGACGGCGCCTGTGTCGTTGGCCCCGCTCCCACGCTGTAGACGAACGGCCGCCCTGGCGCACACAGAGGTAAGGAAGCAAACGCACTCACGCGCTCGAGCAGCGGCGTCACGACGATGGTGTTGAACTGCACCAGCTTCTTGAGCGCCGCCGCCGAGGCGCGGCGGTCCTGGTTGCTGCCCCGCTCCTTGAGCGCCTGCTGCACGTAGGCGCGCAGCCGCTCCCGAGTCACCTGCGCCACACGCAGGCACAGCGCGCGCGGACGCAGAGACACA
>VFQP010005012.1_pt1 | contig 11841 bp, 10 predicted proteins | sample 3512351 | NCBI WGS metagenome assembly VFQP01 (sample SAMN10412372, study PRJNA504923) | tailings metagenome | isolation source: Relicate 1 Philex TSF1 revegetated site | place: Philippines: Tuba, Benguet | collected 2017-08-29
CAGATCTCGGGGCGCCTGAGCAGCGAGCTCAGCAGGCCACGCGCGCCCCCTGGCAGGGTGTGGCCACGCAGTTGAGCTCGGCCAAGAGCGCGAGCGAGCAGATCGCGAGCTCTCCTCGGCGCCAGCAGCAACGCACACGCCCTGGGGAGCCGCTGCGTGAGGTGCCCAGACACAGCACACAATACCCACCACGCCTTCCTGAGTGTTCAGCTTCAGCATCCGAGGGGTTGCTGCCAAACGGGGGGCCAATGCGTCACGACGCGCGCACTGCTTGGAGCTCCTCAGAGGCGCAGTGCGAGAACGGGGGAGCACGTCTCAGGCACGCGTGTAGCGGCGCCACTAGATGCCGGTTGTGGTGCGTGCCCCGCGCCTGCGTGACCGCTTGATGCGCAGGCCTGCGTACGACGACCCCTTCAAGAAGGCCGACCAGGAGAAGGCCGAGATCGACGCGCTGTAGGGCACCGAGAACACGGGCATCAACTTTGACGTGTACGAGGACATTCCCGTGGAGACGTCGGGCACCGAGGTGCCGCCGCCCATCACCACGTTTGAGGAGTGCAACCTGCCGCCGGCGCTGCTCGAGAACATCAAGCGCTGCAAGTTCACCAAGCCCACGCCGGTGCAGCGCTATGCCCTGCCCATCGGCATTGCCGGCAGGGACCTGATGGCCTGCGCCCAGGTGGGCTTGCGGGCTGGGCAGCCCACGAAAGCAGCGCCGCAGACGCCGGAGGGTCAGTGGGGCCAGCCAGGAGGCGGCTGCAGCTGTCCACCTGTGCACGGCGATACGAGCGGGAGCTCCTTTCTCCTTGTGGGCGGGCGGTGTCGCTGCTTGACGCGCGCGCGGACCCGTCGCTGGCGCCCACCCACGCGCAGACGGGCTCGGGCAAGACGGCGGCCTTTTGCTTCCCCATCATCGCCAGCATGCTCTTCAACAACTACCAGCCCCAGATCCGCAACGCGCGCAAGGCGACACCCTTTGCGCTCATCCTGGCGCCCACGCGCGAGCTGACGAGCCAGATCTATGACGAGGCGCGCAAGTTCACCTTCCAGACGGGCATCCGCCCCGTCGTCATCTACGGAGGCGCGCCCGTGCCCAACCAGGTGCGACGCGCCGCGCGCTCACGACCCAGCGGGAGCGCTCTGGGTGTGTGGGGCCCCTCAGGAACAGCCAGCGGCGCCCCTCCCCAGCACGCGCCGCCGCGCCGCCCAGGGAGCCCTGGTCAGGTGGGCCGCCAGGCACGTCACGTTTGACCTGCGTGCTGACGTGTCGGCGCCCTGGCCTGCGCCGCCCCATATGTGCGCAGCTGCGCGACCTGGAGCGCGGGTGCGACATCCTGGTGGCCACGCCCGGTCGCCTGAGCGACCTGATTGAGCGCGGCCGCGTGGGGCTCAGCGCCGTGCGCTTCCTGTGCCTGGACGAGGCCGACCGCATGCTCGACATGGGCTTTGAGCCCCAGATCCGCAGGTGCGTGGCAAGAGGGAGGCGGCGACGGGCGGCGCGCAGGCCGCCACCACGCAACGTCAGCGCCAGGGCGCGGCGGAGACGTGGACGGCGCGCTTGCGCTTCGTGTGCGTGGCACGCAGGATCGTGGAGCAGGAGGACATGCCGCGCACGGGCCAGCGCCAGACGCTCATGTTCAGCGCCACCTTCCCGCGCGAGATCCAGCGCCTGGCCGGAGACTTCCTGGCCAACTACGTCTTCCTCACGGTGAGAAGACGCCGCGCAGAAGACGGCGCAGCGCAGCGCAGCACAGCGTGCTCGCCATTCGCCCCCCGCTGGCCCTTGGGCAGCGCCGCGCGCCTGAGACCGACACGCTTGCGCCCGGCCGCAGAGGCTCTGCCGCCGTCTCGGAAAGCGCCGAATCCTGCCTCACCCAGGTGTGCTGGTGGTGGTGGTGGTGCTGCTCCTGCCTGTGCGCGCGTGCATGTGCAGGTGGGCCGCGTGGGCTCCTCCACCGACCTGATTGTGCAGCACATTGAGTACGTGACGCACGACGAGAAGAAGAACACGCTGCTGGACCTCATCTCCACCGTCGAGGTGCGGCGCCGCTCCGCCTCCCTCTCTCTCCCACGCGCCGCCGCCGCTGCTGCTGCTGCTCCCAGGGGCGGCCCTGCAGCTGCCCAGCCGTGCCGCCGCCACCAGGCCAACGCGGCGTGTGACGAGCCCTGCGTGTGGTTCCTGACGTCGCGCGCATGCCTGCGCCGCTGCCCTCATGCAGGGCCTGACGCTGGTGTTTGTGGAGACCAAGCGCGGCGCTGACGAGCTGGAGCGCTTCTTGTGCCACAACAACCTGCCCGCCACGTCGATCCACGGCGACAGGTCGCAGGAGCAGCGTGAGGCGGTGAGCACGCGCCCACGTCTGACGCAAGCACGCCGCCAGAGTGGGCGGCAGCAGTGGAACGGCACAGGAACGCAGAGCGGACGAAAGCGAACCGCTCTCCCCCTTTCATGCGGTGCGAGCGCAGGCGCTGCGCTCGTTCAAGAGCGGCCGCACGCCCGTCATGGTGGCGACGGACGTGGCGGCGCGCGGCCTCGATATCCCGCACGTCACGCACGTCATCAACTACGACCTGCCCAAGGACATTGACGACTACGTGCACCGCATCGGACGTACTGGCCGCGCCGGCAAGAAGGTGCGCTGCGCCGCGGGCTGATGAGACGCCGCACGATGCTTCCTTGCGGGAACGGGTGCCCGACGTCATGCCCTGGCCTGAGGACGCCCTCGTCCGCACCTCGGTTCCGCCCGCTCGCGCCCGTGCCACTCCTCACGGCGCTGTGTGTTTTTCCCCGCGCGCAGGGCCTGGCCACGGGCTTCTTCACCGACAACGACGGCCCGCTGGCGCGCTCGCTGCTCGAGGTGCTGCAGGAGACGAATCAAACCGTGCCAGGATGGCTGCAGAACTTTGCCGCGCGCACGCCCGGCTACGGCCAGAAGAGCCGCCGCGGCGGCGGCCGCTTCGGCGGCCGCGACGCCCGCAAGGAGTTTGGCGGCGGCGGCTACGGCGGCGGCGGTTATGGCGGCGGCGGCAACCGCGGCTACGGCGGCGGCGGCTACGGCGGCTACGGCGGTGGCGGCTATGGCGGCGGCGGCTACGGCGGCGGCGGCTATGGCGGCAACAGCAACGACGCCTGGGACTAGGCGTGTTGGGCGGAGGTTTGCCGCCGTGCTGGGCGGCTGGGGGCGGGCGGCGCCGGCGGAGTTTTGGGAGCGCTGGCGGGTGGCCGCGGGACGTGTCTGAGGATCCTGGCGGCGGCGGCGGTGGGAGAAGGATTGACGGGCCTGCGTGGGCTGATGTGTGCGCGTGGGTGCGTGCCGCGACGGCGGCGCTGCGCCGCTGCGGTTTTGGCGGGGGCGAGCCAAGGTTGATTGAGGAGGCGCCTGTGTCCCGCCCCCACGGCTGATTCAAGGGCGGATTCAAGGGCGTTCGCAGGCGGGCGGTTGGTGCCTGGCTCTCTTGCCCCAGGGCCCCAGGCCTGTGAGATTCGAGTGCGGGCCCCATGTGGCGTCCTTTGGCCCGCCCCCAATGGAGCCCGCCGACGAGCGCGCTGGGGCAGTGTGGTCGTGGCTGCTGGCGCCCCCTCCCGCCGCTTCCCTTGGCCCGCCCAGCAGCAGTGGAGCCGTGCTTGGCGCGGCAGGCGGGTCGAGGGAGAGGGAGGGGGCGCCAGGGCAGGCCCACGTGTGCCCCGGCGCACGGGGGCGCGGGGGCCTCTGGGCCTCAAGCACGCCCGCGGCATGAGGAGAAATTGTGGGCACGAGGGTTTGCCCACCGCACCGCCCCTGACTGGGGCGTCCAGGCCCCTGGTGGGGGGGCGGGCGCAGTCGTCGCGGTGGGCGTTTCTGCGTGTGATGTGTGATGTGTGCGTGCGCGTGGCGGGGGGCGGGGGCCGGGCCAGTCGGCGGCTGCGGCTGGCCACGCGCCCAAGGGACGCGGGCGGCGCTGCGCTGCGCTGCGCACCCTGGGTGGAGCGGCCAGGGCGTGCCGTGTGCTCCGCGCCCCGCCGCCGCCGGGCACCGCGCGTGGGGCGGAAGGACGCTCTTTGTGTGTGGTGTGGGGGGCACTGTGTGGTGATTGACGCGCGATGACGATGGGCCTTCCCCCCTTTCGCCTTGACAGGCCCTCTCACTCTGCTCCTCCCCCGCTGTCGCCGCTGCCACCCAGACGAGGCGCGTGCCTGATGCCGGCGCTTGCATGCCGGCTGTGCCGCGGCGGCCCGCCCTCCGGGCCGTCGCGCGCGCGCCGTGGGCGGCGGCGGCGGGGACGACGGGCGAGGGCTTTAGGGCCCATGGAAACAGGGCGCGGCAACGAGGAGCAGCAGCAGTGCGACAGCAGCAGCATCAGACAGGCGGAGGCGGGTTGCGCGGCGCGGCACTCCCACGCATGGCTCTCCCCCCTCGCTCTTTTCAGGCCCAGGCCCGCACGCCGCTCCCCCTGCGGCCTTCAACCACGACGTCACGGCACGTGGGGGGGGGCGGCGTGTGGGCTGTTTGCCCCACCCAGTAGCTGCTGGGTGGGCGGGCCTGTGCACCAGACCGCAGCAGAGCGGTGGAGATCCGCCAGGGCTGCTCAGCAGAGCCGCCCTGGGCAAGGCGCGCGCTGGCGCACAGAGGGGCGTCCCTCCCCTGCTCTCTCGTGCCCCCGGCGCCCCGCGCTTCGCGACGGCGCGTGCGGAGGGGAGGCGCACGCTCACGAGCGTGCGTGGCTCGCGGCCTGCTGTGGCGTTGAGGGCGGCGGGCGCGATTTGGCCCGCTAGCACAGGCGTGGTTTGTGTGGTGGGGCACCTCCTCCTTCATCATTCGTGTGTGGTGTAAACCGGGGGGGAGAGGTGGCTTGTGCGCACGCGCCCACACATTCGAGCGCGGGAGGGGCTCACGCGATGGAACCCCCGAGGAGGAGGAGGCGGCCCATCAGGAGTCCACTGCCGCCTCTCCTCCTCTTGCGGCGGGGCGGCGCAGAGGTGCCAGGGAGGGGTCTGGCGGCCTCGCTTCCGCCCAGCCCGCCGCCCCCCGCTGGCGGCCCCGCGCCGCGTGCGCGCTCATCGCCCCCTTTTTGCACGCACACTCCGCGGTGCAGCGCCCCTGCCTCTCCTCCTCCTCCCTCGGCTGCAGCGGGTGGGCGCGCGGGCGAGGCACGTGCCGCCCCTGGGCGCCCCAACCCGCTGCCCAGGGCCCCCAAGTGAGGAGTGGAGAGGTCACACGTCGAGCGTCGAGGCAAAGTGCGGGGCGAGGGGGCGGCATACACATTGCCGCTCGTCCCCCGGAGTGGATGCCTCGCCATTGCCCCGTGCCACCCTGCTCCCCGCCGCACACGGCGCGCCGCACACGCGCCCCGCAGCTGCTGCGTCTGTCCCTCTGCTCACCACTCTGAGAGCTGCGGAGGGCCACAGAGAGCCTCTCACCGCCTGCCTTCCGCTCTCTGACGCACTGCTATTTCTCGCCCGAGGGGGGTGCACCCTGTGTTCAGCAAGGAGACCGGACTGCCGTGGCTGCTGTCGCCCGCAACGTCAAATGCGCCTGCGGGGCACGCGGGGCCTTCACACTTTCCGCGTGCCCGCCACGCCCACCACCAGCAGCAACAAGTCATTTGCACGAGAGGTCTCCCTCCCTCCACTTGAGGGATGGCGGGCGTGGACCGTTGCCCCCTCTCGAGGCACGTGGCGGCGCACGAACGAGTGCCTCTGCCGCGCGGGGGCGCTTGCGAGGGGTTCCAGCGAGGGCGCCGCTGGGCAGCACGTGGGAGGCGGCTGCACGGCGGCGCTCTCCACGACGCGCCTTGCTGCGTGAGGGGGCGGGAGTCCGCTGCTCATTCTGCGCACCTCGTCCACATGCAGTCTGACCCTTTGCCCCCCTGTTTGTTGTGCAACGGACAAGAGAGCCGCTGTGAGAGAGAGAGAGCAATTCTGTGTGGCTGTTGGCGGCAGCCAGGATGACCGCGTCTGCGCGTTTGCACCCAACGAGCGGGGGAAAAGGAAGGTGACAGCAAAGCGCGTCTTCGCGTTCAGGCAGCGGCAGGAACCAGCAAGCAGCAGTGGCAGCGGCACAGCGCGCTAAGAGTGTGACGTCAAGGGGTTGGGCGCACAAGCTCACTCAACTAAAACCTGCAGGGGGGAACTCTTCATTAGCGAAGGAAGCAACAGCGGAGCCCTCTATGCGTTCCGGTTGAGGCCGATGGGCCAGATGGGGAGCCTCAGGTGCGTGCCTGGAGGCACCTTGAAGCCGCCGCCCGCCTGGATGCTCGAGCGGGGCGCGAACGACGGCGCTGCGGGCAGCGGGGTGGCAGCGGCAGCGGGAGGGCAGCGGCGGTGAGCGGCAGTCAGAGCGCAGAGACGTGAGGGGGGGTGGCAGCGATTCCCACCGCCGACGCAGGGCGCTGCCCACAGCGCAGCGCTGCAGCGCGCTCACCGATGGGGCGGCGGTTGGCGTCCGAGTGCACCCACCAGCGGATCAAGTGCCGCTTCTGGTGGTCCTCCTGTGCGCGCATGTGGGCGGTGGCGCACCCCCGCGTGTGACGTGCACGCACGAACGCACGGCCGCACGCAGGCGGTCGCAAGCAAGGCACGTCTCGTGGACGAGTTCCCGCTCCCACATACAGCATCCATGCTCTGTGCGAAACGCGCCGTCCGCGTGGCGGCGCCGCGGCAGGCCCGCGCCGCCCTCCTGCACCGCCCGTCCCCCCCACTCACGATGCCGTCGATGTAGGGGTCGCGCCCGTGGAAGATGCTGGGGTTGTGGATGATCTCAATGTCGCCCGGCTGCAGCGTGTGACTGCGCAGCACGCGCAGCGCCCCAGCGCGCAAACCACCAACCAGACGCCTCTGCGCCAAGCTCCCCACGCGCTGGACCGCGCGCTCGAGTAGTGTGTGCGGTGCCAGAGGCGGCGGGTGGCCCGCTCACGTGAAGTGGAACTCTGGCTGCTCCGCAATCATGATGACGGACCAAATGGCCTCCTTTTGCAGCGGCGTCAGCTCCAGGCCGTCCTTCTCCACGCTCAGGTACCTGCGGCATGAGGGACGGGGGGGGCAGGGCAGAGGGCGCCAGCAGAGCACAACAGCGGGCACGCGCGTCGGGTGCGGGCTGCGCGCCAGGACGACGGGTGCGCGCGGCCGCAGAGGGAGGCGAGGTGCGGGCCCGCTCACTGTAGGCACTGGAAGTACACCTGCGGGTGCACGTGCGGCACGTGCGACGCAGCGCGGGGGCCACGCGTGAGCCCTCCGCCTCCGCCGCGGACGTTGCGTGCGTCGCAGCTGCACCAACAATGGGCTGCACTGACCGAGAGGTACCCGTTGTGGTACTCAAAAGGTGTGATGTCCTCGTATTCTGTCTGCCCCTGCTCGTTCTTGAACGGGAGGGCCTGCGTGACCTGCGACGCCGGGCCGCACCCAAGGCGTGCGCGCCAACGGGCCGAGTGTCGAGGCGCTGGCCGCGCGTCACGTGGGTGCGGCGCCACACTGAGTTGGGCGGGCGGGGCCCCGCACCATTTTGGGCAGCTTGAAGGGCTGGGACAGCACCTCGACCAGGTCCTGCAGTGCAATGAGCGCGCAAGGCAAAGAGCCGCGCCAGCTGCTGCTGAGGACCCTCATCATACAGCAGCTGCGGCAGACCCCAGGGGCGTGCCCCAGCGCACCCTGGGAGCCATCCGCACCGCCACCCGACGAGGGTGGCGCGCGCTGCCCCATGCGCCCCCCCTCGCGTCGCCCCACCCATCCCCAACACCGTTGCCACGTCCAGCACCCTCACCTTGCGCCCGCGGCGCAGCAGCTCGTTGTGCACGGCGACGGCGCTGACCCACTTGCTGGCGCCGCCCTCCATGGCGGGGCTGAGACACATGAGCGCCACCAGGTCGGTGGCGCCCTGGTCGGCGTGGAAGGGCAGGCGGTTGCCCGAGTGCACTTGGCGCACGCCGTCCACTACCTTGTACCTGCGCCCACGGGAGGGGCGGGGGGCGGGGAGGACGAGGGACGAGAGGTGCGAGGTGGGCGGGCGGGCCGGTGAGGGTGCGGGAGGGAGAGGCGGCTTTCAGAGGAGGGCAGGCGTGCCGCGTCGTCACACCGCAGCAGGGCAGCGGCGCAGCAAGCAGAGCGGCGGCCTCTGCTGGCAGGTTGGGTGGTGGGGAAACGGCTCACGCAACGCCGCGACGAGGGTGGGCACGGCCGTGCGCGCGCCCCGTCATGGAACGCAGCGGGCCCAGACTCCAGGGTTGCTGCCAGGGCGTGGGCGAGGCGCGCACGCAGCACACCAAAAGCAAAGGCGAGCTCACCCGAAGTTGACAATGTGGTTGAGCAGCGAGCCATCCACCTTACCCGACTCCTGCGCACGCGACACACACCGGCCGCAGCGACGCCAGCAGCAAATGCAAGTCGCATGCCGGCCGCTAGGGGCGAGGAGGGCGAGGCCAGCGCGCCGCCCCCCGTTGCTTGTGCCGCCCGCCGCCATCCACCCGCCCCCAAACTCACCGGCGTGTAGTCGTTCTGCGTGACCTGGTGCCGGCCCAGGTGCACGCCAATGGCCCAGAAAAAGGCGACGAGCCCAAACTGATCCTTCCGGTACTTGTCTATGGGGAACCCCCTGCGCGCGGGGCACCGGGCGGCGGCACCGGGCGGCTGAGCGCTCAACCGCCTGCATGCCCACACACACCCAGAGCCTGCCCGCCCTGGCCGTGCGCGGTGCTCACTCGCTCACCCGTCGCCGCCCCCGAAGCGCCTCCCCAAGACCCTCTGCATCACCCAACCTCCCGCGACCACCGCCAGCTCCCTAGCGCCGCCGCTGCTGCCCCTGTGCACCCAGCAAAGACGCACTTGATGAGCTGGAAGCCGCGGCCGTGCGAGACGTTGAGGCCCAGCTCCACCAGCCTGACGCCAAAGGTGGGCAGCGGGAAGTCCTCCTTGGTGAGCCCCTTGAGGTCCTCCTCGGTGCTCAACCCGCGCGCGTGCAGGCCCTGGATGGCCGCGTCAATCTCCGCCTTGTCCGACTCCCTGCGGGCACACGCCACGCGGCGCGCCGGGGACGCAGGCGTGGATCCCGGATCCGCCACGCGCCCGCCCCGCCGAATCACACCGGGACGCCCTCCACTCGACGTGTAACCGCCCGCCCGCCTGCCCGCTGCTGGCTGCGTCAGCGCGGCCGGCTAGCTGACTGGCCCCGTTTGCTCACGTGAGCCAGTAGGTGTACTCTTGCTCGCGGCCGACCCACGAGGCGGCCTTCCAGTCGGCCGGGTCCACGATGATTGTGAGCGGCACCACGTTGCCCTGGGGGCCCGACGCCCTGCGGCAGCGCGCGGCCGCACAGCAGCGCGCACGGCGGGCGCGGGGTTGCAGCCGGTGCTGCCGGCAGCGATGCCAGCTGCGCTGAGGGCGGCGGCCGCCGCCGCTGGTCAGCCGTGGCGCCGCTGCTGCACGGCTGCCTGGCCCCCGCCGCGCTGTGAAGGCCTGCTGCCTCACCCGACAACCACGCCGGGGCGCCGCTCGGGGAAGTCGCGGCCCTGCAGCTGCTTGATCATGAGCGGCACCTGGTCGGCCCGGCGGAACCAGTCGTCATACGTCTCCTTGAGCCCCCTGCGTACGGGATCCCCCGCACGCCACGTGAGCAGAGCGCGTGTGGGCGTCGCGCACCTGGCCACCAGGGCTGCTGCTGCCCCAGTGGATCCGCTGGGTGCTGAGGAGCAGGTGTGATTGCTGCTTTACCTGGCGTAGTTCTCGCGCTGCAGCGGAAATGTGGCGCGACCGCACACAGCACATGCGCACGCAGCAGGTGCGGGCGGGCAGGCACACGTCTGGGCGTGGGGCGTGGGCGTCGGCCCCATTGCGCGCCCCCATTGTAGGATCACCGAGCGCAGAGCGGCTCACGGCGAGCCGCCTCCACCAGAACGCGTTTGATCGCTTGGCAGAGCGGAAGCGCGATCCACCCGCCCTGCGTCGCGCGCACCCGCAGCAGCGCGGGATTGCGCAGCGCCAGGAAGTCGTCGTTCCCCGCGGGCCGGTTCCAGTCGGTGCGCTGCGTTGCTGCGGCCCCGGCTGCTGGTGGGGGGGCCATGATGGCGCCCGCTCGCGCGACGAGTTCGCGCCGACGGCGCTGCTCTGCGCGCTGATCGCCAAGCCGCTGCCCTGGTGCTTGCTCTACCTAGCGGCAGGCCGGACAGGTTGCGGCGTGCATGTGCTGCTGCCGCGTGCGACGCCAGGCGTCCTTGGTGGGGGCCGCGCGCAGCTGCCCCTACGTTGCTGCGTCGTTAACGACTCCATCAGAGGGCACGGACCCAATCGAAACCAATCGTAGTACGAGTCGTCTTCGGCGCCGTCCGTGAGGCCTTGATGGCGGCGTCTGGGCGCTTGCTGCTGGCAATGGCTGCACCTGCGGCCCTCAGACTCTGTCGTCTGGACGCCGGCGCCGTGCGGCGGTATGGCAGACCGGCCGCAGGCGGGGCCTTGGCGCTGCGATGGAGAGGACGATGGTCGCCGTTACAGGTTTCATTGAGGTGCTGCAAATGCAAAGGTGACGGGAGGCGAGGACTGCCTCCCCAGGTTGAGGCCGCGGGGGCGCCTGGAGCTGGAGCTCGCACCCAGATTGGAGGGGGCACCGCAGGGTGAGCAGGGGTTGCAGAGCATATGCTGGCGACGGCAGCCCGTTCGTCAAGAGGTTTGCGAGTTGCCACGGTGTCACGCCCTCCTGTGTCAGGAGGGCGACCACCAAACCCACGTTCGCAGACCCCCACACCACCGCTGATGGCTGAGCCACCACCGTCTCAAGCATCATGCCCTGCACTTGCTTGCCCAGTGCCAGTGTCAGCTGTTCACCTCCCACCCAAGCACCAAAGTCTCATGCTGCAGTGAGCGTCGTGCCTGCAGTGAGCGTCGTGCCCCGCACCATGATGGACCCACGCGTCATCATGGCAAGGCACAAAAGAGGTGACCGCAGCGCGAGATTTTCCCAAAAAGCAAGGCCCTGAGCGTTCGTCCTCACCAAGCCCACCCCCAACAATCAGTCCCCGGCGTTCTTCGTGGTCGTCAAGCGGAGCCGCCGACCGTCCTGGATTCTGCGCACGCCCTGGGGCAATGTCTACGAGGATGCTCCCCAAGCGCCCCGAGGTGTGTGGAGCAGACGCGGGCACATGGCGCCTGACGCGAAACAACCGCCTGGCAGCTTCGACAGCTCTGGCATGCAGCCGAACGAATGCGGCAGAGTCGGTCAGGCGCGGTCAAGGCTACTGCATGGGACCGACGCCCCCCATGTTGCCGGCACCGTCCAACGGCCCACCCACGCCCTGGCCAGGAAGCTGCGGCTGCGGCTGCGCGGCACCGGACGGCGGCGCCGCCCCGCTCACGCCAGGCGCCAACGGCGCCGCACCCCCCAGCAGCGTCGCAGGCGGCGCCGCCAGGGAGGGCGCGTGCGACCAAAACACCACGGGGTTGTTAGGGCCCGCCGACGCTGCCGGCTGGGTGAACGTGCCCCCGCCGGCCGGCGCCAGCTGCAGGGTCTGCTGCTGCACGTGCTGCTGCACCAGCTGCAGGGGCGCGTGGTGCTGCTGGTGGAACACATAGTGCTGCTGCTGCTGCTGCTGCTGCTGCTGCTGCTGGGGCGGCGCGTGCTGCTGCTGCGGCGGCGCGTGCGGTTGGTGCAGCGCCGTGGCCGTCGACGCCCCGTGCGGCGCACCTGGCGGCCACGAGTACACGACGGTGCCACCGCCAGCGCCCAGCAAATGCTGCTGGTGCTGCTGCTGCTGGTGCTGCTGCTGCTGGTGCTGCTCGATGGCCGCCGCGTGGTGCGTCGGCAGCAGCAGGTGCGCGGCGTGGCCCGCAGCCGCTGCAGGCATGGCGGCGGCGGGGGCGCCCGCGCCCGCGCCCGCGCCCGC